>OKRX01001150.1_pt1 | contig 20182 bp, 16 predicted proteins | sample 1601241 | NCBI WGS metagenome assembly OKRX01 (sample SAMEA3541500, study PRJEB24748) | human gut metagenome | biome: human gut; feature: human-associated habitat; material: faeces | place: China | collected 2012
CCTGGGCCTGGCCCTGCTCCCTGCCCGCCTATCTGCCCCGGGCCCATCCCGCCCGTCGGGACCGGCCCCACCGGCCCCACCGGCCCACAGGGTATCCCTGGACCTAACGGTGCCACTGGCCCTACCGGCCCTCAGGGTATTCCCGGGCCCTCACCTGTCAAGTAAGCAAAAAGCCACTTCCTCCAATACGACAAATAAATGGCAGGCTTATGATAAATATTATCACAAGTCTGCCATTTATGATTTCAAATTGTCGCGATCGTGTTTTAAGATACTCCAACAAGGGGCTTATCTGATAGGATCACACCGCCTTCCTGTCCGTTTGATCTTTCAAGAGATCCAAGCATTTTTTATAATCATCTAAATATTTCCATTGTATTTCAATTTGGTCCGCCCTGTAGATCCGAATGGAGCGGATCAGGGCATCTACGATCTCCTGGGTCAAAGACTCGACCTGCTCGCAGGGGCGGAACAGCCAAACAAAGCCATTCTCTGTGGCATTTCCCTGCAGCTCCCTCATCTGTTTAGTAAGCTGTCTGTTCTGTGCCTCCAGCTCTTGGATCTGTCTGCTTAAGTGGTCACGTCTTGTCTTATACTGTTCAGTCGAGATCACCCCATCGTTCAGCTGCTCAAACAGCTCTATTCGGGACCGATTTGATGCTTTGATCCGCTTTTCTAAGGCTCTGATCTGCTGTTCCAGTATGGATACACGTGTACCGCGATTTTTCTTTGCCTGCTGAATCAGCTGGCCCGTATCCACAACGATCCTGGCCTGCTGCCGGATCGCAAGCAGGACCGCGTCTATCAGGTCCTGCTCCATCAGTCTGCCTTCCATGCAGTTGGGAGAATCGCGGAATTTCCTGGTATTGCAATAAAAGTATCGGACCGTGGTGTTGCTGCGGCGCATGGCCCTGCCGCATCCCGCACAGTGCAGCTTTTTATAGAACAAGTGCGGCGGTGCTGTCATTTTTCTCTTTTCCAAATGGTCGATACACCGCCGCGCCTCCTGAAACTCGTTTTCGGAGACAATGGCCTCAAAACAGTCGGGAACGATGATCCAGTCCTCCCTTTTTGTTTTCCGGCGCTGCTTGCTGCCGACCCGAAGATTGGGGCGCATACCGCTGATGGCCTTGCCGGTGTATCGTTCCTCATAGAGAATGGACAGCACCACAAAATTGTTCCAAAAACCATCCTCCAGGGCCGCTATCTTTTTGCCCGGATACTTCTGCCTCATGTAGATCAGGGGAGAGGGCACATCTTCCAGATTAAGCGTTCTGGCAATTTCCGTGGTGCAAAAGCCCGCCAGGGTCATATCGAAAATACGCCGGACCACTTTGGCCGCTGGCGGGTCGATCACCAGTCTATGCTTATCTTCACTGCTTTTCACATAGCCGTAGGGAGCAACGCTGCAAAAGTAATCGCCACGCCGCAGGCGGGCATATCGGCTGCTCTTTACCTTTCGGGAAATATCCCGGCTGTAAAGATCGTGAACCAGAGCTTTGCAGGCGATGTCCAGGCCCCCGGTTGAGCCAATGTATTCGTTGCTGTCATAGCCGTCGTTGACAGATATAAAACGGACCCCAAGAAAGGGAAACACCTGTTCCAGATAGCTCCCGACCTCTTTGTAATTCCGGCCAAAACGGGAGAGATCTTTGACAAGAATGGCCGCGACTTTCCGCTGCCGTACCAGCTCCAACACGCGTTTGATGCCTGGACGGTCAAAGTTGGTCCCACTGTGTCCATCATCCACCACTTCCATGACCTTGTAGGCTGTAAATTCCGGATGCTGCTTCAGATAGCAGCCGATCAAATCCCGCTGATTGGAAATGCTCTCCGATTCCCCTGTGTTTTCATCCTCCAAAGACACTCGAAGATAGGAGATCAAAAGGCCGCTTTCCGGGGGAGCAAACAGTTCATTCATCCCGCCACCTTCTCTCTGCTATGAGCTCTCTCCGTCAAATGATCAGTAAGCAGATGGTATCCATCCTGAAATTTCAGCGTGATCCTCACCCGTTTTTCCTCAAATATATCGATCCGCTGCACAAGACCGGCCAGCATTTTTTGAGAAAGCTCCATACCCCTCTCATCGTTCAGGAAGTCTTTCAGCCATCTGTTATTGAGAGTCAGGTGTTCGGCCATGCAGCGTTTCTGACTCAGGAGGGCGTCGATCTGCTGCTGGAATGCCGCCTCCGTCTTTGTGTATTCTTCCTTGGCAGAGAGATACTGGCTCTTGCTTAAGACGCCTTCTATGTAGTTCTCATAGATGCCGCGTTTTAGGGTGCTGCTGCGGGCGAGCTTTTGTCGAAGGGTCCGGATCTCGGCATCCATATCCGCGATTTGGTCTTTGGTTTCCCCCGTATCCCACACCTCCGTTGCTATCCTTTTCAAGTCGGCGGCAATGCGGATCTGAGCCTGGATCGTAGAAAGGGCCGCCTCCCGCAGCTCTTTCTCCGAAACCATATTTCTGGCACACAGACTTTTGGATCGCTTGGTAAAGGTCTGGCAGGTATAGTAATAGACACGGCGTTCTCCTTTCTTGTGTCTGCCGGAGCGATAATAAAGGCGCTCCATAGGACGGCCGCAGCCACCGCAGTACACCACGCCACGCAGAAGATTTTGATGGAAAGTCAGTCCCTTATTTTTCTCGGCCCGCTTTTTAAACAAGTCCGTCCGGTCCTTCAGAAGATTTTGGACCGCATCAAAGGTCTCCCTGCTCACGATCGCTTCATGGGTGTCCTCTACGATATCCCAATCGCTTTCCGGCCTTGGCCCAGGGCGGCTGAAATAGGAGCTGCTCCGTTTCCCTTGTACCATATCTCCAGCATAGACACGGTTCCGGACCAGTCTTTTGATCGCGGTCCGGTTCCAAGGACCGCAGTTCTCATATCGCTCATGCTTTAGAAGGCCCTGCTCATAGCGGTATTGTCCTGGCGATGGGATCCCCTGCTGGTTCAGATGATACACGATCTGGCAGTCGCTCCAGCCATCCAGGAGCCATTGGAAAATATTCCGAATGACCTCTGCTGCAGGAGGGTCCACCACAAGCTGGTGCTTATCCTGGGGGGATTTGTTATACCCATAAGGCGCCAGGGCACCCACAAATTTCCCCGCACTTCGCAGCGTTTTCAGGCCGCTGTTGACCTTTTGGGAAATATCACGGGCATACAGCTCATTGATCAAGTTCGTTGCGGGAATGGCGATTCCTTCCTTATCAGGCTTCGGATCACTGGAATCATAGTGATCGTTGATAGAGATAAAGCGGACTCCCAAAAAGGGAAAGATCTGTTCCAGATAGTGCCCAGCCTCCCGGAAGTCCCTGGCAAAGCGGGAGAGGTCCTTGACGATGATGCAGTTGATCTTCCCGGAACGCACATCCTCCATCATCCTTTGAAAATCCGGCCGGTCAAACTTGGTTCCGGTCTCTCCGTTATCGGTGTAGACCTCCACAAGACGGATATCAGGATGTGTTTTTAAAAAGTCCAGAATAATGTTTTCCTGGTTTTCCAGAGAGTGGCGGTCCCGGTGGCGGTCATCTTCCACAGAAAGGCGGCGATAAGCGCCGCCCAGATAGGTTTTAGGGGCCTGAGCAAGGTCTGTCTGCTGATGTATCTGTTTACGGCTGGTCCTCGCCATCCTTATCCCCCTTCCTGTAATCAGCCGCAGGCTGGCCGTCGGCGGCTGACATGATCCGCTCAGCCAGGCAGCGGCATTCGTTTTCTTGGTAGAATTGGATGTGGATGCGCTGATCTTTGTAGACCTTGATCTGCTTTATCAGCATGACAACCACTTTTCTGGTGAGTTTCGTCAGGTTTCGATGTTCCCTGAAGTCTTCGATCCACCGAAAGGTTCCACTGGTTCCCGCTGTTGCCGCCTTGATTTCCCTTTGAAGCGCGCCAGCCGCCCGCTCTGCCTCGTCGCAACGATGGGCATAGACTGCTTTGAACTCTAAAAATTCATTCTGGGTCAAAATGCCTTCTGAAAGCCGTTCATAAAGGGAGCGAAAAAGCCTCTTGTACCGCTCTGCTTCCTCCTGCTTTTGGGCGAGCTGGGCCTGGAGCCTGATGATCTCCCGCTGCTGTAAGGGAAGTGCATCCACATAGCGAACCAAGTTTTCCAGGTCGATCACACTGCGGATACGCGCCTGAATGGAGACCAGCACACTTTCCTTCAGATACTCCTCCCGGATATTGTGGTTCTCACACTTTTTTCCACATTTGGCCGAGGAACAGACATAGTAGATGTACTCTTTTCCCTTTCTCTGAACCGGATGCCGGATCATCGGCTGACCACAGTCCGCGCAGACCAGAAGCCCGGAAAATAGATAGACCTGCTTACTGTGGGGGGCGGAACGGGTATCCAGGGAAAGGCAGTATTGGACGCGGGCAAAGATCATTGGAGATATGATCGGCTCATGGGCGTTTGCAATACGGCTCCACTTTTCCGGAGGCTGGTAAATACGGGTCTTGACCTTGTAATTGGGCGTCGTTTCTCTGCCTTGAACCATTGTCCCAATATAGAGTTCGTTTTTCAGGATGCGGAGCACCGCCACAGCGGTCCATTTAGCCATTTTGTTGAGCTTGAAGCTGGTTTTGAAGTTCAACCCAATGGATTTCTTATACTCCATGGGAGACAGTACGCCCTTGCTGTTGAGCTGGTCCGCGATAGCCTGGGCGCTCATACCATCCAGCTTCCAGCTGAAAATCTGTCGAACAGTTTCGGCGGCTCCTTCGTCAATGATGAGCTGGTTTTTATTCTCCGGGTCCTTACAGTAGCCATAGGCGGCAAAGGGACCGACAAAATCGCCATTTCTGCGCTTTACAGCCTTGCTGCTGCGGACCTTGATGGAGATATCCTTGGCATAGGTGTCGTTCACCAGATTTTTGAAGGGCAGCACCACATCGTCTGCGGCGGAGTGTTCCGCCATGCTGTCGTAATTGTCATTGACAGCAATGAAGCGGACCCCCATAAAGGGGAAAATTTCTTCCAGGTATTTACCAGTTTCGATATAGTCCCGTCCGAACCGGGAGAGGTCCTTGACTACCACACAATTTGCTGCGCCGGATCGCACATCGTCCATGACTGCATGAAAGCCCGGACGGTCAAAGGTCACACCGGAAATACCGTCATCTTTGCGGATCTCGTGCAGCCGGAGCTCCGGCCTCCCATGGACAAAATCGGTCAGCATAGTGATCTGGTTGCTAATGGTTTCGCTCTGTTCCTTGTCGCCGTCCTCGCGGGATGCGCGCACATAGATATCTACATCCCAGATCTGTCCATGTGATGCAGTTGATGATGCAAAAAAAGCACTCATAAAGGTTTCCTCCCAATGGACCATCCAATTCGCAGAAACCTTTATGAGTGCTGTATTTTCTGATCCGCTCCAGACACATTATAACACCGCCTCGCGGTGTCCAGCTTAAATTTCAGGTTTCGGCAACAGACAGATCCAAAAAGCTGTACCTCAAGGCGGAGCTGGCTAGATCATAGTAGAGAAGATCGTCTTCAGCTGTTCCTCCAGGGTCGTTCCTTCCTCAAACCCCACCTTCACCACGATCTTTCCGCATTTGTAGCAATAGGGATTTTTAACCTGTCGGATAAAAGATGCGATCCGCTCCTCCTTCGGAAGGGAAGGGTCGATTTGGATATCCTTCAAATCGACCAGATCATCAGGGGATACTGTTTGGACATCCACAGCCTCCAAAGCAGCAAGGTCAATTTGTTGGAGCGCATCCAATTCATATTCACTCAATCTCGGCACAACCTTTCTGTTCGCTTGTGTCTTATAGCTATTCAGAGGCAGCCTGTCCATATTACTTTTTATATCCAACAGCACTATTCCCTCAGGGTGCAGAGGGTATCAAATATCTGTCAAAATGAAGATTGCAGATCCTAAGCGTCAAATGAGGGGCCGTCCAGCCCCTGGCTGGGCGGTCCCTCATTTGATGCTTATGCAGGGAAAGCCTGTTCCTAATATGGAAAACAGGAGTGGCTCGCTCACACCGCGCCACTCCGTTTAAACCTTCGTATCATCCTGCCCAAGGTGCCTTTTGTCCTGTCCGTACACTTGCTCCCCGATTCAAACACTCTCTTCCCATCCGTATATCAATTGTTCTTGATCTAGAATCTGCTCGTAGGCTTTCGCAAATAGGAAATCCATATTGGCATAAATAGACCGCATGGTCTCTTTATACAGCTTCCGCAGACACCTGGGATTTCCTTTTCCTTCTGGTATTTTAGCCTCCAGACACATTCTTCGGATACTGTCGGAGATCTGTGTCCTCCGCATCGGTTTTTTCTGTCTGGTCAGGAACAGGGGGCCTGTTGTGATCCCGCTCCGCTTTGCATAGGACAAGAGCTCCTGACACAGGCACTTTGGGAGACGGATGATCTCTCTCCCGCCGCCTCTGTTTATCACCAGTTTTCCCTCTTCTGCGGCCTCCACTGTCAGCTTGGATGCCTGCTGCACCGGAAGATCAACATTAGCAAATACCTTTATCAAAAAATAGACCCGCTCGTTCTTCAACGCCTTTGCCGTCTGCAGCATACGCAAATATTCGTTGCGCGTCAGCTCCGGCAGCACCTCGTCCGCATCCACCATCAGGGTCTTGATCTGAAATTCCCTGTGCCCCAGGAAATCCGCCAGGGTATTTCCCACAGAGAGGAATCGGTTTACCGTGCGGACCGCATACGATTCCTTTTGAAGGTTCTCGCTCCATTGCCTCAGTGTATCCCGGTCCATCACTTTCTCTTCCGGCAGCCACTGATACAGCATCTCCACAGCCTGTCTGTAGCTTTTAATGGAGCCCTGATCCATTCCCTTATTTTTCATGTATGCCTCGAAGCTGTCAATGAGCTCTGGTGTCAGTTTGACTGCATCATTTTGCGGCATCAAAGTGCCTTCCGCCATATTCCCCGGATATTGTATCTGATGATCCATATCGTCCCACCCAGTTTTTCCTCTTTTATAAATGCCTGTCCGACAGCCTGCACTTTCTTCTGCCGAAAAATAATTTCCCAGGCAGTCTGAACATCGACCGCCTTGAACAGTGCCCGCCGTCCCCTGCGTCAGTGCCAAAACTGACCAGCATCTTTTCTATCACGCTGTCCATGCATCGAAATTCTTCGCGATCAAATTTTACTGATGTTCTGCGGACCCACTGCGGAAAAAGGGCATCAGCCCAACGCATCACTTTTCTCCTGAACTTCTATCCCGCTTTCAGGCAGTCCTTCCGCCCCCTTATGTCAGCGCTGAGACTGCATCCTCCCCGCGGTCAAGCCGATACAATCCGCTCCCATCCTCTGATACCAGGTAGGTATCCAGGATCTGGTGATCCTCTCTTCCGTAAGCGTTGATGCAGTAGCAGGGCATCCCGTCCACCATCACGATCCCCTCCTCCGGGAACAACAGATAGGAACTCATATCACTGCCGCTCAGTCCCAGCCTCTCCGGAGGCATCTCTTCCAGAAAGTGCACCGCCTCCTCAACTGTAAGGGACTCTGCCTCCTCTTCCGCCCCTTCCAGCAGAACAGGCGTGATAGAACAGGACTGTGTCTGCCATCTGATCTCCAGGGCAAAGATTCCGTCCCCTTCTGCACACTTTGTTCCTACCGTCACCTCCCCCCTCTCCGCCTGAAAGTCAGGCTCCTCCTTTGGGGCGTCTCTGCTGCCCAGAATGGAGCAGTCATAATTGTCCTCCAACATCTGCACATATTCTGCCGCGACCTGGTTTCCGGACTCGAGCCCAGAGTATTCATAGGTCGGCTGTCCCTGGGCCTCATCTGTGTCCTGGTCCCCGCCAGCCTGTGTATTCTCCTGCACCGAACAGGTCATTTCGCTGCCCAGGGCCACCAGCTTGGTCAACGCGGGCAGTGCATCTGATCCGATCCCATAATTGTCGGGCAGCTCGGCTCCTCCGCCGCATCCCGTCAGGGTCAGGCACAGCGTCAGTACGCCTCCCGCCAGATTTCTCCAGCTTCCTTGTTCCATCCGATCACTCATATTGGATCTCCACTCTATCCCCATCATTCAGCCGCTGCTGAAAGGTGCAGTCCGCACCGTTCACTGTAAGCCGCACCGGCCGCTCTGCATGTTTGAAGTCGATTCCGGACCGCTCCAGCAGGTCCATCAAATAGTAGGGCGTACCATCCGCCTTCCCTGGAAGGGGGAGCGGTCTGCCATTAAGTTCGATCTGTATTGGCGCCCCGGTCTGTATTGGCGCCCCAGCTGTCTTCTCCTTCTCCGGCCCCTTTTCAGATACCTGCACGGTTTCCAGGCTGTCGCCCGTGCTGAGAGGAGTGTCCGGCGCCAGCAGTTTTCCCTGGCACGCCAGTCCTCCCACTCCCAGCTGTCGGCTCAGCTGACCCGCGTTCAGTTCCTGATCCTTTCCCGCCTTGGCCGGCTCGAACTGGATCACATCTCCCGCATGGACTATCTGGGAGGGCTTTGCCTCCACTCCATTGATCGCAAGCCTCGCCGGGAGGGCAGGTTCTCCATAAAATACAGTCCGTTTCCCATCCAGGTAGAGCATCAGGCTCTTTCCGCTCCGGCCCAGCAGGTCGCTGTGGGTAAAGCCATTCATCATTAGAAGCTCCAGCACTGTCACCCTCCCGCTCCGGAACAACTTTGCCGGCTTCCCGTTGAGCACGACCCGATAGCTGTCGCTGATCAGTCCCAATCCCGCTGAGACCGCAATGCCCAAAGGTGTGGTATATTCCGGATCGTCCAGGTCCTGGATATCGGAGCAGGCGCTGTTCTGGAAGTACCGTCCGGCCACAGCTACCCGTTTTCGGTCCATCTGCAGCGCATCTGCTACCCGTCCGCTCAGTCCTGCCAGTTTGCTGCCCCCGCCAGCCAGAAACAGCGCGGAAGGCGGTCTCTCATTCAATTCCAGGACCCGGCGGGCGATCTCATCGGCCAGCCGCTGGACCTCCGGCTCTATCATAGAAAAAATTTCCTCGTCCGAACAGCTCTGCTCCACGCCTACCACGTCTTCAAAGGAAATGGGTGCCCCCTTCCCCAGCTGCATCTTGATCCGCTCCGCAGTGTGGTAGTCCACAAGGCACGCCCGCATCAGCGCCTCTGTGATCTCATCTCCGGCCACCGTAGCCATTGTGTAGCCCACAACGCCTCCATCCCGGCACAGAGCGATATCCGTGGTCCCGGCTCCAATATCCACCAGCGCCAGATTCAGCAGGCGGATGTCCTCCGGGATGGCTGCGTTCAGGGCCGCAATCGGCTCCAGGGTCAGGCTCGCCACCTCAAGTCCCGCCTCCACCATCACTGCGTACAGGCTGTCCACCACTTCGCTGGGCAGAAAGGTAGCCACCACGGCCGCCTCCAGCACCTGCCCTGTGTGTCCTTCCAAGCTGGTCATGGGGTAATGGTCAAGCCGAAGCTGTGTAACAGTGTACCCCACCAGAAACATCCTCTGCTCCTGCTCCTTATCCTGAAGGGTGCGTTCCGCCGCTGCCACCGCCTCCAGCTCCAGTTGGCTGATCCGCTCTCCCTTCACGATCTCCGGAGCGGAGAGCTCCAGACAGTACTCTCCCCGCTCCGTTCTCAGGGCTCGGCCGGCCGCAGCCACACAAGCCCGCTCCAGCTTTCTCCCGCTCCGCTCCTCCAGGCTCTTCGTCACCTCGGAGACTACCTTTGCCACCTGCCGGATATCTTCGATCTGTCCATCCAGCATGGTACGTCTCTCATGCGGCCGCCTCTCCACTTCGAGGACCCGCATTTTATCCTGCTCCTGCCGGGCCAACAGCCCGATCACGCTTCTGGTCCCAATGTCCAGTGCATAGATCAGATCCTGTTCCTGGTCCGAGTGTCTGCTGGTCTCTTCCATGGAATTACCCCCTTACGAAAGCGGGAAGGCTATCTTAAAATTTCTTTTAAGACAACCTCCCCACCCCGCCTGCTTATCTATCTGCCAGATATTCTTTTTCAGGTCCTGGCTGTGCCCCTTTTTTCTTTTCGCACAGCTCCCGGCACTCAGTATTTGCTGAACCGGTTCTCTCCCTGGGACAGCTCCAGCCCACCGACCGGAATGGCGGGCTCCCACTGGCCGACAGCGGGCTCCTCAGTTCTGGCACTTCCTTCCTTCAGCCGGAAGCGCTGGATCATCTGCTTCATGACGACCGCCTGGGAGGAGAGCTCCTCACTCGCGGCTGCAGACTCCTCGCTGGTGGCGGAGTTGGTCTGGACCACAGCAGAGATCTGATCCACGCCCGTGGTCAGCTGAGCGATCGACTCGGACTGGGCAATGGAATTCTCCGCCAGCTGATCCAGATAGTCAATGGCAGCACCGGAATATTCCACAGTCTCCTCCATGCTCTTTACCACATCTTCCACCAGAGCGTTGCTCCGCTCCACATGAGCAATGGCATTTTCGATCTGCTTCTTTGTCTGCTTGGCCGCCTGGTCCGACTTGGAAGCCAGATTCCGCACCTCATCCGCCACTACGGCAAAGCCCTTTCCGGCAGAGCCGGCCCGTGCGGCTTCCACCGCCGCATTCAGCGCCAGAATATTGGTCTGGAAGGCAATGTTTTCAATGGTCTCAATGATCTTTCCAATGTCTGTCTGGCTCTTCAGCACGTCGCTCATGGCCTGGCGCATCTCCTGCATCTTCTGATTGCAGGCCTGGGTCTTTTCGCCGGACTGGTCCGCCTTTTCCTTGGCAACTCTGGCAGTCTCCGCATTCTCCTGTGCTTTCTGGTCCAGATCAGAAATGGTAGCGGAGAGCTCCTGGACTGCGCTGGCCTGCTCGGTAGCGCCCTGCGCCAGCGCCTGGGCCCCATTGGACACCTGTTCGGAACCGGCAGACACCTGCTCCGCACTGACACCGATCTGAGACAGGGTATCGCTCAGGTTTCCATTGATGACCCTGACAGACTTGAGAACGGACTGGAGTACGCCAACATACATGTCCACGTTTTTGGAATGTACGTCAAAATTCCCGTTGGCCATCTCTTCCAACAGATAGCACTCATCCGCAATGACTTCTTTTAAAACATGCTGGCTGGTACGCAGGGCCTCACACATATCGCCCAATTCGTTCTTGCTTTTAAATGTGACCGGGATATCCATGTTGCCCTCGCTAAAGCCCACCAGGGCGTTGCGGACCTCCTCTGTGGGGCCGGTCACATTCCGGATCAGCGCAAACGCCAGGACCAGAACACCGATGGTAGCAGCCACCATAGCGGCAATAATCGCAAAGAAAGTTCCCTTCACGCTGTTCTCGATTCTGGTCCGCTCCTCGGCCATGCTCTTTTCCAAAAAAGTATCCAGTTCAGTGGCCGCATCCCCCATCTCTGTCTGAAGCGGGGTATCCTCATTGTAAATGATCTCTTTTGCCTGCTCCAGATAGAGCTCATTCCCGGTGCTGCGATACTGCTGGTAAAGGCCCATGACCTTTTCCGCAACCGCTCTCCACTCGCTGTTAATGCTGTCATACTTTTCCAGCAGCGACTGGTCCTCGATCTGACTGGGCCATGTCTCATACAGGCTTTTGGTATAGGTCTGCATCGCCTCCAGAGCCGCTTCCGCCTGCGCGATCAGGCTTTCGTTGGCACTGCTTTCGGGGACCAGAAGCGCATCACGGTAGTTCCGGCCCGCCGTAATGGCATTGACCCGCGCATTCAGGATGGCCATATTGGTCTCCACATCTTCATTCATAAGCATCTCATACTGGCCCCTTTGATTGTTCATCATCATGAGGGAGGCAATAATGAGCGCTACAGAAATCACAATAGTGATCCCATATCCCAGGATCAGACTTTTTTTGACCTTCATATTTTTCAGCATGGCAACTACTTCCTTTATCTATTTTATATTTATCTCGATCAGTTCTGCGATACTCTGCTCTTTCTACATCACATCTCCATACCTTCCATTTCTCACATCTCCAAAGATCCTCCCGTCCACCAGCGTTTTTTTGCCCCCGGCAGGGGAGGCCGGAACTTTTTGGGAGCGCGGACGTCTAAAGGAGCAGAGACAGCAGGCAGAAAATTTTCCGTTCCGTGCAGCAAAAGGGCGGGCTCATCCGTCTGAAGGGATAGAAAGGGGGGAGCAGGGGATGTCTCAGATATCCAACCGGCCGGTGGATTGGGAGACGCTGGTGAAAGAGAATGAGGACCGCCTGTACCGGGCGGCGCTGGCCATCCTTGGGGACGCCCAGGAGGCGGAGGACGCGGTGCAGGACACCTTCCTTCGTGCGCTGAGGGCTTGGCCGGGGTTTTGAGGAGACTGTGCCGTGGAGACGTGGCTGGTGCGTATCGTTATCAATGTGTGTAAGCGCCAGCTCAGGAGCCCGTGGAGGCTTCTGCGGGCACCGCAGGAGAGCCTGGACAGCCTGCGCATGGAGGGACCGGAACCGCCGGACGACACCCTGGTACGGGCCATACAGGCCCTCCCGCCAAAATACCGGGAAGTGATCATCCTTTACTATTACCAGGAGTGGAAGGCCTGGGAGATCGCCCAGAGGCTGCACGTTCCGGTCTCCACCGTGACGGTACGGCTCTCACGGGCCCGGGGACTGCTGAAGGAACGTCTGAAGGGGTGGTACTATGAGCAGGAATAAGCAGAGCATGCACGCCGAGCTGGAGACGGCGCTCTCGGAGCTTCACCTGAGTACGGAGCGGTGGGAGGCAATTTTGGCCGCGGCGGGGCGCATGACGGAGAGAGAAAACCGCCGCCGTCCGCTGCGTACCGGCCTTATGGCGGCGGCTATCTGCGCCGCTCTGGCCGTGACCGCCGTCGCAGTCTCACCCCCTCTACGGGAAACGCTGATCCAATTCCTCGGCAGCTTTGAACCCTACGCTCAGGAGGTAGAGGGGGTGTCGGCTACGGACCAGGGCATCGAGCTGCGGGTAGTGCGGGTTTTGGCGGATAAGAATGGGGGCACTGCATACCTGGAGGCGGAGGATCTGGTGGGGGAGCGGCTGCACGAAAGTGCTGCCCTGGAATCCTACCGCGATCCCTGTATTGCCTACGACGCGGAAGCCGATACGGTACTGTTTGCCCTCGCGCTGGACGATATCGCTCCGTGCCAGATGCAGACGGGGGATGTGTATACAGTAGAATTCTCCCGCGTTCTCCCCGCAGTGGAGCCATTTTTCGCACCTCTTCCGTGGGAACTTCTGACTGGAGAGCGGCTGGATACCCTGACCGTAGCGACAGAGAAGTACATATCGGGAGAGAGACGGGAGGAAACCAGAACAGTGCTGGTCCCCGGCCAGACGCCGGCGGAATTGGGCACGGAGCTGTGCAGCCTGTCCTCCATGGGGTTTGACCAGGACGGGGCCTTTCACATTCAACTCCGGCTGGCGGACGGCGTCGGCGGGGAATACGGCTACCTGCAGACGGGTATGCCGCAGGTGGAGTGGGAGGTGGGCGCCATTGGGGAGATCCACACCACATTCCAGTGGGAAGGAATATCGTACTACGATATCCGGTTCCGTACGCTGACGGCGGAGCATTTCGGCCAGTTCCGCATTGACCACATATGGGGCGAGCTGACCATGGGGCAGCCCATTGAGGGGGAGTGGACCCTGAGCTTCCCGCTGGAGCTGCTGCAGGAGCGCACGATTGCGCTGGAGGAGAAGCTAAACAGGCAGGTGATACGGGAGATCACCCTGACGGCTACCAGCCTAAAGACACACGCTCAATTTGAAGATTCGGACTACCCCACCTGCAATGGGTTTCCACTTACCGTCTATTTGACGGACGGCAGTACCATGGTGATCCCATATAACGGAAACTGCGACCGCAGGACAGTCTTTTTCACGGAGGAGGACACCCTGACCTATTACGCTCCTGGAAACAAGGACCGCTGGGGTGAGGATATCGTATGGTATTTCCCGAGAGCCATCGATCCGAGGGAGGTAACAGGTATCGCGATCGGCCAGCGCTATCTGCCGATGAACCAGGACGGCACCGCTGGGCCGGGGTGCTGGCTGGACCGGCTTCCGGAGTAAGGCGCGCTGCGGCGGTTGCATAAAATTGCCCCCGCCGGCTCATACTGAATCCAAACGACATTTTGGGAGGGTATGGGCATGGATGAGACGAAGCAGACTGCGGAGACCGGAAGCGAGGAGGGCGGCGACCAGCGCCAGCAGCAGATCGTGGATATGGGCTCCTCCACCATCCGGACCGGCCGCGGTACAGTCCATGTCCTCACCATTGTAGGACAGATCGAGGGCCACCAGGTTCTGCCCTCCTCGGCCAAGACCACCAAATATGAGCACGTCATGCCCCTGCTGGCGGCCATTGAGGAGAGCGACGAGGTGGACGGCCTGCTGGTGCTGCTCAACACCGTGGGGGGCGACATCGAGGCGGGCCTGGGTATCGCCGAGCTGATCGCCTCCATGTCCAAGCCCACCGTCTCCCTGGTGCTGGGGGGCGGGCACTCCATCGGCGTGCCTCTGGCGGTGTCGGCCAAGAGGTCCTTTATCGCCCCGTCGGCGGCCATGACCATCCACCCGGTGCGGCTGAACGGCCTGGTGATCGCGGTATCCCAGACCTTCAACTACTTTGCGCGCATCCAGGAGCGGATTATTCAGTTTGTCACCCGGAACAGCCGTGTAAAACGGGAGGACTTCACCCGGCTGATGCTCCAAACCGGGGAGCTGGCCGCGGATGTTGGCAGCGTGATCTACGGGGAGGAGGCGGTGCGCCTGGGACTGATTGACGAAATCGGCGGCCTGTCCGACGCGCTGGCCTGCCTGCACCAGATGATGGATGAGCAAAAAACGGGGAGCGCCGCAGAATAATCTGCGGCGCTCCCTTGTCTGTTGCCTGTTTATGACGCCTCCCGGAACCAAAAGCCCTCGAAGTCACCCTTCATGACACGGTAGCCATTCATCATACAGTCGTAGGAGAAGGCGCGGATCAGGTTGCCTTCGCTGTCATACTCGCCGAATTCATGGGCCACACCGCTGTTGACCACATAATTGCCGTCAAAGGACTGGGCGTTTGAAACGATGCTGGAATAGGTGACGGGAAACTGCTTGGCCAGAGAGAAGGTTTTGGCGTTGGAGTCCACCAGATAATAGGTCACATAGGAGTGGATTCCAGACCCACCTGTGAGGCTGGTTCCAACACTGTCGGGCAGCTCAGGCTCGTAGTCGTCCCGGGTGCTCAGACTCCAATAGTTGTTGTCGTACATGCGCAGAAGGTATTGTCCCTCCGGCAGGCTGTCATCCTCCACCAGCTCCACGTCATGCTGGCCGTACTGGGGGACAAAATCCCCTTGGGGCTGATAGGAGAGCGACTCATACTCCGTCCCCGCCCAGAACGCGGGATCGCCGATCAGGGCGGTGAGGGTTGGTGTGCTGTGGACGCCGGATACCTGCACAATGGTGGAGGTCTCCCGGGAGCTGACCAGGATGCTGTCGTCCGCCTGCCTGTATTGAACGGAGTTGAGGTGGAGCCAGTCGTCCTCGCCGGCCTGCCAGAAGGAGGAGCCGGTGAGGGGAACGGGATGGGTCATGGCGCCGTAATAGCCGTCCATCAGCGTGGAGAAATCCACGAGCTCGGTAACAGCGCCGGTTTCGGGGTCCAACTCGACAACCACATCCATCACGGTGTCTTGTTCCGTGTCGTTGACCAGGGCCAGAATGGTGCCGTCCGGCCCCCAGTTGATGTCGTGGTGCAGCTCATACTGGCCCAGGTCATAGATGCGGATAGCCTGACCAATGGGGGTCAACAGCGCGATTTTTCGGCTGCTGACGCAGGTGTAGAGTCCCATGTCGGTGTAGAGGAAACGGTCGGAGTGGAAGCCCTCCAGTACCATCTCATAGCGCAGCACACCGGAGTTATCAAAGAAGAAGGTGTAGCCGTAATAATCGCCCAGTCCGGTGGCGTAGAAGAGGCCGTCGCTCAGTGCGGCGGCGCTGTCCCCGTCGGTGTATGTAAGCCGGCTGTCATAGCCGGAGCTGGAGGGGGGCATCTCAATGGTGAAGGTGGCGCGCTCCTGTACCTTGCCCCACTCGCCTATGGCCTCCAGTGTCACCTCCTGGGTCTCGCCCGGGACGAGACCCACCAGCAGAAAGCAGTGCTTCCTGCTGAACTGCTTGTCCCCCAAGCCCTGCGCTGTTGCGGTATAGTCAGGCAATTCTGCGCTGGTGGTGTGGATGGTATAGCGGATTTCGCTTTTCCGGTCCGTCTGGAAGGCGAGGAGGAGCCCGTTGCTCCCGGTTCCAAAAGGATTAAGGAGGGCCAGCGGCGCGTCGATGGCGGCGTTCCCCTGTTGCTGTACCAGTTCCATCAGCTCCTGCCCCAGCCGGTGCTGAACCGACTCGTCGTAGTAGGTGAAGCCGTCCTCCTCATACTCATCCGGCACCATCCGGGAGACGGGAATGCTGGCCTCGCAGGGGGCGGAGTAGAGGGAAACGCCCCGCTCCTCACTGGTATACATACGCTCTCCCAACTGGATGTTCCAATCGTCCCGGCTGCTCATCTCAGAGTCCATCAGCACATGGACGATGATTTCAAAAATGGCAAAGCCGCAGAGCAGAACGGCCAAGGTGATCAGCAGGCGTTTGATCCACTTTTTCTTATTCATCGCACGACATCCCCTTATGTAAAGTCCATAGCTTCCTCCTTCCATATAGTAGCCGACGCAGCGAAAGTGTCAAGAGTTAAAATGTAAATTTTGAGAGACGGGCTCAGAAAATGGGCGTAAACAGAACGGGTCCACAGCCCGAATCGGGCTGTGGACCCGGCTATTCCCACCGGCATCCGTGTGCGATGCCAGTGATAGTACCGATACACTTCAGAGAGTCGTTCTCATGGATGATAATGTCTTTGAAGTTCAGATTAGGGGCGACCAGTTTGGTGATGCCCCGTTTATAGTACAGGCGGCGAATGAACGCCTCCTGATTGAGAAGAAACAGGCCATATTCCTGGCGGGAGGCATGCTCCCTTTTGCAGAGCAGAATGGTTCCGGCGGAGTAGAGCGGCTCCATACTGCCGTTGGTGAGCAGAACGGCAAAGTCTGCCTCACGGGCGGCGGCATCTGTCTCGGGGATCAGTACAGGCCGCAGAAAAAAGGAGTCACCCAATGGGTTGGAGTCCCCGGGAGGAGCGGTTACATAGCAAAAGGTCCGCTTGACCGGCAGATTTCCTGCCAACCGGCCAGGCGGCATATTGAGAAGTTCGGTCATGGTATCCACCGCCCGCTTGCTGTGAGGCTCCAGATCCCGGTATTTCATGAGAAATTGAATCTCCTCTGAGGAGAGCAGTAAAATCCCATCGTCCGTGGAGGTGCTGACATGGTATTCAATCGGAAGCTCGTCATCTAAAAGGTAGTGTATGGGAATGCGCAGGACCTGAGTGATCTTGTCCACAGGCCCGACGGCTGGATTTTTGGTTTGACCGGAAAAGATTTTGTTCAGAGTCCCCAGCGGAACGCCTGACTGCTGTGCGATCTCCTCCGTGGTCAGGTGGCGCAGCTTCTTGATGTAGGCCAGTTTTTCGGTCATGGACATGGAACACCCCTCCTGTACGAACATGAGTTAACCGGATGTGGTAAAAAAATCCGGTGAACCGGTCAAAATAACCGAATTGTATTGACATTCCTCTCGAAATACATAATATAGGGATTAGCACGGAAGGAAATACAAGATAGGGGGATGGTCGAAAAACACTGACCTTGAAAGGGGCAACGGTTAGTATACCACGGCAAAGGAGAGAACCTGGTCGAATTCAGTCGTTTATCACCGAAAAGTATTAGGAATGAGGAGAGAGCTTACATGAGAAACAACCACAAGACGTATTGTGTATTCCTGGATGTGGCCTCCCACCCGCAGATGTACGGAATTCGGGGGACGAATGGCATTTGCGTGGGACGGATATCCACGGACTTCCAGGAGGTAAACCGGCTGGCCGAATGCTGCAACAGCGCGGGATTGTCACCGGTACATCTGGCCGACGTGGTGGAGGACTTCCGGCACTCGTGAAAGAGCGGGGCGGCGGGCCGCTTTGCTCTTGACCACAGAGCGGGAAGCGAGTAAACTAATGTATGGCATTCGGCTGTCGAACATGAGAGAAAGGCCACCCGCCGGGGTGGCTTTTTCTTTGCACTTGGAAGGGGATGAATGGATGGTTCAGGAGAAGAAGGGGAGGTGGCTGGCCCTGCTGCGGAAGGAGCCGGTACTCTGTATCGCGGCGGTTTGCGCGGCAGCTTCCACGCTTCTCAATCCGCCCTCGCCGGCCTATCTGAACTATATTGACTGGCGGGTACTCACCCTTCTGTTCTGCCTGATGGCGGTGGTGGCGGGACTGCAGGAGTGCGGTGTTTTTGCAGTGCTGGCCCAGCGGTTGCTGGCGGGGGAGCGGCGGATGCGCCTGGTCAGCCTTGCCCTAGTGCTGCTGCCTTTCTTTGTGTCCATGGTGGTGACCAACGATGTGGCGCTCATCACCTTTGTTCCATTTGCGGTTCTGGTGCTGGGGCTGATCGGACGGACGGAATACCTGGCCCCCCTTGTGGTGCTCCAGACCATGGCCGCCAACCTTGGGAGCATGGCTACCCCGGTGGGTAATCCGCAGAATCTCTATCTTTATGCCGACTACGAATTGACGGCGGAACAGTTTTTTGGGACCATGCTTCCGCTGACCCTGGTCAGCCTGGCTGCGCTGACGGCCGCATCCCTCCTGTGTGTCCGGGATGAGGGAATTCAGGTCCGGTTTCAGGAACAGGCGGAGCTTCGGAGGCCGGGCCGTCTGGGGCTGATGGCAGGCCTGTTTGTGCTCTGCCTGCTGTCGGTATTCCGGGTGCTGCCCTATCCGGCGCTGTTGGCCGTGGTGGCGGGCGGTCTGCTGCTCTTTGACCGGGGATTGTTTCGCAGGGTGGACTATGGCCTGCTTGCTACCTTTTTCTGCTTCTTCCTGTTTGCCGGAAACATCGGGGCCTGCGGCCCGGTACATGCCGCCCTGGCCTCCTTGATGGAAGGCCACACGGCGCTGACCACCGGCCTGACCAGCCAGATCATCAGCAACGTTCCGGCAGCAGTGCTCCTGTCCGGATTTACAGCGGACTGGCGCGGCCTTCTGGTGGGCTCCAACCTGGGCGGGTTGGGGACCCCCATTGCCTCGCTGGCCAGCCTCATCTCGCTTAAGGTCTACCTGCGTACGCCGGGGGCCAGGCCGGGGCGCTATCTGCTGCTGTTCACTGCGGCCAACGGGGCTGCATTGGTTCTCCTGTGCCTATGCGCTGCCCTTCTGGCCGGGTAGATGGAAAGATGGAATGCAATTCCTTTTGAATGGGGGTTGCAAGGCGGGAAAAGACATAGTATAATACAATTTACTGCATTTTCTATTGATTTCGAGATACATGGAGAGGGTTCGGCATGAATCGTACTTTGGAACACATCCTCCCACGGGTTCAGAAGCCCGCCCGGTATACGGGAGGGGAGTATAACGCAGTGGTCAAGGACCGGCGCGCGGTGGATGTGCGCTACGCGCTCTGCTTCCCGGACACCTATGAGATCGGCATGTCCAATCTGGGCGTGCGTATCCTTTACGGGCTAATGAACGAGATGGATGGGGTGTGGTGTGAGCGCGTGTTCGCCCCCTGTGGCGACATGGAGGAGGAGATGCGCCGGGAGGGGATTCCCCTGTACGGCCTGGAGAGCGGCGATTCCATCGCCGATTTCGACCTGATTGGCTTCTCCCTGGGCTATGAGATGGCCTATACCAATGTGCTCAACATGCTGGATCTGGCTGGCCTTCCCCTGCGCAGCGGGGAGCGGACAGAGCTGTCTCCCATCGTGGTGGCGGGGGGAACCTGCGCCTTTAATCCAGAGCCCCTGGCCCCCTTTGTGGATCTGTTCGTCCTGGGGGAAGGGGAGGACGTGAGTGTGGAGATTATCCAGCTCTACCGCCAGGCCCGGGAGGAGGGCTGGGGTAAGGAGGAGTTCCTCACCGCCGCGGCCCGGATTCCTGGCGTCTATGTGCCCTCTCTTTACGAGGTGAGCTATCACGGCGACGGCACGGTGGCCGCCGTCACCCCGCTGGAGGGGGCTCCGGCCAGGGTGACCAAGCGCATCGTCCAGGACTTTGACAAGAGCTATTTCCCGGTTAAGACCATTGTACCCTCCACCGAGATCGTCCACGACCGGGTGATGCTGGAGGTGTTCCGCGGCTGCATCCGGGGCTGCCGCTTCTGTCAGGCGGGCTACGCCTACC
>OKRX01001155.1_pt1 | contig 20084 bp, 16 predicted proteins | sample 1601241 | NCBI WGS metagenome assembly OKRX01 (sample SAMEA3541500, study PRJEB24748) | human gut metagenome | biome: human gut; feature: human-associated habitat; material: faeces | place: China | collected 2012
CCGACACTGCGGTGCAGGAGCTTAGCTGGTTTGATTTTCTCGATGACATCACCGAACCGGAACTGATCCAGTATTTGAAAGAGCGCCGACTTTACGTTAATGAACCGATATCTGCAAGCGAGGAGGAGTAATATGTGCAGTTTGTTTGGTTTAATCGATTTTAAGGAGTGTCTGAGCACTCACACGAAGAACAAAATCTTGAACACGCTCGCCAGAGAATGCCAGGTGCGCGGCACCGACGCGACAGGCATCGCCTATAACTTCAACGACCGTCTGCGGATTTACAAGCGTCCCCTTCCCGCTCGGAAAATGAAGATTCACATTCCGCACGACGTAAACGTCGTGATGGGTCATACCCGTATGACCACACAGGGCAATGCACAGTTCAACCAGAATAACCATCCGTTTCTCGGCAAAGTTGCCGGAAACAGCTTTGCGCTTGCACATAACGGCGTACTTTGGAATGATAAAGAGCTTCGTATGGAAGAAAACCTTCCGATGACGAGCGTTGAAACGGACAGCTATGTTGCCGTTCAGCTCTTAGAGAAAAACAATGCCCTCGACTTTGACAGCCTGCAAACTATGGCTGAAAAGGTCGAGGGTTCTTTCGTCTTTACGGTGCTGGATAAGGATAACTCCATCTGGTTCGTTGTCGGAGATAATCCATTGTGCGTGATGTTCTATGATGGCTTTCTGATTTACGCCTCCACGCAGGAAATCCTCTGTAAGGCCATCAAAAAGCTGCGGCTGAAGGCGCCCACCGATATTCTCGAACCGCAAGAGGGCGAGATTATGAAAATCAACCGCAACGGCCGTATCACCACTGGAGCCTTCACGCCGCATACAACATTCGAGCGCTGGTGGCGAAAATATCCCTTCTATCGCAGCTATTATGAGGACACGCCGACAAACTACGACGACCTGTTCAGCGTGGCGAAGGCGTTCGGCGTAACCGCAGATGAGGTGCAAGCGCTTCTCGACTACGGCTGCTCCGAGGAGGAAATCGAGGAAATGCTGTACGACCCGGAACTCTTTCACGAGATGACCGGTGAGCTGCTTTATGCGTACTGATTGAAAGGAGGCGATGCGCATGATTGCACTCGGCCCGATCTTTCAGGCCGTCGGCGCAGTGGTTGACCTCATCATCGAGGCCGTCGAGAACTTTTCGGACAGTATAAATTTATAGTAAATATTGTCCCAAAAGGTCCGTCTGTAATAAACGGAAATGTCCGGGAGGTGCAAGACCCTTCCGGACATTTTTTTGAGGTGATTCAGTGCACAAGGCATTTTCTACGCCCATGTTTTCACGCGCAAGTAAGATAAGGGAAACACCCTGGTCGCCCCTCTACTACCCTTCCGGATAACTGGGAGAAAGTCCTTTTGCTTTAGCAGGCCGGTAAAATCACCGTACGGGAAACTATGCGGCGTTCCGGTATGAAACGGACAACATTTTATCAGTATGCACACAAGTTACATCAAAATCGCCTGCCGCAAAGGCAAAGGAGAACGCGCAAAGCATGTATGTTCCTCTCTCATTTCTTGCTTTTTTCTTCCTCTTCCGCTATCTGCTCGGCGCATTTTGCTGCGCTGGCATACTGAAAATAACGAACCTTTCGATTATAGCGTCTTGCAAGATTGATGACACCGTAATATGCAGCATGTCCGATGCAGTTGGTCTGAATCCAGATGACATCTGCTCTGCGAATGATTTCTGCATTCGAGATATTCTCACCCATAAAACGCACGTCGGGCACTTTGAACTTGATCTCGCGCAGCCAGGAATCGTGTCCACCGAATGCAATGACCCGACGGCTTAAGCGATACGGGAACACAGTTTTAATACCGGCTGCGTCCTCCGCAGGCATTTCCTGCTGCTGATTGAACACGATTTCGCGCAGGTCGGCAAGCTCCTGCGTCATGCTGTCTGCCGCGTCCGTCAGCTTCTCTATCTGCTCTTTCAATGCACGGTTTTCCCGTGTAAGCTCATAGCTCATGTTCTTTGCCTGACTTTTCAGCTGTGCCAGCTCGGCTTGCAGGTGCTTGTTTGCCTTTGTGAGGGACTCCACTGTTGCAAGCTCGTCGTCCGCTGCGTTCTGCGTCTGAATTTCCTCTTTCCAGACTGTTTCAGGCACATATCCGACCTGACGGGAAGCCTCACCGAGCACATTCATCACCGCGCAGAGCATGCCGGCCTGCGAGGGCTTGAGCCCGTTCTTTCGCAGTTTTTTCGCCGCTTCATCATACCGGCGCGTATTTCGCGGCATGATCGTCCCTGTATACTGATAAACCAGCTGCGCCAGATTAACTGCACTGCGTTCCCCTGCCTTGTCCACATCTCCGGTATATTTCATTTCATACCATTCCGAATCCAAGGGCTGCGGCGGTATTCTTTCGTCATCATGATACCAGTATCCATCATCCGCTTCGTCATATACTTCACCGTTCCACGGCAGCATGGCCACAGCTCTGGACACGACCGCGAGCATGAACGAGTACGACCCAACACAGTCATCATCCTGATCCAGCAGGTACAGCAGCGCAAAGCAGACTTCATAAGGGTCTTCAACCGGACAAGCCTGCATTCGATCGATACTCTCGGGCGTCATATATTCCTGCATATCCTCCCGGTTCATCATATCGATTTGAACGCTGGAATAACGATATTCATGAAGCCGGTCGCACACATCTGTAGCTGCTATCGACAGTTCGTTCATCCGATTGCCAAGCCGGATAATCTCTCGCTGTATATAGCCTGCACGGTCGTCAATCGTTTCTTCCGGCGACAGCAGCGAGGGGGGGCTGCGCACACGCCGGTGCGAGTTCTGCGCTTTCAGATCTTTCAGCTCATCCTCAAACCGTTTCATCCGCTTATGCAGTAAATTGTCGGACTGAACAACCGGATACAGTACCTCAAAGTAGAGCTCCGCCCACGCCCAGTATTTCTTTCGAAGGTTTACTGCCGCTATATTCTTTGCCTTTTCCGGTATCAGCGCAAGAATTTCACGGAATATGCTGTTCTCGTCACGCTTTGCAAAATATCCGGATGGGATTACATTGTTATCGCAGTCTCCGTAACGGTACAGCAGCATGCAGGTCATTCTTCCAATCAACCGCGCAGTATATTGTGTATCATATACCTCTGTCATGTTGACACTGCAATCGCATTTTGACAGGAGCATGCTCAGCTCCACCGCGCCCTTGTCCTCTACGATCTGATCAAGCATCCAGATCGCAGCGCCCTGACACAGAAGAAAGCAGTTATCCAGCTCGTCGTATGTCGTGTTGAGCGCAGATGCAATTTCCGTAAATTCCTCTGCGATGTCCATGTCCGGGAATTTTGCAGCGTATCGTTTCCGCATTTCCGGAATGAGATGCGTCACCGCTTTCACACGTCGGGCGCAGTATTTCTCCGACAGATCGTACATTGCCAGCGTGTCGCGGTATCCTTCGTGCTGCAGCTTCTTCGCGATTTGGATATTCTTGCGAAATATCTCCTTTACTCTGTCCCGTTCCGGGTTCGCCGCCGGACGTTTTTCCTGTTTGCTATTTTCATCGCCTGCCTTTGTCCTTGCCGCTTCAGTTTAGAACCTGTTATCACTCTATATTATACAGTATATTATACAGTATACCTAATGCCCGAACGCATTGCAGTCGTAATGTGTGTGAGGTCCGCTCACTGTTGATCTCCGCCGGCATCTGACACATCCCGCATCCTTCTATATTTCCAGAAAGCAGAAAACCGAGGAGCATGTCCTCGGTTTTCGCATTTCCTATCCCAATATATCTTGCCGGTCAAGGTTCTCATGCTGCAAGCGTGCGCCAGAGGAAGGTAACAATCTGGGCGCGGGTGCAGCTGGCATCAGGGTTGAAGGCAGACGCCGAGGTGCCGTTCGTAACACCATTCTTGAGCGCCCACTGAACTGCATCGGCATAATAGGCGTCGCTCTCCACATCGGTGAAGGCGGACTCTGCATCAACTGCCGGAGCCTTTTCGGCGCGCCACAGAAAAGTAACGGCCTGCGCACAGGTGCAGTCTGCATCGAAGTTGAAAAGCGTGTCGCTTACGCCGTTCGTGATACCGTTTTCAACTGCCCACTGCACTGCGTCATAGAAGTAATCAACCGGCTTTACGTCGGCAAAGAGCATGTCCTGCTTCACGGTAAATTCTGCCTTGATCTCTACGCTAGACGCCGGCATGATAAAAGTATATTTGCCGTCGGACATTTTGGAGACTGCCACGGTATTCCCCTTTGCATCAATGACAGTCAGTTGTTCCAGTTTATAACCAGCATCCGGCGTAACCGTAATTGTTACCGTATCATCCTTCTTCGCTGTATGCTTGTCCAGAGACACTTTACCGTTCGATGCGGCAGATGCAGAAATTTCATTATTCGGACTTGTAGATACAGCTGCACCACCGCCTCCTCCGCCAGAGGTTGAACCGCCAGATGCACCTCCGCCAGAGCTTTCATCCTTCCACTGTGCGTAGATTTTCTGAACCAGATTAGATGCTTCCAGTTTTTCTCCCGGCTGATACATCGTACCGCTGCCATCGGATGCGGTATTGTATCCGATGAAGTTCTTTCCAGTATAGACGAATGGATTGTCGGGCCAAGAGTACGCTTGCAAATGATCGGTCGATACAGCCGTGAGAAAATAATGAGAAGTGGACGGAGTTTTTCCTCCTTGGCCGTCGATAATAAATGCAGTGGTAGTTCTGTTGTTGTTTATATAACTTGCCTCTAACAGCATGCCCTTGCCAGCGTCAACTATATCCCCTGGTAGAAACCATTCTTGCAAAACATCATCCTGTCGTCGCTTGACTGAGGTAGCATTCCGCCAAACCACAAATGATTTATCAGCATAGGAAGAAGCCGTTGGAACAATTGACTCTCCCTGTAGAATTACGGTATCAAACCACGCGCACCTAAATTCCACATATTCTTGATCGGAATATGCCGACAAAGGTAAAATATCTTCAGAATTTAATCCTGCAAAAAGTACAGTCTCAACTGTTCTCACTTTGTTTGCCTTAATAGCGGGAACTCCCCTCTGATTGCTTTGAACAATAAATTTAAGGTCTTCATCATGATTAATTGAAAACGTAATATCTCCATCAGCAGTGATTGCAGGGGCATTATCACCGCTGACAACTATAGCAGAACTATCGTCTTCCTCTCTAAAACTTGAACTACTGATTTCTGCGTTGCCATGTATGACAATTGGTGATGTATTAGCAGGCCCCATCATGCTTTTTCTCAAATCGATATATACGTTCCCCTGAAGTTCAATAGGAGAGCCAGAATAACTGCCATCGATATAGAGACAAGCATAAGTTGGTAAATTTGAATAATATTTCCAGCCCTGACCAGAGCAATTACGTGCTGCATTATATTCATTACCATCAATTGTCATATTTAGAGAAGTGAATTGCGCAAGGAACGAAATGGTATGATCAACCGTGATGACAGAACCAGCTGGATAAAGAGTTGCTCCATCTTCACCTAGCCATCCGTCAAAACGACACCCACTACGCGTTTGATCTGGAAGTATATACTGATTTCCCTTACGTACGGCAATAGACATTTTATCGCCACGATGCTGTCCATCTTGAGCATATGTACCATAGTAATGGTATAGTATAACAGCTCTATAATCAGTATCGTCCCATACAGCATACAAATCGGCAGAGTATGCATTCTCAGCGAATTTATATTCTTCATCTACTGGATGAATATCCTCGCTATATCGAGGGGTATCAGACCATCCAACAAGAACCTTTCCCTTGTTATCAAAAACACAACGATTCGGATAAAGGGAGAAATATCCAGGATTTCCTTCAGTAACTATGATCTGCTTATCAGCATGTCCATCCTCCGTAACTCCACCGTTACCGTGCAAGGTCATTTGATAGGAACGTCGTCTGAGCGAGATGTATTGTTGTCCTGTATATTCTCCTTCAACAGCATTATCAGCATTATCACCGACTAATGTTTCATAAGGCCACGACTTTTCAACATCAAAGTTTGCGCTCTGATATATTGCGGAACATCCGCTGCCCATAGCCTCTAAATCACCATCGATGTATATAGCTTTCTCAGCACGAACTGCCTCGCATCCGTGTTGGCCAGTGACTGATAAATGTGAATTTTCATTTTCTCCAATAGATGAATTCAAGCTGAGTTGCGACTCGGTATATATCCCATAGGTCAATCCCGAAATTGTATTATTCCCTTTATATGTAATACAAAGTCCTTTATTAGAAATGATTGAAGTTCCATGATAGTCGACTAGATTGAGATAATTCCAACTTATAGGCCCACTGTAAGTGTATTCCCACCCATCGCCTGAATGATTTTCCGTGGCATCATACTCCATACCGTCAATAATAATGTACTGTTCGTATTGATGTGTTTTGGTTTGATCTTGCGATGTGATGTCAACTGCGCCTGCCGGCAGAATAACTGACAGCAGCATTAAAATCGCAAAATTTAAGCTCAGCAGCCTTCGTTTAACGTTTAACATTTTTCTTTACCCCCTTTGTGTTTTTGTTCGTCGAATGAATTGCAGTAGTTCCGATCAATCCCCCTAGCGTTATCCAGAAATATGGTGCAGATACAGGTGAACTCAACCCGAAAAATGCCTGAATACAATATGCCAATACTGCACCGCCACAAAGAGCGGTAATCGGCCGATGGCTGGCTTCCTTTATCCAATGCTGTACGCATGAAAACAGAAGCGCAATGTAAATAGCCAAGGTAACACTTCCCCGCTCGACCAACATATTCAGATATTCATTATGCGCATTATCCACCTGACTGTGTATTATAGCGCCGACTGTTTCATTCATACGTTCGAATGCGGCATCGGTCTGCAAGCCTAACGTATCCGGTCCGCAACCGAATAACGGGTGCTGTGGGATAAGTGCCATGGTTTCTTTCCAGATATACAATCTTCCAGAGCCAAAATTATCATCACAATGACCATGCATCAGCTCCGAGGCTTCGTAGATGAAACCTCCTATCTGTGAGCCAAACAGATAAACGACGACGACTCCCAGAATACAGAGCAAAAGCATTGTAACTCCAGTTATTATTCGCGCCTTATGGGTTTTCTGTAATACAGGAATGGTCAACAACACGCTAGTACATACTGCAACAATTCCAGCAGAGACGGAAGCACAGAACAATACGGTTAAACATAAACCTATCGGGATACATAAAATCCATTTCTTAACATCTTTTCCCTCGACCAAGAAAATCCAAAATAAAGGAATAGCGATGCACAGTACTGCGGAAAGCAGGTCTACATTTCCAATGGTACCAAGAAATTCACCTGCATAGAGCTCATATTTATCGTAATAGTTCATGCCCCCTGGATAAAGGTTGAATGGATTTAATCCAGCAAGCTGAAGCAACGCAAGGATACAATTCAAACTGATTGCTGAAGCAAACAGCCACAGCATCCAAGTCCTCAGTTCTCCATACAATGATACCATAAGACAACAACCAATATATATCGTAATCGTGAGAAATCCCTCATGACGTGAACTCCCGAAAAGAGCCGTTGTTCGGTTGACTGCCAATAAGGTCGATACCGCAGAAGTCAGCCACAGCAGACATAATATCTTTTGAGGGAAATTTAAAAATTGCCATACGAAACGAGGACTGCTGACTGGCGCTGCTCCCACTAAGAATAGTTCAACTCGAATAATAAGTAAAACACCTAAATAGCCAGCGGAAAGCAGTAAGAACAGTGCCCATTTGCTATTAGATATACCGGCATATCCCTTGACGCCAAAATACAATAAATAGATGCTTACCATGCACACAAGGTAGCCAGTTGTGATTTTTGCTGCAATCTTATTCCATTGGTTTTGTTTCAAGCAGCGCTCACCTTCTATCTTTGATTATTGTTTATATGATTATTCCTTAAATATCCTTTTCTTTATTGTACTACGATTGATAAGTGATTGCAATCTTATATATCACATCAAATAGAACGATCCCCAAAATATTATTCCTATCTAGATAAAACCTTGTATTCCTGGAATGTCAGAAAACCGAGGAGCATGTCCTCGGTTTTCGCATTTCCTATCCCAATATATCTTGCCGGTCAAGGTTCTCATGCTGCAAGCGTGCGCCAGAGGAAGGTAACAATCTGGGCGCGGGTGCAGCTGGCATCAGGGTTGAAGGCAGACGCCGAGGTGCCGTTCGTAACACCATTCTTGAGCGCCCACTGAACTGCATCGGCATAATAGGCGTCGCTCTCCACATCGGTGAAGGCGGACTCTGCATCAACTGCCGGAGCCTTTTCGGCGCGCCACAGAAAAGTAACGGCCTGCGCACAGGTGCAGTCTGCATCGAAGTTGAAAAGCGTGTCGCTTACGCCGTTCGTGATACCGTTTTCAACTGCCCACTGCACTGCGTCATAGAAGTAATCAACCGGCTTTACGTCGGCAAAGAGCATGTCCTGCTTCACGGTAAATTCTGCCTTGATCTCCACGCTAGACGCCAGCATAATGAAAGTATATTTGCCGTCCTTGAGCGTCAGAGCAATATGTTTGCCGTTTTTACGGTCGGGAAAAGTCCTGTCACCATGACAAGGCAGAGCAGAATGCTGAGTAATCGTTTTCGCATAAAACCATCCTTTCGTCCGCTTTCGAAAAGCGTACTTTAATCTGAATTTCAACGAAAATTCAACTCACTGCCATTGTACAATTACAAAATAGAAATTACAACTGTAAATTTGATAAATGTGCAGAAGATAAGGGAACATTTTGTTCGACTGCCCCTGTTACACGAACATTAGCACGTCGTTGTTCCCCCCGTCTGTCATCAGTTTCCCTAAGGATGATGACGCTGGCGTGTAGTAATAACGGTTTATGGTCAGAGCGGCTCCGCCGGCGGCAGTACGCCCGGCGGCAGCAGATTGTACTTTCCGTCTGCGGCCCTTTTCCCTATTGCTTAGCGTTCATACCATCTCACTCGGTTGACAGCCTGCATCAGCTCAAGTTTAGCCTTCTTAATCGACCGGTTTAGAATAACAGCTTCTGTCAGCAGTGTATTAAACTCGTCAAAATCAATATCCCTTTTGCATAACGGCTGAGTTTTGCGAAGATTTTCAGCCCATTCTTCTACGCATTTAAAATTCCATTTTTGCTGTGTTGCGAATTCATAGCATATTATTGCCAAATCAGCAGCAGTCGGAACCGGCTTTCCCCATTCATCCAAATAATCTTGCCTAATCTTCTCAGGAATGTTCATTCGAGGCTTTTCACCGCGTATATATGCGCCATATCGAGCATTTTCAGCGAAATCCAGCCATCCACCCTGATGGAGTTGTGATGCACCCCTATAGCAATACTGATGAATCGGATCAAACTTAATACATTCCTCACAGCTGTCGTAATATCGTTTTGCCAGGCTCACCGGTCTTTCCATTAAACCATATTTCTTCAATACCGTTTCCCATTCAGCATACTCCTCCGGTGATAGAATGCCATATCCGTGGTATTTCAAGAAATACATAAGATTTTCTTCAACCTGATGACTGTCGTACTCAAAGATTTTGAACAGGCTGGCCAGCAGTTTCAGGCGAATGAAACGCTGAACGCTTTCATCCGGTTTCGCTCGATAGACATGTTTGCAGAATCCATTCAAATCGCTCAAGTCGAGATCCCGTGTCTTTCCATCCGTCTGTTTTCCCAATAACGAACGACGCTGTACGCAGATGATCAGGAAGCGTATCGCAGCGACATTCTTGTCTTTCAGTACCTCCTCTGCAATCTCCTTAATCCTCTCCTCGTCCAGATCTTCTTTTCCTCGCGAAGCTGCTGTATATTCCTGCACAGCGCGCATCAGCTCTTCCTCTTTCTTCTGAGAAAGCACCATGCCGTTCTGTACAGATGATGAACAAGCATCCGGGAACGAATGCTCAGTGCTCCACTGTACGCACTTCTCACGCATTTCTTTCAACACTTTTTTTCTGTGCTGATAGTCTTTAAATTCCTTATATTCTCCCCGATTGTTAACCGGAGAAAAATGGTCTATAGTACCACAGCTAGACGCACGATACTCTGTAATACTGCTGCAATAGATATCGATACAGTCTTTGAGGCAATTGACCTGATTTTTTTCTATCTTGGTCTCTATTCCCCATCTTTTTAACTGCCGCAGGATTTTCTCGATAATCTGACTTTCATCTTCGTCCGTCACTTCCATAAGTCTGTTTAATTTTTCTGGATAAAACGTCAAGTCTCTTCTTGACTGACTCGCATGATTACGAAGCTGTTTCAGCACGCTCTCTAACGTATCCGCTTTCAATTGAAGTCCCGGAATCTTATAATCACGATAATAATTACTGCGAAAAAACTCCGCAAGCTCCATTCTATTTTTCAATCCAGCAGCCTCACCCAAGTACTCGTCAAATATATCTTTCGCATATTTGTACCGCATGAATGCGCGTGAAAAAAGAGTAGATTGATCTGCCAACAGCTCTTCAACGGTATCTATACGATTGATTCGATTGGTATTCTCTAATATAAAGCAGGTCTTCAATCCAAGCTTTCCATAATTGTCCTGCTCATTTCTCGAAAGCATACCGCATTTCCGAAGAAATGAACACCGGGCTTTTTGTATTTTCCTGCTTTTATCAACCGAAACAGGTATCCACTGTTCTTCATCATCGATACTGGCATCCGATTGAGAAAAGTGTTTTCCTATGGGAGTAAGGTGCCCGCCTTCCTTCAAGTAGTATGGCCATTGAAGTCCCTTATCCATATTTACCATATGCTCGTGATTAGTTTTACTCATAATTTTATCTTTCTCTCCCCGAAGGTATATTACGCTGTTTTATTCATTGCATAAATCCATGTTTTTTTGCATTTCGATCGTTTAAATCTTATAATCATTACTCATTCATAAAAAAGACACCGATAATGAAATGTGTTTCTCCGTGTGATAGGATAGGAGCATCAAACTTTAAATGAGGTGATCCAAACCTATGAAAAAATCAAATATTCTCCGTTCCGCGGTCGCAGCAGGACAGGTCGAGCAGGTCATCCCGCTCGGCGGTTGCGAACCCAGTAAATGGTGGCGCTCGAAGTGCAAAAAGCGCATCAAGGCAGACGATCAGCTGCAGTGGCACCACGGCAATGTGACCACTCCTGACGGCATCACCGTTACCGGCCTTGCCTTCTGGGACGACACGCAGGCAACCGTCATCAACAGCTACACCTACCGTCATCGTCTGCTGTACCTGTGCCGTCCCGGCGACTGCCTTCTGTACGCCATTCCGATGTCCATGGTGGAGCGCAAGTTCAAGCTGCCGGACATCGAGCTGGCAGACGATGAGCTGGAGGCCTACAGGTACATCGCGGACCGTATCTCGCGGAAGCCGGACGAGATCACTTCCACGGTGAACCATCCGGCCAAGACGGCGATTAAAAATAACGGTTGCAAATGGAAAGATAAGTTCCTCGATCTGGGCGACTTCAGTGACATGCTGAAGGCGAACTCCGAGTGGCTCACCCCCATCCTCATCGCCGCGCTCGATACGCAGCTCCGCAGCTTTTCCGGCTGTGACGGCATCCCGGTCTTCTGCTACAATTTTACTCTTAAAAAGGTAAACCTGCAAGCAGATTCCAATTTCATCCGTGTGCTGACGGCGATGAATTTCACCGTGCAGGACGGCGCATGCAGCGCTGCTCCCCGTGAGATCACCGTACAGGACAACGGCGATATTGAAGACTGGAACGGCTGCCACGATCGTCTGGTCGTTCTCCGTACTGTGAAGGGCGGCGGTCTCGCTCCGATCTTTGACAAGCTCGATACATATGACCGCTCCCGTGCGTACAAGGGCGTTCTTCCGCCCCGGCTTTCGACGGTTCCGATCATCCGCAGCAAGACGTTCTTCGACCGCTCCGATACAGTGGACTGCGAGCTGCCGGAGGTCATCCCTGCGCTGACCGACGCCCAGCTGAGCTGTCTCCGCACCGCGTTTTCGCGTGTACTGACCAGGAAGAATACCGCTGACGCGAGCAAACGCTGGCGCGATCGGATGTATCACATGTGCGGCTTTCTTCGTAATCCGTTCGAGGAATGGCGTGATGTACTTCACAGAGTTTTTCTCGATTCTGTATTTCCGAAGCAGGGTCAGGCCAGAAAAACCGCGCAAACCGGCTTTCAAACTGCACAAAAACGGCAGAAAGAAGCAGAGGAAGAGCGCGAGAAAATTCTCCAGGATGCGCTTGATCTGGTAAGAGATCAGAGCAGCTACGAGGATAAAATCATCGATAAGCCTGCGACAGCGGATGAGGCAAAGGAACGACTCAAGACCGATCCGGACGCTGTTGCATTCCGGCATTCTCCCACCTCGAAGAAATATGCAGGACAGCATTTTATCATTTTCACGGAACAGTCTCTTCTCCGTTTTCTGAAGCCCGTGGGCATGACCGAGGAACTGTACAATGTCTTTAAAGCTCGCGCGGTGCAGATGGCCGATATGATCGATAATCGTCACTCTGTGAAGATTAAGGGAAAGACCGTACACGGCTTCTGGTTTCCAGATCAGAAGTTCTAAGGTTTGCGGGTTTTTAGGTTTTCGATAATTTTAAGGAGGTCAAATATAATGACTATTAATACTAAGGAATTCCGTGATGAGGGCATGAAAAAGCTGGGGGTCGCAAACCTGCGTCCCCAGCAGGAGGCTCCGATGGAGGCAATTCTCGACGGCAAGGATGTCATCGTTCTGATGCCGACCTCCGGCGGCAAGTCGCTGCTCTATCAGCTCCCGGCAGTGATGGAGCCCGGCAGCCTGACGCTCGTCATCTCGCCGCTCAAGGCGCTCCAGCTCGACCAGGTGGAGGCACTCCGCAGCAAGGGCATCCGCGCCGCTGTGCTGAACAGCGACCTGTCCGCAGCCGAGCACCGCGACGTGCTGGAGGACATGACCGAGCACGGCAGTCTGCTCTACCTTGCGCCCGAACAGCTCCGCAGCCCGGCGGTTGCCGAAGCGCTCCAGAGCTGTCCCATCCTCACCCGTATCGCGGTGGACGAGGCACACATCCTGCCGCAGGCCAAGGATGACTTCCGCAAGGCCTACGGCAAGATCGGCAGCTTCATTAACTCGCTCTCCCTTCACCCGCAGGTCATTGCGCTGACGGCTACCGCCACTCGCAGGGACGTCGCCCGCATCCGCAAGTCACTGAACATCGACAACGCTTCGCTGTTCCGCACGCCCATGCGCCGCGATAACCTGCACCTGTACATCAAGCGCATCGACAGCAGCGGCAAGGCGCGCAATGGCAAGTGCAGCCAGTCGATTGAACACACGCTGTTCCAGTCGGTCGAGCGCGAGCTGAGCAAGTGGGACGAGCATGGCGCCGTCATCATCTACTGCCCGGCCGTGAAACTCGTCAAGCGGCTGTGCAAGTGGCTCAAGGCACGCGACTACCCGGTCGGCAAGTACCACGGCAAGATGAAGCACGCAAAGCGCAAGGCGGCGCAGCAGGCGTTCATGCGCGGCAAAAAGCCGATCATGGTCGCAACGAATGCGTTCGGTCTCGGCATCGACAAGCCGGATGTGCGGCTCGTCATTCACGCCGGTCTGCCGCTCTCCATGGACGGCTACGTGCAGGAGGTCGGCCGCGCCGGTCGTGACGGCAGGAAGTCTCGCTGCGTACTCTTCTACACCAAGTCCGACTTTGACCGCAACAAGCGCACCCTGTCGCAGTCCGGCGGCCGCAAGGCGGTCTCGCGCAGGCTCAAGCGACTGAACGCACTGCACGGTCTGGTCGACTCTAAGAAATGCCTGTGGCGTGTCATCGAGAAGTATTTCGGTGAGAAGCCGCAGAAAAAATGCCGTAAATGCTGCCGCTGCAAGTCGAAAACCGACTAAGGCGCACACCGGCGTATATATTATAACCGCAGAGGAGCACTCTGCACCCACCACCCCGCAGGTAAATCGGCTGGGCCGGTTTCATTAAAATCTATACCATTTAAATATTCATTAGGAGGAAATTATCATGAACATGTTTGCACATCTGAAGTCGAAGCCCGAAATGCTTTCCGCCAACGACCTGTTGGAGATCTTCCCGATCTCTCGCAGCGGCATCTACGACCTGCTCCGTGAGCCCGGATTTCCCTGCATCCACCTTGGCCGCCACATCATCGTTCCGCGCGACGCGATGATCGACTGGCTCGAGAATCGTCTGCAGGAGGAGCTGAACAGCGCCGCGAAGAGTAGAGAATCTAACGAAGTATCTGCCGTGCCGGAGGCTGCGTCCGAAGTAGACACCGACCTGCCGGAGACCCAGGTCCGCGAGGACGGCGTTTACATCAAGGTTCTCTCCCACGGTGCAAAGAAGCCGCAAGCGATCTGAGCACATATAAATAGCAGCGAGGGTACACACCGCCATGGTATGTACCCTCGTTTTTTACTCTAAAATCGCCCGTCTCTGCCCTTCCACGACATCCGACAGCGCTTCAAGCCGCCCTTTCGGCAGCTCGATCGTCGGGTGCGGTACAAAGCGGAATCCATCCAGATTTTTCAGCTCCTGCCGGATTTCGTCCGTCAGCATTCCCTTTGCCATCTTGATGAAATCCACGCCGATACGCGGACGGCACTTGCCGACATACCATTCCGGCTTCACCAGCTGATCTTCGTCGAGGTCAAACAGCAGACTGCGGTTATGGTCGAACATCGGAGCAGGAGCCTTGACTTCCATCGTCTGATTATCGAACAGAAAACCGAAATTGCCGAGGTGGCGATCGGTATTCAAAATCAGTGCATCGAGCACGAACATCCGCCGAAGCACATCCTCAGCTCCGAATTTTTCATACAATTTCAGCAGTCCCGATACACTATTCGGGCGGTCGGGAAAATCGCTAATTTTCGCAAGGCCGTGTTCCTCATCCGTGAACAGGCGGCACTTGGAGATCAGTTTTTGATGATAGAACCCCAGATCGTAATGCACAGCCTGTGGACAAATCTGCTCCGCAAGCTGACACGCAAGGAACTCGGACAGCGGCTCAATCTCATAGGTATCGCTGCCGCTCTTGTACAGATAAATGCCGTCAGCCTCACGCACCCAGCATTTCGCGTAATAGCCGTCTGTGCCGAACTCCGGCGAAGTGGAGGACAGCGCTTCTTCACTGATGATACCGCTGAATGCCGCCTGCGCGATGAGCGCATCAAACTCGTTCCGGTAAAGCGAAACCTCATCCCAGCAGAGCGTTTCCGACTCCTCTTTCACCCAAAACGTATCGTTGAGCGACAGCGCATGCGTCACACGCAGAAAGCCCTCCAGACCAACACAGCCGTACTGCTCGAGAAGCTGCTCCATATGTTTGCGTCGTTTGGGCGCTCTGCGCTTCTCAAGCCACGCCGTCAGCGATTGCAGGCCGATTGGCCGCAGGTCGGTATACCACTCTCGAAGAACGGCACTCTCTTCACCAAATTCGTCCTGCGCGCAGGAGAACAGCGCACAGGGCACGTCTTTATTCATTAAAATGTAGTCCATATCGCCTCTCCTCTCACTTCTGCACCTGCTCAAATGCTCTTTTTGCTACTGCCTCGCACTCCTCGAGTGTGCACCGGAACGAGCGGGTGCCGAAGGATGCGCGGAACGTCTCGTAAAGCATGCTACCGAGCACTGCCGCGTCCGTATGCGGCTCGAGCCGCCCTCCGATCGACTGGATTTCCTCCGTATACTCGTTGCAGTCCCCGAACTTCATCGGGTCCCACACACGGATTTCATCAATAAGCGCCTTCGCAAGCTGTAAAAGATATTCCTTGCCTGCCTTCCGCCGCGCCTCATCTGCGATTGCAGCCACGCCTTCGACCGCCTGCGTGTGCGTCTGGTCGAGCAGATGCGTATAGATTTTCTGCGTGGTGGCCGGTGTGGAATGGCCAAGCGCCTTGCCGATATTATACGCCGGAATGCCCGCCTGATTGGACAGCGACGCGAATGTATGCCGCAGCTCATGCAGCACAATCTTCGGCAGATCGTTATCCGCAAGGAACTTGCCGAACAGCTCAGACAGATAATTCGGCCGGAACGGCCTGCCGTCCTCCATCACGACCACATAGTCGTTATCGTCATACGCATTCTTATACGCTGTTTTGCACTCCTGTTCACGTTCCTTCGCCGCCTTCAGCATATCGCACAGTGTATCCGGCAGATAAAGCGTGCGCGTCGAGGACGCCGTTTTCGTGCCCTTCTCGATTTCCTTTTTACCAGCCTGCGTGCGCGTATTCTCAATCGTGATGGTCTTGTGCTCAAGGTCAACATCGCTCCACCGCAGACCGCACAGCTCGCCGCGGCGCAGTCCGAGATACGCGCAGATAAACACCGGCAGTTCGAGCCGCGTTCCGACAGCCTTGTCGAGCAGAATGCCAAGCTGTTCGGGCGTGTAGAACTTCGCCTCGCGCTGACGCTTTTTCGGCGGCGACACCGCACGCATCGGATTTTTCGTGATGTACTCCTGCCGCTCCGCTGCGTTCAGCGTGTTCGTCAGCAGATTATGATGCTTGATGACCGTATTCGGTGACAGCTCTTTCTCGCCCATCAGCCAAGTGTAATACTGCTGAATATCGCGTGCCGTCAGCTTTTGCAGCCGGATTTCGCCGAGCTGCGGCTTGAGGTAATTTTCGATCATGCCACGGTAGCCGTATGCGGTCGTCTCCTCGATCTGCGGCAGGATGATGTCCTTGTACCAGTAGTCAAGCCACTGCGCGAATGTGTACTCGCTCGGCAGGACCTGCGTCCCTTTGTCCATCTTGACCTTGTGCTCGTTGAACGCACGGGTCGCGTCGCGTTTTGTGTCGAACGTCCGGTACTTGCGGACACGATTTCCCTCGCGGTCAATGCCGTAGTCAAAGCACACGCGGTACTTGTCGCCGCGCTGCGTAATGCTGCCGTATGCCATGCTCCTCACCTCTGTGGCTTAACGATACCACGGAATTTTGCGGCTGTCAATGGCTACAAATGGCTACAACGTAAAACCGCATTCTTAGAAAAATTATAATTTATCATAGATAAAAGCAAAACCGACGGTCTAAACCGTCGGTTTTGTGTTAGTTTTGGTGGAGCCGAGGGGAGTTGAACCCCTGTCCGAAAGCGCATCCACAAGGACTTCTCCGGGCGCAGTTTGTCGATTAAGATTCCCGCCGCGGCACGCCGGCAAACAGGCTTACCGTTTTGGTAGAGTCATGTTACATGACGGAGGCAACTCTTACCCCGTACACGTTCACCACTGATCGACGCCGGGTCTCTGGGCCGTGGTCCTCCCTGAGCCGACGGGCTAAGCCTAATTAGGCAGCCTGAAGAGTATAATTGTTGTTGTTTAATTTATAAACAGTTGGAGCTTTTATCGCAGATCCCCGCTGCGGCCCGCTATCCCGGCTTCAACGCCCCCGTCGAACCCGTTACGGCCCCATATTCATGGGTAGATTTAACGATTACGCTCTTTCATCGCGCGGTCGATCTCGCGTTTTGCATCGCGTGCCGCGATGCTGTCGCGCTTGTCGTGCAGCTTTTTGCCCTTGCACAGACCGATTTCCAGCTTTACACGAGAGCTTTTGAAGTAGACCGCAAGCGGAATGACCGAGTAGCCGTCCTGCTTGGTCTTGCTGAACAGCTGAATGATCTCCTTCTTGTGCATGAGCAGCTTTCGCACGCGAAGCGGGTCCTTGTTGAAGATATTGCCCTTTTCGTAGGGAGAAATGTGCATGCCGCGCACGAAAATCTCGCCGTCCTTAAAGGTGCAGTAGCTGTCCTTCAGGTTGATGTGTCCCTGACGGATGGACTTTACCTCGGTGCCTGCAAGCTCAATGCCTGCCTCGTATTTTTCCTCGACAAAGTAGTCATGCCATGCTTTTTTGTTCGCAGCGACCTGCTTTGTGCCTTTTTTATCAACAGCCATGGCAAAACCTCCCTTACCGTGGTACAGTTTATGATACCACGTTTCGGGAGGTTTGTAAAGTTACTTCTGTGTTACAGTTTTCGCGGTTATATTACAGGTAAGTTACGTCTCGTGCTCTCCGAGCGCCTTTCCGATGCCGATATCGGCGCAGACAAGCGCGCCGCAGAACGGTTTCGAGGCTTTCGCGAAATGCAGCGGCTTGGCGCAGTCGAACGTTACCGTCGCGTCAGCCTGCACCGCGCCCTCCGCGACCTCGCCGCTGTCGGCACTGACGCCGCTCGGCAGATCGAGCGCGAGCACAAACGCGCCGCGTTCCCTTTCTCTGCCCATCAGCGCACACGCCGCCGCGCCGCCCGCTCGCGCTCCTTCATTTCAGCCGCCGTTACCGTTTTCGCCATGCTCCTCGCTCCTTACAGCGGCAGATTCTTTCCGTTGACGCAGGCTTCCTCGTCATCCTCGATCGGAACGAGCAGACACTTTCTGCCCTCGACGATGCCCGTGCGGATGGAAGCCGCGCGCTCCTCCGGCACATGAAGCTCGATGTTGATGCTGCCGCCCGTCACCCACGGCACGTCGTCCTCGTCGGTTTCGTTCGCGGCGTGCTGCGCAAGCTCCTGCTGGAGCACCGCAACCTTCTGCTCGAGCGCAGCAGTGTGCGCGCGGACAGTCCCTTCCTCGACCAGACGGCTGTCCAGCACGTTATGCGCCGCCGGAGGCTGCTCGCCGAAGGTATGCGCGTAGGACTTTTCAATCTGCTCGCGCACCTTTTCGGGCACTTCCGCCTCTGCAGCAAGGCCGGAGACCGCCTCCGCCGTCAGCTCGACCGGCGGCAGACTCTCGTCCTCCTCACGCTCCGCGACCATCGCGCTGATGGTGCGCTGCATCTTGAAAAACGCCTCGTCTGCCTGCTCCTCATCCTCGCCGAATGCGTCAATAACAACATTCCTGAACGCGAGCTTGTCCTCGGCGGCGGTGCGCTGCGAAATGCAGCCGAGCACGTTTTCGATGAACTCCGCGTGCGACGGACGGCCTGTGCGCACATAGTACATCACCGCGTTCACATCGCTGCCGCGGTCGGAGAACGCCGGATAGACAAAACCGAGGTCAGGCAGGCCGACCACCCAGTCGCGGTCGCGTGCGCCGATGCGGTTTTCGTCCTCCTTGTAGCCGAGCGCAGGCTTGGCCAGATCGACCGGGCAGACCGCGCACAGCAGGTACTCGTAGATCTCCTCAGACTCCTCCTGCTCCTCGCCCGAGGTCGCCTTGGACGGCACATCATAGATGTCGTGGTAGACCAGAATGAGGTAGTTGCCGGGGTAGCTGTACTCCTCGATGACCTTTTCGTACAGGCGGTCGAGCAGCTCCTCATTCGCGAGCCTGCTGTCGCGCAGAGTCAGCAGATAGGTGCGGCGCTCGTCGGACGCCTCGTTCCGGTCGAACTCAAGCTCGAGCAGATTGCTGCCGAGCGTGCCGGAAATCGTCTTTTTCGCAATTTCAAGGTACTTGAAATACTCGTCCTCCTCCAGCTCGGAGAACATATCGGTAAATTTGAGCACGATCTGCTTACCGCTGTTGACGTAGCAGCCGCACATGCGGTCAAACGTGCACTCTTTCTTTTTCAGCCGGCGGCGCAGCTCCTGCACATCGCCCTTGGTAATATTCATAAGAGCAGTCTCTCCTTATTATATATAGAACACAGGCTGCCGGAAAAACGCCCGTTCCGCGACAGCCCTATTATATAGTATACTATTTTCCCCGGCACAAACGCAAGCAAAAATCTCTCCGGTCCCTTTTCCCGTTATTTTCTTTTGCTGTTCCGCATTTTCCGTCGTTTTGACGTTGAAAAGCGCATTGGTTCTGTGCTATACTTACTCTATCTGAGAATATCTGCATCAAACATGGAGTGTATGAAAATATGGCATATGAAAAGAACCGCCGCCGCCCTCCGCAGGAGGATGACGGCACGCTGATCGAGGGCCGCAACGCCGTCCTCGAGACTCTGCGCTCGGGACGCGCGGTAGACAAGATCTTCCTCGCTGAGGGCGCGCATCTCGCAGACGTCGCCGCCGAGGCGAAAAAGCACGGCGTACCGACCGTGACCTGCGACCGCCGCAAGCTCGATCACATGAGCGTCACCGGCACGCACCAGGGCGGTAT
>OKRX01001167.1_pt1 | contig 20027 bp, 17 predicted proteins | sample 1601241 | NCBI WGS metagenome assembly OKRX01 (sample SAMEA3541500, study PRJEB24748) | human gut metagenome | biome: human gut; feature: human-associated habitat; material: faeces | place: China | collected 2012
GTGTTTCTCTTGCTTCGTTCTCTTTGCATCGAGCAAAGAGAATGAAGTCGCGTCAACGAAACACACGCACAACACTAAAAAAGATAACCCGCGTGGTCTGAGCGCAAAACAGATTCCAGATCAGATATCAAACCGCAGATTTCAAACAGGGAAATTTTATGCGCGTACCACAGAGAAGGGATCCTAAAAAAACAATCCCGAAAATCCGCATCATACCGGATTTTCGGGATGATATGTTCATTCCCACTCCACCGTCGCCGGCGGCTTCGTCGTAATATCGTAAACCACGCGATTCACATGCGGCACCTCGTTCGTGATCCTGCTCGACGCGCGCGCAAGCAGGTCGAGCGGCAACTGCGCCCACTCCGCCGTCATGAAGTCGGTTGTCGTCACCGCGCGCAGAGCGACGGTATAGTCGTATGTCCGTGCGTCGCCCATCACGCCCACGCTGCGCACATTCGTCAGCACGGCAAAATACTGATTGACCTGCTTTTCCAGCCCTGCATGGACAATCTCCTCGCGGAAGATCGCGTCCGCCTCGCGCAGGATGGCAAGCTTCCCTTCCGTGATTTCGCCCATGATGCGGATCGCAAGGCCGGGCCCCGGAAAGGGCTGCCGCCAGACAAGATTCGCCGGGATGCCAAGCTCCAACCCCGCCGCACGGACCTCATCCTTAAATAGGTCACGCAGCGGCTCGATGATGCCCTGAAAATCCACATCTTCCGGCAAACCGCCTACATTGTGGTGGCTTTTGATAACGGCCGCATCGCCCACGCCGCTCTCGATCACATCCGAATAGATCGTGCCCTGGACGAGATAATCCATCTTGCCGAGCTTTTTTGATTCCGCCTCAAACACGCGGATGAATTCTTCGCCGATGATCTTGCGCTTTGCTTCCGGCTCTTCCACACCCGCAAGCTTTGAGAGGAAGCGATCGGCCGCGTTGACGCGGATCAAATTCATATCGAACTGCTCGCGGAACACCCGCTCGACGGTGTCCCCCTCATCCTTGCGGAGCAAGCCGTGATCGACAAAGACGCAGGTCAGGTTCTTCCCAATCGCCTTGTGCAGCAGCACGGCGGCAACGGAGGAATCCACGCCGCCGGAGAGGGCACAGAGCACCTTTTTGCCCCCCAGCTCCTCGCGGTATTTTTCGATGGAGCGCTCGACGAAATCGTTCATCCGCCAGTCGCCCGTGCAGCCACAGATTTCATAGAGGAAATTATGAAGCATCTGCTTGCCGAAGGCCGTATGCGTCACCTCCGGGTGAAACTGGACGGCATAAATCTTCTTCTCCACGTTTTCCATCGCCGCCGCCGGGCAAGCGTCCGTATGGGCGGAAACCCGGTAGCCCGCAGGCGGGGTCTTGATATAGTCCGTATGGCTCATCCAGCACTGGCTGCGCGCCGGCACGTCACGGAAGAGGAGGCTATCCGCACAGGCCTCCACCTCCACTTTACCATATTCGCTCCCGTTCTCCGCGGCGGCAATCTCCCCGCCCTCCAGCCAGGCGATGAGCTGCGCGCCGTAGCAGATGCCGAGCACCGGCACGCCGAGCGACAAAATCCCCTGCTCATAGTGCGGGGAAGCCGAATCGTACACGCTGTTCGGCCCGCCGGTGAAGATGATGCCCTTGTATTGCCGCTCCCGGATTTCGGAAAGCGGGGTCGTATAGGGCTTTACTTCGGCGTAAACGTTCTGCTCGCGGACGCGGCGTGCAATCAGCTGATTGTACTGGCCGCCGAAATCGAGCACCAGAATGGATTCATACATGCGGGGACCACCTTTTATCTCAAGATAAAATGCAATTTATTTGCGCTTGAGGATTTCGCTGCGCTTCGGGCCATTGGAAACCATCGTGATTGGCACGCCGATCTCCTTCTCGATGAACGCCACATAATCCTGTGCGGCCTTCGGCAGGTCTTCAAACCGCTCGATGCCGCGGATCTCCTGCTTAAAGCCGGGCAGCGTCTGAAACACGGGCTTTGCCTTCTTCAGCTTTGTGGTCACAGGGAAGTCCTTCGTCACTACGCCGTCGATCTCATAGCCGGTGCAGACCTTGATTTCATCGAGATAGGCCAGGCAATCGAGCGCCGTGAGCACCACCTGCGTTGCGCCCTGTACCCGGCAGCCGTAGCGGGTGGCAACGCAGTCGAACCATCCCATGCGGCGGGGCCGGCCCGTAGTTGCGCCGTATTCGCCCTTGTCGCCGCCGTGATCGCGCATCAATTGGGCCTCTTCGCCGAAGACTTCTGAAACGAATTCGCCCGCGCCGACCGCACTGGAATATGATTTCGTCACCGCGACGATCTCTTTGATCTCATAGGGCGGGATCCCCGCGCCGACCGCGCCGTAGCCCGCCAGCGTCGAAGAGGAGGTCACCATTGGATAAATGCCGAAATCCGGGTCCTTCAGGGAGCCGAGCTGGCCCTCCAGCAGGATATTCTTGCCCGCCTTGAGCGCCTCGTGGACATAGACGTTGACATCGCCCACATAGGGCGCGACCATCTCGCGGTATTCCATGAGCGTATTGAAAATCTCGTCGAAGTCCAACAGTGGCTTGTGATAGATGTGCTCGAGCATGAGGTTCTTGATTTCCAGCACGCGCGCGAGCTTTTCCTTTAAGTACTCCTCGTCAAACAATTCGTTGACCTGGAAGCCAATCTTTGCATATTTATCGGAATAAAACGGTGCAATGCCGGATTTGGTGGAGCCGAACCGCTTGTCTGCCAGCCGCTCTTCCTCATAGGTGTCGAGCAACACATGGTACGGCATCATCACCTGCGCCCGGTTGGACACCATGATATGTGGCGCCGGGACGCCCTTGTCCGTAACGGACTTGATTTCAGCAATCAGCTTCGGGATATCGAGCGCCACGCCGTTGCCGATGATATTCATCGTGTGCTGGTAGCATACGCCGGAGGGAAGCAGATGCAGCGCAAAGCGGCCGTAATCATTGATGATCGTGTGCCCTGCGTTCGCGCCGCCCTGAAAGCGGATGACGATATCCGATTCGCTGGCAAACAGATCGGTGATTTTCCCCTTGCCCTCGTCGCCCCAGTTTGCGCCGACAATCGCTTTAACCAATTCAAACGCACCTCCAAAAAATAGGAAGAAAGCGCTGGGTGAGCAGCTTTCTTCGCGCAAAGCCACGCCCCCGAAAGATTGCGGCCCTGCAGACCAAAAATACAATTCATTATAGTATACCGCGCCACTGCTGTCAACGGATTTTGGCGGTATGAGGGGGTCTGGAAAGAAATATCGCAAAAATTTAAAATTAGGAGTTGCATTTTTGAAAAGGATGTGGTATGATACTCTGGCAGTCGAGAGGCTGTATGTGAGCTGAGGAGCTCCATGTGCGCTGGTAGCTCAGCTGGATAGAGTGTTTGGCTACGAACCAAAAGGTCGGGGGTTCGAGTCCCTTCCAGCGCGCCAAAAATCTTGTAATGATGCGGCTTATTGCTTCAATAAGCCGCATCATTTTTTTATTTCCAAGTGCTCTCCCCCTTCCTTCGTTGGATTTTAGACGCCTAAAACCATTCCTTTGAGCTGGTCACTTCGGGTATCCATCCATTTTGTTCCTTTCTTTGCGACTCCCCTTCTGCACCAATAGTTCAGTGCAAAAGGATGTCTAGCCGTTTTTCCTCCCCTCCACCATTTTCCTGTATTTTTTGTTCGGCGTTTTATCATTGGCGCTGCCAAAAATTTTTGACAGCGTTAGTAGAAAATTATAACAGGCACATTCCCATGTCCTTGTATGGAATCATGCCTGTCAGTCTATTTATATTTTAAATTAATGACTCCTCCTGCTGCTTGATATACATCTCCAGGCTGCGTTTATCAATCAGTGATGGAACAACACCCTCCCGGGAGATGCAGAATCCCGCAGCATAGGTGGCAATCCGAACTGCCTCTTCTAAAGAATATCCATATAGAAGATAGGACGCGAGAGCGCTGATAAACGCATCGCTGGCTCCGGTATGATCTACGGATGGAAAAGGCACAGCCGGAAAATACTTGTCCAGATTGACGCAACGGACATAGCAGCCCCGTTCTCCAAGGGTGGCAATTACGATTTCTATACCGCATTCCAGCAGGAATGCGGCTTTTTCTTCTATACTGGCATAATCCGGGCATAATTCATTCAGTTCGTCTTCATTTGGGATCAAAATATCTACCTGTGCAAGCACTTCAGATGGGATGTGGCCGCATACGGAAGGCTTTAGTATTGTTTTGGCGCCGTATTCATGTGCGACACGGCAGGCTTCTGCAACGGTATCCAGCGGGATTTCGGACTGAATCAGGCAGTATCCGGTATTCTTGAAGAAGCGTTTTCTCTTTTGAATATCTTCCGGAGTTAGGGTGTTGTTTGCCTCGGCGAGGATAGAGATCATCGATTGACCGCTGGATTCTACAAAAATATATGCTTTGCCGGTTTTAGCCTGATTATATCTTTTTACGCCGAACGATTCTACTCCGTACTCATCGAGAGCTTTGTAAATGTAATCCGAATCGATATCGGATCCAACATTTCCAATCAGTGTCACGCGGTGTCCCAGCTTTGCAGCTCCGATGGACTGATTGATCCCCTTGCCTCCCGGATATGTGGAGGAAGTGGAAGTGCTGACGGTCTTTCCGCTATGAGGAAGCTGCGGTACATTCAGGTATGTATCGATGTTGATACTGCCGACAACTGTAATCTTCGGCGCCTCCAAGCTGAATGGAATGCTGACGGTTGTTTCATTATCCAAATGGAATTCCTGAACAAAAGAATGCACTTCGTCTTTTCGTTTTTCGATTTCGGCAATCAGTTTACTGCACAGATAAGAACCAAAATCGGCATTTAAAATTGTATAAGTAGAAATTTCAGAAATATTGGGAAAGGCAAGGCTCTCCATCGTGTCATTTTTTAAGGAAATGAGGGAAATGTCCTCAGGAATTCTGTAGTTGAGCGTATTCATAAGCTGATAGAATTCCATTGCTTTCCGATAATGAGAAGAAATAATTCCGCTGATACTACGGGTGTTTACTTTATAAATCAGGGATTCGTTCAAATCATAAAAAATGAAATCCTTATCTAGTTTCATATGATTGTCGAATAGACATCTTTTATAGCCGTTCAGAAATGCCGTAGTTCGCCTCCCTTCTTTCAGCACGCAGGCGATGTTGGTGTGTTTTCTGTTGATTAATTCCTGCGTAATACGGTAGGCCGCTTCCTCGTAAGGAAGAAGGTGAGAATGATCGCCTCCATTAGGGCCGATGGTCAGAAGAGGAATACTCATATTATTAAAATGGGTAATATACTTAAGGCTTTCTTTGCTTACGGGCTCCCAGATGATTCCGTCCACGTTGTTCTTGCATAATGAGGTTATGTTTTTTAGCTCCTGTTCCATGTCGGAGTAGCTGTTATATACAAGGGCGCTGTATCCGTTGGACTGAGCGGTCTGGATGATTCCATCCAGTGTGGAGTCCAGGGAGACAGAGGAGCGGAGCAAAATGCCGAGAATCCATGTCTTTGCGGGGGAAGCTGTAGCAGAGGCGTAAGGGGTATAGTTGTATTCTTTTACGATTTTTAAAACTCGCTCTCGAGTTTCGCTGCTGATGCTTTCATCTTTCTGATTGACTATCTTTGAAACAGTTGAGGTGGAAACACCTGCTAAATGTGCTATTTCTTTTATGTTCATAGGATTTCCTCCATATTTTACCTCAGTTTCCTTTATTTTATTTGAAATACTGAGTGACCGCGAAACTTTTCCGGTTTATCCGGATTAGGAAAGTTTCGTACCCGTTGGATCGACCTAATCAAAGATATAATCACTGAATGAACAGGGGCAGGTTTACAAGGCCGCCGGCCTCGGCAAACGTGGCTTTGCGGCTGCCGGGCGGCACTGTTTCCCCTTGTTTACCGATGCTATATTCCGTGATTAAAGTACTTATTGTCAAAGCCAGAATTTTTTACCCACCTTTTTATAATAGAGAAATGAACAATGGATGTCAATATGCCTTATTGTATAAATAATGCATAATAGAGCATGCACGTAAAATGCTAAAAATATGTTAAATAAAAAGCGTTGACAGAGGATGAAATGGGTGGTATTATACAAGAAAATGATTTTGGAAAATGATTTCTTAAGTCAAGTTGATACGAAAATAATCGAGATTCCGATATAGCGCTTCATTTGTCCAGCCGTCATACAGGCTGAAAGGATAAGGATATCAAGTGAAGAATGTCCAGAAAAGGGAACCGTCCGCATAATGCGGTATTCGAAAACTACTTTGGTCTTTTGAAGTCAGAACTGCTGTATCTTAGGGAATTTAGCTCCTTTGAAGCATTCCAGAGAGAACTTGAGCTTTATCTGGAATAATACAATCACAGGTGCATCAAATCCAAACGGAAGGGATTCAGCCCCATTCCGTATAGAATCCAAGCTGGCTTTGCCGCTTAACATTTGTTCAACTTTTCAGGGTCACTTCGCGCTTACTCGAACAAGAAATGAAGTGTTTTCGGGGCCGTGAATCCCGGGCACATGAGTTTTTCATAGGAGGATAAAGTTATGAGTAAGAAAAAAATGACATTTACAGAAGGGATCAAAGCGCAGTTCTCAACAAAATCATTGGTATTAATTCCAATTGCGGTTGGTATCAATCTGATCGGCGGTACGTTGTGTTCTGCCCTGAAGCTGCCTTTGTTCCTGGACATGATCGGGACAATCGTAATTGCGTGTCTGTCAGGTCCGTGGGTATCTGCTCTGTGTGGTCTGCTGACAAATGTATTCCTGGCTCTGGTGGCGAATCCGGTATATCTGCCGTATGCCGTCGTTAGTATCCTGTGCGGTCTTGTGACGGGATATATGGTAAAGGCAGGCTTGTTTAAGAAGGTTTGGGGCGCAATTCTGGTCTGGCTTGCATGCACGGTGACAAATGCAGTTTCCGCATCCGTAATCACAGTTTTTGTATACGGCGGTGCAACCGGTGTAACAGGATCTTCCGTATTTACAGCCGCATTGATCGCAGCTACGAAAGATATCGTAGCATCCGTATTTTCCTCATCTATGATTGAGAACCTAATTGACAAGGGTATCGCATTCCTGATTGCGTTTATCATTGTGCAGAAGATTCCGAAGAGGTTCCTGAGTCAGTATGCATCAGATGCAGATACAGACGATGACGAGGATGACGACGAAGAAGATTAAAAATACGGATCCTTTTTCAACAGGAGGTTAAGATGGCGAAGATATCGAATACATTTGTGCCAAAACATACTGTGGTTGAGGAATTGAATCCGATGACGAAGATCTTAGCGGTATTTTCACTGGGACTTGGGACATTGATTTTTCCAAATCCGTGGCTTGGTTTCGCAGTGTTGATCGGGCTGTTTGCAGTAGCTTGGCTGGCGAAGATACTGAAAGAATTTGCGAAGATTATATTCGGATTTGGGATACCGATTACAGTTATGCTGATGTTTATTCAGGGCTGTTACAGTCCGAAAAATGTGACTTTTATTGCAGATTTGGGATTTGCAAAGGTTGGTCTGGAAGGTGTGCTGTATGCATTGAAGATTATCAGTACACTTCTGGTATTTCTAGGATCATTTTACATCACGAACAAAACAACTTACACCGGAAAGCTGGTGGCAGCATTAACAGAAAGCGGTCTTCCGCCAAAAGCAGGATATCTGGTGCTGGCAAGTCTGAACGTGGTTCCACAGATGCAGAGGAGAATGGCTGTTATTCAGGAAGCGCAGGAGGCAAGAGGCGTGGAAATCGGAGGAAACGTATTTACCAGAGTGAAAGCTTATATTCCGCTGCTTGGACCGGTAGTCATGTCGTCCCTGACAGATGCGCAAGAAAGAGGCATCACATTGGAAACACGAGGATTCGGCATCAAGGGTGTAAAGCAGACAAATTATGTAGAAGTTACGAAATCTCAAACGGATAAAGTAGTGAGCGTTTTTCTGATTGTTTTTTTCATTCTCAGCGTGTTGGCGACAATTCTGATGAAACTCAAGGTGATATAGGGAAGAGGTCTCAAATGGGCAAGGTAGTGTTAGAGGTCAAGGATTTTTCTTTTAAATACAGACAAGCGAAGCGAAGGGCATTAAAGCATGTCAGTTTTCAGGTGGAAGAAGGGAGCTTCTTCTGTATCATCGGTTCGAATGGAAGTGGAAAATCTACTCTTTGCAATGCATTGGTCGGTCTGATTCCCCATTATTTCGTTGGAAAAATGTCTGGGGAAGTGATTGTAAATGGATTGAACGTAGCAAACAGCTCCATTGCAGAACTGTCAACGAAGATAGGGCTTGTATTCCAAAACCCATTCAATCAGCTATCCTACACAGCAGGTACGGTAGCTGAGGAGCTGGCGTATGGCCTGGGAAACCGGGGCATACCCAGAGAAGAGATGATGGCGAAAGTGGATTACGTGTCCAAGCTGATGAGAATTGACCATATTCTCTCTAAAAATCCGCTGGAACTGTCCGGCGGGCAGATTCAGAGGGTTGCGTTTGGATCTACATTCATTATGGAGCCGCAGATTCTGGTTCTGGATGAGTGCACGACACAACTAGATCCTCTGGGGAGTGAAGAGATTTTTGATATTGTAAAAAGTTTGAACAAGAAAGGAATCACGGTCATCATGGTAGACCATGAGATGGAGCGTGTGGCGAGGTGTTCGGATCAGATCATGGTTCTGGATCAAGGAGAAGTGGTTGCCATAGATGAGCCGAAGAAAATATTTGGAGATCCGGAAATTGTGAAGAGAGGAATCGGAGTGCCGGATTATGTGAAAATTTCACATGCGCTGCAGGAAAAAGGATATACGAATCGGGAAATCGCAATTACCGAGGAGCCAACAATTGAAATGGTGAAGGAGGCTCTGGGAAGATGAAGATTGAACTGAAAAAGATTCGCCATGTTTACCCGACAGGAGATGAGGCTCTGAAAGGGATCGATCTGGTAATAGAGGGAACAGAGCCGGTAGCGATTATAGGACAGAACGGAGCCGGTAAAACCACCATTGTAAAACATTTCAACGGCATATTACGGCCCACATCGGGAGAAGTTCTGATTAACGGAGAAAGTATTGAGAAACGCTCCACTGCACAGTGGTCAAAGAAAGTTGGATATGTATTTCAGAATCCGGATGACCAGCTGTTTCTGGAATCTGTGAGGAAAGAGTTTGAATTCGGACCTCAGAAGATCGGAATGCCGCAGGAAGAGATTGATGAGCGGATGAAATGGGTGGCCGAACTCGTCGGGCTGTCAGAGAAATTGGATGTGCATCCGTTTGACCTGACGTCTACAGAGAAAAAATTCTGTACAATCGGATCCATTATCATGATGAATCCGGATGCGTTGATTTTTGACGAACCGACCTGCGGACAGGATGTGCAGGGAAACTTAAGGCTGCACAGAATCATTGAGACATTGAAAGAAAAGGGAAAATTATGTATTACGATTTCTCATGATATGAAGTTCGTCGTAGATAATTTTAAAAGGATTATTGTGATGTGCAGAGGGGAGGTGATATTGGATGGCGATGCAGAAACAGTGTTTGCACAGGTAGAAACACTGAAAAAAAGCTTTGTTACCCCCCCTCCGATTACGAAAGTAGCGCAGGGCGCGGGATTGACAAAGACAGTTTTTACAACAGAAGCATTTATGAAAGTATTTGAACAAGAGAGGACGGTATAAGAAAATGGCAGATGTAAAGATTCAAATTTACGGAATCAGAACCGTAGAGGACGCGAGAATGGTTGTAGAGATGGGCGGGCACCATCTGGGCGTATCTTATGGGAAAATTAAGAGAACGCCCGGGCAGTTGACATGTGAACGTGCAAAAGAGATTTTTGAGGGCGTGCAGCCAGAGGCCGTCAGAATCGGGCTAACTGTGGCAGAAGATATAGATGAGATCACAGAAAACTTAAAAGAAGCATTTCCGGATGTGCTTCATTTATCAGGAGATATTGAGGGGATCACGCCCGCTCAGGTGCAGGAACTGAAAAATAGATTTCCAGGGCTGAAGATTATGCAGGCGATTCCGGTCCTTGCAGGAGTGCCGCTGGAAGAACAGAAGGTAATGCAGTATATCAAAGATTATGAACCGGTATCGGACTTCTTCCTGATTGATACGAAAGCACCGGCAGCAGGAGATATCGGGGCAACAGGCTTGACACATGACCGTGAGATTGATAAAGCCATCATCGAGAGTACAGATGTTCCGTGTATCATCGCAGGCGGATTGGATGCAGACAATGTAGCAGAGGCAATTCATATTACGCATCCATATGGAGTAGATTCCTTCAGCCTGACAAACTATGATGATGAGCGGGCAAATACGGAACGCTGCAAGGATCCGGCTAAAGTAAAAGCGTTTATCGAGGCGGCGCTCAATGCATAATGTGATTGTTGTCGGCGATGCAAATGTCGACATCATTGTACCTTATCCGAGATTTCTGAATGAAGAAAGAACACTGGTTGATTATCCGACGCCATCCCTTCAGGGTGGAGGAACTGCTGCCAATACAGCGGTTGCACTGTCCAGGCTGGGAGTGGGAACCAGCTTTATCGGTTCCGTTGGTGAAGACCAGTACGGAAGGTACATTAAAAGCGATTTTCAGAAAGAAGGCGTAGATATTTCCGATATGATAATTGAGCCGGAATTAAATACAGTCGGAGTATTTGCCTTTATTGATGAAAATGGAGAGCGCTATCTCTGGGGATGGCCGAGAGTAGATCAGGCATTCAAAGTTCTGGATGCAGATAAAGTATCCTTTGAGAAGATTCGCAGCGCAGACTGGGTGCACTCATCCGGGATGTCCCTTGTATACGATACCTCCGCACGGGCAACAATTATCCGGATTTTCAAGAAAGCGTATGAAGCCGGAGTTCCTACTTCTTTTGATTTGAACCTGAGAGTGGATGACGGTGTGCTGGATCCGGAGTATGAGAAAGCAATCCGTGAAATCATTGAATATACGACGTATCTACTGGGCTCCGGGACGGATGAATTCGCATATCTGGGTGAAGAAAAAGACTGGAGAAAGAATGCAAAATCCTTTGTTACGGAGAACCGGGTAGTCATTGTGAGAAACGGAAAAGAAGGTTCTTATGGATTTTCTGCTGAAGAAGAAGCGCAGGCACCGGCGTTTCCCGTGAAAGTGGAGGATACGGTCGGTGCGGGAGACGTTTATAATGCCGGATTTATCAGTGCGGTTTTGGCTGGAAAGCCGCTGAAAGAATGTCTCATTGCAGGAAATGCAGTATCTGGCTATACCGTGGCGAAAAAGGGCGCAAGAAGCTCTCCGGATACGGAAGAACTGCGAAAATTCTTGGAAGAGCATATAAGAAGCAAAGGAGTGAAAGAGCTATGAAAAAAGTGATTTTAGACTGTGACCCTGGTCATGATGACGCGTTTGCGATGATGCTCGCAATACAGCATCTGGATGTGCTTGGAATCACCACAATCGGCGGGAACTGTACATTGGAAAATGTAACGAAGAATGCGCTGAAAGTATTGGAAGTACTCGGAAGAACAGATATCCCTGTTTTTGCGGGGCACTCCTGCCCCACAACAGTGCCGCTCGTAACAGCACCGCAGTTCCATGGCGAAACAGGACTGGACGGTCCGGTTCTTCCGGAACCAACCGCAAAAGCGCAGGATAAACACGCAGTAGACTTTATTGTGGAAACAGTGATGAATACAGATGACGTGACCCTGATTGCCACAGGACCGCTGACAAACATTGCAGCAGCAATCAACCGTGAGCCGAGAATCGTGGAGCGTGTAAAAGAGCTGAGCATCATGGGCGGCTCCGTGACATATGGAAACTGGACCCCTGCAGCAGAATTCAACATCTATGTAGACCCGGAAGCAGCATACCGCGTATTTCATTCCGGGATGCATGTGAAGATGTCCGGCATCAATCTGACCAGGCAGTGCTGTTTGACAGCAGAACATGTTGCGAAATTCCGTGAAATAGGAACAAAAGCAGCTAACTTCGCGGCAGATTTGACAGAATTCTTTATCGATACGACCGTCAAGAGCGCTTCCCTTTCCGGAGCGAACCTGCATGATGCGTGTGCAGTTGCGTGGCTTGTTGATCCGTCTCTGATCAAGGCAGTGGATATGCATATCGATATCGAGTTAAAAGGTGAACTGACAAGAGGTATGACGGTATGTGACTACAGACACTTGAGAGGTGTAGATCCTGCCGTAGACCTGTGCAGAGAGCCGCAGATGGATTTCAGAGGGGAAAAACCGAATGCGGAGGCAGCTTTAGAATTAGATTTCCCGGGATTTATGGACTTACTGTATAAGACACTTGCAAATTATGATTAATCAGAAATGCTATGAGGGGTTGAAATGCTTTTTGACTCCAGAAAGCATACGATGCTGAGATTCCCGACAATCATCCTATGGGGAACAAGTGCTGTTTTTACACGAAATCTTCGTACTAATATTGGCGCTTATCCTGGTTGATCAACACTGCGATTGCGCCGATCAGGTTCACTAAAGCTGCAGAAGGATGCCTGTGCCGGTTCTGATTGGTTCCGCATTGGTTGTAGCCGGAACAGTATGGAGTAAAACGTGTTTTAAATATTTTAGGTGATGATGAATGATGAAATATAAGATGATTTTATGGGATTTTGACGGAACACTGGCTTACACAGGGAAGGACGTGTGGAATTCCCTTGAATATGCCGCAGAAAAATGCGGTGGCAGGCTGCCAGAAGAGTTTGTCAGCGAGGACAGTAATTTGGGCAAATCCGTGAAAGAGATTTTCCAGCGGATCGTGCCGGTTCCGGAAGAAGAAAAGTATGAGAGGTTCGAAGAGCTGGTGAGGGTTCATTATCGGACGCTCAGTGAGTATCAGGATACTTATCTTTATCCTGGTATCTATGAGCTGCTTTTGGACATGAAGGAAGCAGGGATTATCAATTATATCATCACCATGAAGCCGGAAGAAGCCCTGGAGAGGATTCTGGAGAAAAAAGGCTGGACGGAACTGTTTGACAGTTGGATTTCTCCGGATTCTCTTCCGGGAAAGGAAAGAACAAAAAGTGAAATGATTGCCTATGTCATGCAGAAATCAGGCATGGAGAAAAGCCGGTATGTCTATATTGGAGATACATGGAGTGATGCAGTAGCCGCAAAGGAAAATGAGATTGACTGTATTGCGGTGACATACGGAGACGGGGATACGCAGTTGCTTCGAGCTCAGAATCTGAAATACTGTGTACAGACAGTTCCTGAGGTTGAAATAATTTTAAAAGAAGGTGTATAAAACATGCTTCAGGATTTCAATATATGCATAGATACCAAATTTGTGTTTGGGAAAGATGCACAAAATCAGATAGGACGTGAATTAAAACAGATGGGCATCCATAAGGTTTTGATTCACCATGACAACGGGAAATTTTTATATGATACCGGACTTTTGGAACAGGTGGAAAAGCTTCTGGAGCAGGAAGGGATCGAGACGCTGGAGCTGGGCGGAGTTCAGCCGAATCCAAGGCTGTCTCTTGTGAGGGAAGGAATTGCCCTTGCAAAGAAAGAACAGGTCGATCTGGTTCTGGCCATAGGCGGCGGAAGCGTCATAGATTCTGCCAAGGCAATCGGCCTGGGGGCGGTAACGGATACGGATGTGTGGGAATTCTTCACAGGAAACGCGGTACCGGAAAGATCACTGCCGACAGGTGTGATCCTGACGTGTCCTGCAACGGGAAGCGAGTCCAGCGCAGTGACGGTGGTCAATAATACGGATGTTGGGATGAAGCTGCTGGTCAGCAACCCGGTTGTGCGTCCGGCGATCGCATTTATGAATCCGGAACTGACCTATTCTCTACCGAAGTTTTTGACGGCATGCGGCGTGGTGGATATGTTTTCTCATGTATGTGAGAGATACTTTACTCCGGATAGTGAAATCGGCGTAATCGACCGGATGTCAGAAGGAATTCTGAAAACACTTGTTGAAATCGGGCCGAAAGTGCTGGAAGAGCCATCAAATTATTCTTACCGTGCAGAAATTATGTGGATTGGAACGATTGCACATAACAACACAGTAGGAATCGGGCGCGTTCAGGATTGGGCAACCCACGAAATCGGAAATGAATTAAGTGCGCTGTATGATACGCCTCATGGCGCAACGCTTTCCATTATTATGGGATCCTGGATGCGGTATATCTATCAGAAAAGTCCGGAACGTTTTGCCCGTTATGCGAAAGAGGTATTTGGGGTAGAATGGACGAAGGAGAATACGTTGGAAGCCGCCTATGCTGGAATTCTGAAAACGGAAGAATATTTCCGCAGTATGGGAATGCCGGTGTCATTCGGTGATTTTAAAGTTCCCACAGATGAAGTGGAGAAAATGCTTGACCGAATTGCTTTCCGCGGGGAAGACGACAGTATCGGCGGTATTGTGAGGCTGAATCGAGAAGACTGCCGCCGAATATATGAGATGGCATTTTAATTCCGTATAATAATGAGCAAGCGAGGGTCATATGAAAATACTTAATTTTGGTTCTCTAAATATAGATTATGTCTACAGTCTGAACCATTTTGTACAGAAGGGAGAAACGATTACTTCTGATAAGCTGAATGTGTTTGCTGGCGGGAAGGGATTGAATCAGTCCATCGCGCTGAGCAGAGCCGGCGGGAATGTCTACCATGCGGGAGCCATTGGAGCAGATGGTGTGTTTCTGGAAGAGGTCCTGAATGAGGCTGGTGTAGATACACGGTTTCTTATGAAATGTGAGGACGTCCGCACAGGAAATGCAATTATTCAGAAAGACCGGGGGGGAGATAACTGCATTATTCTGTACGGCGGTGCGAATCAGGCAATTACAAAAGAAATGGCAGATGAGGTCCTGAGCGCATTTGGAGAAGGAGACTGGCTCTTTCTTCAGAATGAAATCAGTGAAATCCCGTATATTGTGGAGAAAGCCCACGAAAGAGGAATGCGGATTGTTCTGAATCCGTCTCCAATGAATGAACAGATTTTGAGAATCAATTTAAATTACATAGACTGTTTTATTTTAAATGAAGTGGAGGCGCATGCGCTTGTCCAGAAGGATGTGGATAAGGCTGCTTTGTTAAATCAGTTAAAAGAGCGGTTCCCGCATGCGGAAATTGTTCTTACGCTCGGTGAAAAAGGCTCCGTATATGCAGGTACGGAGGGTATTGCAGAACAAAAAGCGTATCAGGTAGCAACTGTGGATACGACAGCGGCGGGCGATACGTTTATTGGTTATTACATGGCAGAAAGGCTGCAGGGAGAATCCGTGAAAGAAGCACTTGATATGGCTGCCAGAGCATCTGCGATTGCAGTGTCCAAAAAAGGGGCGGCTCCGTCTATTCCGAAAAGGGATGAGGTACTGCATTTTCCAGCAGAATAAAGAAGAGTGGCCTTACAATTCTATGGGAAACAGACGATCTATGAAGCGGCCTTTTAGCTCGACAAGGAGGAAAAGAAATTGCCCTGATGCCCTACAGCTATTGTATCACGGGCATCCAAGCCCGCTGATGCCTGAAATGATTAACTGGAAACTTTGATACGAGGAGGAACTTCATGGAAACAAGAAAGCTGATTATTGACACAGATCCGGGGATTGATGATGCGGCAGCGATTATGATTCTGCTGTCTGAACCATCTCTGGATGTCAAGCTGATTGCCAGTGTTTCAGGAAATGTCGGAATTGAGCACACTACAAACAATGCGCTGAAGCTTCTGACATTCCTTAACAAAGATATCCCGGTGGCAAAGGGGGCTGCAGCTCCATTGCTGAGAGACAACAGATTTGCAACAAATGCACACGGGAAATCCGGTATGGGAGGATTTGAATTTCCAGAGCCGAAGAAGGAACTTCTTCTGGAAGAGAATGCGGTGATGAGCGAATACCGCACGTTGATGGCATCGGAAGAGAAGATGACAATTCTGACACTCGGGCCGCTGACGAATATCGCACTGCTCATCTCGACATTTCCTGAAGTGAAAGAAAAAATTGAAGAAATTATCATGATGGGCGGTTCCACGGAAAGAGGAAACATTGGAATCTATGGGGAATTCAATGTGACGATTGATCCGGAGGCCGCGAAAATGGTATTCCGTTCCGGAATTCCAATAACGATGGTAGGTCTAGATATTGGAAGAAAAGCCAGACTTATGGTGGAAGATCTTGAAGAGCTTGAAAAAAGCGGCGAAGTAGGAACGATGATAAGCTCCCTGTTCCGTTCTTATGACGGAGGGCATGTGGAAGAAGGGGTTAAAATGTACGACCCCTCCGCAGCAATGTATCTTATGGAACCAGAGCTTTTTGAGACAAAAGAAGCTTTTATTGACGTTGAAATATTCAGTCCGCTTACAATTGGTGCGACAGTCGTAGATTACGACGGAACGCTGAGCGAAACGAAAAATGCAGCAGTATGTGTTGACGTAGATGTGGATCGTTTCCGTAAACGTTATGTACAGCGGGTAGCAGATACGAAACGTTAGTAAATAGAGCAATTTTAAAATATCGTTGAAAGGGTATGGTAAGTGTAATGTCTAGCACAAATGAGGCAAAAGCAACAGGAATTCCGGTGCCTGCAGAGGGAACTCCGGAATTCAAAAAAATGAACCGCATGGCAAAACGTGCGATTCCGCTGGTATTAATCATCTTTATTTTTGGTATTCTTGAGCAGCAGGCCTTCGGAATGATTTTCGTAAATATCGGCCAACAGCTCGGAACCCCTGAACTGGCATCCCTGATTACATCTCTGCCAGGTATCGCACTTGGTATCGTGTGTGTCATCTATGGATCCCTGGGTGATTTCGTTTCCCTGAAAAAAATGACAATCCTTGGTACGATTGTATTTGCAATTGGTTCTGCAATCGGATTTTTGTTGGGACCTGTGAGTATCTGGGCAGTTGTAGCTGCACGTATGCTGCAGTCTATCGGCGGACAGGTTGCCGGTTCCGTATTCCTGGTATTGGTGTCTAAATATATCTCTCAAAAAGAGCGTGTCGTTTATTATGGTATCTTTGTAGCAGTATTCAGATTCTCTGCAGCACTTGGTGTAGTTGCAGCGGGATATGTAACAAAGATTGACTGGCGCTGGATGTTCGCGATTCCGATTATTTCTATTGTATTTATTCCGGCACTGGCGAAAAACCTTCCGAATGAACATGCAAAAGGTGCCAAAATCGATGGATGGGGATTTACACTCATCGGTGCATTTGCAGGTGCGATTACAATGTTCTTTACAGATATGAATCTGTTCTGGGCAATTGCATCTATCGTAACGCTGGTTGCATTTATCATATACATCCATAAGGCGGAAGATCCGATTATCACTCCTGCGTTCCTGAAGAATCCTGCATTTGTAGCAACAATGGTAGTTATCTTTGTAGGTTATTTCTTCAGCTATACTCTGAATGCCGGTGTAAACGCAATTGGACTGGAAGTATTTGGTATCGACTCTGCGCAAGTATCTAATCTGCTTGTATGGTCTATCCTTTTGGCAGCGGTTCTCGGATTCGTGTGCGGACCGGTTATCAAAAAAATCGGCCGTTCTGCAGCGATTATCATGGCTCTGGCGGCAATGGGACTTGGCCTGATTGCAATCGCATTTGCTATTCCTTACGGAAAAGTTGCAGCTCTTGCAATAGCACCATGTATCTACTACTTCGGAACATCTTTCTTCTACTCACCGATCGTAGACACGGCAACATTGACCGTATCACTGGAGGAGTCAGGACGTGTTCTTGGAATCAATGACCTTGTACAGGCAATCACAGGATCAGTCGGTGTCGCTGTATTCGGTCAGATGATGTCAGCAGGCGTAATGTCAGGTGGGAGTATCACAGGCGTTAGGCCCGGAGCAGCTTCCACATATTCGAATGTGTTCCTTATTGGCGGCGTGATTGTACTCTCAGCACTGGTAATCTTTATCGCGACAAAGAAAATGATTTACAGCCGTTCAAGAAAAGACGACTAATTTATTTGGAAGAGTAACAAGAAACAAAGACCACTTCGGCCGTGTTTGGCTGAAGTGGCCTTTTTTATATTAAGAACATAAAATCATGTCCCCTGCCCTGTTACGATCGCCTTCTCACCATTCGGCAGAAGGTGCTGCTCATAGAAAAAGCTGTTGATTTGCCGCTCCAACTGGCGCGTACTCCAAGCAAATTTTACGCACTCATCCAAATAAAATTGATAAAAGTCGGTAATACGTCCAGCTCAATTCGGAATGCAAATTTGATAACGAAAAATGCCTGCAGATTCTCTTGACAAGCTTCAAAAATATGATATAATACCTTTTGCAAATCAACGCGGATGTAGCTCATCTGGTAGAGCGCCACCTTGCCAAGGTGGAGGTAGCGAGTTCGAGCCTCGTCATCCGCTCCACAACTGCGGCGATTCGGGAGATTCGCCGCAGTTTTTTGTTTTGGCCGGACGGCCCGGTTTGCAGTTTATCATTGACAAAGCGCATGCAGGCGCATAGAATAAAAAGAAAGAATCTGTCGGTCTGGCGGTCATTGCGCCGCACGCTCCGATTATGGAGGTCTCACGGAATGCAACGAAAAAATAGATTTCGCCTGATTCTGGGCGTCGTGCTCATTGTAGCTTTGGCCGCGCTGCTGATCGGATATTTCGCGCTACGCAAGCCGGCGGAAAAGTCCGGCACCTCAACGCCAAGCGTCTCCTCGACAGATTCGTCTTCTACGGAGCTGCCAACCGGCCTCGCAAAGGCGGATCCAACGATGAAATCGGCCGCCTCGTCCAATACTGCTAACCAAAAGGCGGCTTCCTCGGTTGGCCAGACCGCCTCCGGCCAAGCAGAGGAAAACTGGGTTACACCCGTTACGGTAAAAATTGATCCCCAAAAATGGTATTTAACGTTAGTCAGCATCAAATACCGGCTGCCGGAGAATTATCAGCCGGAGCTCACCTATCCGGTCAAGGGGATCGACCGGCCGCTAGATGCGCGCGTTACGCCCCATTATGTGGAAATGTACAATGCCGCAAAAGCGGATGGCTGCACGCTAACGCCTTATTCCGGCTGGCGTTCGATTTCCAGGCAGAAATCCAACTATGAAAATAAAGTGTCGAACTATATGCAGGAAGGAAACAGCCGCGCAAAGGCGGAGCAGTTGGCGGCCGAGTGGATTCTTCCTCCCGGCGCCAGTGAGCATAACATGGGCCTTTCCATGGATATTGTCAATACCCAGGAAAGCTTTGAAAACACGAAGGAATTCAAATGGTTGCAGGAGCATGCCGCGGACTACGGCTTTATCCTGCGCTATCCAAAGGATAAGGCCTCCATCACAAAGGTGGCTTATGAGCCATGGCACTGGCGCTATGTTGGCGTGGAAGATGCGAAAAAAATCAAGGCAAGCGGCAAATGCCTGGAGGAATATCTCGGAATTTACAACAGCTGAACAAAGCGACTGCACAAAAAAGGATTTGTGAGCCGGCGATTACGGCTCGCTTCAGCCTGTTAAAAAAGAAATATCATTTCGCCAAAATGCACGGGAACGATCTCGTAAATAGGTCCGCGCTCCGGCCGCGCGGGCCCTTCCTTTTCCGTTCGACCGGAAAAGGGAGCAAAAGGGGCCGTTTTGCACGGCACTTCGGCAGCGGTAAAAAATTCAGCCACGAACCATCCCGTTCGGCGAACCTTTCCAAACTCAGCCGCTCACGCGGCTTCAGACACATGGAAAGGTTCGTTTTTACCCCTGCCGTGCGCGGCAGGGGTAAAAATCCCCTCACGAGCCACGCAGTCAGATTTTGCGGACGCTACCTCGGCCTTCCGTCAGCGGTTACGCTGATGAAGGCAGGGTGTGAGAACTGTGTGTGGTGGTCAAATTGACCGGCTACGCAGCAACTCCCTGTGTGCAAAAGTAAGGTTACACTTCAGGAGCGAACGCTGCAAATTCACTGCGCCCAAAATAGCTATCTGGAGGCCAAGGCAGCGCAGCACTTACCTCTGGCGTGGCTCGTGAGGGAATTTCCTCGCGCAGCGGGGAAACGAAAAGGCTTCTTGTC
>OKRX01001170.1_pt1 | contig 20014 bp, 10 predicted proteins | sample 1601241 | NCBI WGS metagenome assembly OKRX01 (sample SAMEA3541500, study PRJEB24748) | human gut metagenome | biome: human gut; feature: human-associated habitat; material: faeces | place: China | collected 2012
TAGTGCACGAAGTTGCTGCCGATGAAGCCGCAGCCGCCCGTGACGATGATGTTCTCGGGGGAGAAGGTCTCCTCTGCCATGTTCGAATCTCCTTGTTCCTAGTACTCGCGCGGGCTGTTGACGATCTCGCCGGCGGCGACCTTCTTCAGGTGCTGCCCGTAGACCGACTTGCCGTAGGCCCTCGCGGCCTCCTCCAGCTCGGCGGTCGTGATCCAGCCGTTCTCCCAGGCGATCTCCTCGGGCACGGACACGGGCAGGTCCTGGGAGTGCTCCACGGCGCGGACGAACTCCGCAGCCTCGTGCAGGCTCTCCATGGTGCCGGTGTCCAGCCACGCGTAGCCGCGGCCCAGGGTGACCACGGACAGCGTCCCCTCCTCCAGGTACATCTGGTTGAGCGTGGTGATCTCCAGCTCGCCGCGCGCGGAGGGCTTCACCTGGTGGGCCTTGGCTGCCACGTCGCCCGGGTAGAAGTACAGGCCGGTGACGGCGTAGGAGCTCTTGGGGCGCTCGGGCTTCTCCTCGATGGAGACGGCCCTGCCCTCGCCGTCGAACTCAACGACGCCGAAGCGCTCGGGGTCGTCCACGTGGTAGCCGAAGACCGTGGCCCTCCCCGACTCGGCGTTCTGGACGGCACACGTCAGGTGGCGGGACAGGCCGTTGCCGTAGAAGATGTTGTCGCCCAAGACCAGGGCGCACGGCTCGCCGTTAATGAACTCCTCGCCGATGGTGAATGCCTGCGCCAGGCCGTCCGGCGAGGGCTGCTCGGCGTAGGAGAGGTTCACACCGTAGCGCGAGCCGTCCCCGAGCAGGCGCTCGAAGTTGGGCAGGTCGGTCGGCGTGGAGATGACCAGGATGTCCCGGATGCCCGCCAGCATGAGGGTGCTGAGCGGGTAGTAGATCATGGGCTTGTCGTAGACCGGCAGCAGCTGCTTGGAGGTCACGAGCGTGAGCGGGTACAGGCGCGTGCCGGACCCGCCGGCGAGGATGATGCCTTTCATAGCTGATAAGCCTTCCAAAACATAGTCATAGTGTTAATTCAAGTTAATTATAAGATTAAGGAAGTTCCAAGGCGTGAACTATGCACAAGAACTATGCACAAGAACCATGAACCAAATGAACACATACACAATTAAATTTACAGAGTGCCCAGGAGACCAAGCATTGCTTGGCTTCGTCAGTAAACAGTGGCCAATCCGCACTAGGTTGCATACGTACGGACTGGCCCATCAGACAAAGCAAGCTAACGCGTGCTCATCGGACAATGGTAAGGGTCACCATTTACATAATAATCAGCCCATGCAGTCCGCAATTTACCCTGTTCACGCATAAAACGAGCCCTCTTTGCACCAGTTTCATAACCACGGCTAAACGACTCATAGTGGTAAAGAAGCGCATCAGCATCAAACACGACCAACTGATCAAGAGAACGAACCCTTAGGCAATAATCAACATCATTAAAGGCCACTTCAAAACTTTCATTAAAACCGCCCAGCTGTTCGAATATAGAGCGTTTCGTCATCATGCAGGCTGCAGTAACAGCGGAAAGGTCCTGAGAGATTACAGCTCGGCGCATATAGCCAGGATCGTCACGGTCAATATTATTGAAGACGTGAATGGGGCCGCCCATTTCGTTCTCGCTGTTGCAGTAAATCATTAAAACGCCAGCATGCTGAACGGTGTTATCAGGGTAGAGAAGTTTTGCGCCAACGGCACCCACATCATCGCGTTGGCAGAAACCAAGCATTGAAGAAAGCCAGTTCGGCTCAATAACTTCAGTATCATTATTCAAGAACAAAAGGTACTCGCCATTGGTCATACCGACACCGTAGTTATTAATAGCAGAATAATTAAAGGGGCCTTCCCAGGTTGCAACTCGAACATTATCAAAAGTGGCGCAAACGCTGTCGTAATACTCGAATGTCTCTTTCTCGACACTATTATTTTCGATAATAAGGATCTCGTAGCTCGAATAAGATGTTTTGCTTTCAATTGAATCAATACATCTACGGAGAACTTCAACGCTGTCCTTGTTTGGAATAACAATACTTACAAGGGGCTCATCCTTAATGGCGTATGAAACATGATAGAAACAGGGGGTATCGGTCAGCTCCGCTACGGCATTTAGGCCGCACCTATCCAAATGCTCTTGCAAAGCACGTTTGCCTGCCTCGTCGGCATAATTCTTATTACCAGCACTCTTAGCGGTAGACGAATCGCTGATACGCCAGTGATAGAGAACCTCGCGAACATGGAAAATATTCTTAGTTCTTTCGCAAAGACGCAGCAAGAAATCATAGTCTTGTGCACCATCGAATGATTTGCGAAGCATGAGATCTTTAACAAATGAAACACGAACACAGAGCAAATGAGTAATGTAATTGTGAACACGTAAAAGATCGAGATTCAAGTCAGATTTATAGTGAGGGTCGACATACTCACCATCTTCATTTAAAAAGTCTTCGTCACAATACAGGGCATCTGTTTCAGGATGAATCGATATCCGTTCCGCATACCTGTATAGGGCAAACCGATCGAGCGTATCGTCATGATCGAAGAACACAATGTAGTCACCGGAAGCAGCCTCAATACCGGCGTTTGTATTCTCGGCAATTCCCTTGTTTTCAGTTAAGGGAACAACCTTAACTCTTGAATCCGACAGTCTAGCAAGCTCATCAGAAAGCGCAGCATTATTCGGACTAGCATTTACAAGAATTAACTCCCAATTTTCATAAACCTGCTCCTCAACCGAATTAACCATATCCCAGAAAAAAGAGACAGGGGTATTGAAGAGAGGAACAATAATGCTAAATTTCACACCCTGTTGAATTGAGGGAACATCGTTAGAGCGAACGAAAGATAGCGAACGATTTCGCATTTTTGAAGCGTGTGCATAGGACTCAATATAAGCAGATTTATAAAAGACGGGAGACTTCGAATCCAGCATAAATTTAACAGCAGCCGGGTCGAGAGACAGAAAACCTGAGCCATAGGGGGAGTCTCCAGAAGCAACCAAGCAAAATGTCTTATCGCCCTTAGGAATCCTCAATGAAAAACTTGTCTCGTAGCGATGAAAACCCTGAAAGCCAATCTGAGAAGGATGTCCCATTCCGACATGATACTCATCGAGTATGTTTGAATCTCCGTTAGTCACATATACATTCTTAACGGAATCTCGCTGTGGGGAACAAATAACCCCCTTAATGATAATCTCATCTTTGTTATATGCCTCAATTGCGACATTACAACGAACGTGTATTTTTCCAAAATATGAATCAGATTCAATATCCCTAAACCGAGATGTTAATGAAGAGTTAATTTTATAATTGAATCGAGATAGCCATTTTATGGCATTAAAAGATAATCTTGTTTTAAACCCGCACTTTCCGGTTACGGAAATCAACAAGCCCTTACAGGAAAGAAGAGGGACCGCAATAGTGGCAACTTCTTCTTTAAGTTGATAATGAAGCGAAAACGGAACGCTAGCCCCCGCATCTGTAACAACGCTAACAGAAATATTATCTATTTCGCTCTGCTGCAAGAAGAACGGAATATACGCGGCACCGAATCCCCGACATATCCCTCGATAACTAATGCCCATAAAAGTGACCAACCTTTTTAAAGTAGAAACTAATAAGAATAATCAGATGAAATACTCTCTAGCAAAGTTTTAACGATAACAATTCACTCACAAACGGCAAGGATAGGATGCCGACAGAATATAGGATGCTAAAGCGCCGCTATACTGATCAATCTAACTATATAGATGCAATTAGCGAGACAGGTGCCATAGAGCACAAGATTGCAGACATTCGCCTCGCATCTAACTTTAGCTGTCCTCAATCCAAACATCAGCACAGGAAGGGCGGGTAAAAAATACCTCCCCTGAACACCCATAATGAGTTCCTCCGTATTAAAAGTCCATCCGATCCACATCGAAACAAAGGCTCCAGCAAAAGCAACCAGAAACGCCACAACAAATGCTACGGCGACTTTCGGAGCTAGATAGCAGTCATCTGACGCTGACCCCACAAGGCACATGAACCCAAAAAACAAATATGGGAGCATTAAAAAGGTCGGCATAATTAAACTCTTTTGAAACCAGCCAAGCGAATAACCAAGAGTAGTCAACCAATAAAAATCACCTAACGAATCAAAAGTAGCCATAAGCATCTTAAAGCTGTGACAGGGATGAAAGATGATGTCAGAGAGAGTGTAGAAAGTGCCAGTCTCTAGCCCGCGAACCGATTGACCGCTTTGGGCAGTTAGGTTAGCAATCGACGCCGTTCTAAACAAAATTACCGATGTGAGCATTACAAACACAAGGCCAATTTTAAAGAACTTGCCATCGCGTTTTGACTTAAATTTAGATAAGGGGATAAGCAAAAATAGACATATTATTCCTGAATAGATAACTTTACACGGAGCAAGTAAAGCGCTGAACAGAAACACCAGCGCAATAAATCGGCTGTCCAAGTGACCATCTGAAGAAAAAAAACCCTTCATCAAAAGCGAAAATACAATTAAAGAATAGCCGATAATTCCAGAATCATATGAATAAGAAGCCGCAAGATGGAGCGTCATGGGCAGGAAAGACACAAAAGCAATGATGCATTTACCCTTCGGAGCAGTCTTAAAAGCAAAAAAAGAGCAGGCCACAAAAACGACAATAGATCCAATACGACCAAGATAAAACGTTAAATATGAGTTCAAATTTAAGCTGAGCCCTAGAAAAAGACATACAAGAGACCCAATCTTTGCAGGAATATTTTCGCTACCAAAGGTATAACTTATTTCAGAAAATTTCTCGATTTTTAGATTAGATGTAGTCGAAAAGAGACCCTTAATTAAATCGTTATAGTTCACTCCAGATATATAAGGATCTGTGTTTCTGTATAAATCGTAATCTGATGAACGAACATAAAATCCGTCAGATGCTACCCCATGCCCGCCGGGCAACATATCAAGAAGCCAATAAGACGAAAAAAAATGATGTGCTTCATCTGGTACAGAAAAAGGGGTGAATACGAAGCACATTAAGAGACAAAAAAACAAAAGTAATAGCAAGTACTTCGCATTATCGGAAATCCGAATAGAATCGTTAGCAACAATTAAAAGAAAGACCAAGCACAACGCAGCTTCGGTAACGAGCACAATCAGTCTAGGATTTAACATAAACCAATATAAGCAAAATAAAATGAAGCAGAAGCATCCGGCAAACCGGACCAGCGATTTACAATTAAGCATTAAAAGCTCCAAGAGTTAAGGGGCAAAAACGAATATATCCTATACGTCATTGCTGCGCATGCTGAATGAATAGAAATAGTTCAAAATCCGGGCCAAAGGTTTGGGCCAGAACTTCAGAAACATTTCTAGATCCTCCCTGCTTCTAGTTTCATCTTTTATAGAAGCAGTAGTTTCAGAGCCTTCATGAATACGATGCCGCATCAAAATGCTAGCCGAATAAACAAAGGAGCCATCCAGGCGCGAAAAACGCTCCCAAGTTTCCCAATCAAGACTGCATTTCATATCATCTAAAAAAAGAGGGGTTGGGAGAATTGATGAGTTGTAAGTTACCGATGGGCAACAAATGGGAGAGCCGAATGAGAGAAGGCGATGCTTTTCCCTTCTGCTCGCAAAATACCCTTTCTTCTTTATACCTCGAAGCAGGAATCTTTTAAAATTCAAAAGAGGAGTGTCATCGACGGGTTCATCGTTTCTGAGCTCTCCATAATCTGAAAAAAAGATCGACATATCACTGACCAAATTTGCACATTCGAGCATCTTCTTCGTATATTCAGGAAGGTACACATCGTCCTGATGAGCAATTGTGACTAGTGACGTCTCAGCATGCTCAACGGCACAATTCCAGTCATGAGCAATTCCGGGTTTACCGCTATTGATAAATAGCGGTAAACCGTTTTTATTAGCAATGGACTGAATATGATTGTTTGGTGTCGAAGTCGAAATAATGATATTCGATCTGACCGTTTGGCTCATCAAAGACGAGACGCACTCTCCCAAATAAGGAGACTCACCATATGCACAAACCACGAAGGTGTGGTCATCGGAAGTAAACACCGTAAATTACTCCTCGCGGATTGATTCGATCTCTTTCTCCAATAGAGCTATCCGTTGACTTAAATTAGCGATAGCTGTTGCCTGCTTGCTCGACAAGCAGCCCAGAGAAAGAACAATACATAACAGAAATAAAAACCCAACAACGAAAATGAAGTTAGATAAAGTCGCGAACCCGAAAAAGGACGATATCACATATAAAGGTTGGGGAAAAAGCGCACACACCAGCAACGCGAGGACAAGCCCAAGCCACAAAAGCGAATACTTCAATTGCAGCTTATCTTTAAGAACAAGGCGAAGGACAAATACCGCCAAAAGCAAGCATGCAGCAATTATTCCGACACGCAACGACATTTGCATAGTAAAGATCCTCAATTCGAATAAGCGGAAATAATAATTGCAAGTGTTACCTTTATCATGTAATAAACGCTGCTAAATCCAGAAATGGAAGACTTTCCTCCCTGGCGCTCCTTCATTACAACCGGTACCTCGGTAACGGTAAGACCCTTAACCATTGCAGCAACAGCCGAGTCCGGTTCTGGATAATCCGCTGGATACTTTTTACAAAAAAGCCCTATCGCCTTTGCTCCACATGCCCTAAAACCAGAAGTCGGATCTGAAATTCTAGAGTGAGTCGTGATTGAAATAACGTAAGAAAGCCACTTTATTCCAAGACGCCTCATGAATGTCGATTGAAAACCATCGGTCTTCTCAAGAAAGCGAGACCCAATTACGAGGTCGCTTCCATTTGAAATCTCCTTAATTAGATGCTGGATATACGATGGATCATGTTGACCGTCGCCGTCAACTTGAACGTCAATGTCATAACCAAACCGTTGAGCATACTTATGCCCCGCCTGTACAGCACCACCAATGCCCAAATTCTGAGGTAAGTCGAGCACATTTATGCCATTGTCCTTACAAATCTGAAGGGTATCATCTGTCGACCCGTCATTAACGACAACATAATCGTAACCACAATCTACGACAGATTGAACGGTTGCAACAATATTATCTTCCTCGTTATATGCGGGAATTATCACCAGCACGCGCGATTTAGAAACCATCATTATCCTTAGAAGAACATCAGTAACCCTAAAAGTATAGAACACAGTGTGAAACAATTATCATCAACCAAAAGTTTCACTATCATTATGCATCATCTATTTATATGAGACCGAAAAGTGTGGTTAAGTACCGTGAACATTCAAAATGAAAGACATTCAAAGCAGAGAGCTATTGAGCCATTATCAGTAGCACAGAATACCTTTTTTAATGCAATAGGATGTCTTTGCTATCTTGGCTGCCAATGGGTTACGACCGTAATGGTTGTAAGGCTTTCGTCTTCCTATGGAAACTCCGGTCTCTATGCCTTCGCAATGGCAACGGGAATTATATTTGCCTCAATAGCTTTATATAAAGTGCGCACATTCCAAGTATCTGATATTTCAAATCAATTCAGCAACTCAAGCTATATCGCATTTCGCTTAATAACAATTCTTATCGGTTGGATCGTTTGCGCCGTCTATATCCCCATAGCCACAAATCATCAAATGAGTCTAATCACCGTCTCGTTCCTTTACCTTGTCTTTAAAACAGATGAGAGCTTTAGCGATGTGCTGTATGGCATTTATCAAAAGAACGGAAGAATGGACTATATCGGCATTTCGCAATTCATTCGAGGCTTTTTATCACTTTGTACTTTTTCAGCTGGATTAGCCTTAACGGATAGCCTTTCAACTGCCATTGTTTCAATGACAGTAAGCTGCATGCTTGTCACTATTGTTTACGACTTGCCGCACGCAAGACGATTCGGTTCCATCAAGCCCATTTTTGATAATTCAACACTATTATCGTTGGCCAAAATATGCTTCTTTGCAATGTTAGCTAGTCTGTTAGCCAACTCCATCGTATCTTCGGTTCGCCAGTATTTCGGTATTGTGAACGGAAGCGAAGCACTCGGACATTATGCAAGTGTCGCGACACCTGCAGTTTTAATTCAAGTTGCTGCCACCTACCTGTATAGCCCGCTAATCGGAAAACTCGCTGCAGATCTCAAGAAAGATAGGGTTCTATTTCTCAAATCATTTATTAAAACCATGGGAATGCTCATTCTCGTAATGGGTATTTGTGTTTTAGCCTTAAGTCTCGTTGGCAGCAAACTGTTAATCGTTGCATTCGGAGACAGCATTCAGCCCTACACATATTTGTTCCCATACGTTTTAATCGCGACAGCAGCTGTAGGCCTTCTTCTTTATTGCAATGACGTTTTGATTATCCAAAGACGAATGAAGCAAACACTGATCTGCAATGGCGTCGCTTTCGCATGCGCCATTGTTAGCGCCATACCCCTTATTGCTATATCCGATATGAATGGTATCAACTATTCAATTATCCTTGGTTGTTCAATAGCAATTCTAAGTTCGCTGTTCTGCATTATCCGTAGGTAGCCCTTTACCGACGACACTATCTATTTAAAATGCGCAATATCAAATAAACCAATGGGGCGATATCGAAATACTGATATCGCCCCATTGGTTTCAGCTTCAATTTATACGCTAGCTTTTCTCAACCAGCTTAACCTCAAGCGCTTCCATATGCAGGGCCTCGCCAGTTGTACCGGCGCACTCACCCGATTTAACCCAGTCGAGCCAACCCTTGCTTTGCACATGAGCTCTATAGACGACGTCATAATGCTTGGCAAGATCTCCCGTCAGTTTTATTTCAACAGCCTCAACAGCAAGAGACTTTGCCGTTCTTGACCCACTTTTGCCAGCCGATATTCTGAACATGAGCTCGATACTCGATGTTACCGGAATACCCAAGGTCGGGCTTGCTAATCGTCAACGCCTCAATAGCAAGATTTCGACCAGTTGTGCCCGCCGTCATGCCCTCATAAACAGGTTCCTGCCAACCAAGATTTGAAACATGAGCCTTAATCGAAAACGTTCTCTGAATAGAGGGCTGATTCGTATCCCCTGGAGCGGGCGAACCCTTTTCAACCAAAACGATCTGGTATGCCTCGAGCCTTAAGCCAAACCCAGTCGTTCCGGCAACCTGATCATTGCAAGCCCAGCCAAGCCAGCCCTTGTCCTGAACATGAGCGCGACAGTAGACGTCATAACGATTGGCCATCTCACCAGTAAGTCGAATTTGGATAGCCTGGACAGACTTGCTCTGACCCGTAGTACCGGAGACTTCTCCCTCTTTCACATAGTCTTGCCAACCGTAATCGGAAACATGCGTCCTGTACTCCAGGCTGCCATCGTAGGGAGCATTCTGCAGGTTGAGAGTAACAGCCTCGACAGCCTTGGACTGACCAACGGTGCCAGAAACATTTCCGCCCTTGGAAGCCGTCTGCCAACCGTCATTCGAAACATGCGAAGTTGCCAAAACATCAAGCGAGCCTCGTGACACCTTGACGACGTCGTAGCCAGACTCACCTTTTTTGAAATAAGTCAAAGCACCGCTATCGTGCGAATAGATAGCGAAGTCGTAATTGGTCGTAGCAAGTATGGCATCCGAAAACTCCACGAGATAGCAGGGGTCACCTTGCTTGCAAAGTGACCTGATAGCCGTGTCTGAGTCCTCAGTAATAGGCGAAGCAAACCAATCCATAATCGAATAATCGATAGCAGCGCCGGGCTTCAACGCTTCGGACTTCGTAGAATTCCAAAGTCCACCGGCCGCATCGGCACTGGCCGAGTTATACGTGCTAGATCCATAGCCAGACAGGCCAATCTCTGGATTAAAGAAAAGAATCAGCTCTGCAGCAACAGACGAATCCACATCGGTTATACCAAGACGGTCAAGCTGCTCCTGCTTTTGTGGATACATGCCCGTCGGTGTGTTCGGATGTCCCTTGTAATAGTACAAATAGTCGTCACCATAGATAACTTCGGTCAAATTGGCATAGTCGTCAAAATTCTGCTCGTAAGAAACATATGTTCCTAGCAGCATCATTACCTTTTTGCCCCGTTGAGTCGCCGCATCAAAATAACCATCGTTAAAGTTGTACAGGGCCTTAAACGCTTGGACCGTATCTTCTCCCCTATTCTGCAAGCTCGTAAGCATGCCCGAAACGTTCACCTTCTTAACGTTAGAATCGGATGCGATCTTATTCGCAAAGGCATTATTGTCACCACTCGTAAACAGATTGGTTCGAGTCATCCACCACTGAGTGCCAGGCTCAATACTCAGCACGGCATACATAGAATCCCAGTGATCGTGATAATCGCTATACGACTTTGAGACCTCACCGGTTTCGTATTCCTTATTCTTAGCAGCGTTCCATAAAGCAATCAGTTCCGCTTGCTTAGAATCTGGATCCTCAACGTCGAAGGCCTCGTTGGTAAAGACATACGTGGCAGATCCATCGGACAACAGACGAATGGAGTACTGACCAGAAGGAATCTTATTGGCATATATCATTCTATGAATCAACGAACAGGTAATGTCATTGATATACAGGTTGAACTTTGCCTTGGGGTTTGTCTTGTAGAGAGCAGCGACATAATCCGCGAACGCCTGATAACTCGAGCTAATAGCATTCTCCTCATGAGTCAGATACGGAAGACCGTACATCCCAGATGGAAGCGAGTTCCAGTTATAGGCACTTGGACGATCGAGCATTACAATCGACGGAATGATCGCTCCAGCAGAAGAGGTGCTGATATCCCAGAAAGATAGCGAATAGAGAACAACGGGGAAAGAAGCACTCAGGGGGGCAAGGTTGTATTCACTCGCAGAAATGCCGATTGACTGATGGTCCTCATGAACGATGTTTCCGTTCTTCAAATACTGCAACGTAACGTCAAACGGACCATAATCGTTGAATTCAATTTCGCTGGAGCTGGAATCCAAATCTCCGAGTGCAATCGTACTTGAAACGGAACGGGTGACCTTCCCTCCATACGACATGGAACCTGCCACCCTTATCGAATCAGCGATGCCGAGTCGTTTTATATCCTCGACCTGCGGGATATTTAGGGTTACTTTAGTCGTCTCCCCAACCTGAGAAAGAGAGCAATTAAAGACATACGGGACATAGGCTCCAGCGATATCGCCGGGCGCCGCGTCACCCTTCTTTACAATGACGATCTGTATTGCTTCAACGGCATAAGACCAACCGGTGGTTCCCGCAGTCGACCCATTTGAAGTCCATCCAAGCCAGCCGAAATTAGAAGCATGAACGCGATAATACAGGTCATAAGAAGCCGCCCTGTTGCCCGTCAGCTTGAGCTCGACGGCTTCAATCTGAAGGCCCTTTCCCGTTGTGCCGGAGACGGCTCCATTAGAAACCCAATCCTGCCAGCCTTCATTTTGAACATGAGAGCGGTATTCGATACCAAGGTCTTCTGAATTAGGGAGGGAAACCCTGAGTGCTTCAAGCCTACGGGACTGGCCTGTTGTGCCAGAGGTCGAGCCATTCGATGTAAACGTCGGCTCCCAACCAATGCCTGAAATGTGAGATTTATAGCTGACGTCCGGGGCCGCCTCTTTGGGCTCCACGGTAGCATCAATCGAAGGCGCCGTTTCATCGGCTACAGCAGCAGTTTGATCCGAGGGGCCGGATTGGGTCTCTGGAACGGATTCATATTCGTTGGAACCAACATTTTGATCTGCCCAACAAGCCAAAGGGCTCAAAAGCAGCATCGTCATGAAGCAGGAAATCAGAACAATAAATGCTCTAAATTGCCTTTTCAAAAGAATCGCCTCCTAGATAGACGGTCGTCAATAACCATACTATCGGGAGTTAGCTTCATTAATGTCACCAATTAGGTGAACGAAGAAAAAGGAGCCTAATCCAACGGCAAGGGCCCTTTCCTGTTGCCAAGACTACGGCAACAGGAAAGGGCCCTCTAACAAGCTCTCACCGCTTACGGGAATAGTTAGTAGATTACCACCTTGGTAGCAAGGGGCACGTTATCCCAAATCCATTTAGCGCGATCAATGGGCAAACGCACGCAGCCTTGTGAAACATGCATTCCCATTCGGCTGTCCATGGGATTAAAAGTTCCCTGGTAGTACGGTATTGAATGGAACAGATAGTCACCGTAAAACTGCGTGTAGTAGTAGCAGGTATACCCATGTCCAAACGAGTAGCCCTTGCCGGTGACGGTATACTCACCCGTAGGCGTTGGAGTACTAGGGGCGCCGGTAGAGCAAGTCCAGTATTGAGCGTAACTCCACGACCCGCGCTGTCCACGAAAAACTCCAAGGCGGCATGCTTGCCTGTCAACCATAATGAGCCAGCTTGTGCTGCTCGAATATCTATTAGCTCGATTAAGCATAGTCATCATATCTGCCGGCAACAAGGGCTGGTCAGTAAACGGACGCGCAGTAGAACCGGGAGCACCAGCGCCCTTGGGAACAATCTTCACTTGAACAGACTCGACTCTGCAGCCTATCCTAGACGTACCCGCAGGCTGCCCATTTGAGGTCCAGTCGAGCCACCCAAAGTCTTGGCAATATGCTCGATACCAAACATCAAAGTAGTTCGATAAATCACCGGTCAACTTAATCTTAAGAGCCTCGATACGCTTTGCGCAGCCTACTGTGCCAGCGACATTCCCATTGGAAGTCCAACCTTGCCAGCCCACATCCTGTACATGGGCGGAGTACTCAATACCGCCTGATACGCTACTGGAGACATTCAACTTCAGCGCCTCAATAGCAAGCGATCTGCCGGTTGTGCCCGCAACACCACCGTTGCCAACGGGATTCATCCAACCAAGCGTGGCGACATGCGCCTGGAGCGTTAGAGCTGGAGCAGAGATAAATGCGGGCGCAGACGATGAGCCAGGATTCCCGCCCTTCGCGACAAGCTTAATTTGGACAGCTTCTATCTGGATATTTAACCCGGTAGTTCCAGCGGAATCGCCGTTTTTGGCCCAACCCAACCAACCATAACCAGCCGAATGAACTCGATAGTAGATGTCATACTGATTCGCGAGGGGACCATTAATGCGCAGCTCAAGAGCCTGAATGGCCAATCCTTGTCCAACGGTCCCAACATAACCGGCAGACCGCCATTCCTGCCAACCAATATTGGCAACATGAGCTCGTGCCTCAACCAGAGAATCATCATCCACACCGGCCAGCACCACATTCAGAGCTTGAAGCGAAAGCGATTTTCCCGTTGTGCCGGCATCCTGCCCATCTAAAACAGATGGAAACCACCCACGGCTAGCGGAATGGGCCTGATAAACAACATGAGCGCAATCGGCGGAAGTATCGGAAACAAATGCTCCGTCCGTTACTCCGGGAGCGCCACTGCCTTTACTGATAATCCTTACTTCGACAGCCTTAAGGAATGAACCCGGTATCGTTGCCCCCGCATCCGCGCCATTACACGCCCAGCCAAGCCATCCTTTTTTGGAGTCAAAACACCGGTACCAAACGTCATAGGCATTAGACAAATCACCAGTAAGAGTCAATCTCACGGCCTTCAAAGTACGGCCATCATTTTTAGAATTGAGCGCGGCACCGTCAGAAACAACTCCGCTCCATCCACTAAATTCATAGCAGCCTGAATAACCGATTGAACCTGAAGTCTCTTGATTATCAAACGAAATAGAAAGCGATGTTAAAGGCTCAGAGCCGCTCTCGGAACCCATTAAAATCGTTTTACCCTGCACAGTGCCCAAGCTATTGCCATTAAGGCCATACGAACTGCCACTCAGAACATCCGTAGCTCCAATAAAATGATTCGCTGTATCTCCAGGAGCAGAGCAGCCCTTTTCGACCAACATAACCTGAATACCCTGAATGGCGGCACCCTTCCCCACCGAGCCCGCAGGAGACCCGTTGGACGTCCAGCCCAACCATCCGCCCAATTTGGAAGCATACACACGGTACCAAATGTCGTAAGTTGCAGATATCTCGTCATTGAGCTTAAACTGAACGGACTCAACTGACCGAGACTGCCCGGTCGTGCCAACAGTACCTGAAGACCAGCTTTGCCAACCAATGCCAGAGACGTGCGCGCGAGAGGAAATAGAGCCTCCGTGGCCATACCAATTAACACTAAGCGACAGTGCCTCGATTGCATTTCTTGAGTCAATGACCCCCGATGTCTTTCCGTCCGCGACAACACCCATCCATCCAACATTGGAGATATGAGATCGATAGGAAACAGTAGGCGGTTCCTGGGAATGGTCCCTAAAGGCATCGCCTCGCGCTGGCGCATCTTGAGCATTTTTTGGAAGCACCTTTATCTGAATAGCTTCGATCTGATAAGCATAGCCCTGTGTTCCAGCAGGCTCACCATTTGAGGCCCAGCCAAGCCAACCAACATTTGCAGAATGAACGCGATACCAAATGTCATACGAGTCAGAAAGACCGCCCGACAAAGATAGCTTGATCGCTTCGATGGCTCGCGACTGTCCAACTGTTCCAGATGTCTGCCCGTTACCCACCGGCTGAGGCTCCCAGCCGATCCCGGAAATGTGTGATTGGACCGAAATGCTGTCATTCCCCAAAGGGGTGCCATCTTGTGAAAGCAGATTGATCTTGAGGGCTTCAACGCGCTTAGCACGACCTGTTGTGCCAGCCGTCATTCCATTTGAAACGGGAGCCTGCCAGCCAATATCCTGTACATGAGTCTGGTATGAAACAGAACCAAAGACAGCGGATACATCATTTTCGGGTTTCGGCGAATCAGTCGCATTGGAAGCAGACTCGCTAGAAACGGATGAGGGAGAATCATTGTCTGACACAGTCGGCTGCTCGACTTCAACCCCCTGCTGTTCATCATTTAGGACGAAACTCTCGTCTTCCGAGCTGCTGGCGGCGCTATTGGAATAATCAGTAGACTCCGGCTGCACCGGTAAAGAATCAGCCCAGACAGAAAGGGGCGTCAGAAGACAATGAAGAATCAGTAATGGCGTCATTGCCGTTGCTAGCAGTCGTTGCGTCTTTTTCATTCGACTTCCCCATCAATCGACCATCTTTAGCATCATTATTTATCGTTTCGGCAATTGCTTAAATACCGAAAACGTGAATGGCACTTAAATAGAAACGAACGGACCGTTGCAAAACGACCCGTTCGTTTTTAACCAGAGTAACTGCTAGAACCTGTGCGAAGGCATGACTTTCGATCAGCTATGCAAGCGGCACGTTGTCATACCAACCCCACTTTGGCTTATATGAGGTGGAATAATAATCCAACCAGTACGCCATATCGAGCGTCCTGATCTGACCGACATTATCCATAACCTGGTTATTGCCAATATAGAGACAAACGTGACCGTAAATGCTGCCCATGCGGGTATGCGTATGCGAAGGAACGGCAATGACCATTCCAACTTTCAGCTGAGAATAATCGGTGAATTTACAATAATCCCAGTAGTAATCGCAGGCATCTGTATGGACGTTCCTAAATCCGGCACGCTCGTAGATATCTGCAATCCACTCGGAGCACAATCCCGGGCCAGGAGACGGTACCTGTCGGGCAAGATCAACAATCTTCTTCTGCATAGGATTTGCAAACGCAGAAGGCTGCCCAAGCAAACATGGCGAAACGGTGCTCCCGGGGGCATTGGCGCCCTTCCTTGTAAGTCGAACTTGAACAGCTTGGACATGCGTCCCATAGCCAGTGCTACCGGCAACGGCACCATTTTTAGTCCAACCAAGCCAGCCGACATTATCGACATGGACCCTATACCAAACATCAAAATAGGTTGCTAAGTCACCAGAAAGAGAAATTTTAATAGCCTCAACCGAATTAGATTCAGCGGTAGACGAAAGCTGCTCCCCGTTTGTCTTGCCAGAAGTCCAGCCTACATTCGAAAGATGCAGTTGATAAGCAATCCCGCCGGCAACAGATGAAGTAGTTTTAGCCGAAAACCCGGTGATGGGAATTCCCTGACCGGTCGTACCGGACACCTCTCCGGCAGGGACATAATTCTGCCAAGCACCTTTCACCTGAGCGGAATATGTCACCGTAGGTATTTCAAGATGGGGATAGCCCGATGTATCAGGATGGGAGGTACCCTTCTTAATGAGCTTAATCTGAACAGCCTCGAGAGAGCATGACATACCGGTGGTGCCGGCCTCCTCGCCGTCCTTGGCCCAGGCCATCCAGCCGATGTTGGAGGCGTGCACGCGGTAGTAGACGTCGTAGTCCTTGGCGAGGGAGCCCGTGAGCCTCAGGCGCACGGCCTCGACGGCGCGGCCCTGGCCGGTGGTACCGCCCTCGGAGGCCGAGGGGGTGTCCCAGCCCTGCCAGCCGACGCCACTTACATTGGCGTTAATTTGCACAGAGCCATCTTCAACGGGATTCAAGATGCTGACCTTAAGATCCTCCACTGATTTAGACTGCCCCGTTGTGCCAGCCGTAGATCCGTCGCGCTTGCTGCTCATCCAGCCAATATTCGAGACATGCGCCTCATACTGAATATGCATCTTGCTGTCATCTACGTTGAGAAGAGAACCGTTGAAGCAGTAGTTCATGTCACAGCGTCCGTTGACGCCCGGGACATTGCCACTGCTTGAATACTGCCAGAAACTGTAGCTGCCAGCATAATCGCAACGCCAATTATATTGAGCGACCCAATGGTCATAACCGCTCAACGACGGAGAATTCAGGTAGTTGTTAAGCCAGTTAAGGTTCGCATAGATACCCGACTTAAAGCCAACGGCCTCCATACGGTTGCAAAAAGCCTGCGCAATCTGGGTAAGCTTATCCTTGCTGAAATCCGGATCTTGCAAGATATAGCTATCCTCAAGATCATAATAAACGGGAAGCGACGGATGATGGCCGCCGAGCCAAGCAAGTGTCCTGTCGGCCTCTTTATTGGCATCCTCTACAGAACGGGCGTAGGAGTAGTAATACACGCCATAAGGAATGCCGAGGCGTTCACATTCAGCAGCGTTCCTTTCAAAAGAATCGTCAGGTTTTCCGTAAACCGGACCGACCTTGAGAATGGCAAAATCAATCCCCGCGGCCTTAACCTTATTCCAATCAACAGTTCCTTGATGATTGCTGACATCGATGCCGCGCGCAACAGCGCCATTGGGCAAAGGATCGTCAGTTAAAGACTGCGCATCGATGTCGCCATTGTCAGAATCGATAAGCACGCCGTTTTCGAAACGCCAAGAGTTCGGTTCCAAAGAGTCGGCTTCGCAGGAATTCATTTCAGTGGAATCATCGGTTGGGGCTTCACCGTTTGACTCGTCAACACGAGACTCTTCGATGCCAATTCCAGGCTGTTCGCCTGAATCAGAGTCTACACCCCCATCAGGACGAGCAGCATTTGCATCGTCACCATACCATTCGGTTACACCCTGAGAACCCGAGGCATCGTCCTGCGCTCCCTGAGAGCTTGCACCTTGAGATTCGTACTCGTTCGATGTTTGCGAGACCGACTGCGAAGCAGCGGCGGCCTGGACCGACAGCGCATACGCGCTGTAAGGCTGAATGATTTGCGACCAGCCCATCAATAGCGTACAAACCAAAGCAGCAGACGCTTTAAGACGTTTCATGCATATCCCCCGAGACAGTAACCACAGATAAAGAAACGAATACTAGCTATATTACCGCACTTCCATACAGGCATTTAAAGCTTAGGAAAGCACCAGTTAGCACACAGTCAAAAAGAGGCGCTCCTGCAACGGAGCGCCTCAACAGACTCTATGCGAAAGGCCTAGCGGCACCGATTACACGACCTGGAGCATTGACCGAGCGCTCGGTCACACCGATCCCAGGCCACGAATCAATGATTCGACCGTTTCCGATATAGATTCCAATATGGCCCTGGTAGTAGACCACATCTCCCCTCTGCATAGCAGAAGTGCTAACCGGCATAAACGTGTTGTTGCGATACCAATTCATGGAGTTGTAGGTTTGCTCGGGCAACCAACGATGGTTATACGGGTTATACCAACCCATATCCATGCCAGTCGCATACAGACATTGCAGCACTAAGCCCGAACAATCAACCGCATCCCCCGGCCAAGAAGACCAAGGCTCGATATAACGCGTCCCGATATATTCACGAGCACGCTGGACGAATGCGTTGATGCAATCCTGTCGCGAAGCGTTGTAAGGAATTCGAGAAGGCGTGACATACGTAAAGTAACCGGTGCAATACGAAGGAAGCTGCACGCTATTGCAACTAACCTTTGGATAAGATCCCGGGGTCTGATACCCCATATAACGATAGGTCTCAAAATACGAATCAGACGTAGAGCCTGGTGCGGAAGCGCCCTTGGGAACAATCTTTACCTGTAATGCCTGAACAGGAATGCCAAGCTTCGTGGTGCCCGCCGGTGATCCATTTTTGGCCCAGCCAAGCCATCCGTAATTTGACACGTGGACGCGATACCAGACATCAAAGTAATTCGAAACGTCACCAGTCAAATTAATCTTCACAGCTTGGATTTGTTGTCCCTGTCCAATGGTTCCCGCTGTGGCTCCATCTGAGACAGCAGATTGCCAGCCGATATTGGATACGTGGGCGGAATACGAAATGCCACCGTTCATGGAACTATCGGAAAGGGACAGTTGCATTGCCTCCATGGCACGGTTCTGCCCAACCGTTCCGGCAACACCGCCATTGCCAACAGACGCTTGCCAGCCAAGACCGGAGCAATTTGCCTTAGCGGATAGCCCAGGAAGCTGGATCAACGCAGCATGATCTTGAACGGGAGCGTCGGACGAACCCTTGGCAACCAACTTAATTTGAATTGCCTCGGCCTGCTTAGACAGCCCAACGGTGCCAGCTGCGGCGTCATTTTTAGCCCAACCAAGCCAACCATAATCCGCCGCATGAATACGGTAGTAAATATTGTATTTTGACGAGTCGTTGCCAGTGAGCCTTAATTTAACCGCCTGAATTGCGAGGCCCTTGCCAACAGTGCCAGCATAGGAAGCACCCGAAACGTATGGCTGCCAACCGATATTCGCAACGTGTGCTGACACTTCAACGGAGGCATCGATGCCCTGCGTCGAAATATACAACGCCTGCAGAGAACGAGACATGCCCGTCTGGCCGGCAGTTTCGCCATTGCCAACGGGAGCCAACCAGCCCGCAGAAGCAACGTGCGCCTGGGATACAAGACCGATTCCCGACGTTTCGGTAAATGCATTACCGGTAGAACCAGGGGCAGGTTGACCCTTACGAACAAGTGCAACATCTATGCCGCACAAACCGGAAGAACCACCAGAAACGCCACATGCCTGACCATTTGACGTCCAGCCCGTCCAGCCATTACCGGAATCGTATACTCGATACCAAATGTCATAATTGGCAGCAAACTGGCCGCTCAGCGACATTTTTATCGCTTTAATGGGTGCGCCGGATACCGCCTTGGCGGCGCCGCCATCCGATTCGGAAGCACCCCAGCCTGAATATGCATCCATAACGGCATAGGAAATTGACCCGTCATCAGTTTGGCCTGCAACGCTTAAGGCAATGGAGTTCAGCAGTTTGGCGCCTTTGCCTCCAATCGTAGCCTTTTGACCAGAAGATAAGCCAAGACTCTCCCCAGAAACGGCGGATCCGGAAACCGCAACAGCATCTAGATCGCCGATAAAGACCTTGCTCGAAGAGCCAGGCGCTGCTCCGCCTTTCTCCACAAGGATTACCTTTACCGCTTCGATAGCCTTGCCTTTACCGGCAGAACCAGCGGCAGCTCCATTACAAGCCCAATCGAGCCAGCCTATACCCGAGACATGAGCACAGTACCAAATGTCATATTTTTCAGCTGCCTCACCGGTTAGACGAATCTGAACGGCTTCGAGACGCTGAGACTTACCAGTCGTTCCACAGTGCCCCTCAGACCACTGTTGCCAGCCGACATTAGAAACATGGCCACGAAGCTCAATGGAGCCCGAGTGACCATACCAGCCAAGCTGAGCCTCAAGCGCCTCCATGGGGATGCTAAACTCCGACAAAGAACTGGATTTGCTGCACAAACGCTTTATAGTCTTTGA
>OKRX01001172.1_pt1 | contig 20007 bp, 17 predicted proteins | sample 1601241 | NCBI WGS metagenome assembly OKRX01 (sample SAMEA3541500, study PRJEB24748) | human gut metagenome | biome: human gut; feature: human-associated habitat; material: faeces | place: China | collected 2012
CCCCGCCCTTTCCCATTCATGGGAAAGGGGGCGGCTCTGGAGGATATACCCCCGTCACGCCTCTGGGAATGGCACAGCCGGGGCCGCCCGTAAAGGGCAAGCCGCCGCAGGGCGGCGGTGCGATGCACCCTTGACGGACAGCGCCCGGCCATGCCGTGTAAAAGGCGGCGACGGGGGATCAAGCACCAGAGCCCCTTATAGGGGAGCGCAGCACCTCGGGACAAGCTGTCCCAAAGTTACAGGGTCTTATCAGCTTTTTTCTCCGGCTTGCCCAGCTCCGGGGGCTGCTTCTCCTTCCACTCGTCCAGCAGGGCCAGAATGGTGTCCTTCATCTCCCGAGGGGACTTGTCCTTGCCAAAATACTTTTCCAGTTCGGCGCTGTTGATAATCACCTTGTCAACCTCCCTCTTTTCCTCACTCAAAATACCGTCGATCACATCGCCGTTCAGCTTGCCCTCCTTGTCCAGTTCACGGAGCCGCTGGGCTTGGTAAAGGGAGGGAGAGGACTGCTGCCCCTCAATGGCAACGGCGATATACTTCTGGTGCTTGGGGCGGATAAACGAAATCTCCACGGCAGGGGTAAAGGCGAGCTGTTTTTCGTCCACCATCTTTTGCAGATCGGGGACAAGCTCGGTCAGGCGGATATACCGCTGCACCTGCTTGTAGTTCATGCCGTTGCGATCCCCCACGACCTGCGTGGAGCGTTTTCCGGCGCTCTTATCGTCCTCACCGGGCCGGGCTCCTTGGTGCTTGATGGCCTCCACCTGCATTTTGAGAGATTGAGCCTTTTCCATCGGCAAAATCTTTTCTCGGTGCCGCAGGTTGTCATCCGTCATGGCGAGGATAGCCTCGTCATCGGTCATGTTGCGGACGATACAGGGCATATTGGCAAACCCGGCCAGTTCGCTGGCCCGCTGGCGGCGGTGTCCGGCGATGATCTCATATCCGCCACCCTCACGGGGGCGCACCAGCGCAGGCTGATTGACCCCGGCGGCCTTGACCGACTCCACCAGCCCTTGCATTTCCGCATCGTCCCGGACGCCAAAGGGGTGATTTTTGAACGGGTGCAGCTCGGAAAGATTGAGATACACGATCTCCTCTTTCACGCCACGGGCAGCGTCCCGAGGGGCAGGCGGCTGTTCGGTTGCAGCCGGGGCCTCCGCCGTAGCGGGAGCGCCTTTCCCGGCAGGCGGTTTGCTTTGGGACATTTTGTCCCGAGGTTGCGGCTTGGCCTTGTCGGGGGCCGCCTTGTCAGCCCTGGCCGGGCGGCCCCTGCGGGGCTTGGCCGCATCCTTTGCTTTATCCGCCTGCTTGCCCTTATCCGGGGCAACAGCCTTTTCAGGGGGCTTGCCCTTCGTCGCCCCATCCCGGGCAGCGGTAAAATCCACCACCTTTCCAGCGGGGGTAGGATCACCCATACCGGGGATCGTGGTCTGCTTCTCGTCTTTGCCCGGCTGCGGCGCACCCTCCTTAGACGGGGCGGGAGCGTCCTTGTCTTTGGGAGCCTCCTTACCCCCCGGAGCCGGTTGCTCCGCCGCAGGGTCGGGAGCTGTCTTTCCCTCAACGGGCTTTTCCGCCACAGGGGGCGTTACCACCTTGGACGCATCCTCTATCACGGGAGCCTCCGCCTTGGCCGGGGAGGGCTGATCCTGCACCGGGGGAGCAGCTTTGGCAGGCTCTACCGTTCCCGGCTTGGGGGAATCGTCTACCTTCCCAGCGTCGGGAATATTCTTTTTATCGTCAGCCACCTAAAAACCTCCTTCGTTGTGAAATAGAAAAAGCCAGCCCGATGGCTGGCCTGTGGGGGAACACTCCTCCTTTCTCGGTGGGATATATGAAAACGCCGCCCATAGTCCCGTTGGGCGGCAGTTTTGTCTTGATAGATAAAATAATTGGCTCAACACGGAAGTCTGTGCTATACTTTACGCAAGGGAAATACAAGGCAAATAGCTTTGGGGGAAGAAAGTAGCATGAAGAAGATACCGATGATGATTATAAAGATATGGATGCGTGTTTGGTTGCCAATAAACAATTAAAACTGAGCCTGGAATGAATCTTAACTTATCGAACAGGCAGAAAAGGCTAAATTAGACAGAGGGAGATGAATCTATAATATGAAAAAGCGGGTGTTACTAGTTGTGTGCGGCCTTGCCATAGTAACATTAGGAATTATTTTTTGGCAAAATAGGGGTACAGGTGAGAAGAACCCCGCCAGTATACATGAACTGTGGCATGTATTGGCATTTGCAGAAGATAAGGGAGAAGATTATGCCGCTGATGTGCTAGATTATCTGATCGTGCGTAGTTATACGAAAACTGATTTACATAAAAAGTGGGGGCCGCCGACCGAAATGGTTGCAGATAGCAACGAAGATATATGGAAATTATCAGAGGAATACGACCTTGTGATAGAATATGATATAAATGATGAAGTGAAACGGATAGAAGTCCTGCGAGGATAACCATGATTTCCACTCTTGTAAAACATATGAACCTTGGAATTGAAGCTGTTACAAGGCTAAGTTTTGCGGCTGTTGATGGTGGTATTGCGTATTGAAGCGCATCTCACAGACCCGGTTACGGGGGTATGTAACCGATGGGTTCAGGAGAGCGCTTGAATGGCATTCAAGAGGTCAGCGGTTCGATCCCGCTTATCTCCACCAAAAAGATCCGAACTTGTCAGTTCGGATCTTTTTTCTTTGAAACAATAAGAGCGTGATTGCTTGAGGCGAAAGTAGATTATTGAATCATGTTCTTTCCACAGTAAGGGCAAAATTCGCCTGTGTTTCTATCAAGAAATTTTCCGCAATATGGGCATCGATAAAAAAGAAAATGACACCCTGCCCCGCAGAACAATGCTATAATTCCCAGCACGAATAACAGAGTTATTTCCGTCAATGCACCTACGATGCCCACGATTACACCGACTGTAAAAAGAATCCAAACAAGAATCCTCACTTTTTGGGGCGGTAATTTTTTCACGCTTCTTCACCTCCAATTCATTTGCGTGTAGCTTATATATCAGTATATCACGCATGGCAATGCTGGACAATCTCTGGCTGGTTATGCCTATGTCACATGGACGGCTGCAATGATTTGCGCTGCATGTATCCTAAGATCTTACGTATTGCCCCCTTATCGCTATCAAACGTACTGAAATCAAACGATTTCAGGACGTTTTCTTTTTTAAAAATTGAAAGTGATCTGAGAATAAACAGCCGCCCTTCTCCTGCATAGAGAAGGGCGGCTGAAGTTTTAAGAGAAAGAGCCAGGGACTGCTTTTGCAGTGGCTCCCACATATTCCTCCAGACAGATCCCGGCCTGGGTAATCACTTTTGCGGCTTCCACACCCACATAGCGGTAGTGCCAGGGTTCGTAGATAATGCCGGTTAAATCGCTTTTCTCTTCCGGATAGCGGAGAATAAAACCATACTCCCAGCAGTGCTCCATCAGCCATCGTTGGACCGGTGTGTCCTCCTGGGAGCTCTCCAGGATCTGATAGTTTTGATCCACAATGTCCACCGCCAGCCCTAGCTGGTGCTCGCTGGTGCCGGGCAGGGCCACTATGGTGGCGGCCATGGACTCAGCCTCTTTTCTGGAGTAGCCCTGAGCAAGAAAATCGTTGACCTGGGCGTCATACAGTCCCTGCTGGGTCTCCTGGGTACGGTAGGAGGAGCAGATGAGAGGGGATAGGCCGGCAGCCCGGCAGTCATCCATCATCGCCTGCAGGGCCTCCGCGCACCGCTGATCTACTGCCTGGCCGGATTCTACCTGCTTCAGAGAGATGGAATGATCCTCCGGAAGAGGGTTCCAGGGATTGACCAGCGTCAGATTCCAAACATGGGTATCATCGGGAGCCTTCCAGTGAGAGGTGGTTCGAGAGATGGAGACGGACAGGGAGGATTTTGGCAGCCAACCCGTCAGAGGAAGGATGCGGGGATGGGCACAGCTGCCCAGCAGAAGAGATGCCGCACAGCCAAAGCCGAGCAGCAGCACCAGCGAGCGCAGCGCCAGACTGCGGGGGTGGCGGTGCTTGGAATCGATAGAAGAGGCAAAATTGTTGTCCATAGAGTTGCCTTCCTGTTCTTTGGTAAGGAAAAATAGATGCGGAGGATCTCCTTTGGGAACAATTTTATTTTAACACAAATGGATAAGCCTGTACCATACGAAAAGTGTGAACTTTTTTTGACAAGGGGTGCAGTGACCAAAGGGAAGAGAACGGCATAGACTGAGGGTGAGAACATGGTTGGGGCGGCGCGCCCCACAAGGAACAGGCCGTAAAGGAGCCGGGCCGCTGCGGCGGCAGCAGATGGTGAGGCATCTGTGGGACAAAAATATGTTCCATGGGTGTCTTTTTGTACCCCCTGGAACAGGAAAAACAGATAAATGCCACAGCAATATGTTCCAAATGGGAGGTAACAGTATGGATCAAAAAAGCGGAGAAGCCAGAGCGATACGGGTTTCGGTCGTCACGATCCTGGGCAATGTGGTGCTGACGATTCTGAAATTGGCTGCGGGATTGGTGGCCCATTCCGGGGCAATGGTGTCTGACGCTGTCCATTCCGCATCCGATGTGCTGAGCACTTTTGTGGTGATTGCAGGCGTCAAGCTGGCGGGAAAGGAGGCGGACCGGGAGCACCCCTTTGGCCATGAGCGGTTTGAATGTATGGCTGCCATCCTGCTTGCCTCTATGCTGGCCGTGACAGGGCTTGGAATCGGCTGGACCGGAGTGGGAAACATCCTGGGAGGCGCGGACGCCTTGCCCATTCCCGGGCGGGTGGCACTGGCGGCTGCGGTTCTCTCCATCGTGTCCAAGGAGGCTATGTACTGGTACACCAGAGCGGCGGCCAAGAAGCTGAATTCCACGTCTCTCATGGCGGATGCGTGGCACCACCGCTCCGACGCGCTGTCCTCTGTGGGCAGTTTTGTGGGAATCTGCGGGGCACGGCTGGGAATCCCCGAACTGGATCCGGCAGCCAGTGTGGTGATCTGTCTGTTTATTTTGAAGGCGGCCTGGGACATCTTTCGCGATGCCGCGGCAAAAATGCTGGATACCGCCTGTCCGGAGGAGATGGAGGAGGAGATGCGGCAGACTGCGCTGGCTCAGCCGGGGGTATTGGGTGTGGACCGGCTGCAGACCCGGCTGTTTGGCAACCGGATTTATGTGGAAGTAGAGATTGCTGCAGATGGGGAAGTTCCGCTGGCTGAGGCCCATGAGACGTCGGCGCAGGTACATCATGCCGTGGAACGCCGGTTCCCTATGGTAAAGCACTGTATGGTCCATGTAAATCCACGCATCGTTGCCTCCAAGCGGCTGCCGTAGGAAAGCGTGCAAAAAAAGAGGCTGAGAGCGGAGCAGGTATATCTTGCTCCGCTGATTTTATATTCTCTAAGCTTGAACTAAGGTTGACAGAGTATACTGGCCACCTATGGAAAGGAGGCCGCGAAATGGAGTTTCGTCACGAGTGGAAGCACGAAATCAGCTATTCCGACCTGTTGGCCCTCCGTGCCCGCCTGGGAGCGGTGCTGGAACGGGACCAACATGCGGTAAACGGGAGCTACCAGATCCGAAGCTTGTATTTTGACAATCTGGCGGACAAAGCTTTGAGGGAAAAGCTGGATGGATTAAACAGCCGGGAAAAATTTCGGGTCCGGTACTACAACGGAGATCTGTCCCAAGTTTTTTTGGAAAAAAAGAGCAAGCACAGCGGTCTGTGCAGCAAAGAGCAGGCCAGGCTGAACTGGGAAGAGGTCCAAGCCGTAGCTGGCGGAGATGTTACCAGGCTGGCAGACAGCAAAGAGCCCTTGGTCCGGGAATTGTGCTTCAAAATGACCACCCAGGGTCTGCGGCCCCGGACGATTGTGGACTATACCCGGGAGCCCTTTGTCTACGACCCGGGAAATGTGCGGGTGACCTTGGATTACAACATCCGTACGGCTATGGGAAACACCGATTTTTTAAATCCGGACTGTGTGACCATTCCGGCGGGGGATGCTCCCGCCATCCTGGAAGTAAAGTGGGACGGCTTTTTGCCCGCTCTGATCCGGGACCTGGTCCAGGTACCCAGAACTCACACCTCGGCCTTTTCCAAATACGCCGCCTGCCGGATTTACGGGTGAGCGCGAACAATCAAGAAGGAGCAGAACACAATGACTTTTCAAGACATCTTCAAATCCAGCTTCCTGGAGAACATGACCAGCGTTACCCTGTTGGATATGGCCCTGGCACTGGTGCTGGCCTTTGCCCTTGGTATGTTTATTTTCCTTATCTACAAAAAGACCTTTGCCGGGGTGATGTACTCCTCCAGCTTCGGCGTGACTCTGGTGGCCCTGACTATGATCACCACGCTGGTCATCCTGGCGGTCACCTCCAATGTGGTGCTGTCCCTGGGCATGGTGGGCGCCCTGTCCATCGTCCGCTTCCGCACCGCCATCAAAGAGCCCCTGGACATCGCCTTCCTGTTCTGGTCCATTGCCGCAGGAATCGTGCTGGCGGCGGGACTCATCCCTCTGGCCGTGTTCGGCAGTGTATTTATTGGCGTGTTCCTGCTGATTTTTGCTAACAAAAAGTCCCATGTGAATCCCTATATTGTAGTGCTCCGCTGTGACGGACATGAGAGCGAAGCGGCAGCTACGGAATTTCTGAAGGAAAAGGTCCAGCGCCTGACCGTCAAGAGTAAGACAGTCCAGAAGGGAGCCGTGGAGCTGAACCTGGAGGTGCGGATGAAAGACGAGAATACTGATTTTATCAATGCCCTCTCCGAGATGCAGGGAGTCGCCAGCGCCGTGCTGGTCAGCTACAACGGAGACTATATGGGATAAAGAAAGGAGCAGACCATGTCGACCCATAAATACATGGACAAGATCTGCTGCCTGGCTCTGCTTTTAGCCTTGGTGGTGACCGGAGTCTTTCTAAACGCCCCCTCCTTAGGTATCCAGGCGGCCTCCACAGACCAGGGATATGAGAGCCGTCTGTTTGACACGTCAAGGGTCCATACCATTGACATCGTTATGGAAGATTGGGAGGGGTTCCTGGAGGGCTGTACCGACGAGGAGTACGAACTGTGCTCGGTGGTCATCGACAACGAGAGCTATAACAACGTGGCCATCCGGGCCAAGGGCAATACCTCGCTGACCCAGGTGGCCAGCTATGGAAACGACCGATACAGCTTTAAAATTGAGTTTGACCACTATGACAGTACGATCAGCTACCACGGTTTGGATAAGCTCAGTCTCAACAACATCATCCAGGACAACACCTATATGAAGGACTACCTCACCTATCAGATGATGGGTTATTTCGGCGTGGACGCCCCTTTGTGCAGCTATGTGTATATTACCGTCAACGGGGAGGACTGGAGCCTCTATCTGGCGGTGGAGGGGGTGGAGGAGTCTTTCCTGGAGCGCAACTACGGCAGCGACTATGGAGAGCTCTATAAGCCTGACAGCATGAGCATGGGCGGCGGCCGGGGCAACGGCGGAGAATTTGATCTGGAGGACTGGATGGACGATCAAAGCGGCGAAGAGGGCCAGAGTACCCTTCCCGACCGACAGGCTATGAAGGGGCAGCGGCCAGACGGTATGACGCCGCCGGATACTGGGGAAGAAGTGCAGTCTGACACAGAAACTATGCCCCAAGATATGCCGGGCGCAGTCCCCTCTCAGGATGATGCCTCGGACAGTCAGACCACAGACCCGGCTCAGATGGATAAACAGTTGGGTGGCCGGGGAGGCGGTATGGGCGGTTCCATGGGCAGCAGCGATGTATCCCTTATTTACACCGATGACGACTACGACAGCTATTCCAACATCTTTAACAACGCCAAAACCGACGTCACCGACGCTGACAAGGACCGGCTCATCGCCTCTCTCAAGCAGCTGAATGAGGGGGAAAATATTGAGAGTGTGGTAGATGTGGACGAGGTGATCCGCTACTTTGTAGTGCACAACTTTGTGTGTAACTTTGACAGCTACACCGGATCTATGATCCACAACTACTACCTCTACGAAGAGGACGGTCAGCTGTCCATGATCCCCTGGGACTACAACCTGGCCTTTGGCGGCTTCCAAGGCGGACAGGATGCCACCTCCATGGTAAACTACCCCATTGACACCCCGGTATCCGGCGGGACCGTGGACTCCCGCCCCATGCTGGCCTGGATTTTTGAGAGCGAAGAGTACACCCAGCTGTACCACCAGTACTTTGCGGACTTTATCTCCTCCTACTTTGACAGCGGCCATTTTACCCAGATGATGGCCCAGACAAAGCAGCTCATTGCCCCCTACGTGGAAAAAGACCCCACCAAATTCTGTACCTATGAGGAATTTGAAACGGGAATCGAGACGCTGGAGCAGTTCTGCCTGCTGCGGGCTGAGAGCGTCCAGGGCCAGCTGGACGGGACCATCCCCTCCACCTCTGATGGCCAGGCGGAGGACAGCAGCGCTCTGGTGGATGCCTCGGAACTGAGTATTTCGGACATGGGTACCATGAACAATGCCATGGGCGGCGGGATGGGCGGACCTATGGAGCGGGAAGATATAAGTGCTCAGCCCCAGGGGGAGGAAGTGCCTTCCGGCGGCCAGCCATTCGATCTGCCTGTAGGGGAAGACTCAGCTTCCCTGCCGATGGACGGCAATGTTCCTGAGCGTCCCCAGGCCAACACCGCAGCAGAAAGCGGACAAGATCCTATGAAACTGGAGATGAAAGGGGAAAATCAGAGCGCTTTAAACCGCGAATATGGAGTCCTGCTGGCAGCCAGCGCCGCAGTGCTCCTGGCAGGCCTGATTCTTGCGTGGAGATATCGAAAGCGGGCCTGATTTCCCCGGCAGCAGAATAAACGCGCCCTGTGCCAGTTTAAACACTGACACGGGGCGCGTTTTGCACATTTTGATTGCAGGGTGTGGAAGAGTTACTACTCCAGCAGACCTGCTTCCACCAAAAAGTCCCGGGCTACCTGGTCTACCGGCTCCTGCTCTACGTCCACCCGGTAAGTGAGCTGGCTCATGAGCTGGTCGGTAAACTTGCCGTTGAGCAGGGACAGGGTTTCCTCTAGATCAGGGGCCTGTTCCTCGAAGCGCTCAAATACATCGTTGCGCACCAGAATGGTGCCGTAGTAGTCGGGGAAGAAGTGCAGGTCGTCCTCCAATACAGTAAGTCCCGCCCGGATGTTCAGACCGTCAGTGGCGTAGACGACCATCACATCATAGGCTCCCTGCTCAATGGCAGTGTACTTGAGCATGATGTCCACCGGGGTGGCCTTGGCGAAGTTCAGACCGTAAAACTGGACGAAGGGATCATACTTCATACTGCCTGCACTGGTGAAGAAGTCAGACTCGGCGCCGAAGCGCAGCTCGCCGGCAACAGGAACCAGATCACTGATTTTTGTGGGATGATAGGTGTCCATCACATCCTGGGTTACGCCGATGGCGTAGGTGTTGTTCACACCGATTTTTCCCATGAGGCGGGCATCATACTCCGTATTCATCTTCTCGTTGACAAAGTCGTAGAGCGTCTGTCCCTCGGGAATATCGGTGGTGTCCAGTCCCATGATGGTGGTCAGCAGGGTGCCGTCCCAGGTGTACATCAGGTCACAGCTGTGGTCCTGGCCTGTCATAGCATTGAAGTTGTTGACAGCCGTCATCTGATCCTTGATGGTGACGGTGAGGTCGTAGCGGTCCTCCACCAGCTGCTTGATCATGCTATTGACCAGCTGGACCTCGGAGAACTGCCCCTCATAGAGGACCAGGCCGTCCTCCTGCTGAGGCAGGAAGGTCCACACGGTAAGAGCCACACAGGCCACCGCAGTCACCGCAGCCACGGCCCGGGTGAGCAGCTTACCGGCAGGGGAGGGGGCGCGGTCGGAGCGGCGGTTCATGCGATGCTCCACCAGGGCCATGATAAGATCCAAAATGAGGGCCATAGCCATGAGCACGCCGGTGCCGCTGAGAATGGCCTTCATATCATTTTGCCGGATTCCGGTGTTGATGATGTTGCCCAGGCCTCCGCCGCCCACCATAGCGGCAAAGACCGCCGTGCCGATGGCGTTGACGGCAGCGATGCGCACACCGGTAAAGATGATGGGGGCGGCCAGGGGGATCTCCACCCGCCGCAGCTGGTACATCCGGGTCATGCCCATGCCGGTGGCCGCCTCTTTCAGGGCGGAAGGCACCTGGTTGAGGCCCAACACCGTGTTGCGCACGATGGGGAGCAGGGAGTAGAGGGCCAGGCCCACAATGACGGTGGGCTTCCCGGCGCCCATAAATACCATGATGATACCCAGCAGAGCCAGGGCGGGGGTGGTCTGAATAAGGTCTACCACCCGGAGAATGATTTTGCCTGCCCGGGGATAGAAGTAGGAGAGTACGCCCAGGGGGACGCCGGCGATGAGGGCAAAGAGCAGGGCCACAATGACCATGGACAGGTGCTCAAAGATCACTTGGAAGGTCACAGGTCCCCACCCCCTTTCCGCATGCCCCGAGGCACGGCCCGGCGCTGAAGGGCGTCCACCAGAGAGCCCAACACAAAGGCCAGAATGGCGGCGGGAACGGCGCCCAGAAGGATGAGACCGTTGTCATTGGCGCTGACGCCTGCGTAGATAAAGGTGCCAAGGCCTCCTTGTCCGATCATAGCGGCCAGCACCGCCCAGCTGACGGTGTAGACGGTGGACATACGCAGTCCGCCGATGATGGTGGGCAGAGCCAGAGGCAGTTCCACCCGGACGAGACACTGTATGGGGCTCATACCGCAGCCCTTGGCTGCCTCAATATACTGCCCCTCCACCGAGGAGAGACCGGCGTACGTATTTTTGAGGATGGGAAAGGTTGCGTAGATGGACAGGGCGATGAGCACGGTGATAGGCTGCATGCCCAGAACCAGAAACAGCAGGCCCACAAATACGACGCCGGGGATGGTGTTGAAGATGGAGAGGATGGGTAAAATCAGCTTGGACAGGTTTTTCGGCAGGCGAGAGAGCAGAATGCCAAGCAGCACGCCCAGCACAAAGCCTACCGCTACCGAGACAAAGGTAAAACCCAGATGTTCCAGCAGAGCCTTTGGTAAGTCGTGGAATGTCACTCTGCCTCACCCCCAAAGCTGCTCTGCCATGGCGGAGGCCATGCTGGTTTTGGTGATGATGCCGGCCACTTGTTCTCCGTCTCCCAGCACCACGAGGTAGGGGGCGCCGCTGGAGATGAGCTGGTCAAAGCAGTCCTTGGCGTTATCCTGGGCGTGGACGGTGGGAGTGTTGCAGCGGATGAGGGGCTGAATGGTCTTGACCACGTGGCCGGTGAGACGGATGTCGGCGATGGAGACTGTGCCCTGATACTTGCCCTGATCGTCTACCACCAGCAGGGTGTCTACGTTGTGGCGCTGCATTTTGCTGATGCACTCGTTGATGCCCCGGTTGGCGGAGACGGAGTAAACGCCGGTGCGCATAAAGTCGGCGGCAGTGAGGTCGTTGGGGGAGTTGGTCTGGATGAACTTGCCCAAAAAGTCCTGGATCTGCCCGGTAGCCGGGTGGGCCAACATCTCCTCGGGAGGAGCCATCTGTACGATCTTGCCGTGGTCCATAAAGACGATCACGTCGGCCAGATCCAGGGCCTCCTCCATGTCATGGGTGACAAAGACGATGGTCTTGTGCAGCTTCTGCTGAAGGTTGCGCACCTCCTGCTGCAGGGAGCGGCGGGTCATGGGGTCCAGGGCGGAGAAGGGCTCATCCATCAGGACGATGGGGGGAGAGGCGGCCAGTGCCCGGAGGATGCCGATGCGCTGCTGCTGACCGCCGGACATCTCGCTGGGGTATTTATGGGCGTACTGCTCATAGGGGAGATTGACCATCTCCAGCAGCTGCCGGGCGATGCGGTCGCACTCCTCCTTACTGTATTTCAGCAGAGTGGGAACCACGCAGATGTTTTGGGCCACCGTCATATTGGGGAACAGGCCGATCTGCTGGATGACATAGCCGATATGCCGGCGCAGATCCACCTTGTCCTTGGTGGCGATGTCTTCGCCATCCAGATAGATCTTTCCGCTGGTGGGCTCGATGAGGCGGTTGATCATTTTCAGCGTGGTGGTTTTGCCGCAGCCGGACGGGCCGATGAGCACGGTCATTTGACCGTCCGGGATCTGAAAGCACAGATCGTGCAGAATCTGCTGGGAACCGTAGGCCAGGGAGACATGTTCAAACTGAAGCAAATAGGTACCTCCTTTGCGCTAGCGCGGCAGAACCGGAACACGCAAAGGTGGTCATGCTGCGCTACAATGGGTGAAAAGGAACAACAAAAAGCGGATAAAAGTATTATGTAAATATTATAAAGGGAGCGGGGGAAAAAGGCAAACAAACATTCTGTTAATTTTTTCCCACTCTGGAATAGAGGGGAGAAAGTAAGGGGAAAAGGGGCTTTTAAAGAGATCTTTTAAAAATCTTAATGATTTATATGGTGTGGGCTTAACATTTCACTGTTACACTGGGACCATCAAGCAAAGGAGGATTGGACCATGGAGTTTACCGCACGATTGATGCTGGCTTTTGCCAGTGTATTGGGTCTGGCAATGACCGTTTGGGGCGGTTATTATTTTGTGACAGCTCTGATGTCCTGGCGGCGCCCCATGGATTACGGCAGGCACCCGGCCCGGACCCGGTTTGCTGTTTTGATCGCTGCCCGCAATGAGGAGCTGGTCATCGGCTCTCTGGTCAACAGCCTGCTGACCCAGAACTATCCCCCGGAACTGTATGATGTATACGTGATCCCCAATAACTGCACCGATAACACCGCTCAGGCGGCCGCCAATTTCGGCGCCAAGGTACTGGAGTGCACCGTTCCCGTCAAGAGCAAGGGCGAGGTCATGCGCTTTGCCTATCAGCAGCTGGCTGGTCGTGGCTACGACGCCTTCTGCGTGTTCGACGCGGACAATGTGGCCCACCCCGATTTCTTGAAGGAAATGAACAACGCCTACTGCGCCGGTGCCCGGGCGGCTCAGGGCTACCGGGACAGCAAGAATCCCTACGATACCGCTTTTTCCGGCTGCTACTCCATTTACTACTGGATGATGAGCCGCTTCCACAACAACGGCAAGGCTGGACTGGGACTGTCCGCCATGCTGGGCGGCACCGGCTTTATGGTGTCCGCCGCCGCGCTGGAGAAGATGGGCGGCTGGCGTACCCAGACCATCAGTGAGGATCTGGAGATGTCCGTTCAGCTGGCTATGGCCGAGGTAAAGATCTGGTGGGTTCCTCTGGCGATCACCTATGACGAGCAGCCTTTGAGCTATGAGATCTCGGTGAAGCAGCGCCGCCGCTGGACCAGCGGCACCATTCAGATCGCCCATCAGTATCTGCCTGTGATCATGGAGCGTATGATGCGCAAACCGGACAGCGTGGTGTTTGATATGGGCGCTACCATGCTGGTGCCCGCCTACCAGGTGGCTGCTCTGGGCAGCTCGGTGCTCTCCGCTCTGGCGGTTGGCTGCTCCCGGCCCTACTTCTCTTTGTCCCTGGCTTTGGGGGCCTTTGCCCTGAACCTGGTGATCAGCGCGCTGGGCGCTACGGCGGCGGCTGTGCTGGTGGTGACGGTGGAGAATAAGTGGGACCGCCGCCTGTGGAAGGGTGTTGCCTGCTACTGGCTGTTCCTGCTGAGCTGGCTGCCTATTACCGTGGGCTGCTACTTCAAGAAGACCACAGTCTGGGAGGAGATTCGCCACACCCGCAATGTGGCTCCTCAGCCTGGTGGAAAAAGCCGACAGGCGCTGATGCCCTGATTTCAGATAAAGAAAATACCCCCGTTTCGCTTCATGCGAAACGGGGGTATTTTGATGTTCAGGCTAAGGGTTCAAAATCACTGGCGGGACGGCGGCAGATGGGGCAGATGAAGTCGTCAGGCAGGGTGTCCGACTCGTAAACGAAGCCGCAGATCTTGCAGACAAAGCCCTTGGGCTTGTCCTGGGGAGCGGGAGCTTCCTCGACCACTTCTTCGCCCTTCACGCTGGCGGCGAGGACCTTGGCCAGGGCCTCCAGCTCGGCGTCCTGGCCGGGAGCCAGGGTGGACTTCAGGGTGACAGGGGCCTCCAGAATCTCCATGCCCTTCATGCCGGAGAGAATTTCAGTCATCAGCTTGCCGCTGGCGGGAGCCCAGGAACCGTTCTGAATCAGGGCAATCTTGCGGCCCCGCAGGGCGTGGTGGGCGATGTCGTGGAGGAGATTCTCCATGGAGACAAAGATGCCGTTATTATAGGTGGTGGAGGCAAAGACGATGTGGCTGTACTTGAAGGCGTCGGAGAGAACGTAGGAGTAGTGGGTCACCGACACGTCGTACATCTCCACAGGGATGCCCATCTCGGCCAGACGGCAGGCCAGGATGTTGGCGGCCGTCTCGGTGCCGCCGTACACGGAGGCAAAGGCGATGAGCACGCCCTGGACCTCGGGCTCATAGGCGGCCCACTTGGCGTACTTGTCCACGATGTAGCCCAGATCCTTGCGCCACACGGGACCGTGGAGGGGGCAGATCATCTGGATATCCAGGCCGGCGGCTTTTTTCAGCAGAGCCTGAACCTGGGGGCCGTACTTGCCCACGATGTTGGTGTAATACCGGCGGGCGTCGTCCAGCCAGTCCCGGTCAAAGTTCACTTCATCGGCAAAGAGCACGCCGTTGAGGGCGCCGAAGGTGCCGAAGGCATCGGCGGAGAAGAGAATCTTATCGGCGGAGTCGTAGCTCACCATAACCTCGGGCCAGTGGACCATGGGGGCGTTGACGAAGGTGAAGGTGTGCCGGCCGGTGGTAATGGAGTCGCCCTCGTTGACCAGATGGACTTCCTTGGGATCGGTGCAGTGGAACTGGCGGATCATGTTCAGGATCTTGCCGTTGCAGACGATGGTAGCCTCAGGATGGCGGAGCATCACATCGCCCAGAGTAGCGGCGTGGTCGGGCTCCATGTGGTGGACAAAGACATAGTCCAGCTTACGACCGCCCAGAGCATACTCCAGATTTTCAAAGAACTGGGTCTGGACGGCCCGGTCCACCGTGTCAAACAGCACGGTCTTCTCATCCAGCAGCAAGTAGGAGTTGAAGGACATCCCACGGGGAACCGGATGGGTGCTCTCGAACAGGGGATGCTGGCGGTCGTTTCCGCCGATCCAAATCAGATCTTCGGTGACATGACGGATACAGTGCATATTGAAAACCCTTCTTTCTGGTAAAGTATCTTGAAACCGCCCTTTATCATATCACACACCTTAGAAAATTGGTAGCGGGTTTTTACTGCCGGAAACTGTGAGAGATGACGGAAGAAAGGGAAGAGGAGAGGCACTTCAGAGAAAGGAAGTGGAATGAAAATTATTTTCAAAGCGGGGAGGAGCGGAAGTGAGACAGAAAAGAATGGAATAAAAACAGGTAAAAAACCACATGCTTCAAGAAAATTTCACATTCATTTGTCATTATACACAGAAATTGTGAAAAAATTTTAAACACTAATACGAATTAAAAATTATTTTCACGAGTGCTATGATGGTTACAACAAAAGGAAAACAAGTAAACAGAGCGGACAGATATCAAAGATATCTGACAAAGGAAAGGTTGGTCTTAACATGGATGTAAAGAAACTGGAACAGGCCAAACAGTGGGTGGAAAAGGAGCTGGCCAGCAGCGCGGAGTTCTGGCTGAAGTACGGTATGGACAAGGAGCACGGCGGCGTGTACACCTGCATCGACCGCACCGGCCGGCTGTTCTCCACCGACAAGAGCGTGTGGATGCAGGGCCGCTGCGGCTGGACCTACGCCTACCTGTGCCACGTGTACGGCAAGCGGGATGAGTGGATGCAGGCCAGCAAGAGCTGCCTGGACTTCATGGAGAAGTACTGCATCAACCGCGAGGCCGGTGACCGGATGTACTTCACCGTCACCGCTGATGGCAAGCCTCTGCGTCAGCGCCGCTACTGCTTCTCCGAGGGCTTCTACGCTCTGGCCAACGCCGAGTATTACGGCCTGACCGGCGAAAAGGAGTACATTGAGCGTGCCCGCCGCGCCTACGAGCTGATCTGGAACCTGAACAACGGTCTCATCAAGGACCCCACCGGCATGGGCCCCAAGACCATTCCCGAGACCCGCACCGGCCGGGCTCTGGCCGACCCCATGATCTACCTGAACATCACCTCGGTCCTGCGCCGCTGCGACCCTGAGCAGCGCGAGCTGTACGACGCGCGGGCCAAGGAGTGCGTGGAGACCATCTTTAAGTATCACCACAAGCCCGAACTCAAGTGCACTCTGGAGACCGTGGGTCCCAACGGCGAGTTCATGGGCGACATCTCTGCCGGCCGCTTTGTGAACCCCGGCCACGATATTGAGTGCTCCTGGTTCCTGATGGAGCAGGCCAAGTACACCAACGACGACGAGCTGCGCCGCAAGGCCATGGAGGTCTTTGACATGGCCATCGCCAACGGCTGGGACAACGAATACGGAGGAATCCTGTACTTCATCGACTGCAAGGGCTTCCCCCCCGAGGCTTATGAGCACGACATGAAGCTGTGGTGGCCCCACAACGAGGCCCTGATCGCCAGCCTGATGATGTATCGGGACAGCGGCGATGAGAAGTACCTGGATTGGTTCTTCAAGGTGCTGGATTACTGCAAGACCTACTTTGCTGACGACGAGTACGGTGAGTGGTACGGCTATCTCCGCCGGGATGGCAAGCCCACCATGCCTGCCTGCAAGGGCTGCACCTTCAAGGGTCCCTTCCATGTGCCCCGCTGCCTGATCATGGTGGATACCATGCTGGGTGAGATCCTGGCCCGCTGAACATGTTCCCTAACCGCGCGGTGTGCGCGGAGAAACCTCTCCGGGCCTGAAGCGAGGCCGGAGACATATATATAGAGGAGGAAAAAATCATGAGCAATCTGGACAAGTATAAGGGCATTATTCCTGCATTCTACGCCTGCTATGACGAGCAGGGCAACGTCAGCCCCGAGCGGGTACGCGCTCTGACCCAGTACTATGTGGACAAGAGCGTCAAGGGCGTGTACGTCAACGGCTCCTCCGGCGAGTGCATCTACCAGGGCGTCGCTGAGCGTAAGATCATCATCGAGAACGTGATGGCCGTGGCCAAGGGCAAGCTGACCGTCATCAACCACGTGGCCTGCAACAACACCCGGGACAGCGTGGAGCTGGCCAAGCACTCTGAGGAAGTGGGCGTGGACGCCATCGCCTCCATTCCTCCCATCTACTTCCGTCTGCCTGAGTATTCCATCGCTGCTTACTGGAATGCCATCAGCGCTGCCGCTCCCAACACCGACTTTGTCATCTACAACATCCCCCAGCTGGCCGGTACCGCTCTGACCATGAGCCTGTTTGCTGAGATGATGAAGAACCCCAAGGTTGTGGCTGTGAAGAACTCCTCCATGCCCACCCAGGACATCCAGATGTTCAAGGCCGCCGGCAAGGCTGCCAAGGGCGAGTTCGTGGTGTTCAACGGTCCCGACGAGCAGTTTGTGGCCGGCCGCGCCATCGGCGCTGACGGCGGCATCGGCGGCACCTACGGCGTCATGCCCGAGCTGTTCCTGAAGCTCAACGAGCTGATCGTTGCCGGCGAGCGGGACAAGGCCACCGAGCTGCAGTATGACATCAACGAGATCATCTATAAGATGTGCTCCAGCCACGCCAACATGTACGCCGTGGCCAAGGAGATGCTCCGCATCAACGAGAACCTGGATCTGGGCGGTGTGCGTGAGCCTCTGGAGAACCTGCAGGAGGCCGACAAGGCTGTGGCCAAGGAGGCCGCCGCTATGGTCATGGCTGCCAAGGCTAAGTACTGCTGATCGATTGTATAACCGATCCCCCGCATAACAATCCTCCGCAAAGCCAATCGCGCCGGACAGGCGGAGTGTGGTGCCGCCTGTCCGGGAGAATTTAAGATAAGGGAGATAACAACACATGCCGAACATGCAAGGTTTTACTTACATTGACCTGGCAGTACTGATCGTCTATCTGCTGGCGGTTCTGTTTGCTGGTCTGCACTTTGCCAAGAAAGAGATGAAGGGCAAAGAGTACTTCAAGGGCGACGGAACTGTGCCTTGGTGGGTCACCTCCGTGTCCATCTTCGCTACCCTCCTCAGCCCCATTTCCTTCCTGTCCCTGGCCGGCAACTCCTACGCCGGCACCTGGATCATGTGGTTTGCCCAGCTGGGTATGCTGCTGGCCATTCCTCTGACCATCAAGTTCTTCCTGCCTATTTACAGCAAGCTGGACATTGATACCGCTTATCACTACCTGGAGCTGCGCTTCAACAGCAAGTTCCTGCGCGTGCTGGGCGCTGTTATGTTCATCATCTATCAGGTGGGCCGTATGTCCATCATCATGTACCTGCCCTGCATGGTGCTGTCCTCTCTGATGGGCATCAACGTGAACATCCTGATCATCATCATGGGCATCATCGCCATCATCTACTCCTACACCGGCGGCCTGAAGAGCGTGCTGTGGACCGACTTCATCCAGGGTTCCGTGCTGCTCATCGGCGTTACCTTCGGTCTCATCTTCCTGATTGCTCACCTGGATGGCGGTTTCGGTGCCATCATCAACGAGTTTACCAACAACCACAAGTTCCTGGCTGTGGATCAGCCCATCTTTGACGCCAACATCCTGAAGGACAGCGTGTTCCTGCTGATCGTGGGCGCCGGCTTCAACACCATGGGCTCCTACGTCTCCTCTCAGGACATCGTGCAGCGCTTCACCACCACCACCGATACCAAGAAGCTCAACAAGATGATGCTGGCCAACGGCTGCCTGTCCATCTTCATTGCCACCGTCTTCTACCTCATCGGCACCGGCCTGTATGCCTTCTATCAGACCCAGGGCAACCCCCTGCCCCCCGCTGCTCAGCAGGATCAGATCTTCGCTTCCTGGATTGCCTTTGAGCTGCCTGTGGGCGTCACCGGCCTGCTGCTGGCTGCCATCTATGCCGCTGCTCAGTCCACCCTGTCCACCGGCCTGAACTCCGTGGCTTCCAGCTGGACCCTGGACATTCAGGAGCGTCTGTCCAAGAAGAAGCTGAGCTTTGAGACCCAGACCAAGATCGGTCAGTACGTCTCTCTGCTGGTTGGTATCTTCTCCATCGTAGTGGCCATGGTTCTGGCCAACGGCGGCGTTAAGTCCGCTTACGAGTGGTTCAACGGCTTCATGGGCCTGGTTCTGGGCATCCTGATCGGCAGCTTCATCCTGGGCGCCTTCACCAAGGTGGCCAACACCTTCGGCACCACCCTGGCTTTCATCGCTGCTTCCGCTGTGATGGTCTTCATCAAGTACGGCCCCTATGCTGCTGATGTGTCCATCTGGTCCTACTCCATCATCTCCATCGCCGTGTCCCTGGTTGTGGGTATCCCCGCTTCCATGATCTGGCGTGCGGTGAAGGGTGACAAGAGCGTTCCCGCTCCCAACACCACCATCTACAAGAACTAACCTCTGTTTCCACAGAGCTCTGAGGCTCCCGGCCAGGCCGGGAGCCTTCAAAAAACAAGGAGGCCATATCCATGGTATTCGGCAACATCCGTGATCGCAAAGATTATGCCTGGCTGGAGGACGTGGTGGGCAAGTGCTTTGACTACGCCAACACCCACGATCTGCTCAGCTTTGAGAAGGGCAGCCACACCATCGACGGGGACGACCTGTTCGTCAACATCGTGGAGTACGAGACCACCAACGCCGCCGACCGCTTCTGGGAGGCACACCGGCAGTATCTGGACCTGCACTTCATGCTCCGCGGCCCCGAGCAGATCGATGTGAACTTCATCGACAACATGGAGCAGAAGGAGTTTGTAGAGAAGGACGACTTCCTGCCTCTGGAGGGCGAGCCCAACAGCCACGTGGTGCTCAACGCAGGTGACTTCCTGCTGTGCTATCCTGCCGATGCTCACCGCACTGCGGTGAAGGTAGGGGAGCCCACCACCATTAAAAAGGCGATCTTTAAGATCAAAATTAAATAAGTCAGCAAGGACCATTCCTTTCTAAAAACAACCGCCGCAGGGCCGCA
>OKRX01001176.1_pt1 | contig 19916 bp, 18 predicted proteins | sample 1601241 | NCBI WGS metagenome assembly OKRX01 (sample SAMEA3541500, study PRJEB24748) | human gut metagenome | biome: human gut; feature: human-associated habitat; material: faeces | place: China | collected 2012
TCGCACAGGCTTTCGGGGGATTCAACTACGCTTACCTGTTCGGGGCGTGCCTGACAATTTTTTCGACACTGTTCTTTTTATTGAAAGCAGGTCCTCATTTCAACCGGAACAAATTGAGATAAGGTTGGCTTAGCTGTTGCGATACTCCAGCGGTGACATCCCCACGTAGCGACGGAAATACTTGTCGAAGAAAGCGACGTTGCTGTAGCCCAGTCCGATAGAGATTTCCTTTATTGGGAGATTCGTTGATTTCAGTTGGGCTTTGGCATCCATTATCACGACGTTGGCAATAATATCGAGGGCTGTCATCCCGGTCGTCTTTTTGATCACGTAGCAGAAATGAGGCAAGGTGATCCGCAACTTTCCTGCATAGAAAGAGGCACTCCGCTCTTTCGTATAATATTGCCAGACAAGCTGCACAAACTCGCGAGCGATCTCCTTATCACGGCTCAGGACCGGTTCTTTCCAGGTATTGAACCTCCTGTACATATTGACCACCCCTTGGATCAGCAGGTCAAGGACCGGTTTCAAACTGTCGGTAAAGAGGATAGAGTCCGGAGCGTTGTCAGCCCGTACCAGCAAGGAGAAAAAATCTTTATAGATAGCGGCGGCATTACCGGACAAAGGGACTACCGGATTCTCGATGATCGTAACAATCAAGTTGGAGATCGTCCGGATAAAATTGATGCTTTCCAGAAAACGGGAAGAAAAAGCGACGAAACAGACTTCCGCATCTTCCGACACTTCATGAATCTGGATAAAGGTATTGGGCAGCAAAGTGATGAAATCGTTCGCCCGCGCCGTATGTTCATCCAGGTTTATCGTCACACGGATCGTCCCTCGCGTGCAAAAAGCAAACACGCCCGCTTTTATCTTGCAGGGAAAAAGCCCGTACATGTTCAGGATGTCACCCGTAATACCATCGCCTACGATAAAATCTTTCGGAATATCGAATTTAGGCAAGTCAACGTCAATCTTCATAAAAACATCGTTTTGTTGTTTCAAAAGTAGCAAAATATGCTTAGCTCACCTAACAATCTTAAAAATAGAATATTTATTCCCAAACATGGAGATTGTTTGTTTCAAACTTAAGCCTGTTCTTTGTATCATCCTACAATATGACTAAAAGCGAAATATATGGACAAAAAATCAATATGCAGTTTCTTCTACGCCATGATGCTGGCTATCCTCTTGATATCCTGCAATGATGAGGATGATTATGACGGCCTTGCACCGGCGGAGCTGAACGGAACCTATTCTAACAAACTAAGTGCCCCTGCAAACGAGGATTCCCTTATTTTGAGTTACAACGGGAATACATTTATCGGAAAAGAGGTGGAATTTAAGACGGATGACGGGAAAACCGCACATATCATTCTTAAATATGTACTACCGCACGATAAAGAAACGGCTATCTCCGGCGTCTCTCTGACAGCAGGTTCCGGCAGCTATTCTTTCAGCGGCGACGAGACAACCTCTACCGGTACGGCATTTCATTACCAGGGCAGCATACAGGCCGGGAAATTGATACTGGAACTGTCGGACATCACGATTCCGAAGAACCGGCTGGCAATGAACGGGACCTGGTATGTCGCCCACGAAAACGCCTCTTATTACAATGTAAACAACGGCAACATGCAGACGATGATCGGAATGCTGTATAACCTGGTGGGCGGCAAACTGGTCAGTAACCTGATCAGTTCCGTGCTGGACGATCTGACCTTCCAAACGGACGGAAACATCACCGCCCGCTATGCTCCCCTGCCCGACTCGGTCCGGATAGGAAGTCTGATAGGCAGTTATGTCAAACATCCGGCAAACGACTGGAACACTTCGCCATCCAACTTGGTGACTTATTATGTGGAAGACAATACATCCATATATGTAATCCCGCAGATCGACATGATCATCCGCCAGGTGATGATAAACAAACAGACGAAAAGCGACTCCGGGGATAGCACTATAGGGAATGAGCTGTTGGCAGCCTACCGGAAAATCAATGCCTGGTCTACAACCGGCATAAAAATGACAATCCGCGAAAGCGAAGACCCGGCAAAAGGCGATCTCATCCTGCTCCTCGACAAATCGGAAATACAGGAATTGTTCGCCCTGTTGGACCTCGTGAAGGTCTTTATCCCGGAAGAGACGCTTAACGCACCTGTCATGGACCTGATCGGCGACCTGATCCCACCCCAGCTCGCAAGTATCGCTGCCATACTCCTGAAAGGAAAGACATTCGGTGCAATTTTGGATCAGTTGAGCCAAGAGTTGAACGCAATTCCCATTGAGATCGGTATCTATTTATACAAAGACAAAACCATCAATTAAAAGCAATTCGCATGAGAAAGCTATATATCCTGATTTTTATTCTGTTGCTTTTCACCGGAGCCGCATTCGGGCAGACAGTGAAGGGACATGTCTATGACGCAGAAACTCATGAACCGCTGCCGGGCGTCAATATCACCTACAAGAAAATAAACGGGGATACGAACGGAACCATATCGGATGCCGACGGAGCCTATGAAATCGCGTTGCCGGACGGTGGGATCGACCTCCTGTTCAGTTACATCGGGTACGAGAACGAACAACTCCCGCTGATACTCCGCAAGGGGGATACCAAAACAAAAGATGTCTATATGAACATCAAAACGAACCTGTTGGGAGACGTAGTGGTCAGTGCCGGACGCTTCGAACAGAAACTAAGCGATGTCACCGTTTCGATGGACCTGCTGAAAGCAGGCGATATCGCCAAGCAGGCCCCTACCGACCTGAGTTCGACACTGAACACAATGCCGGGTGTGGATATCAACGACAAGCAACCCTCCATACGGGGCGGGAACGGATGGACATACGGGGTCGGTTCGCGCAGCCTTGTGTTGGTAGACGGTATGAGTGCTCTAAGTTCGGGCAACGGAGTGATCAACTGGAACATCGTCCCGCTCGAAAATATCGAACAGGTAGAGGTGATAAAGGGCGCTTCCTCCGTGCTCTACGGCTCATCGGCCTTGAACGGGGTGATCAACATCCGCACGAAACGGCCGGGACTCACGCCGACCACAAGTGCCCGCGCCTATGTCGGGGTATACGACCATCCGGCTCATGACGAATATGAAGGGGCGGACGTCTCGCACGCACGACGGATCGGAAACTTCGATGTATCGGGCGGACTCAACCTGTTTTCCGATGACGGATACCGCGATCAAGGATACAACCGGCGTCTGCGACTCGGAGGCAATATGACATACCACCATCCGATGAAAGAGGGCAAACTGCTGAACTACGGGTTCAATTTCAATTATCTGGCCGACAAATATGCCGACTTCTTCATCTGGCGTTCTCCGATAGAAGTCTACCAGCCGTCATCCATCGCCAACATGGGTCGCAAGGGGAACACCTTCTATATCGACCCGTTCTTCAATTTTACCAATCCGGCCAACAATACCTCGCATAAGATCAAGACCCGTTTCTATTACCGGGGAGACAACATCATCGACGGAAGCTCCAGCCATAAGTCGCTCGACGACATCTTAGGCAATATGGGAAGCGATGCAGCCACAGTCAACGCCTATATCGACAACATCAAGAACGGAGACTACAGCCCGTTCTTCCCACTGATCCAGCCGATACTGCAAGGCGACCTGAACGGGATCGTGGACGGGGCCGTCAACATCCTGAACGGGGTATTCCCGACTGCCACGACAGCCGATTACTGCGACCTGATCTCCTGGGTGATGAACAACAACAAGGAGAATGTTCCCAAAGGGACGGACAAGAACTACACCTACTATGTAGACTACCAGTTCAATAAGAAATGGGACAGCGGAAGTCAGATCACCGCCGGGACAACCTACGAACATATGAAAAGCGTTTCGAAAACCACCGGGACGCACGACAGCGACAATGCCGCCCTGTTCGTCCAGTACGACCAGCGTTTCTTCGACCGCCTGAGCATATCGGCCGGCATGCGTGCCGAATACTACCGGGTGGACGGTTACCTGCGGGAAGCGGATACCAAACTGTTCAGAACCAAGATTCCGGTCAAACCGATCTTCCGCGCCGGACTGAACTACCAACTTGCCGACTACAGCTTTATCCGCGCCAGCTTCGGGCAAGGCTACCGCTATCCCTCTCTGACCGAGAAATATGCCCGTAAGGACATCGGCGGTGTCGGCGTGTACCCGAACAAAGAGGTGAATGCCGAAAAAGGTGTAAATGCCGAACTGGGCTTCAAACAGGGATATAAGTTCGGAAACCTGACGGGATTCTTCGACTTGGCGGGATTTTATACCCAATATACCGACATGATCGAATTCCGTTTCGGAATCTTCAACAATACGACTTTTCAGTATATCAACGGTGTACGCGACCTCTTGAGCATGATCACCCAAGGCCAGATGCCGGGATTCGGCGCCCAGTTCTATAACGTGTCGAAAGCACGTATCTACGGGGCGGAAGTCAGTACGAACGGTGTCTACACGTTCAATCCCAATACCACGCTAAGCTACAACTTAGGATATGTATTCATCGAACCTGAAGACGCCGATTATAAGAAAAAGAACGAAGAAGAGGCGACCTACGATGATCCGATGCAGATGAAAGAGAAGTCCAATACATCCAAATACCTGAAGTACCGCCAAAAACACACAGTGAAAGCCATCCTTGACTTCCAATGGAAACGGCTGACACTAGGAACCAATATCGTGTGGAAAAGTAAGACGTTGGCCGTAGACTACCTGATGGTGGACGAGCGAACAAAAGAACAACCAGAGATCATGGACTACGTGCGCGACATCCTCTTCGGCAATGTGAACGGGCAAACACTTCATTCCTATTGGGCGAAAAACAACACGCCCTACTGTGTGGTCGACCTGCGTGCAGGCGTGAAGATCATGAAAGGACTGTCTTTCCAGTTCATGGTGAATAACTTGTTCAACAAAGAATACAGTACACGTCCGATGCTCGTTTCCGCACCCCGTACCTACGTCATGCAGCTGAGCGCGAACTTCTGATACTATCCGTCAGATACGGGCCGCAAGCAAATCTTCTATGACCTTAGGATAATGGGCGTATTCGAGTGCGTGCACCTTCGCGGCAACCTCTTCCGGCGTATCGGATGGCAGGACGGGGCATTTTGCCTGAAAGATAACCGTTCCTTCGTCGTAATGTTCGTCTATGTAATGGATCGTAATACCGGTCTCCCGTTCGCCGGCGGCAACGACCGCCTTGTGCACGTGTATTCCGTACATGCCTTTGCCTCCGTATTTAGGCAGAAGTGCAGGATGAATATTGATAATCTTACCCGGATAGGCATTCAACAAGGGATCGGAGACCTTATTCATGAAGCCGGCAAGGACAATCAGATCCGTATCATATTCCGCAAGCTTTGCCAAGACAGACGCCCCATCTGCAAATTCCTCCCTCGAAAAGACAAAAGAAGGAACACCCAACTTATTCACCCGGGCATGCACACCAACGTTCCGGTTGTTAGACAAAACAACTGCCACCTTAATAGTTTCACTTTTAGAGAAATATCGGACGATATTCTCCGCGTTCGTACCCGACCCGGAAGCAAAAATTGCTACGTTTTTCATGTTTTCTCCTTTTTTTGTGCACAAGAAAAGAAAAAATGTGCAGTTTTCCGCATTTTTAGCTCATTAAATTTGTTTTGTAACATAAAAAATTCTTTTCTTTGCACTGCAAATTTAAAAAGTATATTCGTATTTATTAATCTAAATTGAAAAAGTTATGTCTGAAGTTGCTGAAAGAGTAAAAGCTATCATCGTTGACAAATTAAGTGTTGAAGAAACAGAAGTTACAAACGAAGCAAGCTTTACTAACGATTTAGGAGCAGACTCTCTTGACACTGTAGAACTGATTATGGAATTCGAAAAGGAATTCGGTATTTCTATTCCTGATGATCAAGCAGAAAAGATTACAACTGTAGGCGACGCCATTGCTTACATCGAAGCTAACGCGAAGTAATCAATCCTTTTAATTAAAGGTATGGAATTAAAAAGAGTTGTGGTAACAGGTCTTGGAGCTATTACTCCTCTTGGTAATACTCTCCCGGAAACATGGGAAGGTATTATCAATGGGAAGAGTGGAGCCGGGCCTATTACTCAGTTTGATGCATCCAAATTCAAGACACAATTTGCATGCGAAGTAAAAGGCTTCGATCCGTTGACAGTAATGGATCGTAAGGAAGCCCGCAAATGTGACCGTTATAGTTTATTCGCAATAAATGCCGCAAAACAAGCGATTGACGACGCTGCTATGGACTTGGACAAGGAAGACAAGAACCGTATCGGCGTTATCTTTGCCTCTGGTATCGGTGGTATCAAGACATTCGACGAAGAAGTATTAGGATATGCAAAGATCAAAGACACGATCGGTCCTAAGTTCAATCCGTTCTTCATACCGAAGATGATTTCCGATATTGCAGCCGGACATATCTCCATGCTTTACGGATTTCATGGTCCCAACTTTGCGACAGTATCAGCTTGTGCATCTTCAACCAACGCGATCAGTGACGCGTTTAACTATATCCGTTTAGGAAAAGCTAACGTGATTATAACCGGTGGTGCCGAAGCTGCCGTTTCGGAATCTGGTGTCGGTGGGTTCAACTCGATGAACGCGCTGTCTACCCGCAACGATTCGCCCGAAACCGCTTCCCGTCCGTTCAGCGCAAGCCGTGACGGGTTTGTTATGGGAGAAGGTGCTGCCTGTCTGGTCCTGGAAGAGATGGAACACGCGTTGGCTCGCGGTGCTAAAATATATTGCGAGATTGCCGGAACCGGCATGTCTGCCGATGCTTACCACCTGACAGCTTCTCATCCGGACGGATTAGGAGCCAAGTTGGTTATGCGTAACGCACTGGAAGACGCAGAAATGACTCCGGAAGACATCGATTACATCAATGTTCACGGAACCTCTACGCCGGTAGGAGATATCTCAGAAGTAAAAGCGATCAAGGAAGTTTTCGGAGATCACGCTTACAACCTGAATATCAGTTCGACGAAATCAATGACCGGACACCTCTTGGGAGCGGCCGGAGCAATCGAGGCAATGCTCTGCATTAAGGCGATAAACGACGGAATCATTCCTCCGACAATCAACCATGCGGATGGTGATGATGATCCTGAAATAGATTATAAACTGAATTTCACATTCAATAAAGCTCAAAAAAGAGAAGTGCGGGCAGCACTCTCCAATACTTTCGGGTTTGGAGGTCACAACGCTTGTGCTATTGTTAAAAAATTTGTGAAGTAACGTGTTTACAAAGCTATACAAAAGAATAAGGCTCCTCAAGAACATGAACAAGGAGCCTTATTCTTCTTTATACAAGATACTCGGTTTTTATCCCGATAACATCCACCTTTATGAACAAGCCTTCCTCCATAAATCTTCTTCCGTAGAAAGCGGTGACGGCAGATGGCTGAACAATGAACGGTTGGAGTTTTTGGGTGATGCCGTATTGGATGCGGTCGTAGCCGATATCGTTTACAAACACTTTCAGAACAAGCGGGAAGGATTCCTGACCAACACCCGTTCCAAAATCGTACAGCGCGAGACGATGAACCGTGTTGCTGTCGAACTGGGACTCGACAAGATGGTCGTGTACTCCGCCAAACTTAGTTCCCACAACAACCACATGTATGGAAATGCCCTTGAAGCACTGATCGGTGCAATCTATCTGGACCAAGGCTACGAAGTCTGCTATAATTTCATCCAGAACGTACTCATCAAAAAACATGTCAATCTGGAAACCATCGCCCGTAAGGAAGTCAATTTCAAATCGAGTCTGATCGAATGGAGCCAAAAGAACAAGCTTGAAATATCGTTCGACCTAATTGAATCGTTTACCGACAACGATGGAAATCCGGTGTTCCAGACAGGTGTGACGCTTTCTGACACACAGATAGGCGTAGGCATCGGCTATTCGAAAAAGGAATCCCAGCAGAGCGCAGCCAAGATGGCGATCAAGAAATTACGGACTGACAAGACATTCCAACAATTCATCTCGGAACTCAAGAAGAAGAAAACCGGTGAGAACACAGCCGAAAACGAATTCGAAAATCTACCTGAAGAAGCCGTAGAAAATAGCGGACAGGAAATAGCAGATACAGAGAAAAGAAAAGCGGAAACAAGCATAGAAGCTGTTCCCGCTGAAAATTAATTTCCGAACGATATTCCCATCCGTTTCCCCTGAATGATCAGATCATGTTCGGGAGTTACCAGTTTTAACTTACCGGCCACTTCAGACAGAGGGATTGATTCGACTTCACTGCCTTTCATGCAAACCATACGTCCGAATTGCCTGTTTGCGATCAGTTCCGTAGCATGTCCGCCCAAACGGGTAGCCAAGTTACGGTCGAAGGGAGAAGGATTGCCTCCACGCTGAATATACCCCAAGACGGTATCGCGGCTTTCGATACCTGTCGCCTCCTCTATGACACGCGTCACATAGACGGAAGGACGCTCTTTGTCAGGTGTTTCGATCCCTTCGGCCACAACCACGATGGAATAAGGCTTACCACGGCGGGCACGGTCCAAGATCACTTCGTTTATCTGGTCCATGTCAAAGCCCAGTTCAGGTAGCAGGATCACATCAGCACCTCCGGCCATCCCGGCATATAGCGCAATCCAGCCGGCGTGGTGTCCCATCACCTCCACCACCATTACCCGTTTGTGCGAACTGGCGGTCGAATGCAGGCGATCGATCGCTTCAGTCGCGATATTGACAGCCGTATCGAAACCGAACGTTATATCTGTCCCCCAGATGTCGTTATCGATAGTCTTCGGCACACCGATCACGTTCAAACCCATCGCCGAGAGCATACCTGCGGTTTTCTGTGTCCCGTTGCCGCCGATACAGACGAGGCAATCCAAGCCGAGTTCTTCATAATTCTGCCTAATGAGCTGCGGTTTCTCGCTTTCGCCTGAAGCCAGGAGTTTACGGAAAGGTTTCTCGCGGGAAGTCCCCAGGATCGTACCGCCCAAGTTCAGGATACCTGAAAGGCTACGTTCGTCAAAAGTCTGGACATCTTTATTCAGCAGGCCGACAAAGCCGCTGTGTATGCCGATGACTTCCATACCATAGTGCATAATGGCCGTTTTACCGACACCACGTATCGTGGCGTTTATTCCGGGACAGTCGCCACCAGAGGAAAGAATACCTATTTTCATCGTTTTTTGGGATTAAGTACTTGTTGTACAAAGATACTAAATTTATCGTATCTTTGCATGCAATTCAAACAACAGGAGCATGGATATTCTGACAAATACAATATCACTACTCTTCCGCCCCAGGCAAAAAGAGATCGCAAGGTTTGCCCAGGATGCAGATGCCATCCAGCACAAACAGCTGAAGTCCCTTTTATCTACCGCCCGAAATACCGAATGGGGTTTAAAACACGACTACAAAAGTATTCAGGAATATGCAGACTTTTGTGAGCGGATTCCTTTACAGACCTATGATGACATAAAACCATACGTCACCCGTATGATAAACGGAGAAAGAAATATCCTTTGGCCTTCGGTCGTGCGATGGTACGCAAAAAGCAGCGGCACCACAAACGACAAAAGCAAGTTCCTTCCCGTCACACCCGAAATTCTGAAAGGGTGTCATTACAAAGGTGGTTTCGACACCGTTTCCATCTATCTACAGAATAATCCCGACAGCCATTTTTTCGCCAGCAAAGGGTTGATACTGGGCGGAAGCCACAGTCCTTCCCCTTTGAACCGGAATGCACATTGCGGGGACCTTTCTGCCGTCCTGTTGCAGAACCTGAATCCTCTTGTCAACCTGATTCGCGTCCCCAACAAAAAGATCATCCTTATGGATGAATGGGAAAGCAAGATCAAGGCAATTGTCGAAAGCACTTGGAAAACCGACGTGAACAGCCTATCCGGTGTTCCCTCATGGATGCTGGTACTAATCAAGGCCGTATTACAAAAGACAGGAAGCGAATACCTGACGGATGTCTGGCCCAACATGGAGGTATTCTTCCACGGCGGCATCAGTTTCGAGCCCTATCGCGACCAATACAAGGCGCTGATTCCTTCAGACCGGATGCATTACATGGAAACCTACAATGCATCGGAAGGTTTTTTCGGCCTCCAAGACAATCCGGAGGAACACAGCCTTTTGCTGATGATCGACTATAGTGTCTTTTATGAATTTATCCCGATTAACGAAGTGGGGGAAGAACATCCGACCGTCCTTCCGTTAGAAGCTGTAGAGGTAGGGAAAAACTACGCGATGGTGATCACGACCTCCGGCGGATTATGGCGTTACCAGATCGGCGACACAGTCCGTTTCACCTCCCTTTATCCGCACAAGTTCGTAATATCGGGACGCACCAAGAACTTTATCAATGCCTTCGGAGAAGAACTGATGGTAGACAATGCCGACAAAGCGATCAGCAGGGTTTGCCGCCAGACAGGAGCCAAAGTGAAAGAGTATACCGCCGCTCCCCTTTTCATGCTGGACAAGGCAAAGGGCCGCCATCAATGGATGATCGAATTCGAGAAAATGCCGCCTTCACTCGATGATTTCGCCTCCTTGCTAGACAAGACCTTGCAACAGCTTAATTCCGACTACGAGGCAAAACGTTATAAAGAAATTTCCCTCCAACCGCTGGAAATCCGAGTTGCCCGCGAAGGGACCTTCTACGAATGGCTTCGTAGGAAAGGAAAATTAGGCGGTCAACACAAAATACCCCGCCTCGACCGGACATTTATCGAGGAGTTGGGGAAAATTTGTGATTTATGATTTATATGTCGATCATAATTCATAAATCATAAATCTTCAAAATTTCCATGACAGATAAAGGCCGCCCCCATCAGGACTAAACGTCGGGGCAACGACCAAGCGATCATTTCCCTTCATATTGATTTTACGGGCGATCGCATTACGGATAGGGAAATAGGTCAAGTAAGCCAGCTCGACAGAAAGGATACCAAAGCCGGCTCCCGCCACTACATCGGCCACCCAATGACGGTTGTTATATAAACGCGAACAGGCGACAAAGGTCGCCAACGCATAGCCGGAATAGGCCAACACCGGACTGCTGTCCTTAAATTCTTTCCAAGCGATATGCGCCCCCAAGAAAGCATTGGCAGTATGCCCGGAAGGAAACGAATGAGGACCACCGTCAGGACGTATTTCACCCACAGTATACTTGACCGTTCGTGTCATGGCAGCATTGAAGCCTTCGGCTATGACTACTAGGCAAAGCTGATCCACCCAATTATGCTTCTCCTTCCCCATCAGGTCGCAGACAAACACTCCCGGCCCAACCCAACATGCCCCATTCCATATAATCGTCGATCCGTATCTTCTTGACGGAATCCTTACGAGAAAAGAGATGGAAATCGTTCATCCCGTCTATAGCAGTGCCTATCGCCCCGACTGTTATCAGGGAAGCGGGAAGGATCAGGCTTTTCGGTTTGAATTTATATTCGACGACAGACATCCGGGATGTGCTATCCCGTACCCCTGCATCGGACAGGGAAAGGTTTAGGGGCAATTCATGTAAGGGCGGTTCACCAACCGCCCCTATCGCTGTAAATATTGTAAACTGGAATAATACCAGCAGAATACAAATAAAAGATTTCACTAAGTACCTTATTGATTTTCGCCCCCAAAGGAACAAAAATCTTCTTACATTACAACTATCGATTTGCTATTTCTTAACAGCAAAATAGTTCCCGTATGTGGGAACTATTTACAAGGTTATTAAATTTTTTTAGTAGCTTATTGATCGTATTGCCTGCAAAAGTGCTTCCATATCATCAGGGAAGATATCGCCGATGTTTCCGATACGGAATGTATCAGCATCGGAGATTTTACCAGGATAGATGACGAAACCTTTTGCCTTCAACTGATCGTAGAAAGAATGGAAATCGAAATCGGCAGTAGGATACAGGAAAGAGGTGATGATCGGGCCTTGTGAAGCATCCGGCAGCAGAGTTTTGAAACCTAACGCACGCATACCGTCGACCAGCGTACGGTGGTTTTGCTTATAGCGTTCCGAACGGGCAGCGATACCGCCTTCTTCATTCAGTTCTTTCATGGCCTGATAAAAAGCATGCACCACATGTGTAGGCGATGTGAAACGCCATTTGCCACCGCCTTTTTCCATCGTTTCCCACTGCGCATAGATGTCGAGCGAGAGAGAACGGGCATTTCCTTTCGTTGCGATCAGCTTATCTTTCTTCGCAATGATAAAACCGAAACCGGGAACACCTTGGATACATTTGTTGGCACTGCTGACTAAAAAGTCGATATCCAGCTTCTTCATATCAATTGGCACACCGCCAAAGCTACTCATAGCATCAACGATAAAGGTGATGCTACGACCTTTCAAGACTTCGGCCACTTCTTCGATCGGGTTCAGCAGACCGGTTGTCGTTTCACTATGTACCATCGACAGGTGCGTAATATCCGGATTGGCTTCGAGGGCTTTACGAGCCACTTCACCAGTCACCAATTCCGTCTCGTGCAAAGAGACCAGTACATGGTCAATATGATAGTATTCCGCAATCTGTGCCATACGTTTGCCGTAAGCACCGTTCGCCAGGATCAGAAGTTTGTCGGTCGGCTTCACGGCTGCACCGATGGTGGCCTCCACACAGTATGTTCCGCTGCCTTGCAACAAGACATCCGTATATTCGTCTTCATCCAGTCCGGCGATAGCCAACAAGCCCTTACGGATGGGGGTTACAATTCCTTCGTTATAATCTTTATCCCAAGTACACCAGTCCTGAAGCATCGCTTCGCGAACTGTTTCAGATGTGCTCAGGGGACCTGGGGTAAGCAACAGGTAGTTTCTTTTTGTATTCATGATATCCTTATTATAAATCAATATTTACCATTAATCTTCTCAATGCAGGAGGGGAGCTCCGTAATGTTGTCCAAGACAAAATGGGCACCGGCATTCAGCATCCGTTCACGCACTTCGCGCTTGAGTTCGATCAATTCGTCGGACGAACGGTGGTTGTATTCCTCTTCTGTCAATCCCATCTCGTTGCTACCGGTCACGATGCCGACGCTCCATACTTTGGCATTCACTCCTTCCTTGATGTCGGCGATCGTGTCTCCTACCTTCACCACATTATCAACGGAAGGAATAGCCAAGTCGATCATATTCTTATAGATCATATACGGGGCAGGACGCCCGGCGGGAACATCATCCGGAGTAACCAGGTTATCCACCACATAGCCTTTAGCTGCCGCATCGGGACGAACCACTTCCATCATCGCCTGTGTATAGCCTGTTGTAGAACCGATTCTAATTCCTTCTTCACGCAACAGCTTCATCGTATCCAGCACACCGGGGATCGGATCCGTAAAGTTGCGGAGAGACGAGAACAAATGCTTTTCGAAGCTCCGATACATTTCGTTTACATCGTCCATGTTCCAGTCACGGTTATAGCGAACCTGAAATTTGGCTTTTACTTCCGGCATATTCAGGATCGCCTTGATATGATCTATTTTCAACAATCCCATCGGCTCACGCGCCTGCCGGTAGGTTATATCAATTCCTTTTTCTTCAGAGAAAACTTTCAGGAAAGCATTCAAAGGGGCAAAACAGCCGAAATCGACAGCCGTTCCGGCCCAGTCCATAATCACACATGAAATCTTTTTCATAACTGATTTATTTCTTTTATTATACTGATTCTTTTATCAAGCCATCGTGATCGCATTCCGCGAAGCCGTATCCAATTCGAGTACTTCGTTGCTCTTGACAGCCAACCCGTTTTCCTTACGGAAACGCTGATGCAAATATACAAAAGAACAAATGAAGGTGATACAGCAGAAGATACCGACATACCCGGCAAACTGGTTATAAAATACCGCCCAATCGATATGCGGGTTGCAAAATTCCTTCAGCACAAGCACAAGCACCGTCCCGGTATATCCCAAAAAATCCGTCGTTACGATAAAGAACCCTACATTCCCGTGAATCTTAAAGCAAGCAATGAAGCGGTCGAAGAAAATCGTCTGGAAAGTAAGATACGCGATGTATAAGCAAAGACTTTGGACGAACAGCCAGACAACAGGAGAAAGCTGGAACCGTTCCTGCCCGAAAGAGACAACAGACATCACGATCATCCCCATAATAATCAACCCGAAAAGAATAGAAAGAGCTTTCAGATTATCCTTCACAAAAACCATCAATCCGAAAACCACAAGGATAATAAGTGTCACCACACTGTCGATCTTCGCAAAAAGCCAAGGCGAATATTCGGAAACATCGATGATATTCACTAAAAAGTCTTCTTTTATATCGCGTAACACCACGATGGCTATATTGGCAACGAACAACATCATGAGGAAAGGCATAAAATTCTTGAACAACTCCCAACGCTGTTTCCCATTCAATGTCGCACGCTCCGATTTCATCGCAATATCTTCTTCGGTCGGTTGAGGTAGACGGTTCAGGGCATATCCGAGCAATGCTAACAGAGGTAATGCGACAGCACCAATCAATGCAGGCATCCAAAACTCATTCACATGCAGGTTATTCATAACATACAACCCTGCCGACTTGGCCGTCCCGGAACTGATCACCATACTGACACCTAACAGGCTGGCAAGGATATCCGTCATCCGACGTCCTTCGATAAAACTGAAGATCACCCCCCACATGCAACCCAACGACAGGCCGTTCAGGAACATAGCTGCAATATTGTAAGGAGCGGAAAGCAGACCGAAGAAAACCAACGAAAGCTCTGCCATCACAACAGACATCAGGATAAACCTCAAACGCTCTTCCCGTCTCAGTTCGGAGATCAGCTTGATCCCCATAAACTTAGAAATCACATATCCTACTATCTGGGAGATCGTAACAACCACCTTATAATCCATATCGAAGAACTCGACATCCTCGAAAGCCGCCGCCGTATAAGGCTTGCGCAGTGCATATACCAATGAATAAGATAAAAGAGCCGCACCGCCGGCCCAGAGGATAAAAAGAAAATCGGATAACCGTTTCCGAGATGGATTTTTAGTTTGTTGTTCGTTGTTCATAACATGCTGTCATTTTGTTTACGGCAGCAAAAGTACAGGCGGCATATTACAACAATATTACTGAAAACATGAATGTTCATTATTTATATATATTATAAATCAACCGATTATAAAGCAATATTTATGTAACATTCATGTAACGGAAATGCAACACGCTTGTATTTATTTTGCAATATAAAACAGTAAATAAGAACAACATGGACGACTTCCGTGAACTCTACCGCCGGATAGAATATCTGCGCAATAACGGGATCAAGATGAAGGAGATTGCCGACTGTGCCGGAATGGCTCCCAGCATCCTGTCTTCTCTGTACACAACAGTGCTCCCGACTTATTTCGAGGAACTGAAAAACTGCTCGCACGAGGAAGCATTGGACCATGCGATCGTATTGGTCAACAACATATCCAAACGACGCCTGCTGTCCGTCCTGCCGGAATTGTTGAAACGCTTGGAAGGGATGGAACCGAACATACAACCCGACCGGAAAGCCAATCCTTTCCTCGACCATTTGCAAGAAGAAATACTGCTTTCCACCACACGGGTGGACAACATATGCGGACTTTACACGAGTTACAGCCTTTCTTCTTCCTCGGACTGCCTGAAGATGGAACCTTTTATCATCAGTCTATCCGAAAACAAGGAGTACATCCGCATCGGACGGTTAAATGCTTACGGGGAAGCACAATGGGGCATGGGAGTCACAGGTGATCCACAGAACTTTTATTGCATGTTCAGCGAAAACCCCTCGCCTCAATTCACGCTGGTAACAATCTATCTGCAAATCCCATTTTTCCGGAATCCCCGGCAACTGCGCGGTTTATATATCGGACTTGACTACAACCGGAACCCGGTTGCACGCCGCATCCTACTTATCAAGAAGTCTGACTGCACGGATACGGAAGAATTTTTATCCATGGAAAGCGGCTTGATCCAAAAGGAGGATTTCACCTCCGAACAACAGGCTTATTACGATTATACCTGTCAGACCGGCGACTACATCAAGATGTGCACGGTTCCTTCGCTTCAGATGGATGAAAGTGATCTTGTCAAAGAAAAGAAAATGCTATCGTTATAATTACTTTTGGCTTGTCCCAAAAGTAACCAAAAAGTCAAGGCCGAACCTGCTTCGCTACTCCGGGCAGGCGACAGCGTAGTCTTTGCCCGGAGTAGCCCAGACGGTTAAGCCTTGAACTTTTGGTTACTTTTCTTTCAAGAGAAAAGTAACACACCGATTATTCTTTTTGGAACTTACGGCTCACTTTCAGCAAATTAGCCGTAAAAGATACCACATTCTGCGCTTCCTGTACCATATTTAGGTAGACCATGCTGACCTTCGTACTACCGCTCTGTCCTTGGATACGTTTCAGTTCCTCCTTCTTCAGAAGCGTCAGTTTAGCCGTCAGATCGACCGATTCGGCAATCAGGTCATCCATACGATGGTAATCATTGCTTTCGATCATAACCGAACTGCGGTTCAGGAAAGAAACGATCTCATCGGTCATCTTTCCGAAATCCTCCTTCTGTACTTCACAAAGCGGGCTAAAATGATTGTCGACATGCTCTTTGCCTGGCTCCGTCAGACGACGGATACTGAACACGATCTCGCTGGCAAAATCATTCCCCTGATAATAGTACAAACCTTTATCGATCGCAATATCATGCTCCAACTGGGTAACGCCCAACGTGCCGACACGTTTGACCTGTTTCAAGTAACTCTTCTTTTCCTCAATCGCGCTCATAACCTTGCGAAGTTCGCGCAGGTTTTCATCCATAAAGCCATGAACAGAGCGGTTGAAAGTGTCGGAAGCGAAGTTCAGCACGTCACAAAGCTCGTCGCGACTATGTTCACGGAACAGCGAAAGAGCTTCACGTTTGTCCTTTGTCTCACGTAGTTTGGAAATCGTGGAATCAACTTCTTCCTGCATGGCTTCCTTCTTCATCTTCTTTTTATACAGAATCTGGTTACGGATCAGCATATAGATCGCCAGCCCCACCATCGCCGCCATTGCCGCAATACCACCGACATGGATCAACAGAGCAACCAGGAAACAGATCGTAAAGGCTGCACCTGCCGTAATAAACCAACCACCGATCACGGAGAGCACACCGGTGATACGGTAAACTGCGCTTTCACGCCCCCAAGCACGGTCGGCCAGAGAACTACCCATCGCCACCATAAAAGCGACATAAGTCGTAGACAACGGCAACTTCAACGAAGTACCCAACGCAATCAACAGACCGGAAAGCACGACATTCACCGAAGCACGCACCAAGTCGAAACTGGCCTTATCTTCAAGTATTATCTCGTTATTATTGAAACGGCTGTCAATCCAGTCCTTCACTCGCAAAGGCACCACGCTCAATATCGTATTGGAGGCATTGTTGCACGTACGCACCAGAACACGTGCAACGGGCGATGTTCCGAAATTTTCATTTCCATCCGACTGCCGGGCCAAGTCTACAGACGTTTTGATCACCGCCTGCGCCTTTTTCGAAGTAGCCAAGGCAATCACCATGACCAAGCCGGAACCAACAAGGAAGTACCACGGGGTTTTGGCCGGTTCAAGCAACGACTCCATCAGGAAAGTGTCGGTTGTAGTCGTGCCTCCCTGCGCCATCAAATCCATATAAGAAGAATAGCCTGCCAACGGAACACCGATAAAGTTTACCAAGTCATTACCGGCAAACGCCAAAGCCAAGGCAAACGTTCCCAGCAAGATCACCACTTTAAAAACGTTCACCTTCAACCAGTGAAGAACCTGCATCAATAAAGTGAAAAAGATAAGTGCTCCCCACACGATCGTGTCCGTATTGCTATAAATCATCGTTTTAAGATCACCTTCCATAAAGGAACTTTCTTTCAAACCTTTTATCAACATGAAATACAAGATGGAAGTGGCAGCCAAACCACCGAACAAGCCGATAAAATAGTTCATGTGTTTCTTGTAGTTGAAGGTAAAAATCAAGCGAGAAATGTATTGAACAATGGCCCCGAAAAAGAAAGCGATCGCCACTGAAAGAAAAATGGCAAGTATCACCGTAAAAGCCTTATCCGTGTTCAGCAGGTCACCCAACTGAAGTGCACCATTAGAATTGGCAATCTTGATTAATGAAATTGCAACCGTACCGCCCAACAATTCGAATACCAGCGAAACGGTAGTCGAAGTAGGCATCCCCAGAGAGTTAAAAATGTCCAGCAACACCACATCGGTGAGCATGACAGCCAGCAAAATACACATAATTTCTGAAAAATAGAAATGTTGCGGCTGGTAAATTCCGTGCCTGGCAATATCCATCATTCCGTTGGATAGCGAAGCACCGACAAAGATGCCGATCGCGGCAATCACCATTATTACTTTAAAAGATGCAGCTTTCGATCCTATTGCCGAATTCATAAAATTGACTGCATCGTTACTAACTCCGACTGACAGGTCAAACACCGCCAGCACAAAGAGGAAAATGATCAGAAAGAGATAGAATGTCTCCATAATTTCTTGTTATGTATTTGGTTGCAAAGGTCTGAAACAAATATTACGCAAAAATGACATAGATATTACAAACATGTTACAAGTCAAACCATACATCCACAGAAACAGTTGAATAAAAAAATAATGTTACCGGACTAGGGGATTTTCGCTATATTCGCGACTTTTATTATAAGAACATTGTTAATCTTACTCACACTTGGGAGAGAATCGAGACGATATCATACAGTGGGCTTGTGAAATGGCCTTATCGGATTCACAAACCGCTCTTAAATCGCTTTACATGACCTATTTCGGGCCACTAATGCGATTTACGGGTATATATGTCTCATCGCCGGCAGAAGCCGAAGAGATCGTATCCGATACCTTCTTAGCTATCTGGAACAACCGCAAACAGCTACCCGGCATCTCTAATTTCGATTCTTACATATATACGGTAGCCCGCCACAAGGCGATCAGCTATTATCGCAAACAGCACATGGAGCAGGTATCGCTGGACGAAATCTCCATCGACCTTTTCACATCGACCGAAACGACTCCCGAAGAAGAGCTTATCAGCCAAGAAGGAATTCACCGCCTGAACTTGGCAATCGACTCGCTACCCGCCAAATGCAAGATGGCTTTCAAACTCGTCCGCGAGGACAAGCTCAAATATAAAGAAGTGGCTGCCATCCTCGACATCTCCGTCAAAACATTGGAAGCACACTTGGCGAATGCCGTCCGCAAACTGCGGGAAACACTTGCCGACGATTGCATCTGAAAAGCAACACTCTGGCATGAAGCAAAAATTTCATGCATAGGATACTTCTGTTTCATGCCCAGGAAACATTTGTTTCCACCTATTGAAAATTTTGTTTCCTCCTATTGAAAATAAATTTTCCCACAGTGGGAAATTTATTTTCTCCGAATGGGAACAGATGAAAATTTTCTATCTTTTTCTCATTCCGACTAAGGGAATTCTCGCTTCCCTGCGACTATACATATAGAAACACATAGAATGGAAAACAGAATAAACCATATAATCGCACGTGTCCTGAGTGGAGAAAGTTCTTCGGACGATATCCTTTCGTTAAGCGAATGGCTGAACGAAAACGAAAAAAACCGAGATGAATTCCGACGTCTCAAGAATTATTGGGATGCGGATGTCGCTTTCAAACATTCCGTTGCCCCTGCTTTCTCGGCCGACAAACTGCAACAAAAGATCAATGTACAAAGAAGGCAGACTGCCCGGCGGCAATTATGGAGAAACGCCATTCCACTAATTGCCGCAGCCTGTTTGCTTTTCATTTTCTCAACAGCCCTTTTCCTTTATAATACAAATGACCGTATATCCGAACATCACTTGCGCTGCATCATTACGAACCGGTAAATGGATCTTTTACAGTACCGGAAC
>OKRX01001186.1_pt1 | contig 19791 bp, 13 predicted proteins | sample 1601241 | NCBI WGS metagenome assembly OKRX01 (sample SAMEA3541500, study PRJEB24748) | human gut metagenome | biome: human gut; feature: human-associated habitat; material: faeces | place: China | collected 2012
CTCTCCTCTCTATCTTTATGCAGCCATGCTCACGAGAAAATTTTCACAGTCTTATGCCAGCCGTTGCAGCTATCGCAGTGTTTCCCCACCTGCGCCTGCCAGCATTATCGTGGACAGCCCCTGCCGTAATGACATTGCCTTTCATCGTTTTCCTCTGTTTTCCTCTCACGGATGTCTTCGAGCCCATTTCGTACTCTGGGGGAACCGTGTCTATTTTTGTATCAACAAAGGAATTAGATGAAATATTTTTCAAAAATTCCACAATTTATGCTTGACATTTTCGCAAAAATAAGGTGTATTATATATGGAACAATTGTTCGCCCCCAGCAAATGTAATTTCCCTGTCGCGAAGAGAAATTACGGTTGGCGAGTACATCCGCCTTTCCCCACAGACGTGGGGGTGACCCGAAAAGGGTAGCCATAGCAATTTGCATGGCACTTTCTTTCCCCACATCCGTGGGGCGTGATCCTTTTTTGAGGATGCTATTCTTTTCCCCACACTCGTGGGGGTGATCCGAAAAAGGCCGTCATAACAATGAACAGCGCTAATGACGAAGCAATTCGAAATTAACGCACAAGGGCCGCAAAGACACGAAACCCTGCCGAGAAATATTCTCAGCAGGGTTTCGTGTTTTCGTATATTTTGATAATCTCCGCTATCATAGAATCACGATACAAAGCGGAGGTTGTTACAATAAAAAATTCATAACAAATGAATGCACAGCACTTACTTACGAGCTGCTTGAAGATTATTATCTCGTCACCGGTGATGAAGAACCAGAGCTGGAACCAATCGGTATCTATGGTCTGCGCCATCGACGCTATCTTCGTCAGAATAAATGCTGCTTGTATCAGTATCTGTTCAAGGCCGGCAAGTTGGACGCGCATTAGCGTGAGATTGACCATGCCGCCAACGAGATGTTCGCTCAGCTTACCAAACAGATGGCGGCAGCCGAGGATATCACTGAAGCGCTCAAAGCAGCCGACCAGATGGAATGGGTACGCCGTATGAAGGGTATTCAGAACCGCGCCGGAGAAATCGTTGAATCCGAACTGATTTATAACTAAACAAAACCCAGAGTACAGGCCAAAACGGCAGTTTATACTCTGGGTTCTATTTATTCGGAAATAGTACGGTATCGGTCTAACAAGCAACGGATTTGATGGGGCAAATCCAGCTTAACAGAGAAAAATCCCTGTGACCCTTATTTTATCATTTGTCTGCGTACAATCTCCAAAGGAAAGTCACGATCTGCGCTCTGGTGCAGCTGCTGTCGGGGCTGAACGCAGTTGCCGTCGTACCGGTGGTCACACTTTCCTTGACCGCCCAGAGCACTGCATCGGCATAGTAGGCGTCAGCGGAAACATCCGCAAACGGTTTCGCGCTGTCTGCCGCCGGGGACTTCTGCGAGCGCCACAGGAAGGTGACGGCCTGCGCACGGGTTCAGATACCGTCCGGTGCAAAATGGCTTGCGTCCATGCCGCTGGTAACACCCTTGTCAGATGCCCGTCCTCATAGCAAGCGTCAGCAGGCACATCGACAAAAGCAGAGCTGCTCTTCACTTCACCGAACGCAGCGGAAACAGGAACCTTGCCGCTCGGCATTACGAAAGCGTACTTGCCGTTGCCCTTGTCAGTAAGAACGATCTCCTTGCCGTCCTTGTCGGTGACGGTCAGCCTGCTCAGCTCATAGCCCTGATCAGGGGTAACAGTCAGGGTGACGGTCGCGCCCTTGATAGCACTAGACTTGTCAGCGGTCAGCTTGCCGTTCGTCGGAGCCGTCACGGATACCGGATAACTGCTGACGGACGAGTCGCCGGAGCTGTGATGACCGGAGGACGGCTTATCCTTCACAAGGATAATATATGCTTGCAGTCACTTCTACCACGCCGTACGCTGCGTCTTTGACTGCGCTATTTGCAACTTCGGTCGAGCCATTGCTGTCCAGCACATGCAGCACGCGAACGTCTTTGCCAGTGAGATTCTGACCGGTGGTCAGTGTGAATACGATCGGTGTGTTCGTTTTCTTGATCGGTGCACTTTCCACCCTGCCGATTTCCAAATTGGAGGCATCCTTCGCAACGGTGTTCAACGTAACGCTCAGTTTCCACTTCTGCGGTTGCTCACCGGAGTCGAATGCCTCGCCGATAAGAGTTTTCAGCTCATCTTCGGTCGGGGTGCTCTAAAGCACTGCGGAAACGGTCAGATTGGCGTCAATATCCGATGCGCCCTTGTTCAGCAGCGCGTGCAGTTCGTTTGCCTTGCCGATGTTATCGCTGACCGATGCGTCGTTTGTTACAACGTTCTTCAGCATGTCACGAATATCATTGCCCAGTGTGTCCTTACTTGTGGCAACAGCCGCATTTGCGGCAACGCCCACATTGACGGCTACGGCTACATCGACCTTTACATCAACGTCAACATCCAGCTTGCCGGGGTTCTCCGTTTCGGACGGGTCTTTGCTCCAATTCTCGACCGCCGGCCACTGGGCGGTAAGGGTCATGTTGCCGGTGACATTGAATTCCTGACCGGCGTAGTAGACCAGCGCAGGGTCAGAGTTTTCCACCTTCCAGCCGGTGAACACAAACCCAGCCTTTGTGGGCGCAGCAGGTGCATTTCGCTTGCCATAATCCACAGTGGAAGTTTGCGAATCCTCGCCGTTGACAATCGTCAAGGTGTAGGTAAGTTTTTCGAATTCGGCGGTTACAGTGTGATCTTGAGAATAATCACTGGTGTCAAAAGTGACTTTATTGATTGCACCTTTGCTCTCGCCATCTACCTTGACATCTTTAAGGCAACAGCCATAAAAGAAAAAACGGAGAGCAACCAACCCGTAAACAGCTGGAAACTCTCCTGAATTTGCTCGCAGGCAAAAACAGACCGGGTCTGTCAGCGAGGATCAGATTTGCCAATGTGAGCAGGATATTCACTTTTGCAGTTTGTTTTTGCAAACCCCTGTATCGTGCCTTTCGGTATCGAAGCTGGAGCTTCAAAACCGCAAAGACATGTTCGACTTTGGCACGAACCGAAGATTTCTCATGCTCGCGCCGCTTGATCTGTGCCTGAAAACGGGCAGAGTTATTTTTACTCTGACTGGGACGACGATTGATTTTGTACCGGATTTTCTTTCCGGCCGTATTTTTCTTTCTGTCTTCGGGACGCTTTTCTGCTCCAAGATATCCGCTGTCACCGTAGACTTGTTCTTCCTCACCGGTGAGAAGGTCGGCAGTAACACAGACATCATGCACATTGGCAGCAGTTACCTGCACTGTGTGGACAAGTCCGCTTTCAGAATCCACACCGATGTGTGCTTTATACCAAAATTCCATACATTTCCTTTTTTCGTAGAATGTGCTTCCGGATCACGCTCTTTTTTCTGATTCTTCGTTGAAGAGGGTGCCTCAATGAATGTAGAATCCACAATTGTTCCGCGTTTCAGAATCATGCCGCACTGCGTAAGAAGTTCCACGACCTGTGCAAACAATTCCTGTTGAATGCCGTTTTTCAGAAGAATATTCCGAAATCTGCCCAGCGTATCTCCATCCGGCACCTGATTACTGGACTCTACCCCGCAGAAATCCGAAAAATCCCGGCTGTCAATTACTTCGGCGACCGTTGCCATATCCGACAGGTTGTACAGATTCTGCACCAGATAGATTCGAAGCATCCGTTCTAGATCGTAGGGCTTATTTCCGCGCTCTCCTTTGTAATAGTACGTTCGGATCAGACTGATCCATTCTCCCCACGGTACGATTCGGTCGATCTCTGCTAAACATTCTCGTTTCTTTGTCCGCACCTGTGTCAGCTCATCGCTCAGGGCCGACAGCCTCATTTGTTTGTTCATGGCTCTATTATGGCACGTTTGCCACGGATTTGCATTATGCGGTAGTGCCTTAATTTTATGGCCTGCATCGGGTGTAATGATAATATCTGTGGAATACTGTAGATCTTCTTTCAGCGGTAATCACTTCTATATGTATTGATTTCGCTATCCTCTCCTGACGGACACATAAGTTGCCCTACGGGCGGCAAATCCGCCTCTCCATCCTCCGCAAAGAGGTAAACATAGGCATTTTTGCCGTCCCAGACCACCTTTTTGACGATGGTGCGCAGCAGGCGGCGTTTTTCCTCCAGCGTGGCAGAATCCACCGCGCTGGCGAAGGATTCGATCATCTCCTGATGGAAGGCGAACTCCTGATGGAGCATCCGGCTCTGCTCGGTGAGGGCTTCCAACTCGGAAAGTCTTGCCTGCTGAGTCTCGCTCTCCTGATGGAGCGCGTCGATCTGCTCCATGACGTACTTCGCGGAGGTGTCGCTGGCAACGGACAGGGACTCCACCAGCCGCTTGATGCGATCTTCCGTCTCGGTGTGCTTTTCCCGGAGCAGCGCCAGCTCTGCGTCGTAGCCCTCCTTGCTGCCGCTGATGACCTTCTTGGTCTGCGCCAGCAGCTTGGCAAGAGTTTCTTTATCGGCGGACAGCTTGCGGATTTCTTCAATGATCTTGGCGTCCAGCGTGTTGCCGTTGCAGTTTTTCATAGAGCAGACCGTGCCGTGGCTGCGCTCCTTGGTGGAGCACATATAGGTGTAGATCAGCTCGCCGTCCGCCGTGCGGCGGTTGGTCAGCTTCGGACGCATATAATCGCCGCATTCGCCGCACCGCAGCAGGCCGGATAGCAGTGCAACGTTGCTGCGCGGTCTGCGGTAGCTCTTAGATTTGTTCACGTCCAGCATGGACTGCACCTGCACCCAATCGCTGCCTGCGATGATGCCGGGATGCTTACCCACCGCCACGATCCATTCCTCCATGGGACGGATCTGATTCGCCTTGCCGGGGCGCTGGAGCGTGCGGTTGTACGCCATGATGCCGTGCTCGCCGTCGAATTCCGAACGCTCGGCGAACAGATCAACATTGTTTTCTTTCAGATACTGATACGCCGTCTCGTCGGCGATCATGTAGACCGGGTTCGTGAGAATGCCTCGGATGGCAAAGCGGGTGAACTGCTTGCCGCGTTTCGTGACGCAGCGATGTTCCAAAAGATACTGGTCGGTCTTGCTGAGAGAGCCGGTTTCCATGAACACCGCGAAGATCGTCTTGACCAGCTGGATTTCCTCCGGAATGGGTTTGAGCTTGCAGGCCTTCTTCACCTTGCCGTCCACCGTCACGCTGGACAGACTCTCCGAGGCGTAGCCGGTGGGCGTCGTGCCGCCAAGCCAGCGCCCGGTCTTGGACAGCTCGTGCATATTGTCCCGGATACGCTCGGCGATGGTCTCCCGCTCCAGCTGGGAGAACACCGACGCAATGTACATCATGGCACGGCCCATGGGCGAGGACGTGTCGAACTGCTCGCGGATGGAGATGAAGTCAATGTGCCGGTCGCCCAAGTCCTCGATGAGCTTGGCAAAGTCGCCGATGTTGCGGCTGATCCGGTCGAGACGGTAGACCACGATGGCGGCAAAGGCGATCTTCTGGGAGTCCTTCATCATTTTCTTGAACTGCGGGCGCTCCAGATTGCCGCCGGAAAAGCCCTCGTCCTCGTAGACCAGCACGTTTTCCGCCGCTTCCTCGCCAAAGTGCATGGCGATGTACTGGCGGCAAAGCTCGATCTGGTTCTCGATGCTTTCGCCCTTGCCGGTGAATTTGGACTTGCGGGAGTAGATGACATATTGCTTCGGCGTATCTTTCGTTTTCATTGCGGCACCTCACGTTATTCGTTAGGTTGGTAGATATATTATAACGGATTGGAATCCATTTGAAAAGGTACCCAAGGGAAGAATCTGAAAATTTCTGCGGATAGGCAGAGGTTTTTGCGCGCTGACCGTGCCAGTTCGGAGCGCATCACTCATGTGCGTCGAGAAAATGATTGATGGAATGAGCGATGCGTGCTATTTAGAACATTATTGTTTTCGTCATCGACTGCATTCGTACAGTCTCGCCGCACGATTTTTGCACATTGCTACTTGTCATACGTCAAGTTTATTTTGCGTCACAGCTTGTCATATGACAAGCTGCATCATAAAAGCCGCCGCCCCGAACGAAAAATCGGGACGGCGGTTTTGTTATGCAAGGCTTCTCAGATATTCTTCCACGTTCTGATACTGAATGCCGTCTATCACTTGGCTTTCCCCGCGATAGAGGACGAACTTTCCGGTGATCGGGCCGTAGCGGTGCTCGGTCTGGGCGCATTTTTTCGCATCGATCAAATGGCGGTACTGCTGCGGGACAGCTTCCTCGCTGTGCTTGATCTCGAAAATCCGGCAGGAGCCTGCCTCCGGGTCAAACACCACCATGTCGAATTCGCCCACGGGGAATTGCAGAACAAATACCTGCTTCTTTGGGTTTGCCAGCTTCGTTTCCAGCAGGACGATGTCCTCCAACATCCGCCCTTTGATCTCGGTCAGGATGCGCTGCTGCACGGCGGTGCGCTCCGCCAGAGACAGTGCGCTGAACGTCTCATCCAGCAGCAGACTGCGGATCAGCGCATCCGCCTGCGCATAGCGGAGTCCCGGCTGCGCGATCACCGTGCGTCCGGACTTCGTGCCGACATCCGGCAGGTGCAGCACGTCGATCTCTCGCGTTAAGTCCAGCAAGTCCAGATACTCCTTGATCTCCGCCGCGTGAACATCGTCCAGCGCCACGGTCTGCTCTGCCCTGTTGCGGATCTCCAGCAGCTTCCGCAGGCTGTCTGTGACAAGCGCAAGGTCGATGCGGTCGAGGATGTCCGTCGGATTTTTCCGATCCCGACGCAGATTGCTGGCGGAAACGCCAAGGTCGTGGGACTTCCAATCCTGCGACAGCACCTCCAGCGTGAAGCGGTGGTTGATGTCCTCCACCACCCGGTTGATGGCGCTGGTCAGCTCATTCTTGTCGTACAAATCCCGCAAATGACGGAAATGCCCCTCATACTGATAGCAGCGCAGAGAGTGCTGGATGTTGCGGGCAATGGCGGTGTCCACGTATTCGTCGGTGCTTTCCTTGCTGGCAAAGGTAGAGGTCTCGTTGTAGTGGACGCCGCCGAGACTCATGGTGCCGCCGTAGCGGATATACTCATCGATGCCGTGAACGCCGAGGACAGATTCAAACTCTCGGTAAGGGATGAATGTGGTGTGCAGCAGGATGCAGCGGTCGTAAAGCTGCTCGTCCTCGGTAAAGAGAAAGCCCAGCGAGTCCGTGCCGGAGAGCACAATCTTCATGCCGCAGGCCGCAAACACGTCAGAAAACAGCGCTGCGCCCTCGATGAAATCCTCCATCAGCGTCACCTCGTCGAGGAACACATAGCGAAAGCCCTGCGCTTCCAATGCCTTGAGGTCGCGGTTCACGTCTGCCAGTGTGTCTTTTGCAGTGATCTGAATGAACGCTGCCTTGGCAAGCTCCGTGTCGCTCATCTCCGCAAAAATCTGGCGGATCATGGTGGTCTTCCCCGTCCGGCGCAGGCCGTAGAGAATGAACACCTTGTCCTGCGGCTCGCCGCAGACAAAATCGTGCAGCTGTCGGAAGCACTCGCGCCTGCGATAGCCGCGAACAGATGCCGCAAAGGAACGCAGCGCCTCGCCGGTGCGGACATTGGTGGTAAACGCGGAAGGGTTCGCGGATTTCGCCTTGGGCAGCTGCTTTTTCAGCGCTTTCAGCTCCTGCTCCAGTTCCTTCCGCCGCTCGATCTGAGCGCGGAAGCTCTCTAGTTCATCCGCAGAAATATACTTCTCCCGTCGCTTCTTGTTCTCCGTCCAACGGTGGTAGAAATAGTCCTTGCCTCTGACGGTTTTCTTCGTAACAGAACCAGCGGGCAGAGCAGAAATTTGCTGTTCCAGCTCTGCCGCGCGGGTTTGCATCTCAGATAAGTCCATAGCGCACCTCCTGTGAGATACTATTCTATGCAGAATTATACCCCATTATACCCTCGAAATCAAGGGTATAATGGGGTGTAGTAAGATTCTACCATTATTCGAGCTCTATAATTCCGCAGCTACGCAAGTATTTATAGATATCATCATAATAGAAGTGGCTCCTTGACGAATCTTCCTCCGGATCCACCCCTTCAGGTATAAATATCACCACACCTTGGCGTGCGCGTGTCATCAAAACACGATACGCATTTTTCAAATACTTTTGCTGCTGCAAATTATTTACATGATTCCAGCGCGTTCCTCTGAATTTGAAATAGTCAAAATCGTCATCTGAACGGCGAAGATCTGCATCCCATGCAAGCAAACTATAATCTATTTCAAGACCTTGAACTTTGAATTCAGAAGCAGCTACCTCGAGAAAATATGATGAATCCACATTATCTTTTTGATTCAAGAACCAACCTACATGATTAATCTCGGATGGAACCCATATACCAATACCCCGCAGTCTTTTTCCTTCCGAGCTAGCCAGTAGTCCGTATCGCTCAGTTCCTCTCGCCTTACTAAGAATCCATTTTTTCGCCTTATTATAGTCGCGAGTCATCACAATAGGATAATGTGCATTTAATTCTGCATAAACTTTTGCCGCTGCAATTGGCTTATTGTCAAGGAGCAATTTTACAAACTCGGCCAATTTTTCACTCCTGAAAGAACGCAGAGAAACGCCAAGATGCAAAGCAGGTTTAAAGTCATATGAGCATCCTGCAAGCAAATCCTTAATTGACGAAGTTCCAACATACTCGGAGCTGGTTATTTTATCTGAAAGATAAATATGCCAATTTTTGAATTTCCTTCGTAACGCACTAAACCAGTCAACAATTCCAGCTTCGCCATTATATATTTCCTGCCCACCACCCACCAGGCAAACAATCACGGCCCAGTCTTGATGTCGATCCATGATGCGAATTAAGAATTCAGGTTCAGATTGATTAAAGGCATCAACATTCTTTTTTCGCTTCATAAAATTAGTTAGGCTTTCTTCGTTCCAAGCGCGTTGTGCTTCGTCAAAAATAGCTACTTTCTCAACAGGCGGTCTATTTGTCGTAAGTGCTTCATCTCTAAAGCGATGAATAATCTGAATAAATGCTTTCGTTTCTTTTTTTGCTGCTGCGATCGTTATGCCCGTGCGGCTTGACCTGTCTTGGGCTAATGCAGCCTGAAGGACATCCACAAGAGGGCCATTTCCGGAGAGAAAAACTGCATGTTCGTCTGCATCGAAATTGTGACGCTCATTCGCAATATTAAGTCCAGCCAGTGTTTTCCCCGCTCCCGGAACACCAGTTACGAAACATATTGCCTTTTTCTTTCTTCTCTTACAATCATCAATTATTCGATTGATTGTTTCCGTTGTAGCCGTCAAATTATGTGCACCCGCATCATTTCTCGAAATATCTTTCACTGAGTGATTACGATACATGGCCTGAGCAGCCTCTATAATAGTTGGTGTAGGAGTATATATTGAATTAATCCAATCCTCGATAGATAACTCTTTATCCCAAACGGAGTCAAGCACCGAATTAATTGTCAGAGCAATATTGCTCTTTGTGCATTTAAGCACTTTTGAAATTTTGTCCTCCATGAACTCAACTTTATTAGATATCGCCGGTGCTTCCGTTGGAACGCTAATTGGAATAATATATCGGTCCGTGCTTAGCTCGTGAAAGTATTTCAAATCGAGCGCATAATCCATAACTTGATCTGCTGTCGACTTTCTGTATTCACTGTCACCAACTTTAAATTCAAGCAAAAAGATCAAGCCACGAATAATGCACACCACATCAATTCGGTGCCCCATTCTTGGAATTGTGTACTCGAACGCAATATCGCCGTTTTCAACTAAACGCAATTGGTCCTGTAAAATTTGAATCTCTTTTCTCCATGCATTTTTCTGGAGATCAGTAGTAGAAAACTCTTCAGAAATCATTAGTTTTCCGAGAAGCACTTCCGGTTGCTCATCCAAAAAACTCTTTATTTTCGCCGAGTAATATGCTCGCTGCATAATCTCACCTTCCGGCTATTCTATAGGTTGCTTCTCCGAAACAATTTGCTGAATGATTTTCCTCATTGTTTCTTCAAAAGCTTTCTTTTTTAACTCACATTCCCAGACAGTGATTACCTTCCAGCCCAGAGTTTCTAATTCTTTGCGGCTTTGATTGTCCCGTTCAACATTTCTAAGAATTTTGGGCCTCCAGTAATCTTGATTGGATGAGGGCCAAACAAACCGAGGACAATCATGCTTATGCCAGAAACAGCCGTTCACAAAGATTACAGTTTTATATTTGGGGAGAACTATATCAGGACATCCCGGCAGCTTCTTCACATTCTTACGATAACGGAATCCTTCTGCAAAAAGATACTTTCGTACAATTTCTTCAGGTTTCGAATTCGTACTGCGGATGTGAGACATGTTTATACTTCGGACTTCCTTACTATGGTTATCCGCCATTCTGTTCACCTTCCGGCAAATTGTCTTTCAAAACTTTGGCTAACTTCTTGGCAATCGACTTAGCCATAATCGGCGGAACCGCATTGCCCACCTGCTGATACTGTTTGTCCTTTGAGCCGCAGAACACAAAACTATCTGGGAAAGTTTGCAGACGCGCTGCTTCTCTAACACTGATAGCTCGATCCCGTGTCGGATGTATCCACATAGATTTGCGGACATTTACCACTGTCCCGCAGGGTTCGTCGTAGTTTAATCTAAGATAAATCGTATTCTGAGTCCGCGATGCGTCCGTATATGTATTGGTTTTCATCGAATCATCTAAAGCGTGGAAATTTTCTCCCTGTTTGAGCGCCTTAAAACGCTGCATCGCTGTATCGGTTGTTTTTGTAACCATATGGTTTTTTAGTATTTTGGAATCTCGAAGTGAAGAAGCCAATTCACCCAGGTTCTCTTTTGGCTGCAGAACAATACCATCTTTGTCGTCTTCAAGCTCAACGACCGGCTTGACATCTTCCAGATCGCTGATGGCATCGCGCACGGTTCGATATTCGTCTGCATCAAAACGTCCTTTAGGAAGGGCTATTTTAGAGGAAATACGGCGTTTAATGCCTATCACAACAAAGCGCATTCGTTTCTGAGGCGCGCCGTAATCTGCAGCGCAAAGGACATCTTTATCCAAAACATAGTCATTTTCAGGTGCCTGCAATACGCTCTCCAGATAATCGTAAACAGCAAAAGAGCGAATCACGGCTGCGATTCCATCTTCGACAGAGTAGGCATCCACAACTATGTGATTTTCGTGTATCTCCTGTGCCTTGCTGAGCATACGTTGGATCAGAATCGCTGGTTCAATCCTGCTTTTGAGCGCAGACGCATCCAACTCACCAGAATAGTATTCTGAGATCGCTTGAAATGCTTCCGCAGAGACACTGGCGATATGATTACTATCATGCAATTTCGCATAGTCAGCAGCCACAGCACAAAGCTTCTTTTTGTGCTTTTCAAGTGCAGATTTCATTTTTTCAAGATTCTTCGCGGCCTTATAGATAACGTTCAGCTCAAAGTAATGCTGTTCTGGCCAAAGATACTGCTGAATCTTCTGCTGATCTTTAACAATCTCCAGTGCGCCGTCAAATACATACGCCTGATCCAGCAAGTGAAGATATGTGGATTTAACAGGAATCTTGTATTTTGCGACAGTTTCAACATCACTCTCTTCCATATAAAATCGGTGAACATCAGATTTCAGCATGCTGACATTCTCCATAACAAATGCTTTTGGGTTGAGTTCAAGAATAGCCCGGATGTACTGTTTTACCAGCATATTATTCTGACTGATAGCATGGTTCTTCTGACGATTCGCATTAGAAAATCCTTGACAGGGCGGGCCGCCGATGACCACGTCTATATCTCCATATTTTTCCTTAATCTCGTCATAATTTGCAGCGCAGACATCTCCCTGTACTTCAACGCCGGGATGATTCAGGCGATATGTTTCCTGCATATAAGGACTGTTCTCAAACGCTACCTTGATATCATATTTTCTCGTCTGCATAAAGCCGAGGCTCAGGCCTCCTGCTCCTGCAAACAAGTCCACAACTTTGTACACAACACATTCCTCTTTCTCTTGTTAAAGGTTAAAACCCTCGGATAATGCTCGATCAAGGAGCGCAAGGAGTCGTTGACTCTGGTATCCACTCGGCATTTTGTTAGGGATTTGGCATGCATATTTCAACGCCATATTTTCATCGGGCGATGCCATGCGTTTCTGCATCGCAAACGCAGATAGCTTTTTCCATTGATCTGCAGAATATTGAAGTACTTTAACCTGTGCTTCCGTTTCAGAAAGCACTTTTTGGTCTTTCCTCGCTTCTTTTTCTGCTGCCCTCACTTCAGTTTTTCCAATCAATACACTAGAAAATTCTGCTGGCAGAATTAGATTAATTTCTTGAACACTGTTCCAGCATCCCTCACGTTTGCACCACTGCGTGACATTGATTGTAGGTCTATTTGGATCAGTTATCCTATGGAAGACCTGCTCAGCTATCTGTTCCAAAGCTTTTGTAACGCTTTCTGGAACGCTTTGGCGCTGCCAAATACTCTGCAAATCCAACTCCATATTTTTGAACTGCTTCCGAATTAACTGGTGAAGCAGTGCCAATGAATAAGTAACGATGTTCGCTCGGTAGCCCTGTTCATACCACTCCTGCCTCGGTATCAACGCTTCGAGATGCTTAAATAAGATAACCAGCGCCACGCTTTCTGTAAAGTATCGCTCATTAAACTGCGAATCGTTGGCCGTCCAAGCTTCATCAATCAACTCAGCAAACTTCATAAAGTTTGTCTGAGCACCCTTGCTGACGATGTGGGGCATTTCACTCCACGTGTTGCGTACTTTAGCCAAATCCGTTTTAGTGATGACTTTGCTCTTGGGATTCTGCAGCAGGAATTGCCGCTTCTTGGCCGGTGTAAGGCGCATCTGAGCCTGCAGAAATTGGCCCTTGGCACGCTCATAAAACCATTTTGTTTCATACTGCGCACCAGATTCTGCAGGAGCAAAAATTCTCCGGGAATGCTGCTCCATGCGTATGTGGAATGGGTGAGTAGAGAAGAAATCTGCATCTGTAACTTTGTTTTGGCTATTTGAAGACCGAGATATATTTCGCACCAACTCTGTTGAACGGTCCATGTCGCTTTCATCAATCTCAGTCAGTTTCATCTGTACGTAGATGCCTTCTAAATCAGCTTTATCCTTATGACGGGTATTAGAAAGGGATGCTGTCGTCTGGCCGCCGTTAATAATCTGAAAGTCTCTTGCCCCGACAATGTGTGTTCCACCTGCTGTACGTTCAAGCTGGACATCCATTGCGGTTGCAGATACGCCATTGTTATACGCAAAAAACATTGAGGGGCATTTCAAAATAGTTTCCCTGATTTTTTTATTTACGGCGACCTTTGTAGAAAGAAATGACCGAACATTGCCCTCCAACAATTGACTGCCATACTTATCATAAATATCTGCAAGAACCTTTCCCGGAATAATGCAAAGATAGCTGTTATATTCTGCCGTCGCAGCGCTGCTGGCCTCCAGGCAAGGGATGCCTGCAGGGATATATTCTCGAAAATCAATCTCAATATTTTGACGCCCCAGATCAGAGCAGCATACACGAAACACGCGGTCGATGTCCCAGATTTGACATTCAGCAGGAATGCCTCCAATATCAAGATTGTCAAGATTCTTCAGCGTATCGCTGACATCTGCATCTGTAAAAATGAGAAGTCTGTATTTTCGAATTCTCTCTTTTTCCAACCGAAGCAGATCTACCAAATCTGCACATGGAGTACTCATTTCGATCTCTCTATACAAATTCGTGTTTAGGGCCTGATCCACAAACACGGCTAAACGCTGAAAATTCGTCGAAGACGCAACCTTACCCATCGTCCGTTCTTCCACGCCGTCATAATCCGCAATGATTAAATTCATCGTGTAGTCGAATTCGTCAAAAACGTACCCATCTACACGATAGATTTTTCTCTTGGATGTTGTACTTGTATAGAAAGCAGGAGTGAAGTCCGGTAAGACTTCCGCTTCAACAAGATACTGCGCCACAGAGCCAACAAAGGCTGCGCAGGAACCCTCACCAGTGGCAGCAGCCTCTGCTTTTACATTTTCGAGAAAATCCTTTCTGAATTCCTGCGCATCCATGTTAACCCTCCACCCGCCAGTCTTCAATACTGGCCAGACTAATTGAATATTGTACCTCGATAATCTGCGGAACGACATTATCTGATGTCAGCCTTGGAAAATCCGCGTCTACGCGGAAATGCATTTCCCCCGAGCATACATATTTTTGCTCCCTATACTCAGGAAGATCGATAAAGCCATAGCGCATCAGCTTGCTTTCCAAAAGGGAATAGGCGTCATCGTTTTCGTGCACCCGTCTGAAAGTGTGATCTACCTGCTCTCCAAGTGACACTGCGCCGCTGTGTTCTGGTGCACACTTATCAATAAGCATCACAACCAATTCTCCAGGATCGGTATTTGCAAGCTGCTCCAAAGAAGAAATTTTCACAGAATCTGCGGATACACCCACAGATTTCACCTCATGCCAGTTGTCTGCGTACACAAAGTCTTGATCAGCACCATCCGGGCCAACCCAGCCTTGAACCGCCGGCAAAACTGGATATCCGGCGTCAATCACTTCGCACAGATAGATAAGCTCGCCAAGCAATCCTTTGCGGTTACTCTCATCCATCAGGCTTTTTCTTTGATGCTCAAGCAGTTTGTTCCATTGCTTAAAGCGCCGCACTGTTAAATTCAAAGCAGAAATCTCATTATCTGCTGTTTGAGAATAAGAGATCAAATCCGCGCACAGCAATTCAAAAACGCTGTCCTGTTCATTGCGCATAAGCACAAAGGAAAGAGTCCATCGTCCGTCTGTGCGGCGGCCCTTGGTTACAACAATTGATTTGGAAGACGGCAGAAGTTCCGGCTCATTCTGTGAAATAATCACCAAGGCTTTCTGGTCAATCTCTTTGTAGCCAACGTGCCATTCAAGGGCGTGTTTCACCTCAATTTGTATGTATCCTCCGTCATAGTAGTTGAAGGCATTCCACTTCTCATGAAGATATTCAGCAGTAATTTTCATTCGTCTTCTTCCTCGTCAGGATCCATCCAGTTTTTCAGTTCAACCATGTTCACCATGTAATTCGCAGTACGGATACCGGCACCAGTATCAGGAAAACCAACGCCAAGCGCAAACAAGTATGGGGGAACATCTTTATTTGTAGACTTTTCCTCGATTGGACGCGTCTTGATAATATGTAAGATCAGCAAAGGACTGCGCTCTCGGATCAAGTAGGCACTGTCAGACATATGCTTATCACCATTTCGCTCTCTAAATCGTTCTTCTGCTATTTTGATCTGTTCCTTTGTTAACCCGACTTTTGTGCAGCCGCCGGATCCTACCTTCACTTTAGTGCCGCTAATCTGAATCATGTTGTCGTTGGCTATCACAGAACGAAGCTCGGTTGTTTTTATAGGGAGTACCTCATTGCCGCACTTAAGACCTGGTGCATATCCTGGGCCTTCACCATCTGTAATAAGGGCAACATCCCAAGTTTCATTGCCCATTTTTTCATCGATATACTCAGCAAGTGCTCTGCCTTGGAATGCAAGGTGCCACGGGTGCGTTTCAAAATCAAGAAGCAGCTGTACAACCAACTCTTTGTTTACGCCGCGCCAATAATATGGTTTCACGGAGAAGTCACGAGTCCCGGTACTGCCCAAATGATCTACGAATTCTTTGAATGCAGCTTCATTTGCTTTCAGTACTGCTGGATTTGCCTTGAGCCTTGGCGTTTCAAGCAGTTTTCCCGATACAGTTACCGGGCGGCTTACCTGTGTTGCCGAGCGCATTTTGTTGCGGGCTGTTGCGATCAGGGAGTTGGGGTCCTGACGCACTTTCAGGCCAAACTCTCTCGGTGTTTGGTTGGCGAGCTTCATCTTTGCAATTTCATCTTTAAGCTCATTGGCCGCTCTGGTGATGTACCCATACCAGTCAATAGCTTCTTCTGCCATCCAAATTCTGAAAAGGTCCTCGTAGTTTGGACGATAACCAAACCAGCGTCCCATCTGCAGCAGCGTATCATACATTTGAGATTTGCGATAGAAATAGCTGACTCCCAGCCCCTCCAGTGTCAGGCCTCTGGACAAGCTGTTGCCGCCAACTGCAATAACGCGCAGGCCATCTTCTTTGTGGTTGAAATAATCCAGACTTGTTGCCCCAGTTCTTTGGTTAACTGCGCGCACTGCAATAGGGGCGATAGCGCGGTTTAAGTAATTGGAGCAAATGTCATCCCAATTTGTCTTGCTAATCTTTTCTAATTGGTGTTTCATCCACACTTTATGCAGATAACGCAGAGATGCAATTTGCTCGCGCTTTTCATCATCCAAAGCAGCATAATTCTGCACATCGGACTTTACTTGAACAAGCCATTCATTTACAGCTTCTGCAATTCGGTTCTGCACATCTGTAAAACGGCTAACATGAATCATCATGGAGCGGTGCTCGGTATAATCGCCGCGCAGATCACGAATTGCATTAAACAGCAGAAAGTATGCAATTGCTTCATACATGCTGGGCGGCAGCGCATCCACTTCCAATGTCTTTTTGTGTGTGAAAGGGAAAAATAGATCCATTTCTTCGCGCCGCAGCGGAATCAATACATCAGAAAACTTCTCTGTTGCGTCTCCGAAGATCTTATCAGCTCCAATGTAGTTCGTAGGCGGTGCCAGCGAGTAGATAAAATCTCTGGGAAATAGGTCATCGCCAATCATCTCATCTTCTGTTTCAGGGTTGATAAAAATATTGGCAAAGGGTGTCGCAGTAATTCCCAGATAGGAAGCCTGATTAAACTCGTGCAGCAGCTGGCGAATGCAGGCATTGATAGCGGCTGGGCTGTCATCCTCACTCTTTGTATTAACAGATGCATTATCTGCCTCGTCATCAATCAAGAGCATGGGCAGCATTATTTTCCCTGTAGTGTTATCACGACTATTGGAGAGCCATTTAATCAAATTGTTCAATATCCGCTTGTTTTTCTTTACGACTAAGACAATCGGATCTGAAACGCTTTGAAGGTTCAAATCATTGCTTTTCAGCACATTGATGTCAAAATCCTTAGTCACAGAGGTAAAGGCTGCGATACGCTTCTGTACGCCGTACCTGCCTACACCAACAGGCTGGTTTTTGATTCCCTGTTCAGCCTTTGGATCCAGATAATACTCACTCTTCCGGCCAGAGAACTCTGCATCCAAGCGAGACTGAGTCTGCTGGCGCAGATTTTCCATCATTCCTGCAAGAACAATAATAATTCTGTACCCGGTATCAGCAGCTTTGTTGCTGATTGCTGTGTAATTTGCAGTTTTACCGGATTGGACATCACCCAACACCAATCCGCGTCGCTGAAAAGGTTCTTTACTTTGCGGATCTCCGAGCAGATCGACGATCTCGTCAGAAACTTTATCCAGCGTTGCGGTAACTCTCGGATTCCAATGTTTTATTTCCTCCAGATATTTTTTATATCGATTCCAGAAGAAAAAGTCCAAATCTGCTCTTCTGGAAGGAAGCCACGATTTATGAGGTGTATTTCGATCATTGATGTACACGCCGACATCCATCTGTATAACAATCGATGCACGCAGACGGACAAGAATTTCTGCAAATTCCTCATCCGATACTGGAAGTGTGCTCAGCGTTGCACGCATGCTTTGTGCAAGCGTAAGAAATTCTTCCTCTGTAGGCGGAACTTCCTTGTACCGAGTACTAACCGCTGCGGAAATGAGATTTTCCAACATTTCAATATTAGGGTTTAACATTGCCGTCCTCCTTTGCTTTTAGAGCGCGAATCACATCCGGATATCCGCAGAAAGGATCAGTATGCTCTATCTTTTCAAGCATTTCACGCCGCATAATGCTGCTGGGCAGAACGGACAGCATCTGTTCCAGCGTTTTGAACATCTCCTGCTCGCCCATATCCGCATCATTCTCAATCTTTTCGTCATTATTAAGATCAATGTAAAGTTGATTCAGAGGGATTCCTCGTTCTATGTATTTCAGTAATGTTTCAAGCTTGCCTCGAATTTCCGGAGCTTCGGCAACGATCTGATCTACCAACACATGGTCTCGGTTGATTTCATATACGATGCCGTTTTCCGGCGTTTTTAATCGGGTCCACATATGCTCAACCGAATCCGAAGTTTCCTTTTTCCCTCTGAACGTCCATGTCCGCTTACTTTTATCTGCAATACGATCAATTACAGTCTGAAGGCTATTCCTCACCTCGGCAGGTGGAATTGCATGAGATTTCTTAATATCCAGAGTCCACAAATCGTCCAAGTCATTTGGGATATCGACCATAACACGAGCCAGCTTTGAAAGATCACCCTGCCGCATCATACGGAACCACGTTCCCCAAATTAGAAGCCGCTTGTTTCGATATACATAAAAGCCCTGCCGTTTGCGAATTCCATCTTTGCCGCCAAGTTGGTTCTTTTCCTCTTCAGTCATTTTAGAAATATGAGGCAGAATATATGGCGTTACTAGAATGCGTTTCCCTCGAATCACCAGCGTTTCTGTGTCCATGGCTTGCGTGCTCTTCTTTATCAAAAACGGATCTGCCGCTTTAAGCTTTACTCCATTGAAAAGTATTTCTAGCTTTTTTATTCCGGATTCCCCGGATAAGTACCTGTGAAATACCAGTTCAAGGTGCTGCCTTACCTCGTCCATTTTTCGGCCAAGCGATTTTTCATAATCTACTTCACCCATCAGCAAACGGTCGAGGTTCTGCCATACAACCAATGTACCGCTATCCTGCTCATACAAATCAGAAATATGAGGAACTGAGGCAAAGTCTTCTTTATCAAGGATCAACAGTGACCATGCACCTGTTTTAATAACGTAATCAAGATCCCAGCGCCGTCCAATTACCTGATCTCCCTGTTTGCTGATTACGGTCAAAACACGGCACTGAGACAAAGAGGCAGTCTTCAGGCCTAAGCCATATCGTCCCAAGTCAGACGAGTCTCGTGTCTCAGTCGGACTCTTACTCCCATACTGCATAGCGATATTCATTTGAGCATCATCCATACCGGTACCATTATCCAGAATTGAGACATATGCATCGCCTACCGGAAAGAATGACAGCTGAACTTTCCCGGCTTTTGCAGCAATACTGTTGTCAATAATATCTGCAATTGCAGCTTCTAAGCTATAGCCAATTGCTCGTGTTGATTCCATTAAAACAGGGGCAAACGGAGGCGTCTCTCTTACCTGCATATCGTCCTTCCTCTCTGCAATCACATTAACGGCGGCGAAATACTCCTATATAACAATTATCGCATGCAGTGTGTCCTAAAAACCGGACTCAGTCTTGCAAATTGGCTTCCGGCATAAATTCCATAATATCTCCTATATCCACATTCAAAGTAGAGCAAATCTTACTAAGCACGGACAGTGTAACTTCCTCGTCCCGCCGCAGCCGGGTCATGGTGTTCGGCGCGATGCCTGCCGCTTTGCGCAGATCGGCTTTGCTCATCTTCTTATCGACGAGCAGCTTCCAAAGTTTGTTATACGAAATAGCCATTCCTGTTCGACCTCCGGCTACAAATATTGCTTTTATTATACATCTTTCTCGATCACAAGGCAAGAGAGCTTCGCATCGTGTTGCGAAACTCTCTAATTTCAAAAACAGCTTGCGTGCAAGACTCTCACACATAGATTGTTCGTATATCTTGTCAGCACTTTTGCTTCTTATTTTCCGCTCAAAGTCAGCATCATAAGGGCTTGGGATTATCCCAAAATTGCCGCGTGTCCGGACAGCGGCTGTGCTTGCTATTCTCTCAAATCCCAGTTTTCTCCGTCCCAACGCCGCTCTTTCTC
>OKRX01001188.1_pt1 | contig 19772 bp, 25 predicted proteins | sample 1601241 | NCBI WGS metagenome assembly OKRX01 (sample SAMEA3541500, study PRJEB24748) | human gut metagenome | biome: human gut; feature: human-associated habitat; material: faeces | place: China | collected 2012
AATGGACATGATCCTATTAGATATCATAGAAGGATGGGATGATTATGAAATATGACAAAATGGTAGAGATTACACAAGCTGAGAGTCAAAGGAAGATGGAAATTGCGAGGAAGGCTATCGAAGAGATGTTAAGTAATATGGAACGTGTGACTGTCGCAGGATTAGTTCGTAAAACAGGTTTATCAAGAGGATTTTTTTATAAGAACCCACTGATTAGAGAAGAACTAGATAACGCAATAAAAAATCAAGGTGCTTGCTATAATCCGAGACAAGTGATTATTGATAAAGCTATGAATAATACGCTTATGATTTTGAAAAGTGAAATTCGAAAAGTAAAGGCGCAGAATGAAGAATTACAGCTGAAAAATGAAGAATTATGTGAGCAAAATAAGTGCTTAAACAAGAAAGTAGAAAATCTAAAAAAGCAACTGGGAAGAAAAGAAATTGGATTATTAAAGAAACTGTAACGGCTATGAGAGAAAGGATGAAATCTAATGAAATATGATAAAATAGTAGCCATAAGTAAAGAAAAGAGCAAGAAAAAAGCAAACATAGCAATTACTCAAATTCAAAAGATGCTTGAAAATCAAGAGAGGATAACAGTGGAAGTGCTCAGAAAACGTACTGGTTTTTCAAAATCTTTCTTTTATAGAAATCAAGAAGTGTGGAGAGTATTGGAGAATGCTAGAAGCAAACAGCAGATGCCATGTAATAGTATGGAAGTGATAAGAGCGATTGAAGCCGAAGATGAGATAATAAATTTAAGAATTCAAATTACAAAATTAAAGAGTTTAAGACAGAAGCTGTTGGAAGAAAATAAGAGACTCAGGCAGGAACTGAGAGAGTTAAGCCAAATGAGTAATCAGTAATTAGAAATCTATTATATAAAAAATTAAAGAAGAAAATAATCAAGGCAGTGGGCTACAATTTGAGTCTACTGCTTTTGTATATATAAATAAGCTGAAGAAGTACGATAAATGCACAGAAGAAACAGTTTACACAGAGTGTGTATGAGGAAGAAAAGGCGTGTGCTAAGGGGTATCAGCCTAGGGGCTAAATTTATGGTCGTACTGATCGGACTTGTGATCATCTTCAAATCACAGCTTACCAGTCTGGTGCAGACAATATTCGAAAAGATTACCAGCGAAAGTTCCGGAATTTAAGTGTGGTGAGCACCGGAAAGAAGGAGCTGACGACAGGGTATGTAAGAGGAGAGGTAACGGTATATCTGACACTGACATTTATTCTGCTTGTCTCGCTTGTACTTGCGTTGACGGAAAGCGCATCCATTCAGATGGCAAAGAATTACAGAAGGGCAGATATGAACCGGGCAGTGGAGTGCGTATTTGCAGAATATCAAAAAGAACTTCTGGAACATTATGATGTATTTGCCATAGAAGCAGGATATGAAAGCGGGACATACAGTGAGCAGAATTTGTTAGACCGCCTGTCATATTACGGTGCTGATATGGAAAATGATATAAAGAGAATCCGGCTGTTCACAGATCAGAATGGGGAATTGTTCATGGATCAGGCCGGTAAATACATGAAACACAAATACGGGATCTCATGGGCAGACAAGTATCTTGGGAGTACTTCCATCTGGAAGAACCAGGAACGGCAGGCAGATGAAATTACCAGAGAAGAAAAAGCGCAGACAGATCGTCTGGAGGAACTTCTGAGCGGGCAGGAAATGGAACTTCCGGGCGAAGAGAATCCGTTGGAACATGTAGCAGGACTGAAGCAGGCACCGATTTTGAATCTGGTATTACCGAAAGAAACACAGGTATCAGAAAAACAGGTTGTGTCAGAGGACATGCCGGAGAACCGAGAGAATCAGACCGGTCACGGAACATTTGAAGATGTGGAATCGGAAGGAGGAACACTGGATTCCGTATTGCTGGGCGGGTATATACAGGAACATTTTGCGGATTTTCTGGATGAACCGAAGGGTGGGAGCCTGGACTATGAAGTGGAATATATTCTGGCTGGCAGGCAAAGTGACCGGGAGAATCTGGAAGCGGTTGCGAACAAATTAGTGCTGCTGAGATTCGTGCCGAATTATCTGTATCTGCAGACCAACAGTACCAGACAGGCTGAGGCACGGGCAGCGGCAGGGACATTATGTACACTGCTTGCGGTACCGGCGGTTACAGAAGCTGTAGCGCAGGGAATTCTTCTGGCATGGGCATACGGGGAATCCGTGATGGATGTGAGAACATTGCTGAATGGAAAAAAGATTGCAGTTGTAAAGGATGATGCAAGCTGGCAGCTCTCATTATCCGGTCTTATGAAGCTTGGAACAGAGGAAGACACCGGCGACGGGGCGGATGTAGAAGGTGGTATGGACTACAAAGACTATGTGCGAATGTTGTTATTCCTGGAAGATAAAGGGAAATTAACAGTAAGAACCATGGGCGTGATCGAGAAGGATATGCAGACGGTTTACAGCCAGCCGTCATTTCGGATCGATTACTGTGTCGGAAGAATGGAAGTGGACACGGTGTGTAAGCTGAGAAGAGGGATATCGTATAGATTTCAGACATATTACGGCTATCAGTAGTGAGTATAAGAACAATAACATGAGGCGGATAAAGATGCCCTTTCAGGTATCGTTAGAAATCCCGGAAATATAAAAATAATAAAGAAAGGAGCAGGATTCGCAAAATGAGAAATAATTTATTCTCCCCCTCACAACCTATCAATCATTCAGTATCTGAAAGGGTATCTTTATCCGCCTCAACACGATTGGAAAAATTATTCCGTAATAAAAGAAAGGGAAGCGTTACCGTAGAGGCGGCAGCAACGGTACCGCTGTTTTTCCTGGCGGTTGTGACACTGCTGTACCTTTTGGAAATGATGGCAGTACATACTGCAGTCAGGAGCAGTCTGCAGTATGCAGGAAAACAGGCGGCAAAAGACACCTGTATCACACAGATGCTGATGCCGTCAAAGGTAGAGCGTGATGTCGTCTATGCAATCGGAGAGACAAGGATGGAAAGAAGTATCATTGCAGGCGGCAGCAGTGGGATGGACTGTTCGGCATCAAGAATGTCTGTGCGTACCGGGATTGGAACATTGAACGCAGAATATCAGGTGAAAATTCCTGTGCCGGTATTCGGTATCAGACCGGTAAAATGCAGGGAAACCATGAAGATAAAAGCATGGAGCGGATATGAAAAAGAGGGATTATCCGATATGGGAAATGATACGGTCTATGTGACGGAGAACGGTCTTGTATATCACAAAGATTATCATTGTTCCTATCTGGATCTGTCGATCCGGATGACACATATGGGTACGGTGTCTGATCTTCGTAATGAAAGTGGCGGCAGATATTATCCATGTGAACATTGCATGAAAGGAAATGCAGGAACTATATACATTACAAATTTTGGAGACCGGTATCATAGTTCATTGTCATGCAGTGGATTAAAACGGACAATCTATGCGATACCGGTATCGGAGGCAGCGGGAAAGGGGGCATGTTCCAAATGTGGACGGTAAGCCGCATCGTGGCGATGGTCATACTGACAGGACTGTCGTTTATGGATTATAAGATCAGGAAAGTTCCGAGAGATGTACTGTTATTGTGTATGGCAGGAACGGTTCTATATCAGGCAGTTACACAGAATATAGACTGGATGGTATCGCTGGGAGGCGGGCTGATCGGTATGATATTTATAGGAATCAGTAAGATTACACGGGAAGCAATTGGATACGGGGACAGTCTGGCGATTCTGATACTTGGAATCTATCTGGGAGTATGGGGACTTCTGGAAGTTCTTGCGACTTCATTTTTTATTCTGGGGATTCTTGCTCTGGGATGCGTGACCCTGAGACGGAAGAAGAGTCTTGCATTCCCATTCTATCCGTTTCTGACAGTGGGCTATCTGTTTGGCGTATGTATCGGAGGACTGTGAGATGGAACGGATCATAAACATAGATAAGAAACATGCTCTGAACGGAAGCTTTACAGTGGAAATGTCCCTGCTGATGCCGATGATATTATTTCTTGTTATGGGGTGCGTCCTGGCATGTTTTTATTATCATGACAAGAATATTATTGCGGGAGCAGCATACGAGACTGCTGTTGTCGGAAGTACGAAAGCCAGAGAAAAGGATGGAATACAGGAAGCGGAATTAAAAGCCTTATTTCAGGAACGGGTCGGGAAAAAGTGCATCCTCTTTCCGGGAGCCGTAGCGGTATGTTCCGTGAGCAAAGAAGAGATCCGTGTGTCGGCCGTGGCGAAAAGACGGAAGATGTCACTTGCGGTAGAAAGCAGGGCAGCGGTAACAGAACCAGAACGGTATATCCGGGATATCCGCAGGATAAAGAAATAAATGGGGAATGAAAGAATGGAACGAAAGATAACGATAGAAGAGCATGTATTATATAAAGAGGACTATCAGATGAAGATGCTGAAAGCCAATTCACCGGAAGGATTCCTTAAGGTGGCAGGAAGAGGCATGAATGGCAGCAGTTATTATGATTATGATGTAAGCGGAAAGATATCTATGCAGGCAATGTATACAAGAGCAAAGCTAAAGGCGGAGGATATACGGCAATTTATGTACCAGTTTGGGAATGTGCTGAAAGAAACCGGAAAATATCTGCTGGATATCCACTGTATTCTACTGGAACCGGAATATATATTTTATGAGGAAGGGCAATTCTTTTTCTGTTATTATCCGCCGGCAACGCAGGATCTATGGGAGAAATTCCATGTGCTGACAGAGTACATGGTGAAAGTTGCGGATTACGAGGAAGAAGAATGTGTCCGGCTGGCATTTTTGCTGCATAAGGGAACGATGGAAGAAAATTACAGTCTGGAGAAACTAATCGCAGAATGTGGGGAAAGAGAAGAAAAAGATATGGAAAAACCAGTAAGAAAAACAATGATAGATGAACTGCTGGAAGAAAAAAGAGAGCGGACATCTTATTACGATACGGAAGAACATGACTGGATTACGGAACAGGAGATGGGAAGCTCGATCATGCGTGAGACAGATAATCTGTGGATCCCGGTAAAGCGTTTCCTGACTAAACATAAAAAAACAAAATGGGGAGAATGGGACGGACTGCATATTGAAGAAGAGGAATTGTAATATTTAAGTAATCTATGTTATACTGATAAAGACAGAAAATGAATAGATTGAAAGGTAACGGACGATAGAAGATGAATAAGAACACAATAAAAGCACCATGTACTGTATTACTGGCAGTTGTGAATGTAATAGTCTTTCTGGTACTGTCATTTCAGGGAATGACGGAGGATGGAAGATTCATGTTACAGCATGGGGCAATGTATGTTCCATATCTGATAAAGAACGGAGAGTATTACCGACTGTTTACGAGTATGTTTCTCCACTTCGGATACGATCATCTTTTCAATAATATGGTTGTGCTTGTAGCGATGGGGTGGAATCTGGAACTTGAGATAGGAAAGATAAAGTTCCTCATCGTATATTTTGTAAGCGGCCTTGCAGGGAATATCCTGTCTGCATGGTGGGACATACTGACAGGAAGTATGGCAGTATCGGCAGGCGCATCCGGTGCAATCTTCGGAATTATCGGTGCACTTCTGTATGTGGCGATCCGTAACCGGGGAAGGATAGGAGAGATATCCGGCAAAGGATTAGTGTTTATGGTTGTGCTGACATTATATTATGGATTTACCAGTGGCGGCGTAGACAATATGGCACACATCGGAGGTCTGGCAGCCGGTTTCCTGATGGGAGTATTACTGTACCGGAAGCGTAAGGGTAAACGTGGTTCCGTTATGTAAGACGGAGTTAAGCGTGACCGTTCCATGATGTGCCTGGATGATCCGGCGGGTGATTGCAAGTCCAAGACCGGTCCCGTCCGGTTTGTGAGTGACAAATGGCTCGAAGATAGTCTTCTGGTCTTCGGGAGCGATGCCGCATCCGTTGTCCCTGACCCCGATATGCAGAGAATCTGTCTGGAGAGTGACAGAGAATGTAATGACCGGCTTCTGGGAATCAGGAGCTTTTTTGTTCAGTGCATCGCAGGCATTACGAAGAAGATTCAGAACTGCCTGACGGAGCTTTACGGGATCTGCAGATATTTCCGGGAGCTCCTCGGGAATACGGGAAACAAATTCGATATCTGTATCAACAATAGAAGCTGCGAAGGATAAAGCAATCCTGCGGAAATAGGTACTTGCACTTACCGGGGTAAGTTCCAGACGTTCTCCGTTATTGTAAGAAGACAGATCCTCCAGGAGAAATTTCATGTATTCGATATCCTGATGCAGTTCCGTCCAATGGGAAAATGTAAGGACTTCCGGATGTTGTGATTCGATAAGCTGGAGTGTACTGTAAACCAGTGTCAGAGGATTACGGATCTCGTGACTTATGGTACTGATCTCCATCTGATGAGAGGTTAAAAGCCGGTTTATAAGTGCTTCGTTTTCAGGATTTTCCTGCATGATCTGTTGTAATTTGTCATAGTCTGTCGATGATAACATAATAATTACCGCCCCTTTCTGAGGTATCAGTTTAGCATTGGCGGTTTAAATAATCAATCATAAATTTTAAAAGAAAGAAGGATAAGATTATGAAGGATGAGAATTGTATTTTTTGTAAACTGGCGAATGGAGACATTCCGACAGCGACTGTGTATGAGGATGAAGATTTCCGGGTGATCCTGGATGCCAATCCGGCAGCAAAAGGACACGCACTGATCCTGCCAAAAGAGCATTATGCCAATCTGTATGAGATTGATGATGAACTTGCAGGAAAATCAATGATCCTTGCGAAGAAAATGATCACAAAGCTCACAAAAGCACTGGGCTGCGATGGTTACAATATTGTCCAGAACAACGGTGAAGCTGCCGGACAGACAGTATTTCATTATCATGTACACATGATCCCGAGACATAAAGATGACAAAGTCGGACTTGGATGGACGATGCATGAGTTGACAGAAGAAGAAAAAGAAGATGTTTTATCAAAGATTAAGTAGATAAAAGGTAGGAGCGTAAAGTGGGAAGAGAGTTTACAGGGGAAAGTGCTTTTGTGGATGCATATAGCGAATACTTTGACGTTGTATACAGGGAGGCACTCAGATACTCTGGAAACCATCACGTAGCAGAAGAAATTGCGCAGGATGCCTTCTTCATGGCATATGTACAGAATGGAAATGAATCCAAGCAGCAGATCAAAGCATGGATGCTGATGCTTGCAAAGTACAGAGCCATGAATTATATAAGAGACCATAAACGCGAAGTGTCGTTAGAGGAAATAACGATGTCGGAAGAGAAATATCCGGACGCTCTGGTTGATGACAGTTCAGAAGAGTATGTGATAGCGATGCTCAAGGAACAAGGTTTCCGCAAACTCGGAATTGATATATTCCGGGAACTGTATCAGAAAAAGGCAAGATGGTATCAGGCAGTGACACTTGTATATTATGTAGATATGCCGCAGAAGGAAGCTGCTAAGCAGATGGGCGTTACATTATATGCATTGGAAGGTATACTGAAAAGAGCAAGAAAATGGATGATAAAAAGGTACAAAGATGAGTATGACCGCTTACATAATACATAAAAAACAGGTGGAAGTACAACCACCTGTTTTTTATATATCACAGAGATAAATGCAGATCAGTGTCTGGCAACAGATTCGATCAGGTCGATAATTGTATCGATGGAATTCTGCTGAGGAGAATTCTTCATTGCCTGAATGTATGTCTCGCGGTTCTGGTAAAGATCCATGATTGCCTTCAGGAGGACATCATGATTGAGTTCCTCTTCTTCCAGAACAACACTGTATCCCTGACGTTCGAAAGAACGGGCGTTCAGGATCTGGTCACCACGGCTTGCATTTGCAGAGAGTGGAATCAGAAGATTCGGTTTGTGCAGTGCAAGAAGTTCGCAGATTGCGTTGGCTCCGGCTCTTGAAATAACAAGATCTGTCAGAGCGAAGAGATCCTTCAGTTCGTCTTTGATATATTCGAACTGAGCATAACCTTCCAGGTCTTTCAAAGATTCATCGATTTTGCCCTTGCCGCAGAGATGAACTACCTGGAAAGACTGAAGCAATTCAGGAAGGACGCTGCGGACAGCATCGTTGACGGCAACAGAACCAAGACTTCCGCCAACGACCATGATCACTGGTTTGTCCTGAGTGAAGTGCAGAAATTCCAATGCCTTATATTTATCACCGGATAACAGTTCCTGACGAATCGGAGAGCCTGTGAGAACAGCCTTTCCGGCAGGAAGATGCTCGATGGTTTCCGGGAAGTTACAGCAGATTTTTGATGCCGATGGCATGGAAATCTTATTAGCAAGTCCCGGTGTCATGTCAGACTCATGGATAATGGTCGGAACATGACGGCTTTTACCGGCAAGAACAACAGGAACGGATACGAAGCCTCCTTTGGAGAAGATGACATCAGGATGAAGGATCTTCACAAGTTTTTTGGCTTCGCCGAGTCCTTTGATCACACGGAACGGATCCGTAAAGTTCTGCACGCTGAAGTAGCGGCGGAGTTTACCGGTTGAGATTCCGTGATACGGAATACCGAACTGTTCAATCAGTTCTTTTTCAATTCCATTATAAGAACCTATATAGTGAATATCATAGTTTAATTCTTTCAGGCGTGGCAGAAGAGCAATGTTAGGTGTAACATGCCCGGCAGTACCGCCACCGGTTAAGATAATACGTTTCATAATTACCTCCAGACTTGAATATGTATTATTCTTGCATACATCAAATATAATAAAGATTATATCTATATTATACTTTCTGAAAGAAATAGGTCAAGTGGCAAAACTATGGAGAAATTTACAGACCAGTCAAAAATTTGAGGGTAGCAAAATGAATGATAAGAAAGACGAATTTAAAGAATGCATTGCCAGAGAATTTGAAGAGATTGCCAGAGAGGAAGAAGAATTTCTGGAAAATGACACCAGTCTTGTCGTGCCTGAAGGGACAAAGGAAGCTGTCCTCGCAAGAGTAAGAGAACAGATCCGTGCATATGAGATGGAGCAGGCCAGGAAAGAAACAGAAGAAAGAGAAGAAGCAATCAACCATCTCTCTGAAGAAGACCGCGAGGCTCTGGAGCTGGGACGCAAGATGCTGAAGGCAGGGATCGGACAAAAGGATCCGGAGGAACCTTCCGAAAAGAAAATCCGCCGCAAAAAGAAGCCTTTGAAAATGTATCTCGCACTGGCAGCAGTTATTGTCTGTGTGCTGGCAATGGGGATTACCAGTATGGGAGGTCCGGAGAGGATTGTGCGGATGATGACGCAGAATGTGGGGGATAGAGAGGTTGAGAAATCAACAAGGAGTCATAAGGTAAAAACTGTTGAAAATGAGGACGAAGAAAAGGCATATCAAGAAATAAGAGATAACTTTGGTACAGAGGTGGTTAAATTATGTATATGTTTGCCTGAGATGCGCTTTGACTCGATGGAACTGGATAAAGATAAGCAGATGGCCGATATGTACTATTATTATAATAATAAGACAATAGCTTATTGTATAAATCTTCCATATAGAGACGGATCATGGGGAATTGATTTTGAGGATCCGATCGATAAAGAATATTCCGAAGAAATTCATGGGTGTAGGATAAAGATTACTAAATATAAGCCGAACCAAAAAGGACTGCCGAGATGGGATGCGCGATTTGAATATAATAATATTGAGTATCTGTTAACAGGAACGATGAAACAGCAGGAATTTGAAAAAATATTAAATAATTTATTTTTTTCCAAAATAAAAGCGACAGTTTTTGAAAAATAATGTGTATTAATATATGAGGGCAGAAAAAGCACGAATGGAGGTGAGATATGAAGAAGAAAATCGTGTCTGTATGTCTGACCGCAATGCTGGTCGGAGGATTGTCGATGACATCCATGCAGGAGACGAGAGCCGCAGAGGGTAAAGTGATAGATGGTTCGGAGTTGACGCATGAGGAAGAGTCGATAGGATATGATACAAAGATTACCAGAGGTGAAGACCTGTTAACCGGTTATTCCAAGTGTACAAAGCTTGGAAAAGGAAAGATTTATGCCGGAGGAACAACAATAGCGGCACAAGTAGTAGACAGTGTGCAGATAGCAGTAATGGTAGAGCGCGCAAAAGAAGAAGATACAGAATGGTCATATTATGATAATTGGCATAAGGAAAATAAAAATACCAACAGAGCAATGTCCAACAGAACACTTTATGTAGAAGGTGGCTACTATTACCGTGTCCGTTGTACACATGCTGCTAACAGCGATATGAGCAGTTCCTTTACTGATGGAATTTACATCGACTAACAATCCTAAAAAGCATAGAAGGATAAGAACATAAGACAAAAAAAGAAGAGCAAAACAAAAAGATTACAAATCAAAAGATGAAGAGATTAAAGTAAAGAAGTGGACGGAAAAACCAGAAACCATGCAGACCATGACAGTCAAACAGTAGTTGGGATAAAGTGAAGATTACAGCTGAATGAAACAGGTAAAACAGACAAAGCAAACCATAAGGTAATGTATATAAAAAAGAAGACGACAATAAAAAAACCATAAATAAATTCATTAATAAGTAAGTGCACAATATGTAGGAGCGAATAATAATTAGAAAATACAATGAAAAAAACAATGTAACTATTAATAATTATTTATTCGTAACCAGTCAACGGAAGTTTTGACAAGGGAAAAGCAGGGTGTGAAAAAAAGAGAAAAAAATACCAAAAATAAAAAATCACCAAAATGAAAAAGGATACAAGTCTCCCGGTCGGGGGACGAGTATCCTTTTTTGTCTGCGTTATTCAGATCAGCCGCTGGCTTATTATTCGCTAAGTGCCTGTCTTAAAGCTTTGGATAACTGGTCAGGACAAGATGTCGGTCTTTCGCCACATCTGGTTCCTTCCAGGCGCTTGATGACTTCGTGTGCATCCATTCCTTTAACAAGGCTGCTGATTCCGGATGTGTTACCGGCACATCCGCCTACGAATTCTACGTTAGCAATTTTATCTCCGTCAAGTTCTACGTGAATGAGACGAGAACAGACTCCGGTTGGTTTGTAATCCATATCTATTACCTCCTGATAATGTTCTTGCAAAGTTTTACATGATTCGGTATCAACAGACAGAAAATCTGTTGACTGTCATACTTCCTAATTATAACAGAAAACCGTCAAATTATCCATACATTTCGTCGGTTGAAATCCATTTTCCTATCGTCTATAATAAGGCGTAGGTAAATTCGTGAAACACAGGAGGATATAAATATATGATAGGTATTATCGGCGCAATGGAAGAAGAAGTTGCAGAACTGAAGAAAGATATGCAGATCGAAGAGACCGTAGAGATGGCAGGTATGGTATTCTGCAAGGGAACACTCGGCGGAAAAGATGTTGTAATCGTAAGAAGCGGAATCGGTAAGGTCAATGCAGGAATCTGTGCACAGATTCTGGTGAGTCAATTCGGAGCAGATACATTGATCAACACCGGTATTGCCGGCTCGCTTGATGCAAAGATTGATATTGGCGACATGGTCATTTCCACGGATGCACTGCATCATGATATGGATGCGACTGTATTCGGTGATCCGGCAGGACAGATTCCGAGAATGGATACATTGTCATTCCCGGCAGACAAGGAGCTTGTGGAGAAGGCGGTAGCAGCGAATGAAAAAGCGAACCCGGATATTCATACATTTACAGGAAGAGTGGCGAGCGGGGACCAGTTCATTTCCGATAAGGAAGCGAAAGAAAGAATCGTGTCATTATTTCACCCGATGTGTGTAGAGATGGAAGGTGCCGGAATCGCACAGGCCGCTTACCTGAACAAAGTTTCGTATGTCATTATCCGTGCTATTTCGGATAAAGCCGACAACAGTGCGACAATGGACTATCCGACATTCGAAAAGAAAGCAATCGCCCACAGCGTAAGGCTTATGAAAGAATTGCTTCCGATGATCTAAGATAACGGGATGACCTGCGCAGTACAGAATGTTACAGGATATGCACGAAAGTGACAGAAAGCAGCATTTCCCGTGCAGAATAGGAAGAACGAAATAAAGCGCCCTTCTCTTTGATATACAGTATAATGCATATCAAAAAGGAGGGCTATTATTATGCTGGAAATGTTATTGGACAAGAAGTTGTTATTTGTGCTTATGGGGATGCTGACCGGACTTGGAGTGGCGGATAAGTGTATCGTGAGTATGACGATGAAACGTATGGTAGAGGCGGCGGGAAGTATGAGCAAAAGCAATCATCCGTTGATGCGCCTGGTCCGGGCGAAATTCGAACATGCATGTATGATCAGTGACACGGTGGAAAATGTAGGGGTATTTGTGGATAAGTATCTGTACGAGTACAAAGTATGTGGATTACGTCTGTATTCGCTCCGGAGACTGGAAAAGATGTGTTCCGGTCTTCTGATCGTAACCGGACTTGCGGGAGCGGGAATTACCTGTCAGGTCTATGGAATGGGAGACGAAGCGTTGCGGATGGGCGCTGCCGGCTGCGGACTCGGAATCCTGGTGTGGCTGTTCCACCTGACAACGGACGAGAATTACTGTATGGAGATGGCGAAGAATTACATGGTGGATTATCTGGAAAATGTATGTCTCCGCAAGTATGAAAAGATGAATCAGAAGGAGCGGACCGTGCGTGTAAACATAGAAAACGGACCGGCGGAAGAGGAAATCGGACCGGCGGAAGAAGAAATACAGAAGAATAAAATACAAAAAGACGAAATACAAAAAGACGAAATACAAAAAGACGAAATACAAAGAGATGAAGTACAGGAGACGGAAGCCGGAACAGAAGAGACACCTGCCCCGGTACCGGATCACAGTGTAGTCCATATGCAGCGTGAGAACAGACGGAGAGAACGGACTCAAAATACCGCAAAAAATCTGGCAAAAGCATCGGCAGGACTTGCCAGTATGGAGGAAAGTAAAAGCCCGGAAGCGGAAGAACAGAAAGATGCACCGGAGGAGCTTGCAAAGGACGAGATGATACGCCAGATTCTGCGGGAGTTTATGGCTTGATAATATAATGTTATTTTGTTAAAATATATGCATGTATAATATATTTGATAAACTAAAGAATTACAGTGATTCTGACTACTACGCATTCCACATGCCGGGCCATAAAAGGAATCTGGATCTGATGGACGGAACCTCTCCGTACAGGATCGATATTACAGAGATCGATGGCTTTGATGACCTGCATCATGCAGAAGGGATTTTGAAAGAAGCGCAGGAAAGAGCGGCAGAGGTGTACCATGCGGATGAGACACATTTTCTTGTTAACGGAAGTACAGCCGGAATCTTAAGTGCAATATTAGGAACAACTGAAAAAGGCGATTCCATACTTGTGGCAAGAAATTGCCATAAGTCTGTGTATCATGCAATATATCTGAATGAACTGGATCCGGTCTACATCTATCCGAAGTTCGATACAGAACAGGGACTGAGTACAGAGATCGATGCAGAAGATGTGCAGAAAGCACTGGAAGAACATCCAAAGATCCGTGCGGTGATGATCGTATCACCGACCTATGACGGCGTGGTGTCGGACATCGAAAAGATTGCAGAGATTGTACATGAAGCGGGATGCCTGCTGATCGTAGACGAAGCGCATGGGGCGCATTTTGGCTTTGATCCGTATTTCCCGGAGAGTGCGAATATGTATGGCGCAGATCTTGTGATCAATAGTCTTCATAAGACGCTTCCGGCCCTGACGCAGACAGCGTTGCTGCATGTGAACGGGGAGCGGGTGAACCGCAGGAAAGTAAAGCGGTATCTGGATATGCTGCAGACGAGCAGTCCGTCGTACATACTGATGGCAAGTATCGATGCGTGTATTCATCTGCTGGAAGAGACACAATTGCAGAAGTGCAGTATTTTCAAAGAATATGCGGCACATATCGATACCCTGCGGGAAGAATTGAAGAAGCTGAAGTATTTGAAGATTATCCGGACGGAGAAGGCAGACAGATATGACAGGTCTAAATTTGTGATCTCTGTAAAGCATGCCCCGATGTCCAGTCATGAATTGTATGAAAGACTGCTTCGTGATTATCACTTGCAGATGGAGATGCTTGCCGGAACCTATGTCCTGGCAATGACGACGGTAGGGGATACGCAGGAAGGGTTGGACAGATTGCGGGATGCATTGCTTGCAATTGATGCTGAGATCGATACAAAGTTAAAGTCAGGATTCGGACAGGAAGATGCCGGGCAGGAGCAGAAACCGATGCAAATGACCGACACGGATCTCCCGCTTTCCGGAAGACAGCCGTCACTGGAAAAGGTGTGGACGATCGCGAAGGCAGTGAAGTGCAGAGATAAGATGCAGAACCAGAACCACCAGAAGGATTCAGAAGACATCCTGTATTTAGTGAACCCAGGCAAGATGGAAAAACGAAATTTCAAGGACAGCGCCGGATGCATTTCCCTGGAATATGCGTATCTCTATCCGCCGGGAAGTCCGCTGATCGTTCCGGGAGAACGCATTACGCAGGAAGCGGTGGAGATTCTCTGCTGGTATCAGGAACACGATTTTTCAATTGAAGGACTGCAATCAGAAGATAGCATAGAGGTATGGATAGATGGGTAAGATATTTTACATGATGGGAAAGAGTTCTTCCGGTAAGGATACGGTCTATAAAGAGATCAGAAAAGAGCTTCCCGAGTTGAAGACGCTGACATTATATACGACCAGACCGATGCGGGAAGGTGAAAAAGACGGCGTGGAATATTATTTTGTTTCGAACGAAATATTAGAACAGTATGGAGAGGAAGGCAAAATAATTGAACTTCGTACCTATCAGACCGTGTATGGTGACTGGAAATATGCTACAATAGATGATGGACAGATTCATCTGACCGGGTCTGATTATCTGATGATTGGTACGCTGGAATCTTATATGAAGATGAAAGCGTATTATGGACAGGAGAATCTGGTTCCGCTTTATATCGAAGTGGAAGACGGGGAACGCCTGATGCGTGCGATCACAAGAGAGCGGCAGCAGGAACATCCGGGATACGAAGAAGTCTGCAGAAGATTTCTGGCAGATCAGAAGGATTTCTCAGAAGAGAATCTTGCGGCAGCAGGAATTACAAGAAGATATCAGAATGACGATAAAGTACGATGTAAGGAAGAGATAGTAGAGGTAATACGAGATGGGAAGCTTTAAAGATGTGGTTGGTCACAAAGACATATTAAAATATATCAGTAGCGCAGTGGAGAATAACAGAGTGTCGCATGCGTATATTCTGAACGGGGAGAGAGGTTCCGGTAAGAGGATGCTGGCGAATCTGTTCGCAACGACTCTTTTGTGTGAGAGCGGGAACAGTGAACCTTGCGGGAAATGTCATTCCTGCAGGCAGGCAGAGAGCGGAAACCATCCGGATATTATCCGTGTAACACATGAGAAGCCGAACAGCATCAGTGTAGATGATATCCGTACACAGGTGAACAATACCGTGGATATCAAGCCGTATCAGGGACCATACAAAGTATATATTATCCCTCAGGCAGATCTGATGACACCGCAGGCACAAAATGCAATTCTGAAGACGATCGAGGAGCCGCCGGCATATGCGGTATTCTTACTGCTGACGGAGAATGCAGAGATGTTACTTCCGACGATCAACTCCAGATGTGTTATGCTGAAGCTGCGTAACATCAAAGATACACTGATCAGAAAGTATCTGATGGAGAATCTGGAGATACCGGATTACAAAGCAGATATGTGTACCGCATTTGCTCAGGGAAATGTGGGACGCGCGATCATGCTGGCGAATTCGGAGCATTTTAATGAGATCAGAGAGGAAGCGGTACAGCTCCTGAAGCATATCCATGATATGGAACTGAGTGAGATTGTTGCTGCGGTTAAGAATATATCTGTATATAAATTAGAGATCACGGATTATCTGGACATTATCATGATCTGGTACAGAGATGTCTTACTGTATAAAGCAACAAAAGAGATTGACAAGGTCGTATTCAAAGACCAGTTACAGAGTATAAAAGAACAGGCGAGAAAAAGCTCTTATGAAGGAATTGAACTGATCCTGGAGAGCCTTGAGAAAGCGAAAGCCAGACTGAAAGCGAATGTTAACTTTGATCTGGTTATGGAGCTTTTGTTCCTGACCATAAAGGAGAACTAATCATATGACGAAGGTAATAGGCGTTAGATTCAGAACCGCCGGAAAGATCTATTTCTTTTCGCCGGGAAAACTGGAGGTAGAGACGGGCGATAAGGTTATCGTTGAGACTGCAAGAGGAGTGGAATTTGGTTCTGTAGTCACCGGACCGAAGGAAGTGGAAGACGATAAGATCACACAGCCGTTAAAATCCGTGATCCGTCTTGCAACAGACGAAGATAAGAAAAAAGAAGAAAAGAACAAAGAAAAAGAAAAAGAAGCATTCAAGATCTGCCTGGAGAAGATCCATAAGCACGGGCTGGAGATGAAGCTGATCGATGCAGAATATACATTTGACAATAATAAGGTGCTGTTCTATTTTACTGCAGACGGACGAATCGATTTCCGCGAACTGGTAAAGGATCTGGCAAGTGTATTCCGTACAAGAATCGAGTTAAGACAGATCGGTGTGCGTGATGAGACGAAGATCCGCGGAGGGATCGGGATCTGTGGCAGACCACTTTGCTGTCATACGTATCTATCTGAGTTCGCACCGGTATCGATCAAGATGGCAAAAGAGCAGAACCTTTCACTGAATCCGACGAAGATCTCGGGTGTCTGCGGAAGACTGATGTGCTGTCTGACGAATGAAGAGGAGACATACGAAGAACTGAACAGCCATCTTCCGGCAAATGGTGATCATGTCACAACACCGGAAGGCTTAAGAGGAGATGTCCAGTCTGTTAACGTACTCCGTCAGCTGGTGAAGGTTGTTGTAACACTGGATAATGACGAGAAAGAGATCCGTGAGTATCCGGCAGCAGAACTGAGATTCAAGCCGAGACGTAAGAAGAAAGACGTAAGACTTTCCAAAGAAGAGATGAAGGAACTGAAGGCGTTAGAAGAAAAGAACGGAGCGTCAAAGTTAAATGATGACTAAATTACTTCCGAATGAAAGACTGGATGACCTGCAGATCAGAGGATACGAGATCATCCAGAGTCCGGGGCGGTTCTGTTTTGGAATGGATGCAGTGCTTTTGTCCGCATTTGCAAATGTGAAAAAGCACGAAAAAGCATTGGATCTCGGAACAGGAACGGGGATTCTTCCGATCCTTCTGGAAGCAAAATATCCGGGTCTGCATTATACAGGACTGGAGATCCAGGAGGAGAGCGCAGATATGGCAAGGCGCAGCGTCAGCCATAACGGACTGGAAGAGAGGATCGATATTGTAACGGGAGATATCAAGGAGGCAGCATCCATATTCGGAGCCGCCTCTTTTGGAGTTATTACGACCAATCCCCCGTACATGATCGGAGACCACGGACTGAAGAATCAGAATACAGCATTGTATATTGCCAGACATGAGGCACTCTGCACGCTGGATGATATATTAAGAGAAAGTGCGAAACTATTGAAGGTCAAAGGAAGGTTTTACATGGTTCACAGGCCATTCCGGCTTCCGGAGATCATGACAAAGATGTGCGCATACGGAATCGAGCCAAAACGTATGCGGCTGGTATATCCGCATATAGACAAAGAACCGAACATGGTTCTGATCGAGGGTATGAAAGGCGGAAATCCGAGAATGCAGGTGGAGCCGCCACTGATTGTATATCAGAAGGATGGAAGTTATACAGAAGAACTGCTTGAGATGTACGGGATGAACAAGAGAGAGCATAAGATGGAGGAGTAAGAGATGGCAGGAACATTGTACTTATGTGCGACACCGATAGGAAATCTGGAAGATATGACCTTCCGGGCGGTGCGGATTTTGAAAGAAGCAGATCTGATCGCGGCAGAAGATACCAGGAACAGTATCAAGCTTCTGAATCATTTTGAGATTAAGACACCGATGACCAGCTATCATGAATATAATAAGATTGAAAAAGGACACAAACTTGTGGAACGCCTGCAGAATGGTGAAGATATTGCAGTGATCACCGATGCAGGTATGCCGGGAATCTCTGATCCGGGAGAAGAACTGGTAAAGATGTGCCAGGAGGCCGGGATCACGGTTACAGCTGTTCCGGGAGCCTGCGCATGTGTGACGGCGCTTACGATATCCGGGCTTGGAACGAGAAGATTCGCATTTGAAGCATTTCTTCCGACGGATAAGAAGGAGAGACAGGCTGTCTTGAATGAACTGAAAGATGAGACAAGAACAATGGTGATCTACGAAGCACCGCACAGACTGGTCCGCACGTTGAAGACGCTTCGGGAGACGCTTGGTAACAGACGCATCAGTATCTGCCGGGAACTGACGAAGAAGCATGAGACGGTATTTGCCACAAAGATAGAAGACGCACTGGCATATTATGACGTACAGGAGCCGAAGGGAGAATGCGTCATGGTGATCGAAGGAAAAAGCAGGGAAGAAATCCGGAGTGAAGAAAAAGCCAGATGGGAAGAGATGAGCATGGAAGAGCATATGGAACTCTATCTCGGACAGGGCATGGATAAGAAATCCGCGATGAAACAGGTGGCAAAGGACAGAGGGGTAGGAAAAAGAGACGTCTATCAGGCACTGTTACAGACACCCTGACTTTAAATAACGTTCCGTTCGTCAACTTGTATAGAAAATGAAAAAAAGATTGTTCAACTTGGGCATTACCCAGGTTGAACTTTTTTTATATACTTTTTATCAGAACGAAACAGGTAACAAAATGAAATAAAACGATTATAAATCAGGAGGATTATAACAATGGCAAGTTTATCATTAAAACACATTAACAAAACTTATCCAAATGGATTTGAAGCAGTAAAAGACTTCAACCTTGAGATTGAAGATAAAGAATTTATCATTTTCGTAGGACCATCCGGATGTGGTAAATCTACAACACTCCGTATGATCGCCGGTCTGGAAGATATTACTTCCGGAAAGATCTATCTTGATAATACCTTTTTAAATGACATTCTTCCACGCGACCGGAAGCTTGCCATGGCATTTCAGAATTACGCTCTCTATAAGCACATGAATGTCTATGATAACATGGCACTTGGACTGAAGCTTCGTGATCTTCCGCGTACAGTTATCAATACCCGCGTAAAGACTGCTGCCGCTTTTCTTGGAATTTCAGACATTCTTACGAAAAAAATTCGTTCTATTTCTGATTCTGAACGCCAGCGTGTTGCACTCGGTCGGGCTATTGTCTGCCACCCAAAAGTTCTGCTTGTAGATGAAGATTTTGCTCATCAGGATGATGACCTTCGGAAAGATATGATCCATGATATTCTCAAAATTAACAAAGAGCTTGGAATTACGGTTCTTTATGTCACAAATAACTACGAAGAAGCCGTTTCCCTGAATTCTCGTGTCATTTTTATGAAAGACGGAAAAGTAATCGAGGACAGCATTTAAGCTGTCCTCTCATTTTTCACCCAAGCAACTCTCAAAACATGCTTCTTATGATTTTTGCTTCTCCAGGTAATTATAAATTTCACGCTTCTGAACGCCGCGGTCTTTCGCAACCTTTTTCATTGCTTCTTTTCGATCCACTCCCTGAGAAATATAGTACTCCATATGGTCTTCAATACTCATATCTTCCCAGCGCTCTTTTTCTTCCTGACGGATTTCTTCCCGGCTTCTCCCTGCAATTACAATCACGCACTCTCCCTTCGGATCATTCGCCTCATAATAAGCTACT
>OKRX01001205.1_pt1 | contig 19591 bp, 15 predicted proteins | sample 1601241 | NCBI WGS metagenome assembly OKRX01 (sample SAMEA3541500, study PRJEB24748) | human gut metagenome | biome: human gut; feature: human-associated habitat; material: faeces | place: China | collected 2012
CTTCTCCTTCGGAGCAAGGTTAACACCCTTAAACCTCGCTTCGCTCGAAAAAAACGCAATGAACACCTTTCGGTTGGCATGTTTTCCGCTTGCGTCAGCAAAGTTTGCTTGTTTCCCCCTTCACGCTCCGCCGCGGTTTTGAAGGTGTAATAAGAAAGAGCTTTTAGATATTAAAGCGTACCATGGCTTTTTTCTGCGCTGCGGCAGCAGTGCAGGACTCTGGAATGACGAGGGCAGCGAGTTCTGTTTTTCCGTTCGTACCTTGGCGCTTTGGTTTTTGTTCTTTTATTTCCCTACGCAGAAGCGTTCGAAGATGCCGTTGATGAGTTCGTCGTCTACGGTGTCGCCTGTGATGGCGCCCATCTGGGTCCAGGCTTCGGTGAGGTCGACTACGATGCAGTCGGCGGGCATGCCGTTTCTGACGGATTCTAAGGCTCTTTCTACGCTTGCCAGGGATTTCTTGACGAGGTCTACGTGGCGCAGGTTGGTAAGGAAGAGTTCTCTTCCTGCGTCTGCGTCCTGGTGACCGGTGATTTTTCTGAGTTCTTCTTTGAGGTCGTCCATGCCGCTTCCGTATTGGGCGGAGAGGCGGATGCAGGGGATGTTTCCGGAAAGTTCTCTGACGTCTTCGATTTCTGTTTCCTGCGGAAGGTCGTATTTGTTGAGGATGACGATGGCGTTTCTTCCTTTGAGTGAGGAAAGGAGGTTCCTGTCATCCGGGGTGAGCGGCTGGGATCCGTCGATGACGGCGAGGATGAGGTCGGCTTTTTCCATGGAGGCTCTGGCTCTTTCTATGCCGATCTGTTCGACGCGGTTGTCTGTCTCGCGAAGGCCGGCTGTATCCATGAGGACTAAGGGGACGCCGCCGATTTTGATGGATTCTTCGATGGTGTCTCTTGTGGTGCCGGGGATGTCGGTGACGATGGCGCGGTCTTCCTGGAGAAGGGCGTTCAGAAGGCTGGATTTCCCTGCGTTCGGGCGTCCTACGATGGCTGTCCTAAGGCCGTCTTTGATAATGCGTCCTTCTTCGGATCTCTGGAGGAGATCAGCGAGGAATTTCTGGATGGTGACGAGGCCTTCTTCCATCTGTTCGTTGGTGAGGTCTTCGAGGTCTTCTTCCGGGTAGTCGATGGTGACTTCGAGTTTCGTGATGAGGTCGGTGAGTTCGTCGCGGCAGGTGTGGACGAAGCTGGAGAGTTTCCCGGAGAGGTGGCTTTCTGCCTGGGAAAGCGCAGCGGCACCTTTGGCTTCGATGACGTCCATGACGGCTTCGGCCTGTGTGAGGTCGAGGCGGCCGTTCAGGAAGGCGCGTTTCGTGAATTCGCCTCTGGCTGCCGGGACGGCGCCGTTTTCAAGGACGAGCGCGAGTGTCTGACGGAGGGCTTCCATGGATCCGTGGATCTGGATTTCGACGACGTCTTCTCCTGTGTAGGAGTGCGGCGCTTTCATGAATACGGCAAGGCCTTCGTCGACGATGGTTTTGTCTCCTCTGACGACGTGGCCGAAGCGCATGAGGTATGGCGTGGATTCGGCGAATTTCCCGCCCCTGGCCTGAAATATTTTATCGGCGATGCAGCAGGCGTCGATGCCGCTGATGCGGATGATGCCGATGCCGCCTTCGCCCGGGCTTGTCGCAATCGCTGCGATGGTTGTTTCTTCGTACATGTAAAACTCCTGTCTTTACGCGGATTTTCCGTACAATGTGTCTGTAATATTGAAAAAATTATATATTATCTTATTGTAACAGATACAGTGGAAATTTCCATAGGTGTTTTATGGAATTGATGGTAATTCTCATGTTTATTTTCAAATCTTTCTATATTTGTTATAATAATAATGTGCACTCAAGTTTGTAAAGATTTTTTCAAGACTTATTTTTATAACAATCGTACTCTATCGCTTTTTTGGATAAGGAGACTTTCATGGATAAACCATTCACGATTCTGCCCGACGCGCCTGCCATGCCGGGTGCGAAAGCCTCGCCTTTCTATGTGCAGAAGGAGAAGAAGGGCGAGCAGAAATCATACAGAACGATCACTCACTGGCACGACGAGCTGGAATGTCTGACGATCCTGGACGGGACGCTGGATTTCCAGCTGAACGAATCCGTTATTTCCCTGCAGAAGGGTTCGACGCTGATTGTCCTTCCGGGAGCGATCCACAGGAACCTGACGAAGCCGGAGGATACAGTCTTCATGCGCATCCTGGCCAATCCTGCGCTTTTGACGGCAAATGAGGAAATCCGGGAGAAGCTGGTCCGCCCGCTCCTCCAGAATGCGAGCCGGGAGTATTTCTACATCCCTGCGGGCTCGGATGATGCACCCAAGGTGCAGCGCCTTTTGAGGGAACTGCAGGCTTCCAAGGACAGCAAGGAGCCGGCAGCGCCTTTCCGCACGGTGGCTCTCATCCACATGCTTCTTTACTACCTCTACCGTTCATTCCCTCCGATGCTGAATGCGCTCCCGCAGCCTTCCTTCTCGGACCGTGCTGTCCAGAAGGACATGGTCCATTTCATTTACGAGCATTACCAGGAAAAGATCACGCTGGCGGACATTTCCGCGGCCGGCAAGGTGTCCCGCAGCAAGTGCTGCTCGCTTTTCAAGATTTACATGGGAAGCTCGCCGATCGACTTCGTGAACGACTACCGTCTCGAGGTCAGCCGCTCGCTTCTGCAGTACACGGACACCTCCGTGGCAGACATCGCCTTCAACTGCGGCTTCACGAGTCAGAGCTATTTCACCAAGCTCTTCAGCCGGACGTTCCACATGACTCCTACGGAATTTAGGAATAGTACAAAGAAAATCTCTATATAAGACTATTTTTAGCAATATCGTCGCGAAATCCCTTTTTTTCGGGTTTCGCGATTTTTTATTGAAAATTTATTTGCGAATAATTTGCTATATCGAAAAGTGATGATATAATATAAATAGATATAGATAAACACGAATGTGTTACCCCTACTATAACTCCATCTTTCAGGGAAAGGATCTGTTGCGTACGTATAGGAAGTGACAAATCCTTTTCTTATACGGAAATGTTCCTTTCTCTCCAAAGAGAAGCTAAATCGGAGGTTAACCTATGAATCCACTCTTATTCTTCTTTCAATCTGCGTCGGCGGGCGGAGTGCTCCTCTTCCTGGCCGCAATCCTGGGCCTTGTGATGGCGAATACCGGTCTTGCTCCTTACTACGAGCATTTCCTTCATGCTGAGCTGGGTCCTCTTCCTGTGCACTTATGGATCAATGATGTGCTGATGGCCATCTTCTTCCTGCAGGTGGGACTGGAAGTGAAACGGGAAATGATCCATGGCGAGCTGAACACGAATGCCAAGCGCTTCCTGCCGGGCATCGGGGCCTTCTTCGGGCTCATCTGTCCGGCCATCGTCTACACGATCGTGAATTTCTCTTATCCTGAGTATCTCTCCGGCTGGGCCATCCCGACGGCGACCGACATCGCGTTTGCGATAGGCATCGTCTCCGTCCTGGGCTCCCGGGTTCCCATATCCATGAAAGTCTTTCTGACGACTCTGGCCGTCATGGATGATCTCATGGCCATCGTCATCATTGCTCTCTTCTACACGCAGGAACTTGCGTGGATGTACCTTCTTGGCGCAGCGGCGGTCACGGCTCTCCTTTTCTACATCAACAGAATCGGTTACATCCGTCCGATCCCCTACCTCATGCTTGGCATCGTCCTCTGGTACTGCGTCTTCCGCTCGGGACTTCATGCGACACTGGCAGGCGTCATCCTCGCCTCCGCCATTCCCTTCCGCGGCATGCGGGAAGGGCGCACAGTCTCCCCGGTACAGGAATGGGAGCATGCCCTCACGAACTGGGTCACTTTCCTCATCGTGCCCCTCTTCGGATTTGCGAATACCGGTGTTTATCTCGGTCATTTCCAGATCTCGGATCTGTTCCAGCCCGTGGTCCTTGGCATCGCCATCGGACTATTCCTGGGCAAGCAGGTCGGAGTCTTCGGGACAATGTATATCCTAGTCAAAACAAAACTGGTTCCCATGCCGGCAGCTGCGACCTGGACACATGTCTACGGCATAGCACTCTGCTGCGGCATCGGCTTCACGATGAGTCTTTTCGTCGACCTTCTCGCATTTCCTCCAGGCGACGCCCGCGAACTTGCGAAAGTCGGCATATTCCTCGGATCACTTCTATCCGGCATCGCCGGGTACCTGGTTCTCCGCTTCGCGGCCACGCCTCACCCACAAAATTTGGAGGCAAGTCCGATAACCAACGTGAATTAAGCCGGCCATTCCCCTGCATAGAACCGGATGCGGCACCCGCCGGGGGGAAAGGGAACCATCATGGTAGAAGCTACCTTCACCAAGAGCATGCGCGCGCTGCTTTCGCGCACCAAGGGATCCACACTCCTTTCTTACGAATGTGCGAAAGACGAGCGATTTTCCCGTACCTACGGAAACTGCCGGATCCATCTCAATGACGGAATCATAGAAGTCGCCAATGAACCGAAACAGCTCCCCTTCTTCGGAGCCATGGAAAGCATGACCTGCTTCACCTGCCACCCGTTCAGAAACGAGGGGCAGCTGAAGAGAGACGAATTCTACCTCCCCTACAGCACATTCCCCGTAGGCGGCAAGATCAATTCAGTAGAAATCGTCACCGACTACGTCAACGTCAACCACGGAGCCTACCAAGTCTCCTTCGACATGGCCCTCCTCTTCCACATGGACAAGAAGACCCTCATGCTCGCCCGGGACACCTGGTTCTCCCAGCTCCTCACCGTCACCGACGAACGCTCCATCAACACCATCTTCCCGATCGAAGAAGTCATCAACTCCTGGTCCAACTATGGAGAATATGCGGTGGATGTGAAGAGAATGACGACGAAATTGTAATGGTATGAATATGAATAGAAGAATAGGAATCAAAAAATGACCCGTCGAGGGTCTTTTTTTGATGGTGAGCTCTGCTCACAAAACCGGAAAACCGGACTTCGTCCGTGGAACCTTTTATAAAAACCAATGAATACTGCACCCCTTTCCCGGCAACAGTTGAAGTCCGGTACTCCTTCCCCGCTGGGGTAGGTCAAAACCTTCCGCAACGGCGAGAACGGCTATTATCAATAGTGATTTAAATACGTTCACCGTAAATGATAATCGTATGATGCTCGTTCGATACTATCCATCAGAATCGAGAAAACCTGCCTCGGAGAGGAAGGGGGCCCGGCTAATCTTTTAGCTGTTGCCGGGGGAAAGAGTGTAGTATCCCTTAATTTCTTTCATATAAAAAGGTTCTGCGAGTGGAACGAGGTTGGCTTGTTTTCCTCGAACGAAGTTCGGTTGTTGGTGTTCCCATTCGCACCTTGGGGCGGTTGTAAAGGTGTAATAAGAAAGAGCCTTCTTTCCCATCTTTTCTAAACAGAAGGCGTACCTTGGCATTTTAGCAGCAATGGTGGGAGCGAGAGAAATGATGATAAAACCATACAGCCGGCCCATGGCCTAGGAAATGCAACTCATCTGCCCCGTACACAAACTTTCGAGTCATTCTTGCTCCTACCATCATTGCCAACTGGTATACGGCGCACCTTCTCTTCCAGAGCAAGGTTAAGACCGGCCTACGGCCCTTCCCCTGGGAAGGCGAGTGTTAGCGGCGTCAGCGCAGTCTGACAACGAAAAGAGGACCTTCGATAGGTCCTTTTTTCGTACCATTTATTTTTTCTATCCTCAAATCCTCACGAGAAAGTGTCCTGTGAGCATTTTTAATGCGAGCTTGACTGTCTTTTGGAATCTTTTTTCTGCTTCTTCGTAGACGTCGTGCGGGGCGACTGTCTCGCTGTCGGTTCTTTTGGCGACTACGCCGCAGACGGAGCCTGCGTGAAGGCCCATGACGTCGCAGAGTGTGAAGAGGGTAGCGTTTTCCATTTCGAAGTTGGTGCAGCCGAGGTGCTGGTATTCTTCGAGGCTTCCCTGGTAGGCGCGGCGGACGTAGCCGGCGTAGCTGTCGTAGCGTTCCTGGCCGGGCCAGAAGCTGTCGGTGGAGACGGATATGCCTGTTTTGAAGGGGATCTTCAGGGTCCCTGCGGCCTCTTCTAAGGCAAGTGTGACACGCATGTCGGCAGCGGCGGGGTATTCGATGGGGGCGTAGGCTTTGGAGGCGCCATCCATTCTGACTGCTGCTTTGTTGATGACGATGTCGCCGAGGTTCAGGTCTTCCTGCATGGAGCCTGTGGTGCCTACGCGGATGAATGTTTTGACGCCGAGGCGGGCGAGTTCTTCTACGGCGAAGGTAACGCAGGGGCCGCCCATGCCGGTGGACATGACGAGGATAGGCTGTCCATTCACTTCGGCGGTCCAGGTGGTGAAGTCTCTGTGGCTGGCGACAAAGGCGGCGTTCGGATCAAGGGCTTTGGCAAGGCCTTCGACGCGTCCCGGGTCGCCGGGAACGAGGGCGTATTTGGCGCCTTTTATCATTTCTTTGGTCAGGCCGGTGTGGTACATGACTTCGCCATCTTTGGCATAATTCGGCATAATGATTCCTTCTTTCATGGAAACAAATTGTCTTTTGAGATGAAAAAGAGGATGCAGTAACGAGTGATCGTCGTACATCCTCTTTAATTGGAACGAAAGTGTAAAGCGTACAAGCAAGATGGAGGGAGTGAAAATGAACCCCTTTCGTCGCCTCCGGCGCCACTTTCCCCTAACGGGGACAGCCAAGAAATGAGAAAACCATACAGCCGCCTTACAGGCTGGGAACTACATCTCATCCGACGCCTTCGGCGCCACCTTCTCCTGACGGAGCAAGGTTAACACCCCTAAACCTCGCGTTGCTCGATAAAAACCTTACAACCAAGGCTAACGCCTTGAGGAAATGCAACTCATCCGTCGGCTCCGCCGCCACCTTCTCCTTCCGGAGCAAGGTTAAGACCGGCCTACGGCCCAGGAAATGCTGCATCCCCGTCTCCGGTGACCTCTTCTCTGTTACTCAAATGTTTTGACGTCGGCGAAGAGGCCGGCTTCTTCGTTCATTTTTTTGCTCTTTTTGTCTTTCTTTTTGTCTTTTTTCTTGTCTTTCTTTGCTTTCTTTTCTTTTTTCTTTTCTTCGAGTTCTTCGCTGGTGGCGTAGGCGCGGAAGGCTGGCATCATGTCTTCTTCGTTCAGGTTCCAGTCTGCTTCGATGTTGTCTTCGTCTTCGCCAGGTGTTCCGAGTTCGTGGGTTTTGTATTCGAGGTTGATGTCGCCGGCGGGTTCGGAGATGTCCTGGGCTACCGGGATGGAGTCGTCTTCTGCGTCTTCTTCTGTTTCTTCAGGAGTGCCTTCGAGAGAGACTTCTTCCGGTTCTTCGGTTTCCTCTTCGTCTTCTTCGTCATCAGCTTCTTCTTTTGGTTCTTCTTCGGTGTATTCGGATTCTTCTGCTTCTTTGATGACTTCTTCGTCTTTTTCTTCTTCAGCAGCAGCTTCTTTTTCTTCCGGAGTTTCTTCTTTGACTTCTTCTGTGTGGACGCCGCCGGTGAGCTGGGCCAGGATATCTTCCATTTCTCCTGCGAGGCGGACGACGGTTTTCAGTCTTTCGTCTTCAGCGGGGCGGGAGTCGGGATCTGGATCGAGCATGTATGTCTGCAGGAATCCTTTTGTTTCAGAAAGTTCACTGCGGAGGTTTTCTATGTTCTCCAGCATGGTTTTTTCATCAATTTTTTTTGCCATTTTCTTTCTGCTCCTTCTCGGAAGGAGTTCCTTCCGTTACCAATACCTTATCCACTCTGCGGTTGTCGCAGTCCATGACTTCGAATGTGAATCGGTCATAGGTTGCTTTTTCCGTTTCTTTCGGAATGTAGCCGAGCAGGTAGGTGATAAAGCCCCCCAAAGTCTTGTAGTAGTCTTCCGCTTCGCCTGGCAGCTCTTCCTCGATGTGGAAATATTCCCTGAATTCATCGATGGAGCAGAGCCCTTCCACCAGCCAGGAGTTTTCGGAGCGGCGGATAAATTTGTTTTTCTCGTCAATGATGTCCTGCTTGTCGCCCGGCATGTCGCCCACGATTTCTTCGAGGACGTCATGGAGTGTGATGAGGCCGGATAATGTCCCGTACTCGTCGATGACGACGGCTTCGTGGACGCCCTTCGTGCGGAAGAAGCGGAGAAGTTTCGTCAGGATGAGTGTCTCCGGAATGAAGAGCGGCTGGCGTACTTTTTCGATGAGCGATGCCTTCAGCGGTTTGTCCGGGTAAAGGTGCTGGTCCATAAGGACTTCGGAAAGGTCGGCCAGGCCTTTGAAATCATCGAGGGATCCGCTCCCGACAGGAAGCCTGAAATGGGTGGTCTCCATCATGTCTTTCCAGATTTTTTCCTCGGTGTCTTCCAGGTCGAGCCATGTCAGCTGCGGACGCGCGGTCATGCAGTCAGCGGCGGTGCGGTCGTTGAGTTCAAAGACATTGTCGATGATTTCCGGTTCTTCCTTGTCGAAGGTGCCGAGTTCTGCCCCCTGTTGGAGGAGGACGCGGATTTCTTCTTCGGAGACCGGTTGCTCACCGCCCATTTTCACGCCGATTAGATTGACGACGACTTTCGTCGACCACGTGGAGAAAAGCACGAGCGGACGGCAGACGGTCGCAAGAAGGATCATCGGCCTTGCAATGGCGCAGGCTGCTTTCTCCGGAATGGCGATCGCGACCCATTTCGGGACGAGCTCGCCGATAATCAATGAAAAGTACGTCACAAGCACCATGACGGTGACCATGCTGACGCCCTGCGCATACGGGGCAAGGAACGGGATTTTCTCCAGCTCGCGCCCCAAAGGACCCGCCAGCGACGCGCCCGAAAACATACCAGTGATGATGCTGATGGTCGTGATGCCCACCTGGATCGTGGAGAAGAGTTCTTCCTTCTTCTCCGCCAGACGCAGCGCGTAGACAGCGTTCTTGCTGCCCGCGTCAATCATTTCCTGCAGCTTCGTCTTCCTGGCGCCTACGATGGCAATCTCCGCCAGAGAACAAGCCCCATTGGCCAGTACCAGCAAAATGATGATCAATAATTCGCCCCATATGTGGCCGTCATCCATACTTGTGATTTCCTCCTATAAAGAAAAATAAATTATTTTTTCTTTATTATATCATAATTTTTAGTAAATCCCATGCATGTACCACGCATGCTGGACAAAATGCGACTTTTTGACAGCAAGCCGCGGGAGTGATTTGAGGAAATAGGAAATTTTATGATGGTGAGTCGAGGAAATGGCAAAGTAGGAAAGGCTTAAAAACGGACAGCAGAGAGGAGAGATTAAAAACCATACAGCCGCCTTACAGGCTGGGAAATGATGTTTCCGTCGGCTCCGCCGCCACCTTCCTCTACGAGGCAAGGTCAAACACCCTTAAACCAGCCTTCGGCTGAAAAAACATGCCAACCAAGGCTAGCGCCTTGAGGAAATGCAACTCATCCGTCGGCTCCGCCGCCACCTTCTCCTCCCGGAGCAAGGTTAAGACCGGCCTACGGCCCTGAAAATCAGGACTCAGTACATTGCAGTTGATAAAGGTGATTCGCGTCGATCCGGAAGGTTTTGACCTGCCCCAGCGGGGAAGAATGCCTTTGACCTTGCCCTGGAAGGGAAGGTGCCCGACCTTAAATTCTGATGTCGGACGGATGAGTTGCATTTCTTCAGCCTCTAGGCTGGTTTTATGGTTTTTTATTTCCCGGTCTTAGCTTTTCCCGGTTTCCCGGTTTTCGTTTTTACCGGTTGTATGTTTTCCCCCCGGTTCTCGGGTTGTTCTGCTTTCCCAGTTGTAAAGGTTTTATCTTTTTGAAGATATAAAGGATCTCCTTCCCCCTGTTGTGAAGGTCTTATCCTTTTCTCCTTTTACTGTTCTGGGTTTTCTTTTCCTTCTTCCTTCTGTCCTGCGGTTTTTTCCGGCAGGTGGTCGGGGATGAAGTCCTGGTCTTTGTGCTGTTCTTCTTTGACGCGGCGTTTGTCGTAGTACATCCAGTGGTCGACTTCGGCGATGGCGGCTTCTATGTCGTCTATGGGCATTTTGAAGATGCCGTAGCCAAGGGCTGCGCTGACGCCTTGTTCGTCGAAGGCTTGTCTCATTTTCTTGACGATTTCTTTGACGTCGTCGAGGTTGACTTCTTCTGCGACGGCTATGAATTCGTCGCCGCCTACGCGGAAGACGCGGTTCTGGTCTACGACGGAGCACATGGCGCAGGCCATTTTCCTGAGTGCTTCATCGCCTGCTTCGTGGCCGTCGGTGTCGTTGATGTCTTTGAGGTCATTGAAGTCAGCGTAGATGAGGGCGATGGGTTCGCCTTGCGGGATGTGCTGCATGAGTCCCATGAAGCGGTGCCTGTTCATGACTCCTGTGAGCTGGTCGGTGTTCCCGAGCTGTCTCAAGCGTTTGTAGATGTCTCTGTTGCGGATGAGGACGCTGAGGAATCTGGTGACGGCTGTCAGGAGGAGGGAGGCGTCTTTCAGTCTGTCGGGTGCCGGGTTGACGACTTCGACGAAACCGAAGGATTTCCTGTTGATGGCAAGGTGCCCGGAGACGAGGCTGTTGATTTTGACGGCACTGATGTTGCCGTCTTTCAAGGCCTTGTTCATTCTTTCCGGGTCGTTGATGATGGTAACTTCGCTGGGGACGTAGCCCTGGTAGAGGGCTTTCGCCTTTTCGCGCGGGATTTTCTGGAGTTTGTCGATGGTGGAAGGAACGCCTTCCTTCTTCCATTCATAGGTAGCGGAGACGTTTTCTTCATCTTCTTCGAAGATCATGACCTTGTCGGCTTTGAGGGCTTCCCCGATGCTTTCGAGCATTTTGTCGATGCTGGCGTCGGGATCTCTTTCGTCGAGGGCAATGGCGATCATTTCATTCGCTGCGGATTTTCCGACGATTTCCCCGTTCTCCTTAAGGTACTTGCCTACGTAGTCTTTCAGGCAGGTCGAGAAGGTGAAGCGGTAGTTCTTGCCGCGCCACGGTACGAGGGTGTCGCGCATGATGTAGTCCTGGCCGGTTCTTGCGTCGTGGTGGACCCACTTATAGAAGTAGTCTCTGGAGAGGCGTTCGTTCGTGCAGAATTCGCACGGGCTCTTGGCGCCTTCGAGGACTTCGTAGCATTTCTTTCCTGTGATGTCTTCATCCTCTGTCAGGCCCAGGTCGTGGCGGAGGGCTTTGTTGAGGTAGACGAGGTTGTATGTATCGGGATCGCTCATGGCGACTCTTTCGTCCATGTCGTCGAACTTTCTCCTGTCGAAGGAGATGCAGTCGCCGATGTAGTCGGATTCGCTGCGTTTCTAGAGTTTCTGGTCATTCAGACGTTCCATGAGGAGGTGCAGCATGCCGTCGAGGTTCTTGGACTCGGAGCACCATGCGGTCGAATAGCGCAGGTAGAGGGTGCAGTCGTATCCGTCGATCTTGGTGATTTCATGGATATTCTTGGCGAGCTGGATGAGGTACTTGTGGATGGATTTGGCATCCTGTCTTTTGACGAAGCAGAGGAAATTGCCGCCTTCGCCGATATGGCCGAGTGCGCGTTTCTGTACGTCGAAGGTATCAAGCGCTTTCTGGATGCGTTTCAGGAGTTTCTTCCTGATCTGCGGGCCGTACATGCGGACGGTGGCATCGAAGTCGGGCACGTCGAGCATGATAGCGCAGAAGTCTTCTCCATGGAGGCGGTAGTTGTCCGCATACTGGAGGCCTGTCATCATCATGCCGCGGAAGCCGAAGAGTCCAGTGTCCGGATCGGTGAGGCCGATCTTGACCTGCTGCTCCTGGCGCCAGAGTCCTTTGTCGACGTCGTTGAAGTAGCCGGCGAGGCCGACGATTTCATTGCCGTCATAAATCGGGAATTTCGAGGCAGCAATGGTGTGCGGTACGCCTTTGACGATGCAGTGGCCGATGACGTGGCGTTTCACGCGTCCATGACGGAGGACGGCCCATTCGTCGTCCTTGTACGGGCCTTCGTTGATATGCCAGCCCATGTCTTCGTCCGTCTTGCCGAGGATGTCTTCCAGCTTTAGGCCGTAGTAATTGAGGAAAGCGTTCGAAGCGCCTTTGAAGCGGCGGTTCTTGTCCTTCCAGAAGAACTTGATGCCGGAGAAGTCGAGGAAAGACTGCAGGGCATTGTTGATGAAAATCTGGCTGTTCTGCTGGTTGTAGTCCCTTGTTTCATTTCTTGGCACGTAGCCGAAGGATTCGAAGAATTCAGGCACTTTCTCTTCTCTTTCGCGGAGGCGTTCCATGGTGGCGTCTCTGAGGCAGAGGAGAAGGTCCTTGGACTGGGATTTATAGAGAACGATGGCGTCGAATTCTTTCCAGCGGTAGTTGCCGTCTTTCTGCTTGACGCGGAAGACGTTGTTCGCTTCGGACCGTTTCGATGCCTTCGCGATTTCATACAGTCTCTTGGCATCTGCATACTGCATGAAGCGTTCCTGATCATCTCTGTGGATGAAGCGGGCCGCATAGCGCGCGATGAGCTGGCGTGCATACGGGATGCGGTCACCTGCTTTCAGGAGCGGATTAATGGTCTCAAGGACTTCGAGGACGCCCGTGTCCATGTGGACATAGTAGATCCCGTCGTAGAAGAGGATGGCGTTTCTGAAGATTTCGTCATACCGTTTCGTTTCCTTGAATTTATCGTCAAATGTGATGTTGTAGAGGGCCAGACGGCCGACGCTGATCTGGTTCGTCCTGGCGACGATTTCCATATTGACGCGCAGGTACTTTCCATTGTCGACGTAGGTCCTGAATTTCTTGTGCATCGGCAGGTCGTCGGCCGCCAGATTGGCATTGGCCTGGCGGAGGTCGCTGACGCTGACGCCTTCGAGGACTTTCTTGTAGGCGTCGTTTTCGTAGAGGATTCTCATCGATTTGTCATTGACGGCGCAGAGGGCGACCGGCGCACCGGTGAGGACATTGATGAGGCCGAGTTTGTCGTAGGCAAATTCTTCCTGACGCGTTTCTTCGCGCAGGTTCTTGTCGCGGCAGTGGACGCGGAGGTCATCATACTTCATCGGACGACCGTAGAAGTAGCCCTGGATCTTTTCGCAGCCGACGGAGCGGAGGAAATCCACCTGTTCCTGCGTCTCGGCGCCTTCAGCGAGCGTATGGACGCCGAGGGATTTCGCCATGAGGACGATGGATTTGATGATTTTCCGGCTCTGGTCATTGAAATTGCGCAGGAAGGCCATATCGATCTTAAGTTCATCGAAGTGGAAATTCTGCAGCACATTGAAGGAGGAGTAGCCGCTTCCGAAGTCGTCCATCCAGCACTGGTAGCCCGCTTTCCTGAAGCGGTCGATTTCGCGCTGGAGCTTCTTGCCGTCTTTGACGAGGGCGCTTTCGGTGATTTCTATGCGAATATAACTTCTGGGCAGGCGGTACTTCCTGACGACTCTTTCGACGACGTCGAGGGGATCGACCTGATCGAAATCGGCGCTGGACAGGTTGACGGAAATCGGGAGGACCGGCATGCCGGAATCTTCCATCGTGTGCAAACGTTTCCCGACCTGCTCGACGACGTAGGAGTCCAGTTTGTAAATGAGCTTGGCATCTTCAAGGACCGGAACGAACATGTCCGGCGTGAGTCTGCCTCTTTCGGGATCTTCCCAGCGGGCGAGCGCTTCCATGCCGCAGAGCTTCCCTGTCAGGGTGCGGACGACAGGCTGGTAGAAAATCTTGATGTAGCCGTTTCTCAGGGCGCGGTCGAAATTCTCCAGGACGTACGCGCGGGCAACGAGGTTCTTCCCCATCGTCTCGGTGTACGTGGCCCAGCTCCTGCTGGCATCGCCCTTGATGGAGTCGCAGGCGATCTTGGCCATATCGAAAGCACTGTTGGCTGTATATTCGGACGGATTGTCCGGGTCGCGGAAGAAGACGCCGGCCTTCAGTGTGATGCTGAAATTGTCGATCATTTCATCGACTTCGCGGCAGACGGCTTCCACCTGCTCGATGACGCCGTCACGCGGCGCAACGAGGGCAAAATTATCGGCATTCAAGTGGGCGATGATGGAGTACGGGAAATGCGCGCGCAGTACGTCCGCCACCTTCCGGAGCAGTTCGTCGCCCTGCTCAATGCCGTAATTGGAGTTGTACAATTTGAAGTTCGTGAGGTTGAAATAGACAGGGCAGTACAGTCCGCCGGTCCCGTCGATCTTTTCCATCTGGATGTGTTCATTGACACGCTTGTAGAACGCAGTACCCCCAAGGAGCCCTGTGATATTTTCCGTCTCACCGGGCGCGCGGCTGTACTTGCTCTTCATGACATTGATAGACCAGATGTCCCCGAGCCCCTTCTGCGTCGTGCGGATCAGGAGCGCATTTCCTTTATTGAAATGGCCTTCTCTCGTCCTGTACGGGAACTGGAAGTAGGCATAATTTGCCTCCGGCTGCCCCTTCACTCTTACGATATCTTTCAGCGGAATATAGTCGGATGCTTCCACCATGCCCCGGTACGTCCCTCCGGTCAGCTCCTTGAACTCCTGCCAGTTCGCGCACTGGTAGTAATTCAGAAGCTCCGCGTTGGCAAGCAAAATTTCCTCGGAATCATCTGCCTTGACCAGACAAATGCCCCCGGGGAGCCTGTCATAATAGGAATGGAGCTCTTCAATCGTTTTCTCATCCAACATCCATATTCACCGCCTTGAATCGTTCACCCTAGAACGTCCTTATATATATCAAATAAGCATTGCACAAAGAATGCTTATGTCTCATTTTTATTTTAATATTTTCGACAAAATAAGTAAATAGTCTATTATTTCAAACGGCCAGTTTCGCGCCGGAAGAACGAAAGATATCGAAGAAAATCCGATACAATCGGGATTTTTCGTGCCTTACCAATCTTTTATGGCTTTTGATTTTTTATTTTATTTTTTTATTATATCCGTAAGACTTCTATCATTCGGCTGAGTGGTCACTTTTGGATTTCCTGCGGATGGCTCCCATTTCCTCCCGATTTCTTTCCTTTCCTCCCCTACGTATTTCTCTTGACTTTTTTATATTCCCCGGTGCTACAATGAGGACAGCGGACATCCGCTCGAAAGGAGAATATCCATGAAACAGAAAAAAATGATCTGCGCACTGGCATGTGCGCTCTGTCTTCTGGGAGGCGGCGCAAGTCTGGCAGCAGCGCCTGCTCCGGCAAGTACTGCGCCGGCAGCTGGAACAGCAGCCCCTCTCGTTTCTTCGGTCACTTCCATCGCCCGCAACTATGGCTGGGGCGAGCAGGTCTCCCAAATCGCTCTCGAATATCCTGAGAAAATCCTGACAACTTCCCTCTCTGCGGAAGATTTCTCCGTGGAAGGAAAGGAAATCGCCTCCGTCTGGGCAGCGACCACGGCATCCCCGGGCGAACCCACGGAAGCCGGCAGGTATGTCATCATCAATATCAAGAACACGAATCCGCAGTCCGATATGCCCTTTAAGCAGGGCGGCTCCAAAGGAAAGGAAGGCCCCAAGAACGGTGATGCGTCCATGAAGAGCGACCGCGTCATGCCTGACCTCTCCGTGAAGGTCACGCAGACCGGCCCGATCCGCACGGCCAAAGGGGGGAGACAATCCCTGCTGGAAAGACGGTCTATACGGACACTTCCGTCCTTGAGCCGGACATTTCCGGTTTCATCAAGCACACTTACACTGATCCGGCTCTGAAGGCAACGATCCCTTACTACCTCTACCTTCCGAAGGGCTATGACAAATCGAAGAGCTACCCGCTTCTCGTCTTCATCCCGGATGCCAGCACGAATATCAGCGATCCGAAAATCACCCTCGTCCAGGGCAACGGCGCGACCGTCTGGGCATCGGAGGAAGAGCAGAAGAAGCATCCTTCCATCGTCCTTGCCGTCCAGTATCCACAGGAACTCGTCGACTCCCTCGGCATGATGACGACGGATGAAAACGTTTGGACAAAGGGCCTCACCCTCGTCACCGATCTCATCCATGATGTCACGAACACGTACGCCGTCGACACGAACCGCATCTACGGCACCGGCCAGTCCCAGGGCGGCATGGCAAACATCGCCATCAGCGATAAGTATCCGGACCTCTTTGCCGCACAGTTCCTTGTCGCCTGCCAGTGGAACACGCAGGAAATGGAAGCGCTGAAGGACAAGAACCTCTGGATCCTCGTCAGCGAAGGCGACACGAAAGCGTATCCGGGCATGAACGACGCTGTCTCCCGCTGGGAAAAGCTGGGCACGAAAGTAGCCACTGCTCCCCTCTGGAACAGCCACGCTGACTCCAAGTCCATGGCCGACCTCGTGCGCCAGATCAAAAAGCAGGACGCTGCCATCAATTACACCGTCTTCCAGAACGGCAACCACATGTACACATGGACCTTTGCCTACAATATCCCGGGCATCCGTGACTGGCTCTATCTCCAGACACTGGACAACACTCCCGTTTCCTTCAACGAAAGCGGCCTTTCCCAGGGAGAGAAGCATGAAATTGCCGGCGAAGTCCTAAGCCAGGGCCTCCGTTTCTATAATGGAAAGACAGAAGAAGACGCAGCCAAAGCACTCGCCTATTTCAAGGAAGCTGACAAGCTAGGCCACATGAAAGCCGCCCGCTACATCGGACTCCTCTATCAGGAAGGCCGCGGCGTCCCGAAGAATGACAAGGAAACTGCCTCCTGGTTCAAGAAAGGCGCGGAAGACGGCGACATCACGAGCCAGTACCTCCTCGGGAAATGCTATGAGGACGGGACAGGTGTAGAAAGGGATTATGCCCTTGCATTGAAATGGTACAGGAAATCTGCGGAAAGAGGCGACATCATCGCCGCCCCGGGCATGACCGGCGAAGCCCTGCTCCTTGAAAAGGGACTTGGCGGAGAAAGAAATCTCCCCCTCGCCCGCCAGCTCCTCACGAAAGCCGCAGCCCTGGGCTATGCGCCCGCCAAAGAGGCCCTCGCCGCTCTCTGATCCCCATTTCCTTACCCATAACTTTACTTATTTCTTTACACAATCTTTACAAAACTCCTTTATACTAAAAACATACCCCTTTATATTCTGTTCCACTTGGAAAGGAGCTTACAATGTTTAAACTCCTGTTTCTGACCCACACCGGCACCGGGCAGCCGCCTGCCGCGCTCTTCATCGCAAGGCAGCTCATTCAGGATGCTGACCTCGAAGACCGCATCGAAGCAGAAAGTGCCCGAATCGAAGATTGCAAAGGTGAACCACTTTGTGAAGAAGGAAAGAACGCTCTCGAGGCTGCAGGCTTCCCAGTCACCCCCGAAGTCCCCATTCCGCTCGAATGGAAGACTTATGACAACTACAACCTCATCCTTCTCGTCGACAACCCCGATAACCCCGCCCTCTTCAATACTATGGGCGGCGACGTCGACAACAAGATCCACCTGCTCTCCGAATATGCAGGATTTGAAGGGGACATTGAGAACCCTTATGAAGAGGGCACCTTCGCCGGAGCCATCAAGGCCTCCGAGGCAGCCTGCAAGGGCCTCATCGACCAGCTCTCAAGTTGGATGAAATGATTCACTGCATCCCCCCTTGCAGCAGTGAATTGTGGAAATGAAAGAGCCATGAAGCGAGATTTACGCTTCATGGCTCTTTTACGTGGGGGAGCTGAGCCTGCCCTGCGAGCAGCGCAGGCTTTTCTGGTTTTTCTTCAGCCGAAGGCTGGTTTGAGGGAGTTAACCCTCCCTTGCTTCGCAAAGGGAAAACATGCCAACCTCGCGTTGCTCGTGGAAAACCGCACATCCTCGCCTCCATCCACACGCAATTCCCACGTAAAAACCCTCCTTACCGGATGGCAGCCGGCAGGGAGGGCTTCTTTATTTTTGGAGTTTGGGAATGATCTAGTCACAGGAACATATCAACTATGCTGCTGCGAAAGAGATGCATGGGTTAGGAGACCCTTGCGATTGGAAGGAGGAAAGACGGATTCCATCGCGCCGCTGCATCAGCGGCTGGCTCTTGTCTGCGGGATACGTGAAAGACGGCATGAATGACTTTTCCACGGAAGCACTGACAGCGTGCGGGAGCGGGAAGATTGGCGTCCGATACGGGCGGAGAGACGTAAGGTTTCTTCTTGCTGCTTTTCGGCCTGACTCTGGCCTGATGGCAGGGAGGAAAGAGCTTTCGCATCTTCTTCCTTATTCTTCTTTGGAAAAGAGGACCGGTGCTTGCGAGGCGTACGCTTGCGCCGGCGGATATACGGCAGCTTCATTGAGGCATTGGACCCCTCCGGACAAAACAAACAATGCTCGGAGAAGCGGCAGGTATATCTGCAATCGAAAAAGAGTTTCGGAGGCTTAGGCCTCATGGGGACTATTCCTTGTCCGGGTCGGCGATCGGCTGCTTTCCTTCCGGGTAACGATACCGGAGGAACCTCACCGGGCACTCTCCCTTCCAAAGACTCACCCCTGGGAACAGTCTTTTCAGGTAAACTGCGGGCAGTTGCCTATGATTATTATACAACATTTGAAGAAAATTGGCGCCGTAAAAGTACTCTTAAGGGTGACAAACGGTAAAAGTAACGATACTATCGGCTTTTAAATACTATTGAATTTTTCTGTAACTGCTTAAAAATCATGCAAGGGAATAAATGATTTCTAAGTAATCTATTGATAAAGAGGAAAGCGGGGATGAGAAATGAGAGATGGGGAAATTGAAAAACCATACAACCGAGCTAAAGTTCGAAGAAATGCAACTCATCCGTCGGCTCCGCCGCCCCCTTGGTATGATTCAACAAGAAAGACAGAATAATATCATAAATATATTAGGAGGTCATTCTTATGCCATGTAAAACCAAAGCGTCCCCGGAGGAAATGTTAGACCAGATTGCTTCATATCTCTATCAGGGTGTTACGATTACCCAGGCAGCTGAAAATCTTCATATGAGCCGCATAACATTCAGAAAATGGGTTCTCCGGTATAAAGAGGAGGGCTTTAAGGGATTGCGGCCCAGGCAGCATTTGTCTTACTACTCCAATCAGATGAAGATCCAGGCCGTAAAGGAATATCTTAAAGGCGGCGTTTCCATGCTTTCCGTCTGTGCCAAATACAGAATTTCCGGCACTCTCTCCCTTAAAACATGGATTGAGGCGTATAATGAGCATAAGTTGACAGACCTCGTTTCTGAAGGAGGAGATCTTATGGGCAAACGCCAGCAATCGGTCAAGGAAGAGCGAGTCAGAATCGTTCAGGAGTGCATCGCCAGTGGATGCGATTACAACAAGATAGCCAAGAAGTACAACATGTCCTACCAAACACTCTACACATGGGTAAAAAAGTTCAAGGAGATGGGAGAAGTTGGTCTTGAGGATTACAGAGGAAAGCCAATCAGGCTCCAAACGCCCCGGACCGAAGAAGAACGGCTGCGTCAGGAGAATGCCAGACTTCTTGAAGAGAAGAAGGATCTTATAGCAGAGATTGCCCTGCTAAAAAAAAAGATGGAGATAGAGGAAAGGTTGCGTTCCTCGAAGGATTCAGCCTTACTCACCTTCTCAGAGATTTTAAAGCCATAAAAGAAGTCCATGAAGAAACCAACATCTCCATAGAAAGTCTCTGCCGACTCTCAAAGGTCTCCAGGGCAGCTTATTACGGCTGGCTGAATCATATTAAGAGCGGCCGTGAACTGCTGAGAGAAAAGGTCGCACAGGAGGTCGTGAAAATCCATCAGGAATA
>OKRX01001209.1_pt1 | contig 19577 bp, 18 predicted proteins | sample 1601241 | NCBI WGS metagenome assembly OKRX01 (sample SAMEA3541500, study PRJEB24748) | human gut metagenome | biome: human gut; feature: human-associated habitat; material: faeces | place: China | collected 2012
AGTAAAAGCTGCAGAAGATAATGAAAATGCTGGAATGAGTGAAAGCAACGGAAACGGTGAAGACAGAGAAAATAACCAGGATGTAGATGGAAGCATAGCTGAAACTAAAAACAGTATGGATCAGTCAGAAGCTGACAGCCCGAAAAGTGAAAATGAGGTTGAAGCTGCAGATCAGCCGGTAAACTTAGTCTTTTCTGGTGACATTCTCCTGTCAGATCATGTCATGAATGCTTATAAAAACGGCGGTATTCGCAGTGTACTGGACAGCCAGTTCCAGTCAGTGATCGATGAAGCAGATATTTTCACCAGTACGATGGGGACAGGACTCACGGCGGTACAGGGCAATGTATCCACAGTATCCCTGCCCGCCTCATCGAGCACTTCCTCGCGCCGCACATCCACATGCCCGATCCTGCCGATGCTCTGTATGAACAGCACCACGGACACCACGCCTACAGGGTAGGCCAATCCGTAGGCCGTGGTTACCAGCATAGCCTGTTCCGGCAAGAGCCCGTCCAGTGCCGTGGCGAGGGCGGGCGTAGAGGTCAAGGCCCCCCCAAAGATGCCTGCGATGCTTGAAGGCTCAAGGCCGAACCACAGCCCGCAGGCCACCGTGGCTATGAAGCCGGAGGCGACCGTGCAAAAGCCGATGACAGCAAGGCGGATACCGCTGCCCCGCAAGGCTGCGAAGAACCCCGGCCCGGCTTCCGTCCCGACCGAATAGATAAACAGCATCAGCCCCAGCGACTGGATCGCTTCCGGCAACTCAGCCCCGCAACTTCCGAGAGCCATGCCTACAAAAAGGATGCCGGAACTTCCGAGCGATAGGTTGCGGAACTTCAAGGTGCCGAGGGCATGTCCGGCGACGATGCATAAGCTGAGGGCTACAATCCACGAATGGAGAAACGACATACTTCCTACCCTCGCGTCAACTGAGCGTCCGCCTTACCGTATCCCCGATCGCCGCCAATGCGTCCACGCAGATGATCCCGCACGCTGCGAGGTAGGCACTCTTTTCCTCGGATGTTTCGGAGCGTCCAGAAACGATGGCCCCCGCGTGCCCCATGCGCCTTCCCTGAGGGGCCGTACGCCCGGCGATGAAGCCGAAAACTGGCTTGCGCGAATGGTCCCGGACGTATTCCGCCGCTTCTTTCTCCGCCGTCCCGCCAATTTCGCCGATCAGTACCACTGCATCGGTATCAGGGTCGGCGTCGAACCGTTTCAGGATATCGGTGAACGTCTGCCCTATGATGGGATCGCCCCCAATGCCAATACAGGTGGATTGCCCGAACCCGTTGCGGGTAAGCTGATCCACGGCCTCATAGGTCAGCGTTCCGCTGCGGGAGACGACTCCAATACGCCCAGGGAGGTGGATGTCGCTCGGCATGATGCCAACCTTGGTCTGGCCGGGGGAAATAAGGCCCGGACAGTTCGGCCCCACCAGCACTGCCCCGCGCTTACGCACAAACGCTGTGGCGCGGATCATGTCGTGCACGGGAATACCCTCGGTGATACAAACGATGACCTCAATACCTGCATCCGCAGCCTCCATAATGGCGTCCGCAGCTCCAGCTGGAGGGACGAAAAGAATTGAGGCATTGGCCCCGGTACGTTTCTGTGCTTCGGCCACGCTATCGAAGACGGGGATGCCATCCATATTCATACCGCCCTTACCGGGCGTTACTCCAGCGACGATGGCCGTCCCGTAGGCCCGCATTCTTTCCGTATGGAACACTCCTTCCGAACCGGTGATGCCCTGTACAATCAGCCTGGTATGCTTATTGACGAGAATGCTCATGGTACCCCACTCCGGCGATGTGCTTCGCCGCCGCATGAAGGTCTTTCGCCACTGTGAACAAAAGACCTGATTCCTGAAGGATGCGCTGTCCCTCTTCCGCATTGGTCCCCTGGAGGCGCACGATCAGGGGGACAGAGACGTCTGTCTCGCGGGTCGCCATGACCACACCCTCTGCGAGTAAATCGCAACGCAGGATACCTCCAAAGATATTGACGAAGATCGCTTCCACTTTGGGATCGGACATGATGATCCGGAAACCGGCGGCGATTTTCCCGGCATCGGCGCCTCCACCTACGTCAAGGAAATTAGCGGGTTCACCTCCGGCCTGCTTGATGAGATCCATGGTCGCCATGGCAAGCCCCGCACCATTGACCATGACTCCAATGTTTCCGTTAAGGCGGATATAGTTCAGACCGTGACGCTCAGCCTGCACCTCAAGCGGGTCGCGCTCTTCCGGATCTTCCAGTGCCTTGAGGTCGGGGTGTCGAAACAACGCGTTTTCTTCAAGGTTGAGCTTAGCGTCGAGTGCGAGCAGATTGCCTTCGGTGGTCAGGATAAGCGGATTAATTTCCACCAACGCGGCATCGCAGGACTGGTAAAGCGTGAACAGTTTTTGGAGTATTCCAGCGCAAAAGTGCAAGCGTTTTCCTGAAAAGCCGAGGAAGGCAGCAAGGCAGCGGGCCTCGTAGTCGCGTAGCCCCCAAAGTGGATCCACGCCAAGCTTAAACAGGTGTCCGGGGGTATTCGCCGCAACCTCTTCAATGTCCATTCCACCGTCTGGACTGACCAAAATGACAGGACGACGCGTAGCTCTGTCCAGCGTTACTGCGACATAATACTCGTGTTCGATGTTCTGTCCCTCTTCGATGAGCACGGAACGGACAACTCGTCCCTCCGGTCCTGTCTGACGGGTAACCAGAACATTGCCAAGCAGCCGTTCCGCGTGTCTCCGCGCCGCTTCCGGCCCGTCGGCGGTCAGGACGCCGCCCGCTTTGCCGCGCCCACCCGCATGGATCTGAGCCTTGACCACCAAGGTACCCGCACGCAGCTTCGCCGCCTGTTGGACGACCTCTTCAGATGTCCGCGCCACTCCTCCGACAGGAACCGGAATACCGAAGGAGCGGAACAACTTTTTTGCCTGATATTCATGAATATTCATGTAAACTCCTTTCACCTGTTGTCAGGAGGCCGCAGCGATTTCCCGGCGATCGCGTACAAGCTTTTCGCCGAGATGCAGTGCCCTGAGATTATTTTCATGAAAGGCCGAAGGGAAACGCTTGGCAAGGCATTGTTCCAGCGAGGTGAGCCGCACCACACCAGTCAGTGCGGCGAGAGCCCCAAGCGCACAGATGTTAAATGCCTGTACACGACCTAATTCCTCCAGTACTGCATCGTGCATTGGTAACGGGACATGACGGACATCCAGCTTCCCGGCAACATTGACGAGGTGGCTGTCTGTGATCAGTATCCCGCCAGGACGAATGGCGGACTGGTATTTTATGAACGACGCCTGATTCAGGGCCACGAGAATGTTCGGCTGCGTGACTTTTGGAAAATAGATGGGGCCATCGGAAACGATGACATCGGACCGGGTAGCTCCGCCACGTGCCTCTGGACCGTAGGCCTGCGACTGCACCGCCGTGAGCCCCTCGTAGAGTACTGCGGCCTCGGCCAGCAAAATGGCCATGGTGATGACGCCCTGCCCCCCCGAGCCCGAAAGAAGGAAACGGTATTTTTCCATAACTCACTCCTTAAGGCCGCTGATGATGTTTTCGTACTCTTCGCAGTATTCCGGCTCCTCACGATCGGCAAAGACGCCGCGGGGTATCAACGACGGATTTTCCTCCAGCTTCCGGGAACCCAGGGGAGCCGTATGCTCCCGGTAGAACTCGAGCATTTCCACCGGCCCGCCGAGCTTGTTCTTACGCCCGAAATAGGTGGGACACTGAGACAAGATTTCCACTACAGAAAAGCCCTTATGGATCATGGCCTTCCCGATCAGAGAAGCCATCTCCCGCACGTGATAGGCCGTTGTCCTCGCCACAAATGTCGCCCCAGCACCGAGTGCCAGACGCACTGCGTCGAAATCTCGGTCGATGCACCTGTAAGGCGCAGTGGTGGCAAGGGTACCTCGCCCGGACATGGGTGAATACTGTCCGCCGGTCATGCCATAGATGCGGTTATTCATGATGATCGCAGTCATATCGATGTTACGGCGGGCGGCATGGATGAAGTGGTTGCCGCCGATGGCGGTGGCATCGCCGTCACCCATGGGCACAATGACCTTCAGGTCTGGGCGGGACAGCTTGATACCTGTGGCGAAGGCCAGAGCGCGCCCGTGCAGGGTGTGCATGGTGTGGAAGTCAACATACCCCGCCACTCGCGAAGAACAGCCGATGCCGGACACCATCACCAACGATGATGGATTAAAATTCATGGCATCTACCTGATGCAGCAACGCATTCAGAATCATGCCGTGCCCGCAGCCAGGGCACCAGAGATGCGGAAAAAAACGTTCACGCACAAGATGCTGTACGGACATATCAGAACCCCCTCCCTTCGACGACACGCATGACATTTCCGATATCCGTAGGCGTGATGAGCTGCCCATCCATACGATTGATGAGGAAGACCCGATCGGGCTCCCTGGCAGCCTGTTTCACCTGTGCACAAATCTGCCCCATATTCATCTCTACTACATAAAGGGTACGAGCTTTTTCTGTCAGCCGGGCGATGAGCGCGGCCGGGAACGGCCAGAGCGTCTGAAGCTCAATAAGCCCGGCCCGAATACCCCGTTCACGCAGCGTGTTGACCAAATGGAGCGTGCTCCGTGCCGAACTGCCGTAAGAAATGAATATCTGCCGTGCATCGTCGAGATACAGTGCCTTATAGCGGGCAATCTCGTCCGCCTTGGCCTCAATCTTATCCACAAGGTGATAGACAAGCTTGCGTACCTCATCCGGGTTTCCGGTGGGGAAGCCCCATATGTCATGATAAAGCCCGGTAACGTTGTAACGATGCTCACCGCCGAAGTCCGACATGGGCAACCGCCCGTCATCTCGAGGCAGATAGGGGTGGTAGTTCACGCCTTCCTTCACTGCCGTCTTGAGGCGCTCCACAACCGGAATTTCGCCGGGTTCGGGCAGCTCCAAGCGCTCCCGCATATGTCCCACTACCTCGTCGAACAGCAGAATGACAGGAGTACGATAGGTTTCCGCCATGTTGAAGGCTTCCACGGAAATCTTGAATACGTCCTGAACCGAAGATGCCGTAAGCGCGATGATCGAATGATCCCCATGCACACCCCACCGGGCCTGGTTGACGTCGCCTTGCGCCACCTTGGTGGGTAGCCCCGTAGACGGCCCGCCACGCTGTACGCTGTTCACCACGCACGGAATTTCCGCCATCACGGCATAACCGAGTGCTTCCTGCATAAGTGAAAAGCCGGGTCCGCTGGTAGCTGTCATGACCTTATTTCCAGTCATGGAAGCACCTACAATGGCGCACATGGAGGCTAGTTCGTCCTCCATCTGGATGAAATGCCCCCCGCACCTGGGGAGTTCCTCCGAAAGAATTTCAGCGATCTCCGTGGACGGCGTAATAGGATAACCCGCGAAAAAACGGAGTCCCGCATATAACGCACCACACACGCAGGCCTCATTGCCCTGAACAAAACGCACGGTATCGCTCATGAAGCTTCTCCTTGCGGTTCCTTACCCCGTCTAACGCAGGTTATAGCCAAATCGGGACAGTACAGTTCGCACAGCCCACAAGCGACGCAAAGTTCCGGTTCGGCGACGATAGCCTTTTCCTCCGAGTCTAGGCCAAGCACCTTTCGAGGGCAGAAGGCCACGCAAATGCCGCATCCCTTGCACCAGGCGCGGCGTATCGAAACGCTTTCCATACTCACCTCACGCATAGATCATGTGAAAGGCCAAAAAGAAAGACCCCGTACGGTAACGCCGTACGACCCTATCCAAAAGCCCAAACGGGCAAACTGGCGCATGGAGAAACTAGCGTAAAGCTTCGCTCAAACGGCTCATTGGCCCCTGCTCAAGCCGATCGACGGCTTCGAGAAGAGCCGCTGCCTTTCCCGGCGGAAGGACGCTTGCTGTTTCGGTAAGAAATTTTCGACGGATATCCTCAAAACTAGCCGGATTTTCTGGCATTCCTTTTGGGGTGTCGATTCGGAAGGAAAGATGTCTGCCGTCGGCGAGGTCAGCGGAAAGAATCCCCGCGCGCAAGGCTGGAAAAGCCTCCGTAAGTGCGGGATCTTCCCGCACTTCAATACGGCGACAAAGTGAAAGGAGCCGGGGGACAGAGGCGAACGTCGCCATATCGCGGCGAGAAACATTTCCTCCATCCAGTGCCAGCGCAACAGCGCAGGGAATGGAAAAACGGCATTCTTGAATCGTTTTCGGTTCGGGATTGTTCAACACCGCACTGTTACGGTAGCCGTCATAACGCAGATGGGTGATTGCATCCGTGGAAAAACCGCTCCGTTGCAGTTCTGCACGGAGAAGGAGCGCCGCGTCGATCGCGGGGAAGGTATGCCCACACGCGGAATATAGCTTATGATAAGCACTGAATATTTCTGGATATTCCAGTCGACAAAAAAGCCAACGGGAATCGTACTCGCCCGCATAGGCATGGAAAAAGCCTTCGCGCGCTTCAAGAACACATGCGGGAGCCGTCATCCCCTCTGAAGCGAGCAAAGCTGCCGTCAGCCCGTCGAGGGCCGCCCTCCCCGCGTGGAAATGCTTGACTGTGGCCCCGTCCTCAAGAAAGGCAAACAAACCAGCAGCACTGGAGGCTGCAATCCCCATACTGTGAACAATGCCCATTCCGTCAAGCCCGAGTAACACCGCGCAAGCAACCGCCGCACCGAAAGCCCCCGCTGTCCCAGTAGAATGAAAACCTCGACTGCGGTGGGCCTTGTCTATGCAGCGGCACAGCCGCCCCGCCGCCTCGTACCCGCAAGCCAAAGCTTGGATCAACTCTCTGCCGGAAACACCGCGCTCTTCAGCAAGAGCTAACGCTGCGGGAATAACGGTTGCAGCGAGGTGTAGGCCGGAAACTCCACTGTGTGAATCATCGAGTTCTTCAGCATGCCCGACAATCCCATTGTGAAGGGCCGCCCGCACCGCCGTCCCCGTACTGGGGAGGCCAATCAACGTACAATTGCCTCCCCCCCACGCCGCCGTCGCGCCAGCCACGGCCCGGAACGAACCGGAATCCGTCCCGGCAAATGCCGCCGCCAAAAAATCAATAATGCATTGTTTCGCTTTGGCGATGAGAGCATCGCTGAGGGGCTCTGCTTGCAACTCTACGATACGGGAAGCCAACTGCCGGATGAGGGGGACGGCCATAAGTGCACCTGTATTATTCTATTTCATGCAAAAACCGCTCTTTTGAGCTGAGCAGGTGCTCACGCATCCGGGATGCGGCGAGCTCCTTATCCCCTGCCTGGATCGCTTCAAAAATAGCCTTGTGCTCCTGAATTCGGATGCGGCTGATCTCCACTTGATTGAGCCCTTCCTTCATGGCTTGCCATAAAGGTTTTTTCAATACATCCACTAGGCTGCTGATGGAATGTACAATAATTTCGTTTTGTGTGCTCTTGGCGATACCGAGATGGAACTGCACGTCCGCTTCGGCGTATCCGGTCCGATCACCCTTTCCGATAGCCTTCGCAATACGTTCCAAACATCCTTTCAAGCGGAGAACGTCTTTTGCTGTAGCCCGCTCAGCCGCAAGATAAGCGACGCCGGGTTCTAACCCAACGCGGGAATCGACCATCGTGAAGGGATCAACATTGGGAATAAAAATGGTCTCCAGAGAAAACGCCTTTTCCTCATTTTTAGGCAGTGCTACCACAAAATTCCCCTGACTATGACGGACCTCAAGGATCCCCATCAATTGGAGTGCTGCTATAGCTTCCCGCAGGGTGTTGCGGCTGATGTCCATCTCCTGCGCGAGCACCCGTTCCGGGGGCAGCTTGTCCCCTATGGCGTACCGGGATGCTATCACGGACAGCAATGCCTCAACGGCAAGCATGCTCTTCTTCTGTTGTTGTTTGATTTTTGGGAAATCGACCACAAACGCCTCCCTTTTGCTTATATGGTTGGCAAACACCCTTCCAAGGATAACAATGATTCCCTGCGGAGGAATCTGCCGTACCCACGGTTTTAGGGTGTTCCTCCCACCGTAGCAAGCTCTTCATCAAATGAGCATAGGGGACGCGAAGAGAAACCGGGCGACCACCACATCTGGCGGTCGCCCACCACCATTACATCCGCTCGTCGCAAGGATACGGCAAGCTACGCAAGGGGAACGGCTTTGCTGCGTGCTCCAACAGCGCCTTTTCATCCGGTTCAAGTCCCAAGCCCGGCTTCGTGGGCAGATCGATATAGCCGTTAATCGGCTTAAACTGCTGCCCGCCGGGAAACAACTTGTCGCAGAACTCGACAAATGGCAGGAAATATTCCGTGATAATGAAGTTTGGCATTCCGGCGGAAGCGTGTACCGTCGCAGCAAGACCAAGAGAAGTCGAATTATAGTTGTGCGGCGACATTCCTATGAAATAGGGTTCCGCCATCGCCGCAATCTCACGTAACTCAAGAATACCGCCACAGTTGGCAACATCCGCGTTGAGGTAGTCCGCAGCGCGGTAGTCGAACACCCGCCGGAACCCGGCCTTGCCAAAAATATTTTCCCCCGTCATCACTGGAATATGAGTTTTCTGCCGTACTTCAGCGATGGCTTCGACGTTCTCGGCTTGACACGGCTCCTCAATAAGGAAGGGGTGGTACGGAGCAATGCGATCGGCAACGGCAACGGCATGCGATACAGAAAGCCGACGATGAAGCTCAATCAACAAATCTACGTCCGGACCTACAGCGTCGCGCACGGCCTTGACTACCTTCTCCGCATGGGCCTCATGTTCGCGCGGAATGAACGTCCGCCATGGACGCGGCAAAGGATCGAACTTCAGTGCCGTGTACCCCTGTTTTACGGTCGCTTCCGCAGCACGAGCGAAGTCATCGGGCGAAAGTATTTTATAGCTCCAGCCGTTGGCGTATACCCGAATTTTCTCACGGCACTTTCCACCGATAAGATTGTAAACAGGCTGCCCGCAGGCCTTTCCCACGATGTCCCACATAGCGGCCTCAAGGCCGGACACTGCGCAATAGAACTCCAAAGAACTGCGCCGCTGAGCATAATCGTCATAGGCCCACTGAGAAAAATACTTGATATCAAAAGGATTACGACCAACGAGGTATTCTCCGATCTTCTCCACATGAGCATTCATAGAAGGATCGCGGTCGTATTGCGTGTAGACTTCTCCCCACCCACTGATACCTTCATCCGTTTCTATTTTGACGAAGATGAGGTTCTTACGCCAACCAGGATGGACAGGGAACGACTTCACGGCAGTAATCTTCATGATGCACTTCCTTGGTCGAAAGACGGATGGGGCGACCGCCGGAGAAATCCCCGGCGGCCAGGCATTGTTACTCGTTATACAGCCGGGACATGTCTATACCGGCACGCCTAATGTCTTCATCCGTGATTTCAGGCATCACGGGATTGACTCCGTCGTATATTTTGGTGCTGACAAAGGTACGACCGCAGCCGGGGCACCCAGAATCGACGCCATACTTCATGGTCAACTCGCGCAGGGAGCGGTAGACTTCCACGAGAAATGCGGGCGTCGGTGTAGGATGTTTTTCAAGATGTGTACCAGGAATCGGCCGGAATATCCCCATACGGGGCACCACACCGAGCTGGCAGAGCTTTTCGATACCCGCAACAGTGGATTCGAGCGGCTCAAGGCCAGTGACGATAATAGAATAGGCTTTATTCGGCCCTCCGCGCTTAGCGGCATATTCCAGCATCTTAAAGAAATGGGCGTGCGGCACGCCACGATCCACTTCGTGCAACTTGCCGGGGCAGATGTACGCGTAGAGCTTTTCGTCATATACTTCGATGTCATATCCGATCTGATCAGCTCCGGCGTCATAAAGGATGTCGATATACTTCTCCTCTTCGGGCGGGCAGATGGACATACGCACCCATACATCGTAACGGCGCTTGATTTCACGGACAAGTTCCGCATATTCCTCGTGTCCGCGTCCAGGAGGGGCGAACGTTCCTGCATTGAGGCCGATGTGCTTGACGTCCCCCCCCTCCACGGCGGCACCCACCACTTCCAAAATATCCTCATTGCTCTTGCGATACAGCTCGTCGCGCTTCATACTGAGGCCGATACCGCAGAACTTGCACTGGCGTTCCTTATATGTCGTCAACTCGTCATCTCGGTAGTAGCCCCAGAACCAACAGCGGTTGTCGAGGGCGATAGCAAGGAAGTCTCCGGTCACGACGCCGATCTTTTCCATCGGATTGCCGCTAGAAGTCTTCTTACCATAAAAACTTGGCCGCGGGCATGGCTTCACGTGCTGGACAACCTCGCCATTCTTCTTGATGACGGGATGACCGCTTTCGTCGTTGCAAAGCAGGAACGGAGAATCTTTATAATGCCATGGAAACCGTTCTCCTTCGATGGCAGGACTAACGTACATGCCCTGCTCCAGTCGAAGATCCATTCCGGTACTGGTAGGACCGGTCCGCGTCCAAAGGGGCTCCTTGAGTGCCCCACCGAGTTGCTTGTTGAAGTTGGCATCCACCTTCATGCCTTGCGCCAACAGCTCAAGCCGGAGTAGTGCCGGGTTATACGAACTCATAACGCTCTCCTTGGTTTTATGGTTCAATTTTTAAACCAATAAACATACAAAAAACAAAGCAAACGAGAAGGCAGAACAGATACAAATCATTACAGTTGATTTGTTGGTACAACCAATATACCAAACGAAGAACGATGTCAATACTCGTTACCTTCTTTCTTCTTAAAAAGAACTTTTTCAAAATAACTATATGAATATATAGAATAAGTCAGGTACATCCGTCAAAGCCGGGGCTTGAGATAGCGTGAACCACTCAAAGCGGTTTGGAAACGCGTGAGTCGACTAAGATGAACTCACCACTATGATTAGGGAATCTTGTAGTTGTGCCTCGGTGGGAATGGTCACTTCCTACCGAGGCAATTTGTAACTGTGTCTAAAACCTATGCAACGTCCCGGAATATGCATAATCGTGGGTTACCCACGTTTCGTTTTCCAGCGATTCCATACCCATGCACCAATTAAAACGATAACTCCAGCCAGTACAGCCGCCGCCCACTGCTTTCCATCCCAGTGCAGAGGATTCCATATCCCATCCATGAGGCCTGTTGCCAGATAGACGCCTATGGCATAGGCCGGAAACTGGCCCGCGAATTTCTTCATCATGGCTATCGCTCGCTTCTTCAGTTTCTAACACTAGATTTCCTGATCCAGTGCTGCTTCGATGGCATCTTCCTCATTAAGGGCATCCTCTCTGAACGCCCCACACTTTTCAGCCTCATCGGGATCAAATTCCACTTCGTGCCCCGGCACATCCAGTTCCGCACACTTTGCGTCCAGTACCTCCCGTGCCGCCGTCTCCTCGTCCGGGCGCTGATACTGTTCCCTGATCCACTTTTCCGCCTGTTCCTGAGTCACTTCGTGTTCTTCCATCATCGTTCCATTCCTTCGGAGCGGGACCGCTCCTGTTGCTTATTCCGTTCCAGTTCCTTGATCTTTTCCGTGATCGCCTTCTCTATCGCCGGCTTAAGCTGTCGCTCGACCGCCGCCATTCCGAATTTGCTCTTCGCAGCCAGGTCATTAAAATCCGTGAATCCCGCACGGTCCTTTTCACGTTCTCCGGGCGCAAAAATGGGGAAGACAGCCTTCCCGCCCACGGCCTCGGCTGCCATTTCAGCCTTTTCCCGCCCTACATTGCGGCGCACCCTGGGATTATCCAAAAGATGCTGATCATCATCGCCAGCGACGATCACCGCCTTGTCAGGATACTTGTCGTGCAGGGCCTTCGCAACAGCCATCAGATTCCCGGAGTCGAACGCGGCCACGACCGGAGCGGCAATGCCATCAGAGATGCTTCCCGCCGTAGCGTAGCCCTCGGCGATAACTATGGCCGGAGCATTGCGCAGGGCATCCATGCCTCCTCCAGCTACTGTGAAGCACCCCTCCTTACGGCCATTCTTCGCAAACCGCTTCGTCCCGTCCTCCTGGATGTACTGCATGGTCCAGAGCTTCCCTTCGACATCAAACGCCGGAATGCAGGTGGTCTTCCCGTCCTCACCAAGGAAGACGCCCTTTCTCGCTCCCAGCCCCTTCTTCTCCAGATAGGGCGTGGCCACATTCTCCCGCATCCCATTCAATTGCCCCGCCACTCGCTGTGCGGTGTTCTCCTGCTCCTGCAACTGTGCCGCTGCCCGCTCAGCTTGTTTGCGCTCACACGCCGCCTTGAACGCTGCCCGATCCTGGGTACTCAGAACGGCTCCTTGCGATTTCCAGCGGATTTCCTCGCCCGTCCGGTTATTTTTGGCATAACCTGCTGGCCGGCCATCCATATGGCCAACATAGAATCCTGACTGCGCTCCCTCGCGATCTCCCTCTACCCGGATACGATGGGGCTTGCCGTCCATGACCGGGTGTTCCCCCTCGACGGTGCATCCAACGTTCCGCAATGTTTCGCCAAATTCTTCTCGTGGCGACATGGGAGGCATCTGCTGGGATTTGACGTTCTCCGGAAGCCATCTCTTCAGCTTTTCCATGTCACCCTTTGGGCCGACATACCAACTGCGGGCATCCTTGTCCCATTCCGCGCCGGCCTTTTTCGCCGCCCAGTGATCCTGATACGCTACCGCAAGGTAGATGCGTTCCGCCGTCACAGGGTCCTGCGCCTTCCGCTCCTGCATGGATTCATCTCTCCCGAGCCATTTTCCAAACGGCTCCACGTCCTTTCCTTCGGGGACATACCAGCTTTTCTCTCTCCGATCCCACTTTGCGCCAAGGTCGCTGGCCGCATCCTTTTCCCTGTACGGAACGTTCAGATATATCCGCTCCCGAACCTTCTCCGGAGATGACACTTCCCTCGATACCGTCCCTTCCTTCCGGGATACGGCATCTTGCACCTTGTCGTCCATGAACGGCGTGGCATCGGCAAAGGATTCCCGCTCGGTCTGTCTTTCCAGGCGCTGTTCCTGTGTCAACTCTAAATCCATGATGAAATCGCAAATTTTTTCAGCGTCAGCCGCCGCTCTGAAGATTTCACGAGGATCGTCCTGGAGCACCTTGATCCAGCTCTGGACATACGCGGCATGGGAATCGACGCTCACCCCAATACCTAACTCGGCAGAAAGCATCATGCTGCCGATCTCAGCCCGCAGCTCTTCCTTCGCATAGGAAATACTCCCAAACGGCCCGGACTCTCTGTTCAGCCTGGTCTCGTGTCCGGTCCAGTGGCCAAGCTCATGCAGCGCGGTCGAGTAGTAGCCCACTTCATCCGAAAACTGCGCCTTCAGCGGCAAATAGATGGCATCCTCTCCCGGCCTGTAGAACGCGCCGGCCTGTTTTCGGTTGACGATCTTCGCTCCGGAAGCCTCAAGGAGCTTCTCCGCTCTGGTCACATCCGCCCACCCCTGCGGCTTCTCAGGTGTGAGCAGCGGCTCCAGGCCTTCAATCTGGTCCGCATTGAACACGTAACTGATGAAACTGCGCGGGCGCTCCAGTTGCACCTTTTCCTTGACCGCATTTCCATCCGTATCCCTGACGGGCTTGCCGTCTTCGCCATGTACCGTTCGCTCCTCCTCGAACTTCCAGTAAATAATCGGAGTCCCTTTCTCGCCCTTCCTGACCTGCGCTCCGACGGATTGCGCCTGACGGTACGTCATCCATCGGGGGTCTCCGTGACCCTGCATCATGAGGTACAACATGTTGCCGCCGCGATACGGCTTGCCCGTCGTCGGATTCATGGGGCGTGAGCCGTACCCCCCGGCATCCCAGGGCTGTTGCCACGGTGCCGTGCCCTCCTTCAGCTTCTCGATCAGTTGTTCGGCCACTCGCGTATAGTGATCTTCTGACCTAGCCATAAACTACTCCCATGTGATAAGGGGTTTTAAAGGCGTACATATCGCATCGGTACTCACAGCGCCGAAATAGCGACTGTCGAAAGACAGGGGATGTTCGGACATGACCAGAGCCTCTTCATACAGCTCGACGCTGCCATCCACGCGGGACGGGATGGATGGCTGTCTTGCGCTGTTCTCCAGAGGAATGCCGTTCACCCGCACGCGCTCATCGGAAAATGTAACATGGTCGCCGTCTAGGGCTGCAACCCGTTTGATCAGGTATCCGTACCGATGGGGACAGACGCCATAGGAAACAAGCCCGTGGTCTCGGCCATACCTGTTCACTTCGTTGTCTTCCGGACAGACGAGAACCAGATCTCCCCGATGTACGGGGCCATGCGTCTTCATGTAGATGCCTGGGGGAAAACTCTTCGTGGTGTTGATGACGAAAAAACTGGCCGTCACTTGGGCGAAAGCGAGAACCAGAATCGCGCTGCTACAAAGCAAAGGAAGTTTCGGCATCTTCGGCCTCTACTGTCTTTTGGAACGCCTTCTCCTTTTTGGGCACCATCGTAACATCCGTCCGCACGGGCGGATCAACGCATGAACGCTTCTGGAGCACGGGATCGAGGAAGTAAGGCATCTGAATGCCGCGTATTGCTGGAATTCCCGCGTAAAACAGCAGCATGTCCCCTCCCTCGATCATCACATCGCCTTTCATTTTCGGACCGCGCATACGCAGACATTCGTCCTCGGTCATCAATGGACGCGATACGTCTCTGTAGGTCTTTGTCATATTTGACTGGAACAGGCTCAACCGGCTGCCACTCATCGCAATTTCCGCATAGGATACCGTCGTCTGCCCTGTCAGTTGGGAAAGATACTTGGCTGTCTCAAGTTTCTGCGGCGTGAACGCCACCTGAATATGACAGTTTGAAGTGATGGCCTCGTTCTCCCCATATCCTTCTTCCCTGCTTCTGAGCTGCGCCAGATCCTGAGCTATCAGATAGAACCGTATTCCATAGCCCGCCAGGAAGGCTAAGGACTTCTGGATGACTTCGAGTTTTCCGAAACTTGGAAACTCGTCGATGAGCATGAGCAGCTTGTGCGTATTAGGAGACTTGGCGCGACGCGACTCGCCAATCTTCTCATACGTCATGCCTGACGCGAGTTTGCGGCAGATCATCGCCAAAAGCAGACGGAATAGCGGCTTGACGCGCTCCTTGTCGGTCTCTTCCGTAATAATATAGAGCGTCACCGGATCGGCATAATTCATCAGATCTTTGATGCAGAACTCGGAAACCGATGTATTTTTACTGATGATGTCGTCCCTGTAGAGGGCAACCGTATTGCGCGTCGTGCTCAGCACCGAGCCCCGCTCCTTCGTCGGCGTATTGATAATGTCCTGTGCACACTTGACTACAAGAGGATGAGGCTCCATCTGTCCGGTGCTCTCGTTCTTCCGGTGCTTGTGCTCCTGCATTGCCTTCCAAAATTCGTCTTCGAGCAAACTCGATTCCGGAGTAGACAGAAGTGCATCAACGGCTCCCAGAGATGCGTCAAATTCCCGGTTCTCTTCCCGTAAATACAGCACATGGGTTATGAGACCTGTCAGCAACGAACGACATAAGTTCGTGAAGTGTGCGGAAGAATCCCCCCCGTCCAGTCCCTTGCCGTTTGGATCAGCAAGCAGCGTGGCAAGATTCTGGATGTCTCCCGTCTCATACTTCGTCTTGAGCCTGACCTCATCCAGAGGGTTCCATTTGACTGACTCCGGAAAAGCCGGTTCAAAGCGCAGCACCTTCTGGCCTGCGTATTTCTTCCGCCAGCCGGCGGTCAACGCCCAAAGCTCCCCCTTCATGTCGGTGACGACGCAGCTCCTCATCCACGTAAGCAGCGTAGGAATGACGAGACATACGCCCTTGCCCGAACGTGTAGGAGCAAAACACAGGACATGCTGGTTTCCGTCATGTCGCAGGTAACGCTTTTCCCGTTTTCCCCTCCAGCCCCCCACAAATACGCCTTCGTCGGTCATCAGTCCCGCATGTTTCACCTCCTCTTCCTCGGCCCATCTTGCCGAACCGTGCAGGTACGGATTCCGCTGTCCGGTATTCGCGGCAACAAGACGAACAAACAGGCTCATAAGCAAAAGGACACCAGAAACGAACAACCCAACCGAGCCCGCTCCTATGAACATCCCCGGTGCGGCATCATACGCCATGCTTCCCCATACGAGTATGCCCCAAGGGGGATAGATGCCATTGACTTGAGGGCCAAGGAATTCGCCGTATCCATACTGATGGGCAAAAACCTGCGTCGCCACGCTCAGGCCGGCAAACAATGAGAACAGGACGAATAACCGCTGTTTCCAACTTCCGCCTCTCTGCTCCTGCATGACGGCAGGTTCCGCATTCCGCTTTTTCATGCCGCGCCTCCTAACGCTCCATGCCGCTGTCCATGTCTCGTACTTTCGACTGGCTTTTCGTGACTGCCTGCGTTTTGCGCCCGGTAACTCCGAAAAGTCCCTTCAATTCAGCATCGCCGTGAACGGCAACCTTATCGAGGTGCTTTTCCGCAAAATGTTTGAGCTCCCGAATTTCCCGGGGAGTCGGGTTATTCGGTATGAGGATTCGCCCATCCCGCTCCCGGATATTCCCTGAAAAAATGCGCGTTCCCTTGCGCGTGACGACTTCCGGCATCCCCAGCGGTTCCTTTTCAATACCGCTGAGATAACCGCCCTCTTCCCTCCCCGAAGTTTTCCGGGAACATAAAAGGGCCAGAGCTTCCGACGATTGCGGATTCCGTTTGTCGCGGCTTGTTTCACGCAACCAGTCCATCCACTGATCCTTTCTTGCCTGTTGCCGCAACTTCTTTCGGCTCAGATAATAAAGGATCATCTTGTTCACACGCCCGCTCGTCATCTGGTTGATCAGGAAGTTTCTGAGCCTGAAGTCTTGCAGGGCACTGTCAAACATTTTCTGTCTATCTTCCTGTATTTGCTGCCTGTTACCGGAAGACTCGGCCTTTTCCTTCTGAAAGGCACGCCATAATTTTTCATGACCTCTCGCAAGGGGTTTTCTTCGATAAACCTTGGCTGGCATAACGAGATTTTCATGATATTCTTCGAAAGATCCAAGACGCATTTCAAGATTTTTTTTGGATAATCCTCTATCCACGGAACTGGCTTTCACATGAATCTTGTCGGATACGAAGACAAAACCGTTGCCCCGCGCCCGTAGAGAAAGCCCATTCTCCAGACACACATGATGGAACTCCTTCCAGCTTTTGGCATTCTGCAAATCAGACAGACAATTGCGCTGTATCCAGCCAGTCAGGGACTCCAGGCCTCCTGCCTTCTCCATACTGGTCGCCACGCTTGGGCGTCCCCTGTTCCGGGAAGTATGGTTATCGACCTCAAGCCCATACTCCTTTTCAAGCTGCGAGCATGTTCTGGCCAGCGTCTTATAGTCATAGTACGGTTCATGAATCCTTAATGTTTCTGGATGGATCTTGTTGATAGCAACATGCAGATGGAGGTTTTCCGTATCGCCGTGCAAAACGGAAATACGCTGATGCTCGCCATAGCCAAGATTCTCACAAAAACGCTTTTCAATAGCGGTAATCGTGTCACGATCCGGACGCTCTCCCTCGCGGAAACTGATGATAAGGTGATATGTTTTATCGCTCTTTGCCTGTCTGTTTTCCGCCTGTACGGCCATCATCTCCAGGGCCGCACCCTCTACATCCGGGCTGTAGCATCCCGTTATCGTCACGTCCTGGACACGAGAACTGCTCTTCTTGTCCTCCAGGTACTTCGCCAGCCGGACGACTCGGCTTTTGGATGCGTTCCGCATGGGACCCGACCATATCACGAAAATGGGCATTGCCCGTACGTTCCAGAATATCCGTCTGTGGAAGAGTATGACTGTCTTTGACAATGTGATTATCGCCAAGCACATGCGGGCCAAGCACAATGTATTTTCTTCCACCTTCCGGATCAGCCGCAAGGAAGAGGCCCGCATGCGGGAGGAAACCGAGGCTTTGCTGCGGGAGCAGGGATTGTGGCAGCACCGAGACGCTTTGGCCACAGGCCTGCCTTACGGCCTCCAGCGGCGTCTGGAAATTGCCCGGGCCCTGGCTACGGAACCCAAACTCCTGCTGCTGGATGAACCGGCTGCCGGGATGAATCCGCAGGAGACCCTGGAACTGGCGGACTTTATCCATGAAATTCGGGACAAACACCATTTGACCATCCTGCTCATCGAGCACCACATGGACTTGGTCATGAACATTTCCGACCGGATCTACGTGCTGGATTTTGGCAGCCTGATTGCACAGGGACTGCCCAGTGAGATTCAGAAAAATCAACACGTGATTGACGCCTATTTGGGGGTGGTAGAAGATGAGTGAACCAATTCTCAGCATTCAGAACTTACAAGTCAATTACGGGGGAATCGAGGCAGTTAAGGGGATTTCCTTTGATGTACCGGAAGGGGAGATCGTGACGTTGATCGGCGCCAATGGCGCAGGCAAGAGCTCCACGCTGCGGGCCATTTCCGGTTTGGTGAAGCCCAAGGGCGGAAAAATCCTGTTTCGAGGAGAAGACATCACGGGAAAAAACCCTACTGAGATCGTCTCCCGGGGTATTACGCTGGTTCCGGAAGGGCGGCGGATTTTTGCGGATCTGACGGTCAAGGAAAATCTCCGCGTCGGCGCGTATCTTCGGAAGGATGACATCAGTGAAGATATGGAGTGGGTGTTCAGTCTCTTTCCCCGCCTTCGGGAACGGGAATGGCAGGCCGGCGGCACTCTGTCCGGCGGTGAGCAGCAGATGCTGGCCGTTGGCCGGGCGCTGATGAGCCGTCCCAAGGTCATGATGATGGATGAGCCCTCTCTGGGCTTGGCTCCGTTGGTGGTCCGGGAAATTTTCCGGATCATTGAAGAGGTCAACAAAAAAGGCGTTACCATCCTTCTCATTGAACAGAACGCAAACATGGCACTGAAGACAGCGGATATGGGTTATGTTATGGAGACAGGACGCGTCACAATGTCTGGGCCGGGGCAGGAACTGCTGGCCAACGAATCGGTAAAAGCAGCTTATCTGGGAACCTAACACAATGCAAAAATAGGATCTGCTTGTAATAGCAGATCCTATTTTTATACCACAGATCAACTCAGAACAGAACAAAACGGGGGAATTTTCAAAAGCTCAGGATGTTGCCATTGATGCAAGAACAGGAAAAAAATGACAGAAACATTTCCTTCTTGCATAAATTGATTCATTTTTAGAGCATTATTTTGCATCTTATCCCGTGACAACCCTAAAATAATCGTGAAAATTTACAAAAAATATGAAAGAATAAATTTTTTGCTTGCAAAAAGTGGTTTCCAGTGTTATAGTTTCCTCTGTAATAAACAGCCGTTTCCGGCGATTTTGTCATATTTGAAGGGGGAACTAAAATGAGAGCCGACAGCACGTCCCTCTGTAACGGGGATGCCTCATTTGCTGTGATCAACGCCTGTTATGTTTTAACAGACCAATATCGCTGCATTCTATCTGACCTGGGAAAGGAACATCATTTAACAGAGAATGAGATGCTTGTCTTGGTCCACCTGGCGCTGTATCCCGATGCTCGCACCCAAAAGAAGCTTCAGGCAACCAATCTTCCGCTCTCAGTCTCATCCATTTGCCGCATGGTGGATTCTCTGCGGAGAAAAGGGTATTTATCGACCTGCCTGGATGAGAATGACCGCCGCTCCTGGATCATT
>OKRX01001226.1_pt1 | contig 19423 bp, 13 predicted proteins | sample 1601241 | NCBI WGS metagenome assembly OKRX01 (sample SAMEA3541500, study PRJEB24748) | human gut metagenome | biome: human gut; feature: human-associated habitat; material: faeces | place: China | collected 2012
GCAGCTCACTCGTAATGAGCAGGTCGCCTGTTCGAATCAGGTCAGTAGCTCCAAAAATCCTACGAATTTACGTTTAGAATCGTAATTTCGTGGGATTTTTTTATTTAGTCTCGCAAGTTTTCGCAAAACCGCAACATCGCCCACAAAACAAGACAAAATAAAACGCCCCGTGACACCATTTCATAGGGCGTTATACGCATTTTTATGCTTTTTGGGGACAGGCTCCTTGAGTTCACAATGTAGGTTTGTCAATGATGAGTTGGTCACAGGATCTTGCGCAGCTCCTGCACAAGGTCGCCGATCACGATGGGTTTGGACAAAAAGCCGGTCATGCCGCTTTCCAAGGCATTGCGGCGGTCTTCATCGAATGCGTTGGCAGTCATGGCAAGGATCGGGATCTTTGCCAGTGCAGGGTCGGCCAGTGCGCGGATCTGCCGGGTGGCGGTATAGCCGTCCATCACCGGCATCTGCACATCCATCAGCACCAGATCATAGCTGCCCGGTGAGGCAGTGCTTACCTTTTCCACCGCCACGGCACCGTTTTCCGCCGTATCGACCCGGAAGCCGTACTCCCGCAGGATCTCCTGCGCGATCTCACGGTTCAGCTCGTTGTCCTCTACCAGCAGGATGTGCCTGCCCTTGAAGTTGGTGCTCTTTTTCGGCAGAAGCTCCTGCGCCGCATCCGTCTGTGTCTGGCCGATGGCGTTCATCAGGGTCTCGCGCAGGTCGGACATGAACATGGGCTTGGAGCAGAAGGCGGTCACACCGGCAGCCTTTGCCTCCACCTCAATGTCGGACCAGTCGTAGGCAGTCAGGATGATGATGGGCGTATCATTGTTCAGGCTGCGGATCTGGCGGGTGACTTCGATGCCGTTCATATCCGGCAAGCGCCAGTCGATGATATAGGCATGGTAAGCATCGCTCATCTCGATGGACTGCCGTGCACGCAGCACCGCTTCCTTGCCGGAAAGGGTCCACTCGGCACGCATGCCCACCTTGACCAGCATCTTTGTCACGCTGTCGCAGGTGTTGAAATCGTCATCCACCACCAGTGCCTTCAGGCCTTCCAGTTCGGTGATCTTTTCCACCGGACGGTGCTCTGCCTGCGCACGCATGGGCACACGAATGATAAACTCGCTGCCCTTGCCCTGCGCCGTCTGCACCTCGATGGTGCCGCCCATCATATCCACGATGTTTTTGGTAATAGCCATGCCAAGGCCGGTGCCCTGGATCCGGCTTACCGTGGAGGTGCGCTCCCGCTCAAACGGCTCAAAAATCTTTTTGGCGAACTCTTGGCTCATGCCGATGCCGTTGTCCTTGACGCGGAACTCGTACTGCCCGCAGCCGCGCACCGCTCCGGCAAGCTGCCGCACCCGCACCGAGACCGTGCCGCCCGCCGGGGTGAACTTGATGGCGTTGGACAGCAGGTTCAGCAGTACCTGATTCAGCCGGGTCTTATCGCAGTAGACGTCCTCATCGGTCACATCCATGGCATCCATATAAAGCTCCAGCTGCTTTGCGTAGATCTGCCCGCTGACGATGGTTTTCAGGTCGTGCAGCACATCCGAAAGGTTGACTTCCACTTCTTCCAGATGGATCTTTCCGCTTTCGATGCGGCTCATATCCAGCACATCGTTGATGAGGGAAAGTAGATGATTGCTGGAAGCGAGGGTCTTGGCAAGATAATCCTTCACCCGGTCTTTATCGTCAATGTTGCTGAGTGCCAGCGTGGTAAAGCCGATGATGGCGTTCATGGGGGTGCGGATGTCGTGGGACATATTGGAAAGGAAGGTGCTTTTGGCGCGGTTGGCAGTCTCGGCCGCTGCAACGGCATCCGAAAGTGCCTGATTCACCTGCCTGTCGGCGGTGCGGTCGGACAAGACAAGGATATACTTGGTCCTGCCCTCTACCTCGCTGCCCATGGCGATGTTATGGAACCAGCGCCGCTCTTTGGTCTCCCGATGCTCAAACTCGAAATCCCATTCGCGTTGCTGCCCGCTGAGCAGTCCTTCCAGAAAGTTCTTGTCGCGATCCGGGTCATCCTTCGGGTGCAGCGCTGCCAGAGCACGGGCATCCTGCCGCACTTCTTTCCACGGGATGCCCAGCAGCCGTTCGACGTTGGGGCTGACATAATCCACCTTGGAGGTCTTTGCGTCCAGCATCAGGAAAACGTCGTCCACGTTCAGCGAAAGCTTTTGGAACAGCTCGTCCCGGTACAGGATCTCAGTGTCCTTCCGGCGCAGGGTCGTATGGCTTCTGCGCAGGATCAGCAGGATGATCAGCACAGCAAGGCCAAAGGCGATGCCCGCCACGATCTGCACCGTGTGGAACCACAGCTTATCCAGACTGGCATTGACGATGCTGACCGGCACAAGCCCCACCATCGTCCAGTTCTGGACCGCGGTATCCTCGTAGACCAGATAATAACTGGTGTCGCCCAGTTTGACCCGCAGGTTTCCGCTGCGGCCCTGCGCAAAATCATCCGAAAGGGCAAGAATCTGTTCCTCGGAAAGGTCGGAATGGTCGCGCAGCATCGCAATGAAGTTGTAAATAATTTCCTTGCGGTTTACGGAATTGTCAATCACCACCCGCCCATCCGGGTAGATCACATAGTTGCTGGCATTGCCCTGAAAAGCAGAGCTGTCCAGCAATCTCAGCACAGCATCATTATAATAGGTGATGGCAACGGCATCGTAGGCAAAGCCCCGGTAGCTGCCCTGCGTTTCGGGGCAGATGAACGCAAGCATCGGGGCTTTGCCGGGCAGCGCCGTATTCACGACGATATCCTCGCCATCGGAGAGCTTTTCGTCCAGATTGGTCTGCAGGCCAAGGTAGCCGGTTTCCCCGGTCACGGTCGTGTAGTTGCCGTCATAGGAAAGAAAGTAGAAGTTAACAAATCCGGTTGCCTGCTGTGCTTCCTCGATATAGGCCTGAATTTCATCCTCATTCGAGGTGTTTTTCAGAAAGCCGTTGCACAGATGCAGATAGGTCATGTTTTTGCGCACCATCTCTTTCAGCATACTATTGGATTTATACAGCACCTCTTCCAGATGCGAGGTGCTTTCCTGATAGATGGTCTGCGACATAAACGAGATGTACCGGACGCTGAAACCGGCTGCCAGAAAGACCAAAAGAAGGATGGCAGCGGCGGCAGGCAGCCACTTGTGCCGGGAATAGCAGCTGTGTTTGGATTCGTGCTTTTCGTCTGCCATTCCGCTCACCTCAGTGTCATGTAGTTTTCCGGCTCTGCAAGCGCTGCGCCGCCGGAGATATAATCGCGCCATGTGTTCTTTACCCACGTATCTTCGCCCACAGACGTGCCGCTATCGCTCGCAAGCAGCGCTTCCATCTGCTTTTCCGTTGCAAGGCAGGTCACGGTAACGGTGTCGTCATCCCGCAGCGGCTGCCCGTTGCGGGTGATGCCGGTCAGGGTATAGCTGCCGTTATTCTCTTTTACCTCCACAGCAATGCCGCTGACCACTGGCAGAGAACCACGGTTGAAGGGCACAAACCCGCCCTCGCAGCCTTCCACAAAGGCGTGGACGGTCTCTTTCAGCTCCGCACCGGTCATGGTGCGCTGGCGGGACATCAGACCGTTCGGCATGATCATGGAAGCTGCCATTTTCTGGTTATAATCCGCCTGCAGCACACTGCCGGTAAAGCTGTTTGCGGTGGCAAGCAGTACATCCGTGCCATACACGCCGCGCAGCGTGTTTGCCATCACGGAGAAGGAAGCGCTGCCGCCGTTTGCGTGGAATACGTTGGAATAGGCCTTCCCGGAGGTCAGCACGGTCTCGTTGTCGGCAGGCTCCTCATCGGCAAGGAGCTGGGCATTGAAGGCCTGATACGCCTGCTCAGCGGTAAGCTCGCCTGCGATCATTTTGGAGACCACATCCTTGGAAACGGCAAAGAAATCGTTGGAGGCGATGCGGATATACATGTGGTTTTCTTCCACCACGCTGCGGACGTCCTTCAGATACTCGGTCAGGCGCAGGGGAACGTTCTGGCTGTAGCTCAGTATGTCCTGCCCCTCCGAGACGATGCGGTTCTGCGCCTGTTCGGAGAGCATGACGTTCAGCACCTTCATGGCTTTTTCGCGGCGCGTGGTGTCCTGCTCCAGATCCCGGTTCAGGGCAACTTGGAAATAGGGGGTGGTCATGATCCACGGTTCGCTGTTCTGGCTGAAGAAGGGCAGAAAGATCGTGTCGATGCCCTCATCCTGAAACATCTTCACGCCGGCAGAGCTGCCAAAGTACATGGCAACTTCTCCGTTCCGGAACATTCCGGTCACATCGTCGTAATTCAACGCAAGATCATCTGCTGTAAGGTGGGTATCCTGAATGAACTGCTCCATCCGCTCAAACGCCCCCGGCCATACGGTGTCGTCCAGACCCACCCGCGCGGTGCTGGCGGGGGCGCTGTAGGTAGTGCGCCACTTGCGCCCCGCGGTGGTGGTAAGCTCGGCAGCGGAAAGCCCCTGCAGGGTTTCCATGCAGGTGTAGTCGTAGGTATAATCGGAGGTAAAGCCGCAGATGCCTACCTTTTCAAAAGCCTGACAGGCAGCTGCAAAGCTTGCGTAATCGGTAGGCAGGGGAATATCGTACTGCTCAAAAAGGCTGCGGTTGACCACAAAGCCGTGGGCATCCGCGCACACCGGCAGCCAGTTCACACTGCCATCCTCGTTTTTGAAGCTGTTGAGGTAGGTGTTGTACACAGCGCCCGCCTCATTGGTCATGGCAAGGTTCATCAGGCTGTCCTTCAACGGTGCCGCATCGTGCAGCGAGAAGCGGCAGCAGGTGATGATATCCGGCAGACCGCCGTTCTGCTGCAAAAACTTGTAAAAATCCAGATCGTTGTTGCCTACGATGAATTCAATGTTCACGTCCGGCAGCTGCGCCTGAACATAGGGCGCATAGTTTTCGTACAGGCTGGTGCTCCACAGATACACCTGAATAGTCTGAGCGTCTTCCTGCTCCTGTGTTCGTTCCGCATTTTTTTCGCTGCATCCGGTGAGCAGGGATAGCCCCATCACCAGTGCCGCAAGCATGGAAAATAGGCGGCGCAATGTTTTTGTTTTCATCCGATCCTTCTCCTCACACTTCTTGGGCAGCCATCGTTTTGCGGTTGGCTGCTTTGGCTTACTGATCATACATCACCGTCCGCAAGAGTGTGCGCTGTAAAACCCACCCACGGAAAGGATGCCGCAATTTTTGCGTCTTTTCTGTTTTTACCGCGAAGGGGCACAGAATGACAGAGACATAAAAATATTTTACCACTACCATGAAAAATTTCAATAAAATTTCATATATTGGTCCATAAAAGCTGTGTGGGATTACAATAGATGTGTCACAAAGTGAAAAAAGACGAATGAGCCGTTCTGTGGTACAGTTAAATTGCTACACCAAACATCACAGAAACTGCCGTTCAGGCATAAGAAATAAAGCACCCGCAGCAATTTGCTCACCGGAGATTCAAAACCTCTGTGGCGCTTGCTGTGGGTGCTTTTGCTTTTGGGCGCTGTTTATTTCAGTACATCTGCAAGGACCTGCAGCAGGTGCGGAATATCCAGCGGCTTTGCAATATGGCCGTTCATACCGGCCTTCAGTGCGTTCTGACGGTCTTCCTCAAAGGCATTTGCCGTCATTGCAAAGATGGGGATGCCAGCCTTTGCGGCATCCGGCAGCGCACGAATCTGCCGCGTTGCCTCGTAGCCGTCCATGTTGGGCATCTGGATGTCCATGAGGATCAGGTCATACTGTCCGTCTGCCGCCTGCTTCATCTTCCGGACGGCGATCTCGCCATCCTCGGCAGATTCCACCTCAAAGCCCGCTTCCTTCAGGATCTCCACTGCGATCTCACGGTTCAGCTCGTTGTCCTCCACCAGCAGGATCTTTTTCCCTTTGAAGGCCTCCGCGTTCAGCTGCACCGGCCTGCAGGCAGGCTCTGCACCGAACGGCTCTGCCAGCACTCTGCGCAGCTCCGAGAGGAACAGCGGCTTTTCACAGAAGGCGGTAACACCGGCCGCACGGGCTTCCTCTTCAATATCGGCCCAGTCGTAGGCGGTCAGGATGATGATGGGGCGGCTTTTTCCAATCACCTTGCGGATCTGCCGCACGATCTCGATGCCGTTCATATCGGGGATCAGCCAGTCGATGATGTAAACGCTGAATTCATCCCCCTGCTCCATGGCATACCGGGTGCGGATCACCGCTTCCCTGCCGGAGATCGTCCACTCCGGCCGCATCCCGATCTTGGACAGCATGGTGCTGACGCTCAGGCAGGTGTCGGTATCGTCGTCCGCCACCAGTGCCCGCAGCCCTTCCAGCTGCGGGAGCTGCCTGAGCTCCACCTTTTGTCCGCTGAGCGCAAAGCAGAGATTCACGATAAACTCGCTGCCCTTGCCCGGCTCGCTCTCAATGGCGATGGTGCCGCCCATCAGGTCCACAATGTTCTTGGTGATGGACATGCCGAGGCCGGTACCCTGAATGCCGCTGACGGTGGAGTTTTCCTCACGGGCGAACTCCTCAAAGATGTGCTTCTGGAATTCCTCACTCATGCCGATGCCGTTGTCCTTGATGCGGAACTCATAGCAGGCCCGGCCCGCAGGCGCACCGTTTTTCTCAGCAATGCGAATGCTGATCATGCCACCTGTGGGAGTGAACTTGATGGCATTGGACAAAATGTTCAGCAGGATCTGGTTCAGCCGCAGCGGGTCGGTGATGATATCCTCGTTCTCCACATCTATGGTATCAATAAAAAGCGACAGCCGCTTTGCCGAAACATTGGGCTGAATGATGGAGCGCACATCGTGGACGAGGTCCGGCAGATGCACCGCTTTTTCCTCGATCTTTACCTTTCCGCTCTCGATGCGGCTCATATCCAGCACATCATTGATGAGGGAAAGCAGATGCTGGCTGGAGGTGGAGATCTTTTTGAGGTAGTCCAGCACCTGTTCCCTATTGTCGATATGGGTCGCAGCCAGCGAAGTGAAGCCGATGATGGCGTTCATGGGGGTGCGGATATCGTGGCTCATATTGAACAGGAACTCCCGCTTGGCGCGGTTTGCCGCCCCCTCGTGCTGAAGCGCGATCTCCAGCTTGCGGTTCTGTTCCTCCAGCTGGGTCTGGTACTTCCTCTCCTGCTCTTTTTTCTGCAGCTCCATCTCCTGCGCGGAGCGGCGGCGCAGCAGCTGAAGGATCATTACAAGCAGGATGTAGCCGACCAGAACCGTCAGGATCAGCAAAAGCGCCTCCCGGAAGATTATTTTTTCATCCGTGTACGCATAGAGATCGAAGGATCTGCCATGGCAGAACATCCCGAAATAGCAGCCGGAGCCGTTCCAGTCCCGGGTATGGGTCAGCTTCTCTGCGGCCCCGGCTTTGCGGATCCCCTGCGCCAGCGGACTGCCTGCAACATCCTGCCCAATCAGCTCCGGGCGGTTTGCGGCAACGACCTGATTGTTCTGCACGATGAACAGCGTGCCGCTGGTTTCTGCCGGGTAGCCATCCAGTATGCTCTGGATGGACAGCGCCGTTTCCTCCACAAATTCCGCCGGGGTGTACCGGTAGGCAAGCAGGAGCAGCTCTGTGCTTTCTGCCCGGTGTGCCGCAACATCCACAGCAGAGCCATCTTCCAGCAGGACGCGCTTCACATAGGTCTTTCGCGGGTAAGATAAAACGTCTAGAACAGCGTCATTTTTCAGCTGGTCGCCAAATCGGTCATAGCCGATGCCGTTGGTCGTGGACTCGCACCGGAGCGTGCCATCCGGTCCCAGAACCGAAATGCCGGTGAGCCAGAGCTTTTCTGTCTGCCTGTTCAGGCACTGCGGGTCGGAGAGGTCAAGCGCAGGATTCTCTGCCAGCTGATGGGCTGCGACCGCCGTGCGGCGGAGTGCCTTTGCCGTGATGGTATCGTTGTGCTTTTCAAAGCTGGTGGACTGGGATTTGACAAACTCAAGGGTCTGGCAAAAGCGTTCCTCTGCTGTGCGCATTGCCCGCCAGCTGGAGAAAAAAGCAACACCGGCCATCAAGAGCACGCCGATGATCAGATAGGCTGTCCATATCCTTTTATCCGGGGTGGTTCTGTTTTTACGCGCCAATTATGTCCACCTCCAGATACTGCGAAGCATTTTCAAGGTATCGGCCAATGATCCGCTCCAGCGTGCCATCCGCGCGCATCTGCGCAAGGGTATCGGTCAGCTGGCTGTCCAGCCCGCGGGTGTCGTTCTTGGCAAAGGCGATGCCCAGCCCGGTGACCAGCAGCGGTTCCTCCAAAATGCGGAAGTCTACGGCATTGTCCTTCATATATTGCAGGATGCCTGTCTCGTGGGCGGCGATGCCGTCCACATAGCCGCAGGCCAGCATTGCGTACTGCACACTGCGGTTTTCGATGCTGAGCACCTCCACCGTCTGCGGGATGCGCGGGTCGGAGCCGCTGAGAAAGATCTCTTCCGGCTTGCCGGTGCTCTGCACGGCGACGGTCTTGCCGGCAAGGTCGCTAAGGGATCGGATGCTGCTGTCGGCATCCACCGCAACCACCTGACGGCTCACCATGTAAGGCCCCGCCCAGCGGTATACCTCTTCGCGTCCATCCATGGAAAAGCAGCCCCAGATGCAGTCGATGGCGCCGCTTTCCACAAGATTTGTTTTCTGCTCCCAGTTGATCGTTTCAAACCGGGCAGCATACCCCATGCGGCGGAACGCCTCGGTGGCGATCTCCACATCGATTCCGGTGGGAACACCGTCATTATTCAGATAGATATAAGGTGGATAGCTGTCGCTTCCCACAACGATTTGTGCAAGACCGCTGTCTTTCGCTTCCTTTTCTCCGCAGGAAGTCAGACTGCTTACGGCAGCAGCTGCCGCCAGCAGCGTGCATCCGTTCAGGAATGCACGGCGTGAGATTCTGTGTTTCATTCGGGCTTTTTATACTCCTGTTTTGATCGCATCCGCAGCTCAGTTGTGCTGCTGTAATTCTTCTTTCAGGGCAGCTTGGATATCCGTCAGGCATTGCGGCAAGAGCGGCTTCCTGTTGATGAAGTTTTTCCAACAGCTGCTGCTCACGCGCTTTGTAATACTCCTCGATCTCGGAAAGTGTATTCACGTTCTAATCTTCTCCTGCATCATTCACATCGTTTGTGTGCTTCCTCTGCGGAAACGCGCTTGTCCGCTATTTATTTTCGGGGGGATAACACGGAAGCGTTTTACCGTCTGCTCCAGCGCAGCAATATCCACAGGTTTGGACAGGTGCTCGTCCATGCCGGCTTCCCTGCTCTTCTGCATATCCTCAAGGAAGGCATTGGCGGTCATGGCAAGGATGGGAATGATCCTGCCCAGCGGGTTTTCGCCGCTGCGGATGCGGCGGGTGGCTTCCAAGCCGTCCATCACAGGCATCTGCACATCCATCAGGATCATGTCGTACTCGCCGGGCTTTACGCTGGCAAAGGCATCCACGATTTCCTGACCGTTGGAGCAGATGGTGCAGCTTGCGCCATTGGCTTCCAGCAGCATTTCCAGAATTTCGGCGTTGATGGCGTTATCCTCGGCGCAGAGGAACTTCATGCCGGACAGAGGAGAAGTTTCTTCCTCTTCCTCCGGGAGTACCTGTGCCTCTGGCACCGTATCTGCTTCGGCATCAATGGGAAATTCCAGCACCACCTCAAAGCGAGTGCCCTTGCCGGTGGTACTCTCCACATTGATAGAGCCGCCCATCAGGTCAACAATGTTCTTGGTGATGGCCATACCAAGGCCGGTGCCCTGCACCTTGTTGGTGCCGGAGCGTTCCTCGCGGGTAAAGGGGTCAAAAAGGGTCTTCTGGTAGGCCTCGCTCATGCCAATGCCGTCATCCTGCACCACAAAGCGGTATCGGGCGTAGTGCTCGTTTCGGGGCAGCTCGTCCACCTCAAACCGGATATGCCCGCCGGTGGGCGTATACTTGACTGCGTTGGAGAGAATATTCATCAGCACCCGATTCAGACGGTTGGGGTCTGCCAGCACGTTTTCGTGCTGCAGATGGGTGTTTACCGTAAAGGTCTGGCGGCGCTGGCCTGCCTGCTGGCGGATGATGCTGTCCAGCTGGCTGATCTGCTGGGGCAGATTCGTTTTTTCCACATTCAGGGTGGTCTTGCCGCTCTCGATGCGGCTCATGTCCAGAATATCGTTTATGATGCCCAGCAGCAACTGGCCGGAGTTTTCCAGCTTGTCCAGATGTTCGGCCAGCTTTTCCGGCTGGTGCAGCTCGTTTTTCATCAGAGTGGTAATGCCGATGATGGCGTTCATGGGGGTGCGGATATCATGGCTCATGTTGGCAAGGAAGTCCGTCTTAGCCTTGCTGGCGCGCTCGGCGGACTGTAACGCCTCTGCGGCAATGTCCTGTGCCTGCCGCAGCTCATCGTTTACCTGCGTCAGATGGATGTTGTATTGCTCCAGACGGAGGTTCGCTTCTTTTTCTGCCTGCAGCTCCTGCTGCTGCTTTTGCCGCAGGAGAGACCAGCCGACAAAAACTGTTATGACCGAGAACACCATCGCAATGACGATGATGATGACCATGACGATGGTGACCAGCTTTTGGGTATTCACGGCCACATATTCTGCCGGGACAAGGAATGCCAGCGTCCACCGGGCGTTTTCCATCTGCTTCAGGGCGTAAAAATACTCGGTCCCGTCCAGCACGGCGTTGGAATAGCAGGAGCCTGTGCGGTCAAGTCGCTCCTTTGCCTCCGCAAAGGAAGAACCGTGCAGATAGGACATCCGGGAGAGCACGGTGTATACGTTATGCCCCTTCAGCAGCTCGGTATCGTTGGCGTTGAACAGTTTGAAACCGTCGTTATCCAGCACATAGACGCTGTTGTTATTTTCGTAGGCATCACAGCGGAAATAATCGTTCAGTTGGGTCATGCTTTGCGAAATACCAAAATAGCACAGGGTGATCTCTTTTTCTCCGCTTTGCAGTGTGATGGGGGTGGAGAGCTTTTCCAGAAACACCATCCGGGAGTCGTCCACGGTCAGCGAGTTAGAAACGTAGCTGACCCGCTGCGGTGCGCTTTCCAAATACTTCATTCCTCGCAGCAGCCCCATGCGGCCATTCTCAGTATAGTAATGTCCGGCAGAGTCCACGGCAATCAGTTCGTTCTGTCTTTCATGGTAATTGGAAAGCTCCGACAGCTTTTTCAGATAGCGATAGAACTCGGTATCGGTCTTTAACGGAGTGTAGTACAAATAATTGCATTGTACATTCACCTCGTTCCAGTGGGTGTCGATCACATCCTCCAGACTGCGGAACATCTGGTGGGTGACCTCTTCCATCTGGTTCAGCCGCTCATGGTAGACAAGGTTCTGGATGTAGGTCTGGCTCATGATAAAAAGGGTCAGGATGACCGCAACAATGACAAAGCCGGTGCCCCAAAGCAGCTTTTTATATAGGTTGTTGTTCACATCTGGTATCTCCTGTCTGTTCTGTTTCAGACGCACCCTAGCTCCATGCGGTATCTGCCCGGCTGATGGTGGTGTATGCACCAAAGAAGGCTTTTGCAGCATCCATGCCCACCACGCCGCTGTCTGTGACCGTGGTCTCCGCAGCCAACTGGTCGCTCACACCGCAGATGGCAACCTGATAGGTCTTGCCCGCATCCGGCTGCACCGGGCTTACCAGCACATAGGGGTAGCCCTTGCCGTTGCCGTAGGCATCGTAGCCCGTGGCCAGCAGGTCGTTGATCTGCTGCCCGGTCAGAGTAACGGTCTGGATGGTGCGGTTCCAGCCGGTGGGCAGGATCACCGAAAGGTCGTAATCCGTAATGCCCTTGGCGTACAGCTTGGCCGCTACGCCGTGATGGTTCTGATCGGTGGGGTTGCCGGGGATCCATGTGCTCAGCGACACCAGTGCAAGGTCGCTGCCGGTAGCCTGCGCAAAGCAGCGGCCTACCAGCATGGCGCAGTCCTCCTGCGAAAGCTCCTCGGTGACGGTGGTGATGGTATCCGGGGTGTTGTTCACCACACTATCCTGATCCTCGTCCAGCTGACGGATCACATCCTCCATGGTGGCATTGCCCTTCATGAAGTCCAGCATTTTAAGGCCAGTGGTCACGATGGTGTTTTCCCAGCCGGAATAGATAAAGGGCGCGGTGTTGCCTGCATTCAGGGCATCGGCGATGTCGGCATAGTAGGTGCCGTCCGCTTTTGCGTCCTTGAAGGGCAGCAGGCTGCTTTTCAGCGCCGTTGCGGGCTGCAGAGCGCTGGTGCCTGCAACGGTGGAAAGCACACGCATCACCTTGAGCGCATCTTCCAGCTTCTGGGGGTCCTGCTCCAGCTTTTTATTCAGACCGTAGAAGCGGTTCACATTCAGCACAAAAACGTTCTGGGTGCCGTCCTCCGAGAGAAACGGCATCAGCCCGTATTTATCGGCGTTGCCGTCTGCCTCCACGATGCCGTTGGTGCCGCCCATCAGAAACAGGGTGTTGCCCTCGGTCATCCTCTGCCGGGTCACATTGTCGTCAAGAGCGTCGCCGGTGTCGTTCAGCATCCCGATGTCCTTCCACTTCTGGACATAGGCCATCGCCTGCATCATGCCGGGGGTATTGCTGACATTCGCCTTACCGGACAGATAATCCCGCTGCCACAGCCTGCCGTCCAGTGTGCCGAGGAAATCGGCATCTGCAATGTTGCACAGATACTGGAAGCCGTAGCCCGGATACTGGATCTGCGGCAGACAGAGATCGACCTCTGCTTTCTTGGCCTTTGCAGCCAGTTCTTCCAGCTCAGCGAAAGAATTGGGCAGCTCCCAGCCGTATTTTTTCAGCAGGGTCTTGTTGTAGGTGATGCCGTAGCAGTTGTAGGTCGAGGGCAGCAGGTAGATGGCACCGTTGTCGAACACGTCCTGCAGACGGGACTCCACATAGTTATCCGTAAAATCGTAGCCGGAAAGGTCCAGCAGTTTGTCGGAGACCAGATCGATCCGGGGGTCGTAGTAGGTCAAGGTGCAGACGTCCGGCAGGTCGCCCGCCGCAAACATATTCTGCAAACAGGTGGTGGTGTTATCGCCGCTGTAGGGCACGACCTCGATGTTCACTTCCGGGTAAACGCTGTGTACCTGCTCAATAAAGGCTTCTATCTCCTTATAAGGTGCCATAAAGGTGATGGCTTCGTGCGCATCGTCTTTTTTAGCCGTTTCGGTCTTACCGCCGCCGCAGGCAGTCAACGCCGCCGTGGCTGCCGTAATGCCGCAGACCTGCAAAAAAGAGCGGCGGGAGATCTTTTTCATCATATAAATTATACCTCCCTCACATTATCGGAAAGTGCAGTAGCGCAGTGCTGCCCTAGCTATTCTTACACATCCCATAGGAATCCACACACCCGCAGCCTGTCCGCATGGGCTTTGCGCCGAGCTTCCATAAAATAACATTATTATTGTACCATTGCAACAAAAGTGTTTCAAGTTGTTTTTGAAGGCTTTTACATACGAAAGAACTTTTTATATCTGATTCTGCCTTTTGCATGGCATAAAATGCAAAACGACCTATTGAGGAAATAATCGTAGATGGTTAGCATGAATGGAAAAAATGTGCAGGCTCATCATCAACACTAAACCACCCAGTGTGAAGAAGAGCTTTTCACATCCGGCGGCTGCGTGGATCAGCTGCTGCCAAAGGCCCTTTTTCTGCATAAACAAGATCCAGCCCATGGAGGCAATGTAGCCATGCCGACACCGAGATGACTGAGCATTATCTCCATGTTCTACAACACCGGCACCCGGCTGGGGCTTATCCACGAACTGAGGCTGATGCAATGCTACCTGATGCCGGACGAAACCGCCCTGCGGGAGCTGTCCGAACAGGTCATCGAAAAACTGAAACTGCTGACCGATGCAGAGTTTGCCGAACTGGAATTTCCACTGGACTGATCTTTGCCGCCTGCGGGCGGCGTACATAAAGTATTTTGTTCTTCTAAAAGATATGCTATAATCAAATTAGACAAAATTCCTCTCTTCAAGCGATTTCTCCGCAATTTTCCTGTGGCTCTGCTCGTATCAAAAATAAGGGACCGATTTTTAATTGTCAGAACGGAGGAACCATTATGGCAATCTTTGAAAAGACCATCCGAAACAAGAATTTTGACAAACTGCTTCGGAAGCTGGAAAATGAAATCCCGGACAGCAGTTGGTCGGCAGATTTAGAGGCAGGCAGTGATTTCAAAGAGGGCGATGCCCGGTGCAGTGTCCGTGTGTTTGAACGGTACAGCATGATGGGCGGCAACCGCCTGAGTCTGACACTGACCATGTTCCAGAATGGAGATAGCCCGATTCGGCTGTCTGCAATTACAGCGGGCGGCAGTCAAGCGGTGTTCTTCAAGGTGAACACCCTCGGAGAAGAATCTTTTCTGGACGATGTAAAGGACCTGCTGGAAGAAATTTTGGAGGAGTAAAATGTTTTTTGGATGGTTTGACGCTATATTCAGCTTCATTTTCCCAATCCTGTTCCTGCTTTTTATTGGAATGTTTTTCTTTGCTCTAATTTCAAATCTCCGCACATGGAACAAAAACAACCACTCGCCGCGGCTTACCGTTCCGGCAACAGTGGTAGCAAAGCGCACCGATGTTTCGCATTCCAGCAGTGCCAATGCCGGAGATATGTCCGGTGCGCACGGATACGACACTAGCACATTTACATCGTACTATGTGACTTTTCAGGTGGAGAGCGGCGACCGGATGGAATTTGAAGTGGACGGAAGCGATTATGGTCTGCTCGTGCAGGGCGACATCGGAAAGCTGAGTTTTCAGGGCACCCGCTATCTTGGGTTTGAGCGGAGCTAAGTGTTTCTTACATTATATAGTATGGAGTGCTGTATGAACGATTTGTTTATCCAAGGGCTGACCATCGACTGGAACAGAGTTCGCCCATACAATTATGTTCGTCAGATTCCTGCCATCAGTGGAATCGACACTTTTACATTCCATAAGCCCATTACGTTCTTTGTTGGCGAAAATGGAAGTGGAAAATCTACGCTTCTGGAAGCAATCGCTGTTGCTTACGGCTTCAACGCAGAGGGTGGAACGAAGAACTATTCATTTTCCACATACAACTCCCATTCGGAACTATGTGAGGCTATGACGATTTCCAAGGGGTATCGCAGACCAAAGTTCGGGTATTTTCTCCGAGCAGAGAGTTTCTATAATGTAGCCACCAAGGAAATCGACTATTCCGATGACGATCATCCCTCCAAAGGCTATCACCAAAAATCACACGGTGAAAGTTTCCTCGCCATTGCGCAGGACTACATGGGTGCAGATGGAGTCTATATTTTTGACGAGCCGGAAGCCGCTTTATCCCCGCAGCGGCAGCTCACGTTACTGATCAACATTTATCGGTGTGCCCAAGAAGGGGCGCAATTCATTATCGTATCACATTCACCCATTCTCCTCGGAATGCCTGATGCTGAGATTTTTAGCTTCGACAATGGCACGATTCATCCTTGTCAGTATGAAGATACGGACAGCTACGTTATCACCAAAACATTTGTAAATAATCGGCAGCATTTTTTGAACCAGCTTCTGAACGAAGAAACGTAATGCCGGGAAAGGACATTCCATATGAGTGATTCTACGTTGAAAGAGCTTTGGCAGCAGGTCGCTGAAAAGAAAAGCTGCGAAGCAAAACAGAAAGAACTGACCGCCCAGAGAGATACGCTTGCTGATTGCCTGAAAAAGCTGGAAAAATCCAAGCTGGCAGAGCAGGCTGATGTGGACCGTCTGGAGGGACACAGCCTTGCCGCATTTTTCTATCAAGTGATTGGAAAAATGGATGAAAAGCTGGACAAAGAACGGCAGGAAGCCTATGCAGCCCGCGTCAAGTACGATGCGGCTCTCCATGATCTTTCTTCCGTTGATGCCGACTTGAAGCAGATTCAAAATAGACTGGCACGGCTGTCCGATTGCGAAAGTCAGTATCAAGCTGCTCTTTCCGAAAAAATCAAAAGCATCAAAGTCTCTGCCCACCCTGCCGCACAGCAGATTGCGGAAAGCGAAAGCCGCATTGCCGCACTGAAAGTTCAAAAGCGGGAGCTGCTGGAAGCCATCAACGCAGGAAAGACTGCCTTGCATACGGTCAACGAAGTTCTCGAAACCCTCGACAATGCCGAGGGCTGGAGTACATGGGACGTAATGGGCGGCGGTTTGATGGCCGATCTTGCCAAGTATGAGGAACTGGACGATGCGCAGAAACAAATCGAACAGCTTCAAGTGGAACTGCGGCGGTTCAAAACTGAGCTTGCTGATGTTGAGATCACCGCAGACCTTCAGGTTACGGTGGACAGCTTTTTGAAATTTGCGGATTTCTTCTTTGACGGCCTCTTTGCAGACTGGGCAGTTCTGGATCACATCAATCAGGCACAGAGCCGTGTAGAGAACACCAAGGGCCAGATCAAGCGTGTCCTCGCACTTCTGAAAAAGATGCGCGAAGATGTTGATGTCCAAATCGCTGACGAAAAAGAGAAGCAGGAGCAGCTTGCAGTGGAAACCGAGCTGTAGGGTTGGAGTGTTCGCTTATGTGATATGCTCAACTCAATAAATCGGAATCGAGGGAGTAGGAGAAATTGAGATTGGAGGATAAGTTGGTGAACAAGATTTTCAAAGGTCTTATTCGATTTTTGATAGAAGTGATAGTTATGACTGTTTTGATTGTTGGGATCAACATATTTACTAATGGTATGTATCTTTGGGGATTGCCCCGCATAAATGATATTCAGTCTGTAAATATCACGTATCCGAGTGTCACGGATGATGTTAAAGAAATTTCGAGCAGTGAGGACATTGAGTTAGCCTTAAAGCTAACGGGATTTCTGAAATATGATTTATTTGGGGAAGTGAATAGCGAAGAAGAACCCGCTATTACAATTACTTATTTTCTCAAGGATGGAACAAGCAAAACAATCTCCGCTAATAACACTACTGTCTGGTGGAACAATAAAATTCATGTAATCAAGGACAAGGAAATGTTTGTCAACCTAACAGAGGGAATTTTCTTTCTGGAAGATTTACAAACAAAGTAAATCAATTCCTGTTTGACGGACTATCAAATTATTACACACCTTCTGCGGGCGACCCTCAAAACGGTTGCCCGCTCTTTTTATACCCTAAAATCCGAAAAAGGAGGAACGCTATGCCAAGCAAAACCGAAGAATATCTTGCCCTTGCTCAGCGCACGGCCAACGGCTTGACCCGATACTGGGAAAGCTGGACGGACTATCTGACCACCGCATCCCGGCTGTACAAGTACCCCTTTGCAGATCAACTCATGATCTACGCCCAGCGCCCGGATGCCACCGCCTGCGCCGACTTTGACATCTGGAACAACCGGATGAACCGCTATGTGCGCCGGGGTGCCAAGGGCATCGCCCTACTGGATGAATCCAGCGGATTTCCCCGCCTGCACTACGTTTTTGACGTAAGCGACACCGGGGTGCGCCGCAATTCCCGCGACCCGGAGGTGTGGCAATACAACGACGACCTGAAGCAGCCGGTTTCGGAAATGTTGAGCAAGACCTACGGCATCAGCGGAGAGCGTGTCAGCCAGCAGCTTGCGGATGTTGCCGGGAAGTTGGTCGCTGATTACTGGGATAACAACGGTGGAGACATCCGTGCCATCGTTGACGGTTCGCTGCTGATGGATTATGATGAAGCCGGGGTGGAGATGCAGTTCAAAAGCGCTGCTGCAATCAGCGTCACCTACACGCTGCTGGAACGCTGCGGCTTTGAGCCTGCCGGGTGGTTCGACAAGGACGATTTTCAGGCAATCTACAATTTCTCCACCCCGGATGCCGTCTTTGCCCTCTTCCCATCCGGCCTCCGAAAGAAGCCTTTTTGCTTCCTCCTGGTCATATTCCACCTCGCACTGGCTGTTATACCAGGGCATCTTGTCACATACGCTATAGGCCTGGGTTCCGTATCCATTCAGCACATTTTCAATCATCTCTTCCCGGTCTATTCCGATATTGATCGCCCGCCTTACATTCACATCTGCCGTAAACGAGTTGCCGTAAGTAATGCCCTCCTTTTCCCGCGGCTTGCCGCACGGCAGGTTAAATCCCCGGTTGTCTACCGTCTGCACGGCCAAAAGACTGTAGCCTTCTACGTTCTGCTCGCTGTAAGAAGCCGCAGTATGCGCCACATCCACTTTTCCAGCCATTGCTGCTGCCAGCGCAGCGTCCTCTTCCATGAACAGAACCGTAACTTTCTTAATTCTTGGCTTCTCCCCATAATAGTCCGGATTGGCCTCAAAGATCACCTGCTGTCCTTTATCCCACTGCTTCATGATATAGCGGCCAGAACCCATCGGATTCTGTCCATACTTCTCGTCATAGGCATGTTCCGGGACGATTCCCACTACCGCCATAGTATAAGGCCAGATAGAAAATGCTCTTGTCATATGGAACTCAATAGTCTTATCATCCACTGCCACAGCCTTATCCAGCATGGTAAAATCATTGACTGTGCTCTTATCCTTGCAATTATTATAAGTAAATGCCACATCCTCCGCCGTCAGAGGCTCCCCGTCCGTGAACGCCGCGTCATCACGGATCGTGACCGTCCAGGTAAGGCCGTCAGGGCTTACCTGATAGTCTGTTGCCAGATCCTTTTCAATCTTAAGATCTTCTGTCGTCTTAGTAAGAGTGCTTTGGATCAGCGGCTCATGGACGTGTTCTCCCGCTCCCCAGCCATAAGCCGGATCAAATCCAGATTCAGGCTCTGACGTTGCGGGCATGGTTACCACAACCTCATCCATCAGCCGGTCTTCCTCCCTCTCTACAGAACCTCCATCTGGAGAGCCGCTTTTGCCGCAGCCTGCAAGAAGGCCCGCCACCAGCGCAATGCTTCCTAAAATACTTATCAGCCTTTTCTTCACCATTTTCCTCCTCCAAAACCATCCTTTTCACCAAGTATATCATTGCATTTTGGGGGTCACAACCCCGGTAGGGGGTCCTTTCAAACAGCCAAAAAAGCTGGACAGAATATCATTTCCACTTCTTTCTTTACACATTTTTCCGGGCATGTTACACTGAAATTAGTAAAGGAGTCCACCCTAACAAAGGACTTTCCTAATAGAAAGCGGGGTATATATATGAGTAAACGTGTAATTACCATCGGACGGCAATTCGGAAGTGACGGGCGCATCATCGGAAACGCTCTGGCAGCAAAGCTTGGGATCAACTGTTATGACAAGGAACTCATCAAACTGGCATCCGAACAGATCGATATTCCCTATGAGCAGTTAAAGCGTGTAGATGAAAAACGTGAAAAGCCCTGGTCTTATCAAGTCGATCTGGATTCCGGCCTGGACCGCAGATATCGATATGAGCACATTGACGAGAAACTGTTTGAGACCCAGTCTGACGTGATCTTAAAACTTGCCGAAAGGGAGGACTGCATCATCGTAGGC
>OKRX01001228.1_pt1 | contig 19416 bp, 18 predicted proteins | sample 1601241 | NCBI WGS metagenome assembly OKRX01 (sample SAMEA3541500, study PRJEB24748) | human gut metagenome | biome: human gut; feature: human-associated habitat; material: faeces | place: China | collected 2012
CAAGCTGTACGAAGTGCTGTGGCGCGTAAAGGCATAACGCAGATTATGTATTTCGTGTTTACACAGTGCAGATATCGCCTTCGCTCCGATTTTTAGTTATAGATTGAATTACAGATTTTCTTCTCAAAACTTCATAATCCCAGCTTTCAGCACGCTCTACTCCAGGCTGACCTTGACGGTCGGCAATCATTTGTTTCTCTCAAAAAGAGAGCTGACTTTCTGGATATTCATGAGCGTTTTCTCGAAGTATATTGTTTGTGCCGCTGCTCGACAAAGAAATCTCTTGCGCCTAAACAGTCTAAAACGATATAATATAGGAAAAGGCAGGTGGACGGTTTGAACGAAATCCTCGAAATCACACCCGGTATTCCGCTGATGTTATCCAGCACCAGCAAGGGTGACGCAATGAAATGGTATCAGCCGGAAACGAATTGCTATCTGAAAGCTAATAGCGTCGACCATGGACGTGAATATCAAGATGCCATTGCAGAAGTCATCGCTTCGCGCGTTGGTGAGCTGCTGCATATCCCTGTCGTGCAATATCATATCTGCCGCATTCGCATAAATGATGAAACGTTCCTTCTTGGCACAATTTCGCACAACTTCTGTCACAAGAATGAGAGTTTTATTTCGTTTGAAACCATGGTAGAAAGTTCGGATGAGCCAATTCAATGGGCTGTTTCGGCCAAGGATAACTATGAACTTGTCATCGACCTGTTTTATAAATTGACTGGACTGGATGCGCGAGACTATCTGAACACCATGCTGCTGTTTGACTTCCTGATCTGCAATGAGGATCGTCATTTGAATAATTTTGGCGTTCTCAAGGACGAAACAGATGGTTCATACCGTTTTCCACCGTTGTTTGACAGCGGTTATGCACTTGGTTTCATGCAGGCGGAGCATCGTCCGGTAGAGCAGTACCTGTATTCCTGCAAAGCCAAACCGTTCTCTACGAGCTTTTCCAAACAGCTGCATCTGATAAAACAGCTTCCGAGCGGGATTGTCCTGCCGGACAGCATTCCGGATACTGTATTCGATGGTCTGCCGCTGTCTGCACAGATGCACGACTATTGCAGTACGATTTTGCAGATAAGATTGCAGCAGTTAAAGGAGTATTTTGCATGAAACCTGTTGATTTTACAATCTATTGGGAAGAGACGCCCGTAGTACAGGTCTGCTATGATGAGAATAACAAGCCGCAGTTTACGGTGCTCAATCCTTCCCATTTGCCGGTGCTGCTGTTCGGCATGGACGGCAAGGCAGCACCCACAGCCGCACGGCTCGACAAGTTCTTTGCCGACCGCTGTTTCCCATCCACGCGGCAGAACGCCAAAGAGCTGCTCGCCATCGCCGGACTGACGCTCTACCAGCCCAAGCTGATCTGCCGCAAGACACACGGCATTGTCGCTCATGACCACTACTGGATCCGCTACGCAGATGATCCATCTGACCTCAGCCATGCTTCTCTGATGCAGGAGATGAGCAAGGCGGTAAAGACCGTCAGCGACAACAATTAAACGAAATAGGACCAAACAGCGCCGTCGGATTGCTCATGTATATCCGGCGGTTTTGTCTGTTAAAATACACGACTCCATCCCAAACTTTGTGTAAACCTCTAATAAGGTGTAGAATAGAAGAAGTAATCACCATGGCAAGAAGGAAAAGAACCCCAGAGGAAAACGCACGTCGCGAAAAAATTCGTGAGCTGCTGCAGCTGGCGAATGTAGGCAGCATGGATGACATTCAGTAACTGTTCAAGGACACTATCGCGGAGTTCATGGAAGCCGGTCTGGACGATCAGCTGAGCTACAGCCGGTATGACTACAAGAACAAGGACACGGATAACAGCCGGAACGGGCACAGCAGCAAAACCCTTCGCACCAGTTTTGGTGATGTAGAGGTGTCTGTGCCGCGTGATCGCAAGAGCGAATTCGACCCCAAGGTGCTGCGGAAAAATCAGACCGGCATCAGCCGGGGCGTCGAGGATATTTTCATTGCCTGTACGGATAATTTGACCGGTTTTTCGGCGGCGATCGAGGCGGTCTATCCCAAGACGGAAATCCAGAACTGCATCATCCATCAGCTTCGAAATTCCAGCAAATATGTCTCCTACAAGGATTTGAAGGTGCTTATGGCTGACTTGAAAGCAGTCTACGCAGCGGTAGATGAACCGGCTGCTTTGGACGCGTTAGACACGTTCGCAGAACACTGGGACAAGAAATACCCCAAGATTTCTCAGTCGTGGAGGGATAACTGGGCAAATCTCAGCACTTATTTTAAGTTTCCTCAAGAACTTCGGCGGCTGATCTATACGACCAACACGATTGAAGGCTTTAACCGTCAGCTCAGGAAGGTAACCAAGGCGAAATCCGTGTTTCCGACCGATGACAGCCTTTTCAAAATGCTATATCTGGCGATAATCGACATCACGAAAAAGTGGACCGGCCGCAGACAGGACTGGAGCATGATTCATGCCCAGCTGGCAATCTACTTCGAGGATCGGATGCCTGGTTAACAACCCGACTCGAAGATCAAGAGGCACTATATCGCCGGTGAGGCTCCAATGGACGAGGGTGTCCCTTGACTTCCGCCCCCGTTGGCGTTATGTTGTAGACAAGGCGGACGCAGCCAACGCCGCTCCCGCCTTGAAATATAAGTTCTATTTTACATCGCATTTTGGCGGTTACACAGAATTCGGGATAGTCCCCTCCCATATTAGCATTGAATATCTGCGTCTTGTGCATCATCCGACGAAAGGCTCGCGAATGCATAATTCGATCTCGATCACGCTGGAAGGCATCCCGTTTGCAGATACTATCTTCCGGTGCTTCTTCATGCCTACGTTGATTGAGAAAGCTGCTGTTATTAGGCGCACCCTTCATCGTGTTCCACCTTCTTCTGGCATATCTGCCTTCCAACGAATAGGATTATCGTTTGTAATTTGCAGTTCCCCTACTGATAATGTGTCGATCACATCAACAGAATATACAAAAGTCACCGGGCCATATTTATTGCGATCGTTTCCCGCTTATGAACATCAACCGAGTCGAAGAAGATATCATAAAATACATCCACATGCTGATCATGTTCATCAGACCTCTGTGATGTCTGGAACAGATCGTGGTCCTCGACATATCCTCGCGACAAAAGCCCACCATTTTCCAAGAAAGTACAAGCCGTTGCAACCGTATTTGCATGATACAAATGCTTTACCTTCTTTTCCTTTAAAATGCTTTTAATTCTTCATTGGTCATATATCTGCGCCTCCTTGGCTTATATTTTCGAACACAGCTTTGAAATCATTCCATCCGGAACAGCCGATATGCGGTCATGATTGATTGTTCTCGTGTGTAAGGATCGCTCGGCGCGAAGCGATTGCTGCCGACGCCCTGCATGACCATAGCGCCGTCCTCTGTCTGCATGGCGCTGACCTCGGCCACGGCCGCTTTCGCCCATGTCGAAATACGATCTGCATCATTGAAAGGCGTGTGTTCGCGATTGGCACGGATGTCGAGAATACCCGCTGCACGAACCAGCATCGTGGCCGCCTGCTCGCGCGTAATATGGGCGTCCGGTGCAAATCTGCCGTTTCCGACGCCGTTCACAATGCCAAGCGACGCACACGCAAGAACGTCCGCATTACCCGTGTCCGTAAAACTGCTGTCCGTGCCGCCGCGATAGACAACCAGCTGCTGAACAGTATTTCCGGTACGTTTCTGCGCGACCGCCGCAACCAGCTGACAGAATTCCTGCCGCGTGCAGGGTTTTGTATATTGCCGCTGAAGTTCCTCAGGGACCAGTTCCACCGTGACCGCTTTCTCAACTTCGTCCGCCGCCCACGTGCTCATCTGACTGCGGTTCGCCGCCGTTTGCGGTATTGCTGCCGTTCCTTCTCGCATATCGTAATATGCAGTTTGGCCGTCTTTGCGGACAGTCAAGAGGCCGGAAGCCGTCGAAATTTCGTCAAATTCTCCCGGAAGAAACGTTTTTCCGTCATAGGGACGCAGCGGCATCCATGTCTGTCCGTCTGCCGTAACGGCCGCAATGGTTTCCGGCGGCGGCGCTTCGGTGCCCTCATACTGTCCGGTCAGCAGTCGAACCGACTGATAACGACACGGCACGGTAAGCCGTCCTTTTTCTACCGACCAGACACCGTATAAACCGTTCTGCACATTCTGTACAACCATGTATCCGCCGTCACTGATAAAACCGGCGGCGTGGAGGCTGCTGTCGGAAATGATATTTCGACCGCTTGCATTCCAGAGAAAAATCTCGCTGCCGTTTTTCGCACAGTAATACGGGATCTGCGTACTGTGAACGCCTGCCATGCCATCTGTGCTGCCGATATACGTCAGTTCGTACAGATGATACGGTGTTTCGATGATATTTTTATCCGAGTATGGCTCGTAAAGCACATAATTTCCGTTTTCCTGCCGCTGAATATCACGGCCGTACCACGCTGCGCCCGCACCCGACAGACACAGGCTGAGTGCCAGAGCGGCCGAGAGTGCTCTGTGGACTATTAGTTTCATATTAGTTCTACCTTTCTCCTGTTTACATAAGCAGAGTTATTTTCTCTTTTATAGTTGTTCGCGAACAAAATTCATAAAAGAGAAATTCTTATGTATCCTGCAACATCCGCTGCTATAACAGTGGCGAATTCGAAGATCCGACGAACACGCTTCCATTCAAGCGCAATGGTATTTGGCAGTCGGTTTCTGCGACCCAGTCTACGCCTGCCAAGTTAGCTCTAAGCGGCGGACATTCCATCTGGTTCGCGCTGACAGGTGGTAATACCGGTGATATTGAACGCCGGTTTACACAGAGTTGAAATAATTCTCACTCCATTATATAACAATCTTGCACTGTAATATGTGATATTTCCCTTCAAATATTTTTAACCACGCTTCCCCATGCTGCTCTGATCGCAGCATGGGGGAAGTGTCTTACATCGGAACGATTCGTCTCTCTATCCCTTCGAAACCCGTGCTGTAATTAGTCGCAGTTCATGTTCTGCATCATGTTTGCCGCGTCCTTGATGGTCATTGCAGAGTCGGTGCAGCCCATAATGTATGCATACATTTTATAAGGAGAACATTACAGGCCGCATGTCAACCTGCCGTGTAATAATTTTTGCGCAGCTCAAGCGTGTCTACGCAATCATTCTCCGTTGAAAAAACCAGAAACGGGTCGTCCCATGTCCCGTACAATATCGTAATGCTCTGCTCCGTATCGCCTGCTTTCAGGCCTCTCGGCGTTTGGAACCGAGGGGAACAAGCCGTGATATTGCATATCTTTCCATCCATATTTTCGGTGTCTTCTCCTGTGAGCCGCCGCATGACGGAAATCTTCAGGTCATTCGATTGATAATTTTCGATTGTGTAATTCAGTACATACGCCTTATCGTCTGACGGCTGCAATTCCGCAGATATATCGCTCGGAAGCTCCGAAAATGCCATGCCTGTCGCAAGCCTGTTTTCCGGATTCGTACTGTCGATCAGGCAATCGTCGTTCTGCACCGTGGATATAATAACCATTTTATCCGCCGCATAGCGCAGCGAATTGATGCCGGGCGCATACCGATCCGGAGCATCCACTCCGGTAAAGCCCAGCGGAAAGTATATCATCCCGTCATGCCGGACAGGTGTCCGGCCGGCCACAGCATTATAATACATCCCGCTCGAATCGGCCGGAAAGCATCTGACAGGAGCATCGGCAACGATGTCTTCGCCGTTTACTGCATAATTGTTTTTCCCGACATGGTATTCCGCCGTATATGCGGAAAATTCAATCTTCACCGTATCGTCATATTCGCGGTATGTTCCGCCAAGCGCCTCGGTGACTGCTTGCAGTGGAAAATAAAAGGCGTGGTCCTGAATATACGGCTTGCCTGCGAGTTCGAACGCTTTGCCGTTCCGGTATGCCGTATTTTCTCCAGCTGTCAGCGTCAGCGTCCATTCGCCGGCCGTTGCCGGCGGTGCGCTGTTTGCCGAAGCGAAATATATAATCAGTATCGTGGCCATAAGCAGAATGCTGCGTTGTATCGATTTCATAGGCTTACTCCTCATTCACAAGAAATCGCAACAAAATCAGAACACAAAATTTCCGCAAAGCGCCGCGGCAGCACGACCGGAGCCTGCGCAAGAAGCCGCAGCTCTCATTGTTGCGGTGTTGTCTTAAGTAAGAGAGGCTCCGGTTCAAAATCCGGAGCCTTTCTATTATTGCGCTAACTGATTATACATCCGTTCGATCGTTACAATGGCCTGCTCGCCGGTATAACCGCCGTCCGGATGGAATTCGTTATTCTCCTCGCCCTTCATGATGCCGATATTCTGCATGGTGTAGATGCTGTCGCGCGACCAGTTTCCGAACTGCGCATCATCGGCGTATTGCTTACTGCCCTCTGCGGTTTCCGTACCGCCAAGCGACTTGTACAGCCGATCGAGCATGGCTGCGGCCTCTTCGCGCGTGATGAACGCATACGGGCGGAATGTTCCGTCCTCGTAGCCGGTGACGATGCCGAGCGCCGCCGCGACTGCAACATTTTCATCCTCGCAGTCAGAAAAAGCTTCGTCCGGTATGTTTTCCGGAACAGAACTCATCTTGCTGTACAGATTGACTGCCAGCTCACAGAAATCCACGCGCGTGATGTCGAGTCTGGGATAATGAAAACCACCGAGCGTCAAAGAGTGCTGCCGCGCCTCTTCCACTTCAGGCTTTGCCCACGCACTGTACTCACCCGCATTCGCAGGGAGTTCAACCTCGTCGCCCGTGCCATCGAGATAATAGAGTGTTTTGCCTCGCCAGCCGATAAAACGATTATCGCGCCAGTCTAGCTTATCGAAATCATTTTTGCTGACAAATTTGCCGGTCTTGTCAATCAATCCGTATTTTCCGTTGCCAAATGCGCCTTTTACAGAACCTTCCCACAGAGTGCTTTCCGTCTGAATGGCCATCAGTCCGTTGTGAAACACGGGCGTGCTGATTGCAACACCGCCGTCAATGTCATCGCGGAGCATATTCATATTTTCGTCAAACAGAACCAGCTTTGGAATATCATATTGGATGGTTGTCGGCTCCTGATAATAGATAACATCAGTTAAAGGACGTTTGGCATAAATACCAACGAAAAAGTAGCCTTCATCTGAAACGCTCATGCAGGTTCCTTCTACCGGCAGATCCATCGGCGTTATATTTCCGTTTTCATCGGAAAGATAGAAATTCGAACAGTGTTCCTTACCCGGAATTTCCTTCGACAACAGAATTTTATTGTCAGCAAGCACATCTATCGTATCATATTCGAGCGGAATAACCATTTCTCCGGTTTCTATATTGACAACGCCGTCCAGAAAACCATATTTTATGTAGCCATCTATATCGAGACTGATGGTGTAAAGGTTTTTCGATGGCACAAGCGGCGATGCGTATCCACCATAACCATCACCATCGATAAAATACATACTCTTATCATTCTCATTCTGCCATTGCTGCTGCACCTGTGCAATACTGGATTGCAGGGCCTCCTGCGGTGTGACAGTTCTAACCGCTCCGGCACAGACCGCCATGCTGCCGGCAGCGAGCGCCGCCGCGATCAGGTAACGTAATTTTTTCATGCTCTACTCCTCCTTGTTCTCTGGACTAATATAGCGGTATGTATAGTATAACATTTCAGAAGGCCAAAATGTGACATGGCATCTCTGCACAACTTAATTTTCATGCGAATATCACACTACGGCATCGTTAATTGTTATTATTATAATTCGGTTTACATTTGGATGTCAATACGCTCTGGATCCATTGACCGGTCAAAACGAATCAAAGAAAAGAGTGATATGATGTCTAGGTTACGCAGCTAAACAGCAGGCGGCAGCAGCGTCTTTGCTTCAGGTTTGATTGCTGAGTTTCATAAGGTTGACAGCCGTCTTTGGCTGCGTATAATTTTCTATAAGAGGAAAGGTGGTTGTCATATGAAAAAAATCTGTTTGGTATTATCAGCGCTGGCATTATGCTGCACCATGTTGATCGGAGCCGGAGCAGTAGGCACATCTTCGCAAATGTCGCTTACGCAGCAGGCAATTACGCATTTTCAACAAAGCCCTCCAGAAAAGGATACCACTTATCCGGGATATCCGACATGGAAAACTTGGCAAATTGACAGCTGCGAGGTTTTTCCGTGTCGACTGATCGAGGAAAAGGACATCTGGAAGCTGATATTTACCCCGAGTGACGATAGAAGCCGATGGATCTGTGCGGTCGATCTGTCCGCCGGAAAGATCATCACACCGCTGTTCAACGGCAGCATGTGGAAAGCTGCGAATGATCAGCTGCTGCTGGAGACCAGCGGCAGGTATCAGCTGTGTGACCTGAACGGTAGCTTGACCGATGTATCCATTCCTCATACCGGTCATGTACTGGCAGTCGATGATCAAGGATATGTCCTTTGCCAGTACCCCGTCACCAGAACTGTGCGGACCGATAGCGGCACAATGCCGTACACGTTCCATCAGTACACGCTGCTGGGACCGGATTTTACCGTCCTGCTGGACGGCATCGACCAGTATTACAACGTTGGTCAGTATGATTACTCTTGTGATAGCGAACTATTTTATAACGGCCTTGTCGCCGTTCGCGTGGGCGCGACTGACTGGTATCTGCCGGACGGTGGACCGTGGCCGCGGCTGTATTTCAACAGTAAATATATGTTCATCGACCGCAGCGGCAAAACGGTGAGCAGCAGCCGCTACGATGAGGTATCACACGAAAATGACCGCTGGTTCGGCTGTCACGGTACGACCGAGTATCTGTTGGACAGCAACGGAAATGAGCGCGAACAGGCGAATTATTGCTATGTTCCCAGCACATGGTCTGAAAATATAGTCGAACAAGCGGAGAAAGACGGACTCAGGCTGTCCTATCATACACCATACCGTCTGAATATCCACCGCGATGAATTCTGCAAGCTGGCTTGGCAAACCATTCAGACGGTAAACCCAAACATCAATCTGCCTGAACTGGCACAGCCGTTCTCCGACTGCGATGAAGACATAGTGCGTCAGATCGCAGCACTCGGTATTGTCACCGGTTATGAGGACGGCACCTTCCAGCCCACGCGCGAGCTTTCCCGACAGGAAGCGGCGGTTATCCTGCAACGCCTTTATGCGATGCTGTATGGAAAGATCGAAGTCAGTCCTATGCTCTATGCCGACAACGGAAGTATTGGCGTATGGGCAAAGGATTCTGTCTATGCGATGAGGCAAACCGGTATCATGCAGGGCGTAGGAGCGAATCGATTTGAACCGAAGAATGGCTATACTTGCGAGCAGTCAATCATCACAATGCTGCGTATGACAAAAATAAAACCAATGAATAGCTGAATAGAATAATCCGCTGCAGTATTTTATGCTGCAGCGGATTATTCTATTGAAAGAGCCGATGCTTACGCAGCTTTCTTCGTCCTCAAGCCCATCGCCCGATAGCGTATAATTAAGTTCGCAAAAGCAAACAGAAAATAGACAAGCCATCATGAACTGCACCCCATTTGTTAGACAGTATGATATACTATCTAATAGATGGGGTGCAGTTCATTTTTGTATGTCACATTTTTCAATATATATTTGTTATACTTATATAGAAAACTATTTGGAGGAATTCTGCCATGCTGAAATCTCTGAAAACATACACCATTCCGATTATCTCACTGGTTTTAGCAATCGGGATAGCCTTTTGGCGAATCAATTATCTGGAACGAACCAATATTTCTCTGAGCATAGAAATCGGCAGTACCGCAGCATTACAGAACGGAGAGGAAATTTCTTTGCAGAATCCTGTGATTTGGCATGAGAATGAGCCGTATGTACCGATAAATGAAGTAGTCAGCAGACTGGGCGGCAGTATAGATGAAAAAACATTTACCATACAGCAAAACACGGTAACAGTGGTCGGTTTGTTACAGGATAATGTAGTATACACTCCCATTACATACCTTCAGGAAAAATATATGATGGCAGCAAAATGGGATAAGGAGCGTAATCGTGTTCTTCTAACCGTTGCCCCGGACGAAATTCCGCTAACGCGCCGATGGCTGTTCTGGCGGCATAAGACGGTGCGTGGCCTGCGAGTTGGTGACAGTGAGGAACGTTATCTTGATTTATACGGTTCTCCTTCGGTTCGAGATGGAATAATAGACGATTTATTACATGTAAAAGTCGAAAATGGAGTCGTAACCGCAATCGTTATGGGACATTATGATTGAAAAGCTGCTGTTCAATATCCATATGGCTGAATTGACTGACTCCATGCAGTCCTTGATAAAGATGTCAAGCCATCGCATACACGTTTTGTGCCGGAAACTTACGATATTGCCGATTTAGAGCGGCTTTTTACGGCGATGCAGGGCGATCCGCTGGCGTTATTCATTCTGATGGATGTCACCTATGGATTGCGCCGAAGCGAACTGCTGGGCCTTAAATGGTCCGCAATCGACTTTGACAACAAGAATATTTATATTGGCTTCAAGGTCACAGAGGCGGTTGTGAACGGTAAGACGCAATGTGTAATGAATAGTGTAAACTGAAACATAAGCCGGTTATTTGTGCCTGCTCTGCGACAATATCTGCTGACTCTTTGAATACCATTCCTGATAGACTGCATATGGACAAGCCCGTTATTCTCCGCAGTGATTTGCGGCGTGATAATCTTATCTTGCTCAAAAAGGACGTTACCTGCAACAAGAAAACGCTGGAGGAACGACTGGAATTCCGTATTAAGAAGCTCTGCAAGCTGATTGATAAGTATCACAAAGACGATTCGGTGCTTATCTTTGCTCAGACAACTACATACGTAGATGCGCTGTACAACATTCTGGAAGAAATATCCCCCCGGCGATGTTACACGCTATCACTCCCGAATCGAGCCGGAACGCCACAAGAAAGAGCTGCTGTTCGACTTCCTGCATGGTGAAAGAAAAATTATGATTTCAACCTCGGCGTTCTCAATGAGTATTGATGTTTCCGATATTGAACTTGTTGTACACTTTAACGCGCCGATCAGCATGACGGATTACATTCAGCAGATTGGCCGAGCGGGACGTGATGGACGAAAGGCGCACTGTGTCCTCTTCTACGATCAGAACGGCGACGATGATGCTGTCTCGGACAGCTTTATCAAGAAAGCAAAAAAGCAGTTACAAGCCGCTAAAACGATAAAATCGAATCTAAACCAAGTACACAACTTCATCCATAACGATAACTGCATGGTAAGTGATATTCTCGAATATCAGGGACAGAACGAAACTAAAACCTGCAAGCGGTGCACGGTATGCGCTCAAAAGCGGAGGAACAGCAGATGATTACGAACGAGTACGGTATCCACACCTTTTCATTGAAATTACAATGCAAATATTCCGAAATCCAGAATTGAGCATATTCTGCGGCTGGAATTGCGGTTTGGACGATCGAAAATCACTAAACTGACCAAATCTAAAGATTGGGAAAGCCAGCTTGTCGAGCTTGGCTCGCAAGTTGAGATGCATCAGCATAAGTTTCTGCATCGGCTGCATATGACGCATTTTGACCCGATTTCACTTCCCGCGCTGCTGGATTGTATCAATGCTTCCGGGTATCGCGAGAAGACCAAGAAAAAGCTGCGCCGTATCGCGAAAAAAGCGAACGGCTGCGTTTCGCTCGCAGCCGTTCAGAAGGATTGTAGGATGATGTGCTATGTCGCGAGATTGGCGCTGCTTTATCGGCGCAGTTAATCGCAATAATCAAACGGGAACATGATACAGGGACAGCATTGACTGAAACAATGCTAAATCGTTAGCATAATCTCTTTGATCCGAGCGCAGCACATATACGATACAGAAGCAATGATGCAATATATCTTTCAAGCATCAAATTCCACACACAGGATCAAAAATGATCAATCAATGCGAAATGGCAGGAGCACTTCATTCATGCGTTCAATATTCTGTACGACGCTGTCCTTGCGGCGGATAGCGAGGCTGACATAAAGCGTGTCGATGAGGGAGAACTGCGCCACGCGCGGCGACACGAAAAGCTGCTCGGGCGAATACAGCTCAAGGCAGATGTCGCTGACCTCTTTGAGCGGCGTATCCGGGTAGCCGGTGATGCCGATGGTCGGCGCGCCGCACTCCTTCGCGGTACGCACGGCCGACACGATTTCGCGCGTCTTGCCGGTATGCGAGATGGCGATGACCGCCGTATCCGGGCCGCATTGGCTCGCCTGAATCTGCATCAGGTGCGAATCGGTCAGCGAAACCGCGCGGATGCCGATGCGCATGAGGCGGATGTAAAAGTCCTCCGCGATGGTACCGGACGCGCCGACGCCGAGGATGAGGATATTCTCCGCCCGGTTGAGCACCCCCACCGCCTGCTCGATTTTCTCGAAATCAAGCAGCTGGAGCGCCCGCTCGAGCGTGTCGATATTCCGGCTGAACACACTCTCCGAAATGGTCGAAATACTATCGGTTTCGGACAGATCTTCAAAAATCGTGCGCACCGACTTTGGAGAATATTTCGCCAGCAGCAGCTTTACCTCGCTGAAGCCCGCGCAGCCGATGATCTTGCAGAATCGAATAATACTCGACTCCGCGATATCAAGCTCGGCCGCCATCTGCTGAATGCTGATCGAGGTAATATGTACCGGATCGGCTAAGATATAGTCCGCAATCCGCTTTCCAACCTTGGATAAAGTCGAATACTGCGACTGAATTGCGGCATAAACGTTCTTGTCCATGCAATCACCCTGCACTTCCGCATCATATAGTAACTTAAGGCAACACCGCACAATGAAAGCTGCGGCGGTATTGCCTTTATTGTATCACAATTACATAGTCTTGTGAAGAATGCACAAAATTGAATATTATTCTTTTTACAATATGAATTATTGAATTTTATTCCGCTCAGTGCTATACTTGTAAATGTTCGGTGGAACGGACTTCCACTGAAAGGGTATAGCGAGAGACGAGTCCGGACAACGTCTCAAAGGCAGACCCACTCCCGATGCGCCCGGCGCACCGGACGGTCTGTATCGCTGCAACTGGTAAGAAAAGAAAAATAAAAAAGGACTGAGCAAAAACCATGGGCAAATCCAGCAACCCGACTTTCGCGGGTGATAAGGAATTTGAGAAGATCCATCTCAAAGAAAAGTTTTCCTACGGCCTCGGCGACGTTGCCTGCAACGTTGTCTACGCCCTGACAACCTCGCTGCTGATTTACTTCTACACCAACGTAGTCGGCATCTCCGCAGCAATGATCGGTACCATCATGCTGTTCTCGCGTTTCTTCGATGGTATTTCCGACGTACTGATCGGTCACCTGGTTGACCGCACGCATTCCAAGCACGGCAAGTCCCGTGCATGGATCCTCTGGATGATGATTCCGTACGGCATCGCAGCAATCCTGCTGTTCACCGTTCCGCCTGCTACGCCGATCGTAAAGGGCATTTACGTTTTCATTACTTATAACTTCTGCACCACCGTTGTTTACACCGCACTGAACCTCCCGTATGCAACGCTGGCTACCCTGATGACCCGCGACACCGACCAGCGCGCCGTTGTCAACCTGTTCCGTACCGGTATGTCCGCCCTCGGCAACATGGTCATCACCGCCATTACCTTCCCGCTCGTCACCCGTCTGGGCGACACCCAGCAGGCATGGATCGAGGTTTCCATTCTCTACGCCATCGTTTCCATCATCATGCTGTTCATCTGCTTCAAGAACTGCCACGAGCGCGTCAAGGAAGAAACCAAAACCAAGGACGGCAAGAACGTTCCGCTCTGGATGGGCATCAAGCTGTGCGTGACGAACAAGTATTTCATCATGTTCTTCATGCTCGCCGTGTTCCTCTCCTTCTATGAAGCCGTCACCGGCACCTGCAACGCTTATTACGCGCAGTACATCCTCGGCAACCGCGACCTGCTCGGCGCACTCGCGTCCTTCGAATCCATTCCGCAGATCGTCACCGTTCTTGTCCTCTCCCCGTTCATCGCCAAGTTTGGCAAGCGCAACGTAGCGCTGATCGGTGCGATCGTCGCCGTTATCGGCACGGTCTCCCTGTTCATCAACCCGAGCGCCCTCAATCTTGCACTGTTTGCCTGCGTCATGCGCGGCATCGGCAAGGGCTGCTTCCGCGGCGTCAAGTACTCCATGCTCGCTGACGTTATCGAGTACGGCGCATGGAAGAGCGGCATCCGCGTACAGGGCCTGATGGTTTCCGCAACCACCGCCGGCCAGAAGTTCGGCTCCGGCATGACGAGCGCGATCTTCGGCGCCCTGATGAGCCTCGTAGGCTTCGCCGGCACCGTAACCATCAATGCTGCACAGTCTCAGATGCTCATCGCCATCTACATCATCGGCAACATCATCGCCTGGGGCGGCATCGGCGTACTGCTTCTGTTCTACAAGCTCGATAAGATCTATCCGCGCATTATCACCGAGATGAAGCAGCGCGAAGCTGCCGAAGCAGCAAAGGCGTCCGCAAACGCCTGATTTTCCCCCGCACTCCCTCATTTTTACGCATCATCTTTTTCTTCCCTTATATGGGGGCAGCCGGCGGAGTCAAGCATTCCTGCCGGCTGCCCCCATATTTTACTGCAAATAAAATTCTGCAAATATCCACCATTTATATGAAAGGCGTGTAACAAATGGAAACCCTGTCCTACGAAAAACGCATCGAACTCGGTAATCTCGTCCCGGCGCTCGGCCAGTTCAAGGTCATGGAAAAAATCCCGCAGTATCAGCAGTGCGAGGTACACAACCTCGTGGAGGCGCCCGCCGAGGTGCCCGAAACGCTGCGCCACGTTGTATTCAACATCGAGCGCGGCCAGACGCTTCACGAAACCATCGACTTTCTCAATATGTGCCCCGACCTCAAAAACATGGACATCATCTACGCCAACGAGCTGGATGACGGCGCGGTCCGTTCGGGCAACTGCAACGTTGCCTACGAAATCGCGAAATCCATCGGCATGAACTATGCCTACGGTCTGGAGTTCATCGAGCTGGTCAACCCGGACGACAACAAGGGTTTCCACGGCAACGCCCTGTTCTCCCGCTGGCCCATCCGCTGGGCGAAGGTCGTCCATATGCCCGAGCAGTACAACTGGTACTATGACCGTCAGAAGCGCATCGGCGCGCGCGTTGCCATCGTCTGCTCGCTCGACATCGGCGGACGCGAGGTCGGCGCGGTCAGCGTTCATCTGGAGAACCGTGCGGACAGCGAGGGCCGCGAAGCGCAGATGGCAGTCGTATATGATGAGATCAAGCGTTCGTTCGCGCCGGACACGCCGGTCATGATCGGCGGCGACCTGAACACCAACACCTTCGACGGCAACGATATTCCGGGCTTCACCGCGCTGTTCAACGACCCGGAGCGCCTCGCGAAGCACATGGCGGCGGTCGAGAAATACGAGCGCGTCCTGCCGCAGGCCGAGGAAAACGGCTTCTCCTACCGCGAGTTCAGCAGCATCGAGGGCACGCGCCGCAAGCCGATGCCGGGCGGCAAGAGCATGCTGCTCAAGCTGGACTGGCTGATGGCGCGCGGCATGGAATGCGTCGATCACGGCACGATTTCGACCGAAACGAAGGACTGCACCTGGGCCGAGCCGGGCAGCGCGCTGGCGAAGTTCACCGGTCCCGAGCTGTCCGACCATAACGCCTGCTGGGCAGACTGTCGATTCGCAAAGTAAATACTGAAATCTATTGTAGAAAGCTGCACACGCTGCATACATATTGGCAGCGTGTGCACTTTTTATCGAGTGAGGAGAACCTACATCAAATGAGTGGAATGATACAATACCTGCGCGAACTTCATTTCGCCTCGGTCGTAGTGCGGCTCGCCCTTGCGATGCTGCTCGGCGGCTGCATCGGTCTGGAGCGCGGACGCAAGCGCCGTCCGGCCGGTTTCCGCACCTATATGCCCGTCTGTCTTGGCGCAGCGCTGACCGTGCTGCTCAGCCTGTACGAATTTACCATGGTGACAGGGCCGTGGTCGGATATTTGCGCAGAGATCGGCATAAAAACCGACGTTTCGCGTTTCGGCGCACAGGTCATCAACGGCATCGGCTTTCTGGGCGCAGGAACCATTCTCGTTACCGGCCGCCAGCAGGTCAAGGGCCTGACCACTGCCGCTGGTCTGTGGGCGTCGGCCTGCACCGGCCTTGCGGTCGGCGCAGGATTTTACGAGTGCGTGCTCATCGCATTCGCGATGATATTTCTCAGCATCCGCCTGTTCCCAATTGTGGATGCGTACATACAGGAGAACGCGCGTGACATCAATCTGTACATGGAGTTCTATTCGCTCGGGGACATCAGTACCATCATCAATCAGCTGAAAGCGCAGAACGTGCAGATCTACGACATCGATATCGAGCGGAACAAAAGTGGCGAGGCGCTGCACCCAAGTGCGATCTTCTCGATCCGCCTCAATGAAAAAATACCGCACACGCAGCTTCTCTCCGATCTGGCGGAGCTGGACTGCCTTTGCGTGATCGAAGAGCTGTAAGGAGTGGACTGCTATGTTATCTGTTTTTGACGGCCTGCGCGACGTGACGACGCTTTCCGTGTTCGTGCGTCTGGCCTGCGCGCTCATCTGCGGCGGCATTATCGGTATCGAGCGCTCGTACAAGCGCCGCCCGGCCGGCTTCCGCACGCACATCCTCATCTGCATCGGCGCGGCCATCACCACGCTGACGAGTCAGTATCTGTATCTGAATATGCACTATTTTACAGATATGGCGCGCCTCGGTGCACAAGTTGTTGCGGGTATTGGCTTCATCGGTGCGGGCACCATCATCGTTACCAAGCGGCAGCGCGTCAAGGGTCTGACCACGGCGGCTGGTCTCTGGACCTCGGCCATCATCGGCCTCACCTTTGGCGGCGGCTTCTACGAGGGCGGCATTCTCGCGACCGTGTTCATCATGCTCGCCGAGCTTGTGTTCTCGCGTATCGAGTACCGCGTGCTCGAAAATGTGCCGGAGATCAATCTGTATATGGAATACGAGGGCAAGCACTGTCTGGACGATGTGCTTCAGCTCTACCGCAGCTGCAATATTAAGGTGCTGAACATCCAGATTACGCGCTCGGCAGAAAACGGTGAGCATAACGCCTGCGCTATCTTTACGCTGCGCCTGCCGCGCAGCTGCGGCGTAGAAAAGCTGCTGACACTTGTCGGCAAGCGTAAAGGCATCGTGTCGGTCGAGGAACTGTAAAACGGCAGAACGCAGAAAGAGGCTGACGAATCTGCGCTTTCAATCGAATGGAATTCGCGTCTTATGTCACAATTTTTCGTCTCTTTTGTAAAAAACGAAGTGTACATCCCCACTTTTACGAAAATTACGCACAGTAGAAGCTCCTGAGATATTCTCAGGAGCTTACTTTTTCCCAAAAAGGAGGATGCAAAGATGTTCAACAATCAAAAATTTCTGACGTGCGGCGTGGAGCTCGAAATCGATGACGGCGGCACGGTAAACAGCAACGCGCAGAAGCTGCTTGATATTGCGAACAAGGATGCAGAAAATCTCTATATCAAGACGGACGGCAGTCTGGACGATGGTCTGGAGCTCGTCACGCACCCGATGACGCTGGACTACCACCTGAACGAAATGCCATGGGCGGCGGTTCTCCGCAAAGCACAGGAGCTCGACTACCTCAGCCATGCCGCCGGAACCTGCGGCCTGCACGTTCACATCTCTCGCTTAGCATTCGGCTGTACTTGCGAACAGCAGGAAGCCGCGATTGCACGCCTGCTGTACTTCGTCGAAAAGTTTTGGGCGGAGCTCTTGCGTTTCAGCCGCCGCACGCAGGGTCAGATGAACCGTTGGGCCGCGCGGTACGGCATGAAGCTCACGCCGACAGACCAGATGTGCCACGCGAAGAACAAAATTCTGAACACGTTAGCGCGCGAGTGCCAGGTGCGCGGCACGGATGCGACCGGCATCGCGTACAACTTCAACGACCGTCTGCGCATCTACAAGCGTCCCCTGCCCGCTCGGAAAATGAAGATCCACCTGCCCCACAACGTGAATGTTGTCATGGGTCATACCCGCATGACAACACAGGGCAATGCACAGTTTAACCAGAATAATCACCCGTTCCTTGGTCACGTTGACGGCAACAGCTTTGCTCTCGCGCATAACGGCGTACTGTGGAATGACAAAGAACTCCGTATGGAAGAGAATCTGCCGATGACGAGTGTTGAAACGGATAGTTACGTTGCGGTACAGCTTCTTGAACAGCAGAAAACCCTCGACTTCGACAGCCTGAAATTTATGGCTGAAAAGGTCGAGGGTTCTTTTGTGTTTACGGTTCTGGATAAGAATAACTCCATCTGGTTCGTCGTCGGGGACAATCCACTGTGCGTAATGTTCTATGATGGCTTCTTGATTTACGCCTCGACGCAGGAAATCCTCTGGAAGGCCATCAAAAAGCTGCGGCTGAAAGCGCCCACCGATATTCTGGAGCCAAAGGAGGGCGAGATATTGAAGATTGACCGAGCAGGCCGTATCACTACCGGGGGATTCGCACCGAGAACCAGCTATGAGCATTGGTGACGGCGTTATTCTCCATATTACCGCGACTACTATGAGGACACACTTGCGAACTATGATGACTTATTCAGCGCTGCAAAAGCATTCGGTGTTTCGATCGAAGAAGTGCAGGCTCTGCTCGACTACGGCTGCTCGGCGGAGGAAATCGAGGAAATGCTGTATGATCCGACGTTGCTCCACGAGATGACCGGCGAGCTGCTGTACGCGTACTGAGGGGAGATGGAAACATGGATGCAGGAAAGATTATTCGCGATACCTTAGTTCTCATTGGCCTGTTGGCTGATATTCTTGATGAAGACTAAATGAACTGCTAGAGATGTTTCAATAGGGTATACCCATCTGAAACAACGGAAAACTATGTCAATAGGGTTGTTTTCGAAATTTTGAAATATGTCAAAACGTGCGGTGAACCTATTGCAATGAATGGAGGAACAGATTTGAAGATTGGATACATCCGCGTCAGCACCGAGGAGCAGAATACCGCTCGACAGGAAGCCCTGCTGCGCGAACTCGATGTTGACGAGGTTTTCATCGACAAGGCGAGCGGCAAAAACACGGACCGCCCGGAGCTCACTCGGATGATGGAATATGTCCGGCACGGTGATACGGTAATCGTGGAGTCGATCAGCCGCTTTGCGAGGAACACGCGCGACCTGCTCGATCTCGTGGAACAGCTGACCGAGAAACAAGTAGAATTTGTCAGCCGCAAGGAGGCCATCGACACAACCACGCCAACAGGAAAATTTATGCTCACCGTGTTTGCAGCAGTCGCAGAGTTGGAACGCGAGTATATTCTCCAGCGCCAGCGCGAAGGTATCGCCATCGCCAAAGAGCAGGGCAAGTAC
>OKRX01001247.1_pt1 | contig 19219 bp, 15 predicted proteins | sample 1601241 | NCBI WGS metagenome assembly OKRX01 (sample SAMEA3541500, study PRJEB24748) | human gut metagenome | biome: human gut; feature: human-associated habitat; material: faeces | place: China | collected 2012
CTCATGGGCGTCCTGTCCAGATAACCGAGCACACGACGGTAACCGAGCTGCAGCCCAGCCTGTCCGATGTCGTGTGCGCAAACAAAAAACTGCAGATTGGCTTTATCGTTGCGCTCGTGGTGCTGGCGCTGCTGTCGGGCTTTGTAGCTCGTCCGCATTTTGCCGATACCAAGACTTGGGACTCCACCATCGAGGTCATCGATCAAAAGAAGGGCAACGTTTTGGCACTCACGACCTCGTGCGTGGCGCTGTCTGCGGGCATCACGGCGCTGCCGGGCGATACGGGAACGCCGGTCGCCGAGCAGCTCGCGCAGCTTTCAGGCAACCTTGGTATCGTGCTTGCCGTGCTATACCTAGAGAAATATTTGCTCACGATTTTGTGGTCAGTTGGCTTGGGCATCTTAATCCCGCTTGCGTTGGTGCTCTTTGCGGTGTCGCTCGGCATTCACGGGCGCTGGAGCACGAGCGCCGTCCTGCGCCGCGTGGCGACTCGCGTGCTGGTGGTTGCCATGATCGGCATGGCGTTGGTGCCTGCAAGCGTATGGGTGTCGCAAAAGGTCGACGAAACGTATCGAGTGAGCATCGAGGCAGCCGAGCAAAAGGCGGCCGACGCTGCGAGTGCGGCAGATAGCGACAGCTCCAAAGCAAGCAAGAAAAAGACCGAGTCCACAGAGTCCAAGAACGTGCTTGAACAGCTTGCCGACGGTGCCTCGAGCCTGGTCACGTCGGTAACCAGTGGTGCCAAGCAAATGACCGATGAGATCGTGCAGCAGGTGACCGATTTGATCGAAGGCGTCATCGTGATGATCGTGACCTCGTGCGTTATCCCGCTGCTGGTGCTTGTGGCGTTTCTGTGGCTGGGCCACACCCTGCTGGGGATTGATATCTCCGGTCCCGCGAACTATCTGACGGGTCGTTTCTTGAGCGCTCCGTCCAAACATGCCAAGAAGAACAGGCAGTCTGAGTAGCTAAAACAGCTGTATATACCGGGGAATACCGCCGAAGGGGCGGCCGAGACACGTTCTCGGCCGCCCTTTTGTTTGTTGAACACATGGTCGCTACGTCTGCGCCGGGCTCAAACGGTCGGCAATCAACCGTAAACGGTATTTGTTCAAAAAAGAACAAAGTTAAACAAATAATGGTTGCAACCTATGTTCGAATGTGTTCAAATAAACATGAACAGTGAAGAACCGCACATTCAGATGCCCGGACCTGAACGCGATTCAACACTTCCAAACAGAAACTACGCACCTGCGTATCTCTCAAGGAGGATGTCATGAGGGTTGTAATCGCTTCCGATGCCGACGGTATGTCGATGAAGGAGTCCATCAAGGAGATGCTCATCGCCGACGGTCACGAGGTCGTCGACTATTCCGAGACCCCTGCCGCGGACTTTGTCGATTCCGCGACCGCCGTTGCCAAGGACCTGCTGGAGCACAAGGATTCCCAGGGCTTCGCATTCGATAAGTATGGCGTCGGCTCCTATATGGCCGCCGTCAAGATCAAGGGCATGGTCGTCGCCAACATTTCCGACGAGCGTTCCGCTTACATGACCCGCGAGCACAACGGCTCGCGCATGGTCACCATGGGCCCGGGCGTTGTGGGCACCGAGGTCGCCAAGAAGATCGCCCGCGAGTTCCTGCGCGCACAGTACGCCGGCGGCCGTCACCAGATCCGTGTCGACATGCTCAACAAGATGGCCTAACGAGAACCACCGAGAACTCGAACTTCTACCTCAACTTGTGAATTCAGACGAAAGGACGTTCTGATGAAGAAGACCATCGCAATCGGTTGCGACCATATCGTTACGGACGAGAAGATCTATCTGGCCGACCGCCTGGAGCAGGCTGGCTACAAGGTGCTCGACTGCGGCACCTACAGCCACACCCGTACGCACTATCCCATCTACGGTAAGGCCGTGGGCGAGGCTGTTGCCAGCGGCAAGGCCGACTTTGGCGTGGCCCTGTGCGGCACCGGCATCGGCATCACCAACGCCGTCAACAAGGTTCCCGGCGCCCGCTGCGCGCTGGTTCGCGACATGACCTCTGCCCTGTATGCCCGTCGCGAGCTCAACGCCAACATCGTGGGCTTTGGCGGCAAGATCACCGGCGAGTTCCTGATGGCCGATATCATGCTTGCCTTCCTGGAGGAGCCCTACGAGAAGACCCCCGAGCACGATGCCCTGATCGCCAAGATCGATGCCTGCAATAAGGCCGACGCCGAGGCTCAGTCTGACCCGCATTTCTTTGACGAGTTCCTCGAGAAGTGGGACCGCGGCGAATACCACGACTAGCGGGTATCCGGCGTAATTTACTAGTCCGTTGACGGCTTGCGTTTCTGTGAGGGGGCGCGGGCCGGTTTTCTATCAGCCCCACTGACTCGGCGGGCTGGCGTACGAAAGGGAAGGCTCCTATGGAGTTTGTTCTTGATAACGGTTCTATTCGTGTGGCACTGAGCACGGCTGGCGGATCGTTCACTTCGATTAAAGCCAACGGTCGCGAGTACCTGTGGCAGGGCGATCCTTCGGTCTGGTCGGGCCAGGCACCCATTTGCTTTCCGATTTGCGGCGGCCTTCGTGATGGCCGCGCGATGACCATGGGTGGCCGCGAGGTCAAGCTTGCCCGCCACGGCTTTGCCCGCAAGCAGGAGTGGAAGCTCGAGGAGCAGAGCGACAACATGGTTGCGCTGAGCCTAAGCTCTGCCGACCATGCCGAGTTGCTTGAGCAGTACCCGTATCCGTTTAAGATCGTTGCTCGTTACGCGATCGATTCGGAAAAGGTGGCCGTGTCGTACGAGGTGACCAATGAGGGTACCGAGGACATGCCATTCTTTGTGGGTGGTCACCCCGGCTTTAAGTGCCCGCTCGACGAGGGCGAGTCCTATGACGATTACGAGCTTCGTTTTGAGCAGCGTGAGGCCGCCGAGCTCTGTACTGCCGTTCCCTCGACGGGCCTGATTGATGTTGAGCATCGCAGCAAGAACCCCATGATCGGCCAGAACCTGCCGCTGACCCACGAACTCTTTGACTTTGCCGAGACCATCTTCGACGTGCTCGAGAGCCGCGTGGTTACGCTGACCAAGAAAACCGAGGACAAGGGCGTGCGCCTGACGTTCCCCGATATGCCGTACCTGATTGTATGGAGCAAGCCTGAGGGCGACTTTGTGGCCGTGGAACCGTGGGGCGGCCTGTCCACCTGCTCCGACGAGGACGATATTCTGGAGCACAAGCGTGGCTGCCTGGTTGCCAAGCCGGGGGAGACCGTCACCCGCGGTTTTGAGATCGAGATCCTTTAAAGAGCTATCGTATGTTTGGGGTGGGTCATGCCGCCCCGGAACAGGAGTTCAATATGATTCTGACCGTTACCATGAACCCGTCGATTGATACGCGCTATCAGCTCGACAAGCTGGTCATTGACGACGTTAACCGTGTGACGCCCGAAAAGACCGCTGGCGGCAAGGGCCTCAACGTGAGCCGCGTGCTGCTGCAACTGGGAGACGACGTGCTCGCGACTGGTCTGCTTGGCGGCCACATGGGTGCCTATATGGCCGAGCTTATGGATGCCGACGGCGTCAAGAACGACTTTGTGCCCATCGCCGGTGAGACGCGCATTTGCCTGAATATTCTGCACGAGGGTAATCAGACCGAGCTGCTGGAGAGCGGCCCGCAAATCGCCCCGGCCGAGCTCGAGGCCTTTACGGCCAAGTTCGCCGAGCTTGCAGCGAAGGCGGACGTCGTGACGCTTTCGGGCTCGCTGCCGCGTGGCGTCGATGCCGGCTACTATGCCGAGCTCGTCAAGATCGCCGAGGAGGCGGGCGCCAAGGTGCTGCTCGACACCTCGGGTGCATCGCTGGAGGCAGCGCTGGAGTCCGATGCCAAGCCCGAGCTCGTAAAGCCCAACCTGACCGAGATTAACGGCCTACTGGGTACGTCCTTTACGACCGATGATGTCGATGCCCTGCGCGAGGCGCTTGCCGCCGATGACCGTTTTGCCGGTATCCCCTGGGTTGTCGTTTCGATGGGCGCTGCCGGTTCGGTGGGCTTCCATGAGGGTCGCGCGTTCCGCGCCAAGACGCCCGCGATTGCGGCTGTGAACGCAACGGGTTCCGGCGACTCGACCATCGCCGGTTTTGCGCATGCCATTGCTGCTGGTGCCGACGACGTCACGGTGCTCAAGACCGCCAATACCTGCGGTAAGCTCAACGCCATGGATCCCAAGACCGGCCACCTGGTCATGGACCGCTGGGACGAGATCTACAGCAACGTTGAGGTCGTAGAGTTGTAGCGGTTGCGACTCCTAATAGAATGAGCGTGGATAATCTCCTGCTTTTGGTGCCCATGCGAGCTCAAAGTGGGAGATTTTCCACGCTCGAGTCATTAGCCATTGGGGACGTTCTTGTTTGACTAGTCGTTTAAGAACGTCCCCAATGGCTACACTCAAAAACGGCGCCCGTCGGCGATGTTGCCGGCGGGCGCCGTTGTCGTGTGGGCGGAAATGATCCGTTTTCCTCCGTCCCTAAGGGATCATTACAGTGAGTCGATAAAGCGCTGCTGGGCGGCGCGGCCGGCCTCGTCCCATTTAAAGACGCCGGCGTTGTCGAGCACGTGGCCAAACACCACGCCGACCTCCTCGTGCAGGATGTCGATGGCGTTGTCCACCGTAAGCTCGTTCGCGCGGCGAGCAAAGACATCCGCGGCCCATGCGGCGTGGCTACGGCAAAGATCGTCGCTCTCGAGCGCTGCGGCAAGGTCGTAGCTGGCATCGGCTTTGGCTGCCAGCAGGTGCTCGCGGACAGCGCCGAGCTCGGGAACCAGGCGCGGCGGAAGAATAGCCAGGCCCATAACCTCGATCAGGCCGATGTTCTCCTTCTTAATGTGGTGATACTCGGCATGCGGGTGGAAAACGCCCAGCGGATGCTCGTCGGTCGTGATATTGCAGCGAAGCGCCAGGTAGGCCTCGTAAATCTCGCCGCCGGCGTTGCCGCGGGAGTCGACGCGGCGGATGACGGGCGTCACGGTGTTGTGCGCTACGCCGTCGGCCGTGTGCGCGATAACGCCCACAGACTCGTCGGTCCACTCGCGCCAGGCGAGGATAATCTTCTCGGCAGCGTCGAGCAGCTGAGCGCGGTCATGCGAGCGCAGGCGCAGCACCGAGAGCGGCCACTGCAGCACAGTGCCGGTGACCTGGTCAAAACCGGGCATGCTAAACTGCGAGACCTCGGTGGCATGCATCATGGGGAACTCGTGCGCGCCGCCCTGGAAGTGGTCGTGCGACAGAATCGAGCCGCCCACGATAGGCAGGTCGGCGTTGGAGCCGATGAAGTAATGCGGGAACAGGTCCACAAAGTCGAGCAGGCAGGTCAGGCCCTTGCGGTCGACGTGCATCGGACGATGCTCGGAGCTCATGGCAATGCAATGCTCGTTAAAGTACGCGTACGGGCTGTACTGGAAGCCCCAGCGCTCGCCGTTGAGCTGGATGGGGATAATGCGCAGGTTTTGGCGAGCGGGGTGAGCGCCGCCGTCGGCTGCGGCGGAGCGTCCGGGATAGCCCTCGTTTTCGATGCAGAGCTGGCAGGCGGGATACTTCTCGCCCGTGTTCTTTGCGGCACCAGCCGCGGCGATATCGCGTGGGTCCTTCTCAGGCTTGGAGAGGTTGATGGTGATCTCAAGATCGCCCCAGTTGGTGGGGGTGCTCCATTTGATGTTGCGCGCGATGGCGGCACGGCGCACGTAGCCGGCGTCGCAGCACAGGCCGTAGAACCAGTCGGTTGCGGCGCGGGGCTCGTTGACGCCCATGCGTCCGTTGAACTCCTCGTTTACAACCGAAGGCCTCGGCATGAGCGCACCCATGATGCGCATGGCGATGCGGTCGCGGCCTGACGTCGTGTCCTCGGCGGCACCGTTGGTAACGGCGGCCTCGGAAAGCGCGGCAAGCGTGCCTTCAAGATCAAAGTCGGGCAGGGTATTGGGGTGCAAGAGCGAGAGTTTCTCAACTTGGAGCGCCCAGGCCATATCGAGTGCGGGACCCGTGGCGCCGATGCACTCCAAAATGGTGTTGTATGCCCAGATCCGGTCGTCCTGGCCGATCATCGATCGGTGGATGGCGTACTCGATCAGGTTCTGCGCGGCCTCTCGCACGTCAGTCATTACAGCCATGCCGCGTAAGCCCCCTTGTCAGAGATGGCGTAGTGACGGGCAGAGCCCTCGCCCAGCCAGCCGTTCATCTTGGCAATGAAGGTGTCGACCAGATCGAGCGGCACGAAGGCCTGGATGGTGCCACCAAAGCCGCCACCGTGGATACGGACGGCGCCGCGGCCGTCGAGCACGTGCTCGGCCAGCGCCAGGGCATACATGGAAGGCTGCTCGGAACCCAGCTTGGCAACAACATTTTGCAGGTACATGGCAGAGCTGGCGCCGGACTCGCGCGTCAGGACCAGGAACTGGTCAATGTCGCCGGCGTTCAGGGCTGCCCAGCGCTTGTCGACCAGGCCGTTCTCGTACCAGTAGTGAACGGCGCGCAGGCAGGCGCGGTCGCCCAGCTTGGCGCGCAGCTCGGGGAGTTTAGCGTCAAAGTCGGCAACGTCGACCTCGCACAGGCGTGCCTTGCCAAACTCGGCGGCGACGTCCTGCATCTCGCGCGGAACGGCGGCGTAGTCGTCGGTAGCTGCCACATGGTCGGCGCCAACCTTAACGAGCACAAGCGCATAACCGTGATCCTCAAAGTTGAGCTCGAGCTTTTGGGTCTTAGGCTGGGCCTGGTCCTCAAAGTCCATGTAGGCGAGGCCGCCCAGGCACACGGCGGCTTGGTCCATCAGACCGCAGGGCTTGCCGTAATAGTTGTTCTCGGTGCGCTGGCTCATCTGGGCGAGCGCGACGGGCTCAATGGCGGGCGCGCCCCAGAGCGTCTCCATGGCACGACCGTACGCGGCCTCGACGGCGGCAGAGCTGGAAAGGCCACCGCCCGAGGGGACGGAGCAGGTGAAGGCAAAGTCGAAGCCGTGGGGCTCAACGCCCAGAGCAGCGATTTCATGGGCCATGCCGCGGACGAGGCTCGCGGACGTGCCCTTCTCGGACTCCTGAATGTCTAACGTGTCGAGCGTGATCTCAAACGTAGGATAGCCCTCGTCGGCGACGCGAATCTTGTTGGAATCGGTTGCCACGGCGATGCCATCGACGGCGACATCGAGCGAGCCGGCGATAACGTGGCCGCCCTCGTGGTCGGTGTGGTTGCCGCTGATTTCGGAGCGGCCGGGCGCGTGCACGTAGAGCACCTGGCGGTTGCCGATGGGGCCAAACTCCTCCTCAAACAGCTTGGTGAGGGTGGCGAGTGTCTTTTCGTCGGGGGCGGTCATGGGAGTCCTTTCCTTGGTGCGCACGGGTGAATTTTGCGTCGATATGAGTACGTTAACAACTTGAAGCGGCATGAACCAAGTGTTCACGATACCGCACGTTACGGGATATGTTAACGTACTCATAACACATCGCTTGTCACTTTTTGAGAATCTGGTAATCGGTAGAAATACAGCCGTGAACGGTACTGCCGTATGGACTTATAAAGCAGAAAAGATGCAGATAGAAAAAGTAGAGTACGTTAACATGCGTCCGACGATAGCGGGCCTCGGCGCGGGGTGTATTTCTGCCCGGGCCGGCATTCACGCTATTCAGATCTCGCAAGAGCGAAGGTGATTTTGTGGCAAGGCGCCCTTCCAACGATACGGGTACGCGTCCGGTTTCCATGGCCGACGTTGCCCGTGCTGCCGGCGTTTCGCAGCAGACGGTTTCGCGCGTCGCCAACGGCTTGCCCAACGTTAACGAGCAGACGCGCCAGCGCGTGCAGGCCGCGATGCAAGAGCTCGGCTTTCGTCCGAGTTATGCCGGTCGCTCGCTGCGCGATGGCCGTTACCATTCGGTCGGCCTGTGCATCAACGATGTCACCAAGTTTGGCAACCTTACGATGATCGACGGCATTGCCAGTGCGGCCCGCGAGCGCGGCTGCGCCATCACGCTGGTCGAGATGTCCAAGACCGAGGAATTCTCGCTTGCCGAGGCCACGCGTCGTATGGCCGCGCTGCCCGTGGACGGCATCATTATCGGCATGAGTCGCATGGCACCCGATTTTGAGACGTTTGATCCGTTGCCGGGCATTGGCACGGTCATCGTTACCATGTACGCGCATCCGCGCGTGACCACAGTCGATTCCGACCATTACGGCTGCTCGCTATTGCTTATGGATCACCTGTTTGAGCTGGGACACGATCAGATTCGCTATATTGGCGGCCCGTCGTTCTCGGTCGACGAGCAGTTTCGTCGCGCCGGTTGGCAGGATGCACTCGAGCGTAAGCACATTAAGCCGCAGGTGCCGCTCGAGGGCGATTGGTCTGCCAACAGCGGATACGAAGCCGGCAGATATCTGGCCGAGCACGACCGCACCATGACGGCGATTTACGCGGCAAACGACCAAATGGCAAACGGCGCCATCGCCGCGTTGCGCGATAGTGGCTTGCGCGTGCCCGAGGACGTGAGCGTGGTGGGCGTCGATGACTCGCTCGACGACTTTGTCGCGCATAACGAGCTCACGACCGTGCGATTCGATCTGCATCAGCGCGGACGCGAGGTGTTTGAGCATGCGGTTCCCGAGGCGGGGGCATCGGACAGACCCGTCGCCATTCGCATTCCCGGTCAGCTCATCGTTCGACATACCACCTCAGCGCCGCGCGCATAGTTTTCGCAGGTCAACGGCTCGGCGTTGCGCTTCAATAACAATCGGTAAGGACGCCGGCAGATAGCCGTGACTAGAAAGGCGAGTGCTATGATAGACGGGTTCATTTGTCTATCTAGGAGGCTTTGCCTGATGGAGATCACCAAGGATATCCGCTACATTGGCGTCGACGATCACGACATTGACCTGTTCGAGGGCCAGTACGATGTGTCCGAGAACGGTATGGCATACAACAGCTACGTTATCTTGGGCGAGAAGATTGCTGTCGCTGATTCGGTCGATGGCGGCTTTGTCGATGAGTGGCTCGGTAACCTCGAATCCGTGCTCAACGGCCGCACGCCCGACTACCTGGTCATTCACCATATGGAGCCCGATCACTCTGCTGGCATCGCCGCCTTTATGGAGCGCTATCCCCAAGCGCAGATTGTGGCCAGCATGGGCGCTTTCCGCATGATGGTCAACTACTTTGGCACCGACTTCCCCGAGCGCAAGATGGTCGTCAAAGAGGGCGACGTGCTCGATCTGGGCGGTCACAGCCTAACGTTTGTCGGCGCCCCCAACGTGCACTGGCCCGAGGTGCTGTTCTCCTACGAGGCCACCGACAAGGTGCTCTTTAGTGCCGACGGCTTTGGCAAGTTTGGCGCCAACGACATCGAGGATCCGGAAGGGTGGGCTTGCGAGGCTCGCCGCTACTACTTTGGCATCGTCGGCAAGTTCGGCAAGTTTGTGCAGGCCGTGCTCAAGAAGGCCGCCAATCTGGACATCCAGATCATCTGCCCGCTCCACGGTCCCGTTCTTACCGAGAACCTGGGCTATTACCTCGACACCTACAACACCTGGTCGAGCTATCAGCCCGAGGACGAGGGCATCACGATTGCCTACGCGAGCGTGTACGGCCATCTGAAGGCTGCCGTTGAGGAGCTCGCATCTGCGCTTGAGGCCCGCGGCCAGAAGGTTTCCGTCTTTGACCTGGCTCGCGACGATATGGCCGAGGCCGTTGAGGACGCGTTCCGTTACGACCGCCTGGTGCTCGCCTCCATTACCTATCAGGGCGAGATCTTCCCGTTCATGAGCACTTTTATCCACACGCTTGCCGAGCACGCCTACCAGAACCGTACGGTGGCGCTCGTCGAGGCCGGCTCCTGGGCGCCCGTCGCTGCCAAGGTTATGACCAAGGAGCTCGAGGGCATGAAGGACATCACCCTGGCGCAGAACAAGGTGACCGTCCTGGGCTCGCTCACCGACGCCTCGCGCGCTCAGATCGAGGCCCTTGCCGACGAGCTTTCCAAGTAGCGATACGTTCACTTTTAACGCTCAAACCACCACAAAGGGGACAGGTACCTTTGTGGTGGTTTTTGTTTAAGCGCCGGCGATGACGAGATTTGGGCGGGCCTCGTCGGCGGTCTCGGCGAGTGAGGTGGCGACGGCGCCATCGGGATCACGGTCCATCACGATGGCGCCGACGTCGACAAGCTCGGCAAAGCGGTACATGCCGCGTCCGTTGACCTTGCTGGCGTCCATGAGGGCCACGCTTTGGCGGGCGGCGCCAATCATGGCCGTTTTGGTCTCGGCCATCTGCGGAAAGTCGGTCGTAAAGCCGCAGCCGGGAACGAAAGCGCCAGGGCACATGACGGCCAGATCGGCATGGACCATTTGGAGCGCCTGCATGGTAAGTGGGCCGTACAGATAGCGATGACCTTTGCGCAGCGCCCCGCCCAGCATGACGACATCGACCGAGGGCATGCTCTCGTCGATGTAATCGGCAATGGTAATGTCGGCCGTGATGACGGTGATGCCATCGCGCTGGTCGAGCAGGCGGACAAACTCGAGAGCGGTGGTGCCCGAGTCTACGAGCAGCGTGTCACCATTGCCGACGAGCTCGATGGCGCATTGCGCGATGGCCTGCTTGGCGGCGACATTGACGTTGATACGGCGATCCTGGGTGGATACGGTCAGTCGCTTCTGGAGCGACACAGCGCCGCCATGCGTGCGGCGCAGCTTGCCGGACTCGGCGAGCGCGTCTAGGTCGGCGCGGGCGGTAACGGAGGACACGCCAAAGGTCTGGGCGATTTCTGCTACCTGCACCGAGGCGTTATGTTCGAGCATTTCCATAATGGCGGCACGACGCTCATCGGCGAAAGTTCGGGTTGTTGCATGGGCCATATCCGCTCCATCATCGTCTGAAATTTGCAGGAATTGTGTTGAGTCTATTTTCGTTCATTTTCTTTTTAAGTAAGAAAACGCCTTTCGATTACTTACTTTTTCTATAAAAGAAAGGTGATTCGCTCGAAAACTGGGATATCGGATAGGGGGATTTGGTCCGATTCCCTTCCGTTTGCTTTTCAAAAACGAGCGATTTGGCCTGCGTGCCGGCGATATCTCGTACATGCGACAGATGTGATTTTCATACAATGGGCCCAGCAAAACGCAAGGTAAAACGCCTTGCGGACACGTACGCCCGATGTCCAGATGCGGGCGAGGGAGAGGAGCAAACGCTCATGGCACTTGTTACCACCGAAAAGATGCTCAAGGACGCTCAGGCCGGCCACTACGCCGTCGGCGCGTTCAACGTCGAGAACCTCGAGTTTGTTATGGCCGTTCTGGCCGCTGCCGAGGAGACCAAGTCCCCCGTCATCATGCAGACCACCCCGGGCACCATCAAGACCGCTGGTCTGGACTACTTCTACGGCATGGTCAAGGCTGCCGCCGAGCGCGCTTCCGTGCCCGTCGCTCTGCACCTCGATCACGGCGATGGCTATGACCGCTGCATGCAGGCTTTCCGCACTGGCTACACCTCCGTCATGATCGACGGTTCGCACGAGTCCTTCGAGGACAACATCGCCCTGACCAAGTCCGTCGCCGACGCTGGTCGCGCCATGGGTGTGCCCGTCGAGGCCGAGCTTGGCAAGGTTGGCGGCAAGGAGGACGACGGTCCCGCGGTTGAGGGCGAGAGCCCCTACACCGATCCTGCCGAGGCCAAGGAGTTCGTCGAGCGCACCGGCTGCACCTCGCTGGCCATTGGCGTTGGCACCAGCCACGGCGTGTACACGAGCGATCCTCACATCGAGCAGTCCGTGGTCAAGGCCATCCGCGACGCCGTCGACGTGCCGCTGGTTCTGCACGGCACCTCCGGTGTGCCCGATGAGCAGGTTGCCGAGGCTGTGAAGAACGGCATCTGCAAGGTTAACTATGCTACCGAGCTGCGTCAGGCCTACACCAAGGGCTTCATGGCCTACATGGCCGAGAACCCCGCCTGCTTCGATCCCAAGAAGCCGGCCAAGGAGGGCATGCGCGAGATCACCGAGCTGGTTAAGATCCGCATGACCAACCTCAACTCTGTGGGCAAGGCAGAGTAACAGCAAGGGTACTCCGAATCGCTACATATCCCGGGGAGGGACGAGAACTTAGTTCCCCAATCGTCCTCGGGCATGCAAAAAGCCTCGCTGCGCACTTCGTGCGGCGAGGCTTTTTGCCCCCTGCGGAAAGATTGGGGAACTAAGCCCTCGTCCCTCCCAGGTTGACTTACTCGAGGTCGTCGCCCTTGTGGCGTTAGGGCGGAAAATAATAAGAAGCCTTCGCGCTGCGGAATGATTTTGGAAACTAAGTGCGGGGGCCCGCCCAAGCTGTCCTGTTCAATCGCCCTTGTGGCGTTGGGGCTGAAAGGGTGGGGCGCGGGGGTTACTTGGTTGTTAGGGTTAGCAGGTCGTTGGGGGTTTTGAGGTTGTAGGTGGCGTTTGGGATGTCTTGGTGTGATCCCCATGCCGCTCTGGCAAAACTGACCCCTGCCGAAGTTGCGCATTGTTCGTCGTAGACGGTGTCGCCAACGTAGACGACGTTGCCAGGATTCGCGCCCGTACGCCGGAGATATTCGAGCATGGGTGCGGGTGCGGGTTTATGTTCGGTTGTGTCTTCGACAAGGATGATGTGCTCAAAATACTTATCGAAACCAAGGGGTGCAATTTCTTTTGCGTATTCGTCGCGCGCACGTGAGGAGACGATGCCAAGTTTGCAGCCGCTATCGGCGAGTGTTGCGATGACTTCAAGCAAACCTGGAAACACGCTGATGGTGCTTTTAAAGCTGGCGGCAACTTGGCACCAGCGATCCAACGTTGCCTGCGAGTAGATTCCAAGTTTCTCAAGGGCATCCTTGCCGGGTATGCCGAGGGCAAAGTCAAGCTCGTGTCGGGGGAGCGTTTTGCCGGTCTCTTCTTGGACAATCTGGACAAGCGATGATAGAACGCTTTCTTCTGTATCTGCCAATGTCCCATCAACGTCAAATACGATATGGTCAAAGTGCTTCATATGATTGCTCCTCTCTGTTGTTTGCCTGCAAGTTTGATGCGGTGACAGAAGAAGGGCTAGCGGGATTTCTGCCTAGTACTATCGAGATTCTGCCTCGCTCCTCGATAGCTCGAAGGAGTGCATCCCATTTGTTCTTTAAATACCTGGCCAAGATGGCTTGCTGTCGCAAAGCCGCATTGGCGCGCGACTGTCTGGACCGTTCGCGTAGTGTGTGCCAAAAGTTCGCAAGCACGGTTTACGCGGTATGCGCGCAGATATGCCGCCGGGGTCGTTCCTGCACAAGTTTCGATAATGCGGTAACACTCTCTTTCGCTTACGCCGGCTGCAGATGCCATCTGGGGCACATCTATAGCGGCTGCATAGTTTGCGCGGATAAAGTCCAGGATTGCCTTGAACTGTACGTCGCGGCCGGTCATCCAAGAGGCGCCGTCGGAGGAAAAGAGCGGTTCGGCCTTGGCGTAAATCTGAATCCAGAGCTCTGACAAGTTATTTCGAAGCGCCATCTCGTTCTGCGGCCGTTGAAGGTTGTGGCTAAAGGAGCTCTTCAGCAAATCGATAAAGGGCATATCGTCGGGGTTGGTGGGCGACCATTTGAGCACATCGACGCCTCGACATTGCAGCAAGGGATTGATATAGCGCTTTTGAAGGCGTCCCGCGGGATCGCCGAGCATCGACGGCTGAAAGATATGCAACATTTGAATGGCTGGTGCCGAATTGGCTGATTGCAGCGTGCTGTGCAAAACGCCGCCGTTGATAAAGCCGGCGGACCCTTCCTCAAAGCGTACGTGCTCATGAGCCGCGCGCGTTCGATAGTCAATCGCTCCCTGCTCCATGTAGAAAAGCTCAACCTCGGAATGCCAGTGCCAGGGGACGGAATTGTCCGGATAGCGAGCGAATTCTGCGCGTTCGGCAATATAGGGCCAGTCTTCGACGGTCTCGGGGAACGCTTCCTCGCGTCCTCCGCGGTGCAATTCTATGTGATCCATGTTTCGCATGGCATCAGTATAAAGCGCGATGGGCTTAGATTGCTCTTGCCTGTTCGGGGAACGCCTTGTCTAGGGATGCTTGGAGCCTTTCGAACGATGCTCGCAAGTTGTGGCTCTGGTCGGTTGAGCGTTTGGCTTTTGTGGTGGGGGAGTCGAGGAGGCCGTCTCTCTGTGTCGGGGGGAAGGAGAAAAGGTCTGCATGATTTAGGGATGGCTGCTGTGCTGCGTCGTTGGAAGAATGCATGCTTATGCGGCCTCCTCGATGTCCACCAAAAGGTTGCGCATGGGGTGTGCTGCTAGGTCCCGTGCGCTGGCAGTATTATGCCGCGGCTGCTGCAAAGAAGCGCTAAAGAAAGGCTTAACCTGGTTTGGTGTTACGATGAAACTGCAGGTCAGAAGTATCGAGTAACACTCTTGAAAGGTTTTGAGCTTAAGGACTTTCTAAGGTTTGTGGTGCGGATGTGGCTCGCCTGTGCGGGGCGTGTGGATGGCTCGTTCCTAGCGCTGCGGCTCTGCGGCGCGCACCTGCTCGATGACCTTTTCCATCGTGGCGTCGATGCGGTCTTTTTTGAGCTCGCATTCCCAGATGGTTATGGGTGTCCAGCCCATTTGAGTGAGTGCTGCCACGGCAGCGCGGTCACGCTCGACGTTGCGGCGAAACTTTGCCCCCCAAAATTCAACATTGCGCTTGGGCTGGCTCGGATTGCATTTGGGGCAGCGGTGCCAAAAGCAGCCGTTGACGAAGATGGCGATTTTGCGTCCGGGGAAGGCGATATCGGGTTTGCCGGGAACCTTCCATTCCAAGCGATAGCCCGTAAGGCCCGCGGCGCGCAGGCGCTGGCGAACGAGCAACTCGGGCTTGGTGTTGGCGCGCTTGTTGCCCTTCATGGACTTTTTGATGGCGGCGCGACGGCGTACCAGTTCGCGCTCGTCGGCGGAAAGGTCCGAGGTATCGATGCCGTCGAGTAGGCCGGGCTTGGGACGCTTTTTGCTGCGGCGCTTAGGTGCGCGCTTGGGTTTGGTGGCGGGTTTGTCGGTTGTGTTGGGCGCGGCGTCATCGGCGGCGCCGTTGGCCTCAAGCCGATCTTCCTTCAACTCAATCAGAGCATCAATGAGCCCCTTGTCGGCGGGCATCCACTCAACGGTGGCAAGCGAGGTACGCGGAATCCAGCGGAGATCGAGCTGGCGGTCGTGCTTCTGGGGTTCATCGGATTCATCGGCGAGCGAGCAGTAGTAGCACTCCATGGAGAGATGGAAATCGGGGTAGTCATACTCAACGGTGTAGAAATCGCGCAGGTTGGTGACTTTTACCTGCAGCTCTTCCATGAGCTCGCGGCGTACGGCGTCCTCGGGCGTCTCGCCGCGCATGAGCTTGCCACCGGGGAACTCCCAAAGTCCCTGCATGTCGCCATAGCCGCGCTGCACGGCAAGCAGCTCGTCAGATCCTTCCTTGCGAATGATCCCAGCGGCAACATGAACAGTCTTCAACAGGAGTCCTCTCTCAACATCAACACATAACAGGGTGGCTACCCGTACCTTACACAACGGTAAGGCAAGCGTAAGCCATATCGATGGTAGCCGACTCGGCTTCTTGCGACTATAGATGCCGTAGACTAATCGCAAGAAAGGACTCGGTATGCAAACCACGCACATGGCGACCCCGGTACTGGAGGTCGCGCATCTCGAAAAGGTATATGGAGCGCTGGGCAACGTGACCCGCGCGCTCAACGACGTCAGCTTTACCGTCAACCGCGGTGAATTCGTTGGCATCATGGGCGCTTCGGGCTCGGGCAAGTCGACGTTGCTCAACTGCGTGTCGACCATCGATAGCGCCACAAGCGGCACGATCCGCATCAACGGCCAGGACGTAACGCGCATGAAGCAGGCTAAGCTTTCGCAGTTCCGCCGCGAGGAACTCGGCTTTATCTTCCAGGACTCCAACCTGCTCGATACGCTCACGGCACGCGAGAACATCGCCCTGCCGCTCACCATCGCCCGCACAAACTCGGCAGAGATCTCGACCCGCGTGCAGGATGTGGCAGCGCGCCTGTCCATCAGTCAGGTGCTCGACAAGTATCCCTACCAGATGTCCGGCGGTCAGCAGCAGCGCGTCGCCGCGGCTCGTGCGCTTGTCACCGACCCTACCATGATCATGGCCGACGAGCCCACCGGTGCCCTCGATTCCAAGAGCGCTCGCCTGCTGCTCGAGAGCCTAGAGGCCCTCAACCGCCGCCTGCGCGCCACGGTGCTCATGGTCACGCACGACAGCTTTGCTGCCAGCTACACGAGCCGTGTGCTGTTTATCCGCGACGGCAAGATCTTTACCGAGCTGCGCCGCGGCGACACCGACCGCCGAGAGTTCTTCGACCGCATTATGGAGGTCGTTGCCATGATGGGCGGTGAGGGCTCCGATGCTCTGTAAACTCGCTTGGGGCAACGTCCGCCGCGCCGGCCGCGACTACCTCGTCTACTTGCTGACGCTCACCTTGGGCGTCACCGTTTTCTATGCCTTTAACACCGTTTCGATGCAGGTCGACATTGCCGGCATCGATGAAGAGGGCTTGGCGCAGGTTATGGGCAGCATACTCGGCGACCTGACGTACTTTTTGGCCGGTGTCATGGCCTTTTTGATGGTGTACGCCAATAACTTCATCATGAAACGCCGCAAGAAGGAGTTTGGCCTGTACCAGGTGCTCGGCATGGGGCGCGGGCGCGTCGCCACGATCATGGCGCTCGAGACCGTGATAGTATCGTTCGGCGCCTTTGTCGCCGGCATTGTGCTGGGTGTGGGACTCTCCCAGCTCATGACGTTCTTTACGGCCTCGCTCTTTAAGACACAGATTGCCAATTTCCACTTCTTTTTCTCGGTGCATGCGTTCAACCTGACCCTTGCCTGCATGCTCGTAATGTTTGTGCTCACACTGCTGCTGAACCTTCGCGCCGTGCGCCGCACCAAGCTCATCGAGCTTATGGGTGCCGAGCGTCGCAACGAGAGCATCAAGACGCGCAACCCCTGGATCGCGATTGCCATCTTTGTCGTGGGCGTGGTGCTGGTGGGCGTGGCCTATTACCGCCTGCTGCGCGACGGGTTTCCGCTAACTGCGACGGACAGCAAGCTGCAAGAGGCCATGAGCCAGTTTGGCATTACGACCGCTATGGTTACAGTGGGCACCTTTGCGCTGTTCTGGGGACTCTCGGGCATGCTTATCAAGCTGTTGCAGAGCCTGCGCAGCGTGTATTGGCGCGGCCTCAATATGTTTACCGTGCGTCAGCTTTCGGCCAAGGTCAATACGGTGTGCTTTTCGATGGGTGTCATCGCGATGATTCTGTTCCTTGCCATCACTTCGGTGACGTGCGGTATGTCGATCGCCAATGTGATGAACGAAAACCTGGAGCGCTATAACCCTGTTGACGTGTCTCAGACGTATGTCTATTACACGCCCGAAACGCTCGATTACTACAAGGAGTATGTCAATCCGTCTGAGGCCGATCGCATGGTGCTGGCCGATGAAACGGTCGATTTGTACGCCGCATGGCATGGCGAGCGCAAGTCGGCGGACAACAACGACGAGACCGGCAAGAAGGTCAATATCGCCGATGTTGCCGGTGAGCATGTGCAGATCGATTCGTATCTGAGCTACCCGCTTGGCGGCTCGGGCCCCTCGGTGGTGGCGGGTGAGATGTGCAAGGCCATGGGCGAAAAGCTTCCCAAGGCGCTCGAGGGAAGCAACGCCGATGCGATGGGTCTGTTTGTGACGCCGGTGAGCCAGTACAACAAACTGCGCCAGATGATGGGCGAGGAGCCGGTGCACATCGGTCACGACCAGTATCTGCTCACGTGTGATATGGGCGGCGAGCTGGTCGACCTGTACACCAAGTATATGGCTGGCGGCCATGCCCTTACCTTCGGCGGGCATACGCTCAAGCCCGCAACCGATAAGTCGGACGAAGATGCGGCGGCCATCGCCAACTCGGCGATGGGCAGTAATCCGGGTACCGTCGTCGTTGCCGACGAGCTGTTGTCCCAACTTAATCTGCAGCCGTATTCCAGTAGCCTGCTCGTTAACTACAAACAGGGGATGGATACGACCGAGGCAGACGAGAGTATTAAATACACTGTGCTCGACAATCTGCTCGTTGACGGCAAGGAGCCGGGGTCGTGGGGAACCTTCATCACACGCTCCGAGATGTACGTGCAAGCAGCGCAAATGAACGGTCTTATTAGCTACCTAGCCATCTACATCGGCTTTGTATTGGTCGTTGCATGCGCGGCGATTCTGTCGATCCAGCAACTCTCCAACGTGGCCGACGGCAGCCGCAGCTATCGTGTGCTGGCACAGATCGGCTGCGACGACCGCCAGATTCGCCATTCGGTGATGGCGCAGCAAGCGGTATTCTTCCTGTTCTCGCTGGCAGTGGGCCTGGCACACTCCTTTGTGGCACTTAAGGTGATCATCGAGCTGGTGAGCATTTTCGGAAATATGAGCATCGGCGGCACCGTGGGCCTCACCTGTGCAATCTTCCTGGCAGCCTATGGTGGCTACTTCCTGGTGACCTATCTCATGAGCACCGGCATGGTACAAGCTGCCATCGCCACCCGTTACAGCGAGTAACAAGCGGGCAAAATCGTCGCAAAATCAGAGGCGTATGACCGCCGCGAAGGGACCAGGGGCCCTTTCGCGGCGGTTTTTGCCAATCTGGTGCGTCTCAGATACAAGTGAGTAGACTTTTTTGAACCTGCCGAGCACATCGCGACAAATGCTCAATAAAACCGTAGGTCAGAGCTGTGTCGTTTTGGGGCGTGCTCGGCCTTCTGCAAAAAGCCTACTCACTTGGTTTTTCTGCTAGAAGACCGCCACGAGGGAAGGCAACTCCCCCGGGTAGTCGTTGGGGACGTTCTTAAACGACTAGTCAAACAAGAACGTCCCCAATGACTACTTTGCGGGCAGCTAAAAGAGCCCCATCCTAAATTAGCTACCCCGCCAACACCGCAGGTAGAGCAAAAGTCAGCGAAAGCCCGCCAGAGCGAGCAAGGTGCCTTGAAGCGAGGCGGCATTGACCTTCTGGTCATGCCGCCGAAGCTGAAAGGCAGATTGCCGCTCTGGCGGGCTTGCAGCGTCGAGCCGTTACGGCGTTTGGTAAAACGCCGTAACTCTAAATCCGCTCCGCGATCTCGTGGATGAGGTAGTCGGTCTTTTCCCAGCCCAGGCACGG
>OKRX01001251.1_pt1 | contig 19179 bp, 25 predicted proteins | sample 1601241 | NCBI WGS metagenome assembly OKRX01 (sample SAMEA3541500, study PRJEB24748) | human gut metagenome | biome: human gut; feature: human-associated habitat; material: faeces | place: China | collected 2012
CCATATTATACGATAAAAAACAATGAAATCACAACAAGAGTACATGAAGAACGTACGCACAATATGACTGGATGAATCATTTTAATCCAATACTGAATAAATACAACAATGTCACATGATATGGAATTATAATTTCCTTAAAAAAGAGGCGCATGGATCAGCAAATCCATACGCCTAATTGATACCTTGTTTCTATTCCTTGCGAATTCTTTCAACAACACTTTCCCGACTCATCTTTTCAAACTGATACTTTGGTATCACATACGCAATCCCAACCAAAATTGGAATCATACGCACACAAGGCACTATCGTAAGATGTAGCCGGAAGAAAAATGCCGTACCAAGCGTATTTATTAAAATCTGCTTTGCTCCAACCACAACTAACAATACTGCAATCATAAATGCGCCTCCCAAATATAGGAATCCCTCAGCCACTAGCATTTTTGATATCTGTTTTTTCGTCATTCCAACAACTTCCAAAAGTGCCAGTTCTTTTTTTCTGCTAATTACAGAAGTTGCTGTTGTATTAAAGAAATTCATAATGCCAATAAAGGCTAAAATAACGACAAGAAAACTACCGATCATATAATATTTACTGACAAACCGCCTAAAGCTCGCCTTCATATCCAATACAGAAAAAACATTTATCATATCATTTTCTTTCAAAACATTTTTATCAATGTATTCTTTTACTTGCTTATCCTCTCCCTTCTTGGCATCAATAGCAGCATACATTGCTGATTGATTTTCTGTCTGGGTGATATACTCTTCTTCTGGGACCATTACTGTAATATAAACAGAATCTGCATACGGATAATCCAGGGAATATGGCATCATAGCTTCTCCGATCACCCCATAATCTTTCTGCTTTCCGTTTCCGTACTCCATTTTAAAAGTTTCGCCAGACTGATAATAAGAAACTGGTTGTTCTGTATATTTATCACTATAGTCCACAATCACATAATCCCCACTTTTAAACGTATTCCAGGAACATTTTTCCCCTTTCCATTCTAACATATCAAACACCGCTTCACTAATTCCGAGGAAATGAACCTTTACAGTATTATCCGCTTTGGTTTCCTCCCAGATTTGCTTTTCATAATCTGTCCAGTTTTCTTTGTTTTTTTCTGCCAATGTCTCCCACGTTTTCAAAAGTGCCGGTTCCATCTTATGTCTTTCTTCCGAATAATACACATATCCTGTTTTCTCACTTTCCGGACACTTATTCAGAATCTCTTTGATTTCAGGTGTAATACCGTTAAAATTTGTATTCGATAAAGTGTCGGTCATCTGATCCAGTTGAAAATCAGATGCTAAAAATATATTCTGGTAAGTCTCAAAATCATATCCCTGCACCAACATCACGATACAGTTGACAACCACCATAGAAAGAGCGATAGAAAGCATAACAATCAATCCCTTTTTCCAATTTCGTAACACATTTTGAACTGCCATCCCCCACCAGGTTACAGAAGTATTCTTTTTTATTTTCCTATGTGACTGCTCTCCTTCTGCCAAACGCAAAGCTTCCACAGGCGAAACTCTTTCCACCATTTTACAAGCCTGTAGACTGGATAAATACACCGTTAAAAGTGTCAGAAGAGCTGCTACAAAAAAAATCAAAGGATTAGCTGATACTACTGTCTGTGTAGTCTGTCCTGCCTGTGCACTGATTTGGGCATCTGCTGTCAGAGACGGCGACATACAAAAACCTGCAAGATAACCGAAGATCAATCCGATTGGAATCCCCACTGCTGACAATTTCCATGCCTGCATACGTACAATTTTTTTCAATTGTTTTCCTGTTGTTCCCACGTTCTTCAATAATCCGTAAGCTCTAATATCCGTTTTCACGGATATATTAAAAATATTATAAATAATTAAGTAACCAGCCAATATCACAAACAGTACCATTACAATAAGGGAAGTGAATGAAAATGAATCCTCTTCAAAAAGATTATATGCCGGATTGATCTCCAATCCTGTCCCTGCTTTCGTAAATCCTGCTGTCTTAGATATATTTTCTGTTTTCTTTTCCAGATTCCAAAGATTCTTGTACCAGACAGAATACTCCTTTCCCCCATTATAGATACCATTTTTTAATTCTTTCTGTGTAACAGGATAACAATTCTCCTTCGCATAGGCTTCAGATACCCAGACCATCTGACCTAAAACAGCCTTATCACCCTGCCAAAATCCACATATCTGGAATGTATCTGTTTTGTATTGTTTCAGCATTGGATTTACTTCCCACGTCAGCGTGACTTCTTCCCCAATCTTTGGTGTAACTCCCAGTGCTTCCAGTACCAAACTGCTGACTGCTACTTCATTTTCCTTCTCTGGCAGTCTTCCTGTAGTTGGCAGACAATTAAAGCTTTCTGCCATATTTTTATCTGCATATCTAACTTCTACTGAAAAGCCAAAATGTTTATCTCTTCCTGCTCCCAGAAAAATGCCTGTTCCATATCGTTCCACCTCATCACTTTGTTCTATTGTTTTTTGCAATCTCTCCGCATCTTCTTCTGACAAATTCTGCGCAATAGCATGGGATGAATCCATAAATTGCTTAATTTCCGTTGCTCTTTTGGAAAGTATCATGGATACGCTCCCCACAAAGAGGCTTGTAAATAACAGTGATGTCAACATGATTGCAATAACAGCAATAATATTTCTTGCTCGGTTCATTTTCATAAAACGTTTCGTCAATAATCGTAACGTTTCTTTATTCTCTACTTTTACCATATAATCGCCCTCACTATACCAAACCACTGTCTGAAACAATTTTTCCGTCTTCTATCTGTAAAATCCTGTCAGCCATCTGGGCAATCTCCTCATTGTGAGTAATCATTACAATCGTTTGATGAAAACGCTTACTGGTGACTTTTAAAAGTCCCAATACATCCTGACTCGTTTTGGAGTCCAGATTGCCTGTCGGTAGGTTCAATTTAGTAGTATGAAAATCTATGTTATTTTTTACGTATTTTACGTATATTTTTGTTGACATTACGTAAAATACGTGCTATTATATACTTGTAAGGAGGAAACAATACAAATGAGATTTCGAGAAATTGAAAAAATAGTCCTCAATGACGGATGGGAGTTGGTAGATGTGAGAGGTTCACATCACCAATACAAGCACCCAACCAAAACGGGAAAAGTTACAATCCCAAATCATCGAGGCGACATTCCTCAAAGGGTTGTCAACTCCATACTCAAACAGGCGGGTCTCAAATGAGACCTGCCACCCATTAAAGAAAGGAGCGTTATCATGAATTATATTTATCCTGCTGTTTTTTATCCGGAGGACGACGGGAGATATTCAGTTATTTTCCCCGACCTCAATGATTTAGCAACTTACGGAGATAACCTTGCGGACGCTTTCGCAATGGCTCAAGAGGCTTGCGGTCAGTATTTATTCACATCCTTGCGTGATGGTGATGTTCTTCCCGCTCCGACCCCTCTTGATGCAGTTGAAAAGGACGAGGATGCAGCACTTGTCAATTTGATTTGTGTCAACCTCGACGAATACGCCCGTGCGTACAATGACAAGGCGGTCAAGAAAACTTTGAGTATTCCTGCATGGCTCAATACTGCATGTGAAAATTACGGTATCAACTATTCAAAAGTTTTGCAGGATGCGTTGATTGCCAAAATTCAAGCACGTTCATAAATCCATTATAGTACAAGGACGACACCCGTTTCCGGATGCCGTCCTCTTTTTTTGTCTGTATGCTCTTATAACTGTTCAAACTGTACATGCTCGGATTCTCCGGAGAGATAGAGGTCTCCGATTGTTCTGACCATCTTCTTTCCGTCCACAACATGAATCTCTTTCACATAATATGACTGTCCTCTGATAGCACGACCGCAGATGTTCTCATTGCCCCACTCTGCGGAACGTCTGATATTGAGTGAGCCGTCGCAAATGACCGTCACTTTCATTTTTCCCTGCGGGATAATGACTTTGTCCTCCGGCTCGTCCTCTTCCTCCTGTGGCTCTGTATTTGCCCCATTCTCGCCCGTTTCCGGTTCAGACGGAGGATTTGTCGTCTCTGCATCGTTTGAGGCTGTTCCCCCGTCCTCTGCGTCCTCCTGCTGCCCTGCTGCATCCTCGTCACTCTCAAATGTTGTCATTTTCTCAACGGTTTCCGCATCGACTGTTCCGACCTTGTTTCCGTCCGCATCGTATGTGTTGACGCTGCCGTCCGGATTTGTCTGCAATGCTCCCTCCGGAACATTGTCCGTGAGTGAGCCGATGACGTTTCCGTTTTCATCCCACACAACAAAGCTCTCGTCCTTTGCTGCTGCTTTCATTGCTCCCTCAATGGTCTTGTACTCTTTGCAGTCCTCTTTCTTGAACTCTGTTCCTTTGCCTAAATAGTATAACATGATTTTCCCTCCTATTTGCTCAAATACTTGCTTGACGCATATCCGACGATGTTCTTGTAAACCACATACAACCATTTCACACCGTTGCAATCGTTATAATATCCATAGCACTGGACTTTCTCACCGTTTTTCATCACCGCAAGGATTGACTTTCCTGTTCCTGCTCCCGCACGGAGATTCAATCCGGATGCAGTCACCTTGTAAGTTCCTGCAAGGCTCTTGTTGAACCCGTGTGCAACGTCGACCTTTGCATTGCTCTTGACTGTTGTTGTGTTGGATGCACCTGTTCCGGATGACTTTGCCCCGTCCGTGAGGTTCACTGCAACGTGAGCATTGTCATTGAGGGTGATGTCTCCCTCAAGCAAATACGCATCCGATGTCAGATATTTGCTATCTGTCAACACCTCGAATCCTGCTGCCTTGAGACCTGCTCTCATGTTTCCGGTATAGAGATAAATGCTCACATTCTTCATTTTCTCATTTCCCAGTCTGTAACCTGCACCCTTTACGATTGCAGCGACACCGGATGAACAATCTGCCTCACACGCAATCGTGATTTGTGCAGGGTCGTAATTCGATGCCTTGAGATGCTCCCAAAATGTGTATCTCTCTGACTGGTCATATCCGATTTTATTGTTGACTGCTGCTGCCTTTGCCATGCTCGCAATCATTTTTCTGACCTTTGCATCCGGATGACGGAGGACACATTTCCACGGTCTGTTATACCAATTTATACCCCTCCACTCTGTACCTGTCTGGTCTCCTGCCTTTCCTCCGCTGTATCTGTTATTTTCATCATGTCCGCAATTTGAAATCATTTGTTTTCCTCCTTGTCAAATTCTTCTGTGTTTCTGTCCGTCATGTCTCCCATAAGTTCCGGACAATGTTCCTCAAGTTCTGTGTACACAATCAACCCGCAAATCAGTAACGGAATACCGACCCATAAAATCGCACATCCTAATGAAAGAATGAACCATACTACTACCGACATTCTTTCCGCAAATTCGTCATCCGGATAATAATATTCGTCATAGTAAAGCTCCTGTTCCTTTTTGCTTGCCCTGTCGACCCAAATGTAAAACGCTGTCATCGCTAAAAATACGACGACCGCACCCACAACGTACACAATCCCGATTGTCTTTGCGTTCTGCACGAAAAAGTCTATGATTTTACTCATTGACCTCACCTGCCTCACCGCTCACAAGCGTCTGCATCGCTTTGTTGCTCTCAAGCATCTTTTTCATTCTCTCAAGTGCCTCGTCGACCATCATCGAAAAAGCCTCAAAAGAAATCACTCTTGCAAGCCACGCAAACCTTGCGACAAACATGTCATATACATAACGCAGCTTGATTTGACCTGTACCGCCTCCCAGTTCCTTTTCTGCCTTTGTGACTGCATAAAGCAACCACTCTCTCACTTTGTTCAACTGCTTGTCTGACGGCATTTTCACGAAAACATATATTGCATATCCTCCCGCTGCTAATACCGCAATCAGACCCACAATCACAAACCAATTCTCGACGATGTATTTCATCCTTGTACCTCCTCGTCATCCTGTTCCGGTTCGTCATTGTGTTGTATTTCTCCGTTTGACTTTGTTCCCTTGACCGTTTTCACGGACTTAATGAGTGCCATTGCACCGCCCTCGACTGATAGAAAACGGAATACATTCTCAATCAGCGTCGACGGTTCTGAACCCATCCGCAAAAACACACATATCATCACGACTGTAAAGATAAATGCTGCAAGAATCAAAGTGAATACAACACGTTTCATGAACAGACCGGACACCTTTTTGTCATGTCTCTCTTTTCGCTCCCTTATCCGGTACATTCTTTTCAGATGCCGGATTCTGATGCGTCGTTCCTGTTCTGTCATTCTCATGTATTGCCTCTTTTCTGTGAGGTTGATTCTTGCCTGTTCCCCGCCCTCCTGTTATCGGTCGGAATGCTGTTCTCCGTCCAGTCTCTTGTGATAACTCTTGAGTGACTGTTCCACAATGACAACACGGTCTCTCAATGATTTCATCTCCTCACGGTTCTCTCTCGATTCCCGTTTGATGTCTTTGAGGTCGTCTGCGATGTTCTCAAGTTTCATCATCACCATTGTGTCGGTTGTTGCTCTCTGTTCCGCATCTTCCTGTGTGTCCTTTTTCTCATTTCTCTGCTTTGAGCAGATACCGAAAAAAATCGCAAACGCAACAGATACTCCGGAGAGCAACAGGGAAATTTCAATCGTCAACGGCGTTCTCCTTTCCGAACTCTGTCGCCTCGATGTCGTCGGTGTCGCAGTATTTCCGCATGTGGTATTCGAGAACATCCATCTCCCTGTCTGTTTCCTCTACCTCCTGCCGGAGTTCCGCTCTGACCGCCTCCTCGATTTTCGACTGTTCAATGATTGTTTGCTGCTTTTTCACGATTGTGGATAGAGTTTCCGTCACATCACACAATCGTGAGATTATTTCAAGCGGACTCATTCTGTATCACCGCCGGAGAATGTTTCTCCTGTGATATATTCATATTCATCCGCTGAAATACTACCCTTTGCGACACGCTCTGCAATCTGTTTTTTTGTGAGAGTGCCTTTTTTATACATTCTTTTGAGACTTTCAACAAGCATTTTCATACTAAATCAACCCCTCCTCAATCAACTGCTGTGTGTATTCGTCGATGACTGCATCTTTCTGAAACTGTGTCACTGATTCGACAATTCCGGATGTGTTCTCCTCGACGACTGATTTCATGAGAGCCATGTTCTCATATTCCTCAACTGTCATTTCTTTCTCGTCGTACTGCCATTCGGTCACGGTCTGTATCTTTCCGTCTGCTCCCTCAACCTCTTTCTCCACCTGCTCGATGTTCTTACGCAGATAGACCGTTGACGGAGACGATGTCCTGTCGATTTCCTCCGGACGTTCCGGCTGTGTTCCTGTCACCTTTTTCCAGTCTGTCATGTTGCTCATTCTCCTTTCTGCTATGCTTTGAAACTATCCTCTTGAGTTTCTTGACATTGATTTTCGGTTTGATGTATTCAATGTAATAGTTGTATGTGTCCGTGTGTTTGAACAATCCCATATATGACAACATCACCGATGCGTTATACCATGAGATTTTATCCTGTTTTGAGATGTGGTTCGCCTTGCGTCTCGCACTCTCGATGTTTGATTTCCGGATAGTTGTCCGGTCATGGTGAAATTGAAATCCCATAAAATCAAGCATACGCCCCTTTGTGACCCGCTTTCTGTTCTCGTCAAGCACTGGTTTCCCGTCTTTCATCACCGGATATTCAAATCTAAACACCTGCCAGTCGCCTTTTATCTCAAGGTCAAGGTTGTCGTTCAGATATGTCTCGATTGCCCTGTGCATTTTATGCAGTTTCTTTTTGCTCTTACCCAGTATCACCATGTCATCCATGTATCGCATGTAATGTTCTGCATGGAGTTCCTCCTTGATGTAGTGGTCAAGTGCTTTCAAGTAAAAATTGCCGAACCATTGTGATGTAAAATATCCCAACGGAACGCCTTTTCGCATCTCCTCAATAATTATTTTCAGTTCCTCGAACATCGCTCCGGCGATGCCGATTTCCCTCAAGACCTCCAACGCTCCGGAGATGTCGTCAAATGCTATGCACCCGACAAGCGTTTTCGTCTGTTCTGCATCAATCTCAACACCTGCATCCGTCAAAATCTTTGCAATGAGTGCTATTTTGTCATGTTCAATCAGTATGCAGAGTAATCTATAAAACCGTTTATCCCGAATTACTGCTTTGAGTTTTCTCTTGAGGATTCTCCGGTTTATGGATTCAAAGAAATGGTGTACATCCATCTTGAGAACAAAGAACTTTTTCCCGTCGTATGAATCAAGCCATTTCCGCATGTACTTTTTCCCGTAATGAACGCCCCTGCCCGGTATGCTCCCGCAGGAAAATTCATACAATCCATTCATCACAATCGGTTTGAACTGACCTATTGCACAATGATGAATAACCTGCTCATATTTGTAATGCGGTTTCAATATACGGCGTGTTTTCTTGCTGCTGCTCTCGTTGATGATGCTCGGTTTGTGATAGTCCGGAATGAACAACTCCTCTGTCAACATCTTTTTCAAGAGTTCTGTGTGTTCATCGAGATTCTCTAATACCTCCCGCACATCATTCCTGTTCTTTTTCTTTTTGGATGCATTTATAAAACACTGTTTTATGTAGTCGTCTTGCAACATTGGTTCATATAGGTTGTTGTAACTTCTCATATAGTATTTTCTTATCTCCTATCGGTTTTTGTGCTTATGCTTACTCAACCGACCCTATATCCGGAATGATTTTCGCCTTGTGGCGTGGGATATAGGCTGCATTTGATTAAACGCTCCGATATGAGAAGAAATTGGACGCACCGATGTTCCAGTTCGCATTGCCCGCAGAATTGTTCAAATTCAAGTAATCCGCACCGCAGTTCTCGCCATTGTTACAGTTACCGCCGACAAGGGCGACCGCAGGGAGCAGGAACACCGCCCGACACCGCACCCTATATCCCTATATTCATTTTTCTAAAAAACGACCACACCGCCTAACGGCGGGAATAGCGGAGGCGTTCCCCCTCCGTTCCTCCCCCCTGCTGCTTACGCAGCGATAGGCTGTTCTAAGAAAACGGACGCACCGATGTTCCAGCTCGCAGCGCCCGCAGAATTGTCCAAATTCAAGCAATCCGCACCGCAGTACTCGCCACCGTTACAGTAACCGCCGACAAGGGCGACCGCAGTAATTCCGGCATTCCACCAAAAATAGTCACATGTGTATGTGCTACTGCTGCCACCTATTGAATTGACAATGCGTCCGAATCTGCTTGACTTTGTTCCTTTCTGATAACCGTTGCCGGATGATGTGAATGTGATTCCGACCTTTTCAAAGTCCTTTCCTGTCAGATTGTATGGAGGTGTCATTTTCGCAAGAATTTCTCCTCCGACCATCAACAGACCGTTGATTCTATCCCAACGGTTGCCCCACCATTTTTCAATGTAGAACACTTTGACCTCATGTGTCGTGTCCTTATAACCGAAAAACTGTCCTTTGTTTTTCAATGTTCCGGTCGCAAGGTGTCCGTAGTTCTGTGATGCGTCGTTCACATATCCGGATGTCTGCCCCTGTCCGAACGCTGTCTGTGAATTGTCTGTCTTTGACATAATCTTGAGCATACAATCCAACAAGTTTCTTTTGCTCCATGAGCCGATGTTCCAACCGTTGCCGTTCGCTTTTGCTCTTGTAATTTCTGTCGATGCGTTTGTATTGTACATGAGCGTCTGTCCTGCAAGAGAACGGATGCGTGTTCCGTCGTATGAACCACCGAACATCGGATAATAGAGTTTATCCGCATGTGAGCCGTCCTCTCTTACATACGCATCGTCGTTGTACGATTCATCATACTGGACGTTTGAAATAATCATGTACTCATAGTTTCCGACTTCAAACTGTGAGAGCCAAATTTTGCCCTTGTCACCGCTGCCATCGAAAACACTCATTGCATTTCCTCCGTATGCCGTGTTTGCGACATCGGATGCCGTTGTTCCGTCCGCTTTCTTTGTGTGGTCGTTCGGGTCAAGTTTATAATCTTCTGTACCGTCATATCTGACCATTGCCGGATAGTTGTTCTTTACAAAAAAGACATCTCCCCAGTCTCCGAAATCAAATGCTCCGGTTGAATAGTTCATCGCAGCAGGTGTCATTCCCACCGCATCGAAAAGGTATGTGCAGCGTGTCGCCGGATTGCTGTCATTTTTATTGATTTTCAGTCCGTAACGCTTTGCTCCCTTTACTCTTACATCCTCCCCGACTGCTGCCAGTATTGCGTTTGTATTCGCATAGGTTCGGTCGAGTGTTTCTTTGTCTGCTACTTTTACAATTACGTCTCCGCTTGCCATGTGTTAAGCCTCCCTTACAACAATATTTCCGTCGGTCATTCCAATCTCACACGCTTTCCCTGTGACAGAATCAATCACGACATTCATTCCGGCAGCTATGCCGTCACACGCCTTTGCTGCCTGTTCTGCTTTGCTCGCTGCTGATTCCGCTTTCTTGACCGCTGCATCCACTTTCGCCTCTGCCTCTGTCTGCGATTCTGCATCCCTTACCTGTGACGCTAAAATATAGCCATATCCCGCCAGTCTGTAATATTCTTTACCTTTTTTCGATGTCACCTTTGTCGTTTCGACCGTGACCTCCTCGCCATAAGATACCGAACCGCACACTCTCCCGCTTTCATCGGGTTCACTTCTGATTCTCAACACGCCTTTTGAAATCGGTGTTACTTTCTTGTAAGTCATGCTCAAGCCTCCCTTATCGTCAAAATCCCGTCCTCAATCGAGAGAACGCAGGTCTTTTTTGTTACTGTGTCAACCATAGTGTTGAGACCGTTCACAATGCCTTGACACGCTTTTGCTGCTGCACTCGCTGTCGACGCTGCATTGTTTGCCGTTGCTGCTGCACCGTTTGCACTGTTCGTCGCCTCTGTCATGTTCTTGCTGAAATTGTTCACGGTGTTCATGTACCCCTGTGTCAATTCCAGTATTTCCTCATAACGTGCATTATTGACGATAATCGGCAAATCAAAGAATTTGTTTTTACCATCTCCCTGTCTGACTAAATAATGACCGGATGTGTCAATTTCAACTCCGACCTCTCTTTCCTTTAGAATCAGTGTGTCCTCAACCGCTTTCCAGTCTGCCGTTGTTCCGGTGCATGGTCTGATTGCTGCCATCTGTTCAACCTCCTTTGCCCCGTGATTATGGAATATATCACACAATCACGTTTTTGTGTTCGTTTCGCCGTCTGTTTCCAGTATCGTGGAATTATACTGCTAATTGTCTGGAGGTCGGCGTTCCTCCGTCGAAATCAACGCCCTCATTTGCCCGTCTGACCTGTGGCGTTGCTCCATCAATGAAAATCGGTGTCACGGTTCGCAGGTATGGTGTTTCACCGTCACAATCAAGATACATGCTCGAATATAAAGCCTCGGCACGGTTGAAATAGTCCTGCACACTCTCAAGGATTTTCTCTGCGGATGCAAGCAGGGAATTTTGAATCGTGTCATCAATATCCTTTTTGTCCTGTTCAACCTGTTTCTTTGCCTCCTCGACTGCCGACTGCATCTGTGACACTTCCTGTCGAATCTGCGTCGCCGTGTTCAAAGTCGCCTCAAGCTGCTCTTGATTCTGCAACGCATCCTCTGCCCTGTCTGTGACCTCTTTGCAGTCCTTTGTCGCCTGTTTGGTCGCTGCGGTCGCATCCCCGGCGTTTTTGACTGCCTGTGATGTGTCCTGCTGCCTCTGTTTCTCCTGTTGGATGCGGGTGTTCTCATTTTCCTGTCGGCTCTTTTCCGCTGCTGCTCTTTCACTCTCTGCCTTTACCCTTGCATTTTCTGCCGTCACCCTTGCCGATTCTGCTTTCTTGACTGCTGCATCCGTGTTCTCAATGGTCTCAATATGCCCCTTGATTCTGTTCTCAAGTTCTGTGAACTCATTTGATGACAGGATTGCATTTTCATCCCTCTGTGACTTCTCAATCTCCATCGTGAACGATGCAGATGTGATAATCTGTGAATCATCACTTGTCCGGATTTCAATGTCACAATATGCCGTTCCGGAGGCTGCAAGTGCTTGATTTGTCAGTTCGACCGTCACATCCGAACCGGAATATGTACATGTGTTGTACACATGTTTCCCGTCCGGCTTTGCAATATTGATGACCGCTCTCGAACCTGTCGGAATTGTGTACGGTTCACCGTTATTGAGTAGTTTTGCAACGATGAATCGTGTTGCCTTGTCTCCCTGCTTTGCAGATACTAAATATCTTTTTGTGTCTCCGGACATCTCAAGATTGATGTTCGTCGTCAATTTCGTCAACGCTGCCATGCTCTCACCTCCTCTCGGCGTTTACTGCTTATTCTTCCGGATTCTCCGGATGTTCCTCCTCCGTCTGTTCTTCCGGTTCGGTTCTCAAGGTTCTCTTTGCTGCTTTTTTCGCCTTTTCAAGTTCCTCGTCTTTTTCTGCCATCATTACATTTGTTGAGTTTATGAGTTCAATCTTTGCCTCACTCCTCACCTCTGCCAGTACAGAGGAAAGAACGCCGTCCATGATGCAGGGAGGCAACGCATGTTTTGTCTGTATTGCCTCCATAGCGTTGAGGATTTCTCCCTTTGCACATTCGATTCTCACTGCGATAGGTGTATTCACGATTATTCCTCCTTTGCTGCCTGCGTTGCTGCCTGTGCTGCAAGTAACATGTCAAGTTTCTTGTCGATGCTCTGCAAGAGTTCCGTGTTTGTTTCCTCTGCGGTTTCTCTTGTCACAACTTCTGCTGTCTCGTTTGGTCTTGATGTGCTTTCCGCATCATCCGGAAACTTGAACTCCGGCTCTGCTGCCTGTTTGATTTCCTCTGTTTGAATATTTTCGTCATTCATCTGCATTGTTTTTCCTCCTGTTTTATCCGTTACTCCACGCACCCGAAATCAAAATCCCATTCTTGAATGTCAATGTTGCTGTTGACCATTTTGACAATGTTCCGTCGCTACTTACTGCTAAAGGTTGCTTGAATGTCAATGTTCCATTGATTGCCCCATCTTCAAAACTCACGTTTCTCAATTTATAATAGTGCATGTTAATGTCTGCCCCTGCATGTAGCATATTCGCCTCATAATTGTTGCACTGTTGTGTGCAGTACGCCCATTTCATCATGTATGAACTGCCGTTTGCACTTTCCTTGTTCGCCCATGACATATATGCTGTGTCATATTCTATATCAAACACAAGTCCTCTCTGACTGTCATTCCCTATCATGGTGTTTGTTCCGATTTTTCCGACATATTTTCCGTCACGATAGAAATGTTCACCGTTGTAATCGAATCGTGTTCTTTTTGTGTTGTCTGTGATAGTTCCTGTGTACATCGTGATTCCTGTCGAATCAAACTGCATGTACGAACTGCCTTTGTTGAATGCAATTCGGACATTGTATGCGTTCTGTGTGATTAGTGTTCCGAAATCATCGCTGTTCACTTTTTTGTTGACCTCGGAGGTTATTTCCTCCGCAGTCACTTGAATCTTTGCATCCGCATACAATGAATACAGTCCTAATACCTCAATATCCGTGATATACACGGGTGCGTTCTGTGTGTATGCGTAAATGTAAATATATTTCGTTCCCTCTGATACCGTGATTTCACGTTCAATCGTCGTGAACTCTTTGCTCTTTAACATTCCGGAGGATGTCGTTGAATAACTCCCCAACGCCCCCACCTGCACCCTTGCCGTTCTTTCGTACCCTGCTGCTGTTGCTACCTTATATCTCACACGATATGTTCCCGCAGGTATTTTCCCTAAATTCTGCCGTATATAGGAACTGCTTGAGGATGTTTTCAGTATTTTTGCAACCGTACCCAAACCGGACACATCCATCACGGAGTTGTTTGTCTCGTCGTTGTTGTACCAATTATCATCAAACCCGTTTGAAAAATCTCCATTCACAACATAGTTGTGCATTGAGTTTTCCTCAACATGTTTTACCTCTTGAGAAATCTCCTCTTTTGTGGCTTTTATCAAGGAATCCATCTGCACGGATGTATAATAATTTTTCAGAGTGTAGGCAACACCCGCCTCGACTGCCTTTTTCGATGCCGTGATTTTGGTTTCAATCTCCTCCGTGGTCGAATAGTTCTCAAGGACTTTCTTTGTTGCCCTGTTGGAGATTGAGATTGCCTCCTCGGTCGCTGCTGCTGTCTCCTCTTTCTGAATCTCTGCAAATGTCTTTCTCGCATTTGAAATCTCAACCGTATTCTTTTTCGGTGTCTCCGGATATTCCGTGATTTTGACAATCCTCTGTTTTTCTTTCGTTCTGGTTTTCTTTGACACAAGTGTGACCGTGTCTCCGATTCCGTACGAAAGAATGTCTTTGTATTTTTCTGACGCTTTCGCAAGGTCGACCACCTCCGCAGTATATGCCTTGTATGGTCGTGACATTTCCTCAATCTTTGCCGTCGCATCCTCAATCAGACTTGTGGTGTTGGTGTATCGCTCGTCTTTCCACACATACGCCTTGATTTTGGAACTATACTGAAAATTGTCGATGTAATCTTTTCCGGTCAACCATTCCGGCGTAATGCCGTCCTTGCCTATCGGATAGATTCTTGTATAAAAATCATAGGTGTCGGATTTCAAAGATATTTTCCGGAGGTTCAATCCCTCCATGAAATAACACCCTCTGTCACTTCCTATCCTGTCATAAATGTCGATTGTCTTTGTCAGTGAGTGAATGATGCACTCACAACGGTATGTCGTGAGGCACTTTTGCAGGACATCCCATGCCGTGACACTCTCCTGCTCGTCAATGGTTCTTTTCTTTGTGACTGTGCATGTTCCGACATGCCACCCCGTACCCTCGAACGCAAACTCAAGACACGCTTTGATTGTCTGTTCATCCGATTCAAACCCATACGGGAACGCCGTTCCCTCCAATTCCTCCACATTGAGGACGGCGGTGTATTTGTTGAACTGTTCCCCTTTTTCGACTGCTTTGAGAACAAATTCGTCCGTTTTAGTACGTATATAATATTCTTCTTTGAGCAGGTCAACCAACGCTCCCGATGCAGGATAGTCAAACGTCAATTCCTTATCTCCGGAATCCAGTGTCGTGGTGATTGCCCTATCCTTGAATCCGGACAGTGTTCCGATTCTTTTCTTTTTATCATCAAAAAGCTGCAACGCTCTCACCTCCTAAATCCACATCGGAGTGTATCTGACCGTCACTCTTGCCTTTGCGTTGGAGAATATGAGTGCCGTTTCTCCTGCCTTTAATACCGGAAATTCCCACAAATCCACCTTGTCAAATGCGTTCGCCCCGTCTATCGTCACAAGTCCGGTTTTTGCATCTATCACAACCGTTTTTCCTGCTGCAAGGCTCTCAACAACGATGTCCTCTCCCAGTCCGGTGATTGTGTAATTCGTCAAGGTGCTTTTTGCATATACCTCCACAACGCACGGAGTGTCTCTTGTACCCACTTTATAGAACGATGCGGAGGTTTTCCCGTCGAATGTGATTGAGAGGTCGTCATCGACGAAAAAGCCGTCAAATTCCACGTTTACGACGTACCTCTGTTTCACATTCTTTTTCTCATAGTCATTTGATGTGATGAACCCGATATATGTTCCTTTGTAGCCGTCAAGTTCCAACCTGCACGGCTTTGTGAAATTCATCATAAATTCTGACGCAGAACGGATGATGCTGTTCCTGTCCTTGCCCTTGAAATAGATTGACAGTTTCAAATGACCCATCTGAACATCTGTCTCAAGTTCTGTCGGGAGTGTTGCCCCCGACAACCATTCATAATTATTCATGATTGAGGGAGGCTGCACATCGGCGGTCAACTGTTTTGCGTTGTACACTCTGATGTCTGTTCCGTTTATCTTCATCGCCTTGTTTTACCTCCCTTTCCTTTTGTCTGTGACCATCTGTGCATCAACCCTCGACACGGTTCTGCTTGCAACCTCGTCTCCGTCGATGTATGTGTGATTCGTCACATACACAATATTTGATTTTTGGACTGCATCCAGTTTCTTGTCGAGGATGTTGTTCAATTTGTTATAAAATTCCGCAAGTGGCAAGATTGCCTCGTCACCCGCCTCGCCTCCTACCATGAGGCTGTTGCCATTGATTCCGAACACGGTCGGATTTGTCATGATACCGCCGGATTTATACCACTGAATCGAGAATGACGGAAGTGAACCCTTTCCTCCGATTCCGTATGGTGCTTTCCCTCCGCTCACGCTAATATGAGGCAGGTTCAAGTGTGGCAATGACCATCTGAAATTGAATGCCGATTTGATTCTCGACAATGCACCTGTCACCGCTCCGTGTGCGGATTCCATCTTTGAGGAAAATGATGACTTGATATTTTCCATCGCAGATGATGCGGTTGATTTTGCACTTGCTAATTTGCTTGAGAACGCCGATTTGATGCTGTCGAGTTTTCCACCCGTCAGAGTGTTCGCCGTACTCATGAGAGAGTTCATTGTGTCCTTTACGCCTGTGAACGTAGCAGACACGATTCCCTTGATTCCACCGCCTTTTTCACTGTATGCGGATTTCATGTGGTCGAGTTTTGTTGACACATTGGACTTTGCTGTTTCCATGAGGGAGGTCGCTTTGTCCTTTATATTCGTGAAATCAGTCGACCATTTTGATTTTATCTCCGAAACTTTTGAAGAGAATCCGGATTTGATTTCCGTCAATTTATTCGTTGCATTGTTTTTCCATTCCGTCATTTTTGTCGTGACGGTGGTTTTCATATTCTCCCAACCTGTCGAGACATTGGACTTGATGTCTGAAACCTTTGTCGAAAAATTTGACTTGATTTCATTCAGTTTGTTCGATGCGTTGGTTTTCCATTCCGTCATTTTTGTCGTGACGGTAGTTTTCATATTTTCCCAACCATCGGAAACCTTTGTTTTGATTTCCGATGTCTTTTCAGAGAATTTTGATTTGATTTCAGAGAGTTTTCCTCCGGATAAATTATCAACGAATGTGAATCCTGCTGAATAATATCCTTTGATTCCCTCCCATCCGGCAGCGACAACGCCCTTGATACCGCCTCCGTTTTCTTCATAGGCGGTTTTCATGTTCCCCAGTTTTTCCTTTGCCGTTTCGGTCGCTGCCGACATGACATTATGAACTGTGTCCTTTACGCCGTTGAATACTTTCGAGGCTGCTTGTCCTATGGTGCTGTTTTTTATTCTGTCCCTGGTGCTGGTGGGTTCTGTCCGGGCCATGGATATACTGGGCATAGACCCTATGATATCCACTCTTTGGTTTGTATTTTATATCTGTATGACCACGGTGGTACTGTTCCAGGTGAATCTGTTTTATGCGGTGTCCCTTGTTAGCTTTTATATTCTGTGCCTGTACGTGATCAATTATTTCTGCATGTCCGTCATGGGGGTCATTGCCGGCAACCGCCAGTTTGCGCAGTTTATCCTGAACCAGCTGTCTCTGCTGCGGTGTATTTACCTGGCTGCGGATACCGCTCTTTTGTTTTTGTTATATATGCTTATCAGACGCGCCTTTAAGGGGGGGCTGCTCTACAGCCCGCGGATGCTGTTCACCATTTCCCTTCTGGGCATTCTGGGCATTACCTTTCTGTCAGTGGTCACCCTTCAGGATATTTCCGTGATTACCCTGTTCAGCTGGAGCCTGTGCCTTGTCATGGTGCTGTGCTTTATTTTTCTCCTGCTCTTTTATTCCAATTACATGAAGGAGCATGAGCTCAGAAGCATTCTTGAACTGAAGGACCAGATGGTGCGCCAGGAATACGAAATGGTCAGGCAGCTTCAACAGGAACAGCAGTCCCTTTCCCATGACCTGAAGAACCACCTTTTAGTCATGGACACCCTGCTGAAGGAAGGAAAATACCAGGAGGCCCGGAATTATATCGGCCAGCTGGGCATTCCCCTGGAGCGCCTGGCACCCTCCATATGGACCGGCACCTCCACCCTGGATGTGCTCTTAAACCATACCAGAAACCGCTGCATCCAGTCTCATATAACATTTACGGTACAGGCCGACGCCGTTGATTTGCGCCCCATGGAGGACCAGGATATATGCAGTCTCTTTGCCAACCTCCTGGACAATGCCTATGAAGCCGCCCATTCCATGCCCGATGGACAGGGCTGGATTCTCTTTAAGATGAGAAAGGCCAGGGAAATGCTCTTCTTAGATATTTCCAACTCATCGCCCGCACCCCCCTGTGTCAAAAACGGCGCCCTGATCTCACGCAAACAGGATGGACGGCTTCACGGTCTTGGACTTAACAGGGCATCTGCCACTGCGCAGGAATACGGCGGCCAGCTTCCCGCGGATTATGACAAGCTGCTTTCGCTTCCCGGCTTACCTATGGATATGAAGGCGGTGTGTTCACGGTCAGCATAAGTTTCCTGGGAGGAGTTAAGGGAAGGGGGTTAGAAGAGAGAGGTTAGAAGAGATGGATTAGAAGAGATGGGTTAAAAAACAGAATTTCCAGAAAAGGTCAAATAAAAAATGACCCTATTTATATAAGGCCATTTTTTACTCTACAGGTCGATTCTGAAATCGTCTGAACCCTCGCCGTTTACCACATAATAGGCTGCATTCTGTTCCGGTGATATGTACAGCTCCATAGACTTGATTACGGTTCCCGGATGAGTCTTCGCATATGCCTTCTCCGCCTGCGCCAGCACATCCTTTGCAGCTACCTGCCTGCCGCCGAACTCCACTACAACACTCTTCTTAATCTTCGGTTTTACAGTCTCTTTCACTGCTTCTTTAACCACGGGCTCATCTGCCTTTTTAACATCTTCTGCTGTCTTAACCTCTGCTGCCTTCTTAACCTCTGCTGTCCTGGTCTGCGCGGCGCCTGTCTGCGCTGCCGCTGCCGCAGTCCTCTTTGGTCTTGCCATGTTAGTTCCTCCCTAATTTCAATCCGATTTCCAGTGTCAATGGGGATTATACGGCAGTCACCTTTTTTTGTCAATGTCGCGGATATGGAAAATAAACCGCTAAACAAAGGCCTTTATGGAAATTTTTTGAACATATACTGACACATTGTCATATTTCTTTATGGCATTTGTCACATTCCGATTGGGAAATCAGTTTCCGGACCCTGTCCGGGAACCAGGCAAAGGCTCCTGATGACGGAACCATGGAAAATTCCATGATTTTTCCGGTGGACGGATGTGGAAATGCCAACCGGCGGGCACACAGGGCCAGAGGCCGGTGTGCA
>OKRX01001252.1_pt1 | contig 19174 bp, 12 predicted proteins | sample 1601241 | NCBI WGS metagenome assembly OKRX01 (sample SAMEA3541500, study PRJEB24748) | human gut metagenome | biome: human gut; feature: human-associated habitat; material: faeces | place: China | collected 2012
CTGAATCCACCGATCGTAGCTCTCCTCCAGAGCACCACGTACCTCATTTCCGGTCAATTTCATCAGATAGAGACTATTCTCGTATCGGTAAAGCTTAAATAGGTCACGAATAGAGATAGTGCCCTTCTTCAAATAGACATTAAAGTCCAAGGGTGCCGTCAGCGTTATTTCCGCCTGTGGAAAGGCAAAGCGCTCCACTTGGTGGATAAGATCAGTAAAGGTAGAGGGTCGGAAAAACGAACTCTTCGCATCGATGTCCTTCGTCAGACGTCCAACAGGCGAAGCGACAAAAGCCTCCACTGCCTCACGCTGCTTTGCAAAGCTAGCCATAAATGCAGGGTCGGGCTCCACACCTTCAAGAGAGACGATCCTAGGTACTACCGTTATATTAGTAGAGCCATCGGACTGCTTACAGAAGTGCACCTCCGTATCGCTCACCTTGAGGGCATTATTGCCAGGGTTAAGGAGATAAGTCACCTTGCCATCCTGATGCACTACCGAGTCAAGCAACTCTGTATGGTCGTGCCCAAAAAGGATCAAGTCCAGCTCCGGCACCTCTCGAGCCATTTGATAGCCTACATTCTCTGCTTTAGGATAATAGACCCCATCACGATTACCACAGCCACTATGGATCAAAGCAATAATCATATCGGGCTTAGACTGCTTCAGCTCCTCTACATACTTTCTAACCGTCTCCACCTGATCCCCCAGCTTCATGCCACTCCAAAGGTGAGGAGGGAGGTTATCGGTAAGACTAGGCGTAGTAGTACCAATCACCGCAATCCTCCGTCCACCCTTATTCACAATCACAAAGGGCTGGAAATAAGGCTCTCCACTCTCCTCCTTCAGCACATTAGCACCGAGCGCAGGGATATTGAGCTGAGCCACGAACTTATCATAGACAGCGTGGCCCGTCTCAATATCATGGTTGCCCATCGTGATAGCATCATAACCATATTGATTGAAGAAAGTAGCCAACGGATGCTCTCCCACCGTATCGATATAATTATAGTAGTAGGCAGTTGGTTGCCCCTGCAGGATATCCCCAGCATCCAGTAGCAACACTTCCTGGTTCTCCTCCTTCAGCTTCCGCACATAAGTAGCCACCCGTGCATAGCTTCCCTCACTCGCGCGGTCATTGACAAAGTCATAGGGGAATAGATGCCCATGCACATCAGTGGTATGTACGATTCGGATTGATTCGCACTGCTCCTCTTTGCTACATCCCACTAATATCGAGACGCAGCAAAGCAAGAATAGCACTCTCAGTAGACTTCGATTCATAAAATCCATACCTTACTCAACGATATCAAGCTCCTTCATCAGCCTATCCGCACCAAGGTACTTATCTAGTACCAAAAGCAGATACCTCACATCTAGGATAATACTCCGTTGATAATCTGGTAGATACTCGATATCACCACCAACGCCTTCCCAGTTACGGTCGAAATTGATACCCACAAGCTCACCCTTACCATTGACCAAAGGCGAGCCCGAGTTACCGCCCGTAGTATGGGTTGTTGCCACGATATTCACAGGCATCTTACCATTCGGTAGAGCCCAGCGACCGAAGTCCTTATTACGGTAGATATCCACCACCTTAGGGAGGAGATAAAATTCAGGGCTCGCATCATCCCACTTCTCCATAATCCCATCCATAGTAGTCTGCGCACCATAATAGACATTGTCACGAGGCACATACCCTTGGATCTTACCAAAAGTGTAGCGGAGGGTAAGATTGGCATCAGGCCAAAGGTTCATCTCTCCATCCATCTCCAGCATTCCTTGTAGTAAGGTGCGGCGAGCTAGAGCGAAGTCCCGATCATACTCTGAGAGTGCTTTTGAGATAGCCTTCATATCCTCACGCACAGAGAAAGCTAGCAAAGTAACGGGGTCCAAAGCATAATCCACCTCACCACCTTCAGAGCTCAGCACCTCCACCATCTTAGCCTTATCAAAATAGATTGATTCATCAAAGATAGCACTCAGACCCTTGCTCTCCATCCAGCTCCTGATACCAAAAGGTGTCTGCAATTGGATCGATAGCTCCTGCCCCTCCGTTACGCGGTCTATATACTCCAGCACCGCCTTAAACATCGCAGCCGTTACCTTCCGATCCACCTCCTTATTATAGTCCTTATCAAAATAGCCTAGTACCACCTCATCGTACCACCGAGCAGCCGCCTGCGGGTCACGGAGCTTTGCCAGTTGCTCATCGCTCTCGATCAGCGGAGCCCTCGCCGTCTCCACCGCTCTCCATAGCCCCTCCTCATAGATCTTAGCAAGTGCTCTGAGCGTAGCCCGCTCCTTCACCATTGCCTCAATCTTATTCACCGCCTCCGCATACTCAGGCTTATTGTGTTGCTTGCTATAGGCGAGTAGACGATCCACCATCTGTTGCTTCACCGCCTCAAAGTTCATCTTACGTGCTGCCCAACTCGTGCCAATGGCATTCTTATAGGCATTGGTAGAGCCTTGATACTTCGCTGCATACTGGATATTGATCGCCTCATCCTTCATCATCTCCTCCCACATTGTCTCTTGGCGCACCTTGCGGAGGTCTATTCGGATCTGGTTATCCACCTCCAAGCGCTCTCGCACCTCGCTAGGCGTGTAGAAGTGATTGGTGGTACCAGGGAAACCCATCATCATCACAAAGTCTCCCTCTACTACCCCTTTACCACTCACCTTAAGGTAATACTTAGGCTTCAAAGGCACATTCTCGGCCGAATACTCTGCTGGCGAACCATCGGGAGCCGTGTAGATACGAAAGACCGAAAAATCGCCCGAGTGCCTAGGCCACTCCCAATTGTCCGTATCAGCGCCAAACTTACCGATACAGCTAGGTGGTGCCGCTACAAGGCGGATATCAGAGTACTGCTTCTTCACAAAGAGATAATACCTATTTCCCTCGTAAAAAGGAGCCATATCCAGAGCTACGCCAGCCTTAAGAGCTCCTCTATGCTCCAGATACCACTGCTTAGCCACCTTACGCAGATAGCCACGACGCATATAGACCAGAGGATCCTGCTCCCCCACCTTTTTCAGATATTCCTTCAGATAGTCAGTAGCATCCACAATCTCCTCCACGATCGTCACATTCAGCCCAGGATTAGGCAGCTCATCCCGAAGGGTAGGTGCATAAAAGCCATCCCGGAGATAATTGGCTGCCACAGAGCTATGGCTCTGTATCTCCCCATAACCGCAGTGATGATTCGTAAAGACCAGTCCTTGGCTCGAGACAATCTCGCCCGTACAGCCACCGCCAAATTGCACCACTGCATCGCCCAAAGCACCCTGACCAGGGTTATATATCTCCTCCCCAGATAGCTTCAAGCCCATCTCCTGCATCCGCTTCAGGTTTTGCTGCTTCAAGAATTGCAGCATCCACATTCCTCCATCTGCCACTGCCCATGGTGCCACCAGCACTATTGCGAGCAAAGTAAGTAGGTATCTTCTCTTCATAATAGAGTATTGTATTATATATTAGATTAGTTATTCCAAGTACTATAGGGGTGCAGAGCGAGGTAATGATTGAGGTACCTCTTATCATTCGTCACCTCCTCACCGATCCACTCAGGTAGCTCCACCTCAGCATCTACCGACGGTAGCTCCAGCTCCGCCACAATCAGGCCCTCATTCTCCTCGAGGAAAAAGTCCACCTCCCACTTCAAGTCCCCCATCTTGATAATATGCCGCTGCTTCACCACCTTGAAGTAAGGCGATAGCTCCATAATCTCCAATGCGTCCTCCACAGGGATAGGATATTCAAATTCACTTCGCACCGCCAGGCTCTCCTTCGAGGCCTGCTTGATAGTCAAAAATGCCTCCTCCATATTCACCAAGCGCACCCGTACCGAAGTGCCCTCTCCAGTCGCCACATAGGCTTGCTGCATATTCAGTACCTCGTCACTCTCCGGGAGCGATGCCCCTGGGCGGAGCAAAAATTTACGTTCGATCTCTATACCCATATATATATTGTATCCAAATTGTATACCTATTCTATCTAATCGTTACCTGAGTGGCACCAAAGCCATACTCCTGAAACGAAGCATCCTGCAAATCGTGGCGAGGAAACTTCCGGTGAATTAAGTCCCAGACCGCTTTCCTCAGCACCCCCTCACCCTTTCCGTGGATAAAGATCACCTTCTCTCCCACATGATTAGGCTTGCGTCGGCTTCGGAGCACCTCCTCCACCTTTTCCAGCTGAATCTCCAACATATCCTTAGGCTCCAGCCCTAGCGTCGTATCTACCAGCTCATCAATATGTAGATCCACTACGAGTGGCTCCCCCTTAGACTTCGATACCCCCTTTCTGGCCCGCTTCTTTGGGCTATCCAATTGCACCTTAGTCCGCATCATTTCACTGGCCAAGAGCTCTGCCTCCACCCGCTTAGTCACCAAGGGTTGATCCGCTTTCACCAGCTCAAAAGTGATCGCTCCATCATCAAAGTAAGGGCTCTCCACAAACGCCCCCTCCTTCAGAAAGCGAGCGCCATCCACCTTCAGCTCAAAGCTCATCACCCCCTTAGGCTGGTAAGTAGCGCCCACCTCCTTAAAAGCGAGCAACTGCACAGTAGTCCTACTACGCTCTGGTAGCTCCAGAGGGTCGAAGTCCTCCAGCTCCTCACTGCTATCAAAGGGCACCACCCCACTGTATCTCAGCTCCTGCTCCGCTCCACGTCCCGAGCTATAGGTCACGAAAAGATCAAAGTTGGAGTCATTCACCAGATAGACTTCGTACCGGCACTGCCCCACCTTGCCCCCAGCCTCTGGAAGATAGCAGAGCGATACATTGAGCTGCTCACCACTCTTCTCACTACTACGTACCACCGTGGGTCTAGGCTCAGGCCGAGCCACCTCCTTGGCGGGCAAAGGCTGTGGAGCTACTTTCGGAGCCACACCACTACTGGGCTCCTCCACCTTAAGCACCTCCGACTGAAGTACCGGCATCTCGAAACCACTCTCATCCTCTACATAGACCACTCCTCTACTGCGGAGCACTCTACGCACCACACCACCACCGGTAGCATCCAAAAAACGTACCCTATCCCCCACCTTAAGCTCTTTGTCCATGACCATAAATTTATGATTATGCTACAAATATAACCAAATAAAAGAGAATAAACGCCTCCTCCTCTACCCCTCCCCCCTAGCTCAAGCAGTGGCGCCTTATATAATTATAGTTTTTAGCTACCAACTAAGCTTTGACCGAGTTACAAACTAAGCAAAGACGGAGTTACAAACTAAGCAAAGACGGAGTTACAAACTAAGCGATCACTGAGTTACAAACTCGCCAAAGGAATAGTTATGAGACTGGATATCGTGTAGTGGCCCTCGACCTAAGAGAGACTACCTCCTACGCCCTTTTCTCGTTGGCTGATCAGTGGCGAGGGGGAGTGGAGGGAGTATTCATATTTTTGGTACCTTTGGAGGTATGAAAGGATATCTATATAATGTGACGATTAGTGGGGATCGTAGCTGTAGTGGCGATCTCCTCTATTACGTAGAGCACCGACTATTCCCAGAGTGGTCGGCTCGAGAGGGGTGGTCCTCGGCGAAGCTACTTAGGATTCCGACGCCCGAGGAGGATGGAGTGACCATTGCGCTACAATTTGAATTGGCGTCGCCAGCCCCTTTGGAAGGTTTTGAGCTAGGAAGTGATCCACTAGTGACCCGTGTGATGGAGGTGTATGGGGAGCGTGTGCTCTTTTATCCCACTTTGATGGAGATTATTGGCCGATGAAAAGTAGCGAAGTGACGAGGGCAGAGGGGTATCATGTCCCTGTGCTATGCGGTGAGAGTGTAGAGGCACTGGTCACCAACCCTGAGGGTATCTACATTGATTGTACCTTTGGCGGAGGAGGGCACTCGCGGAGGATTCTCGAGAGGCTCTCACCTGTGGGGCATCTCTTTGGGCTGGATCGGGACCCTGATGCGGCGGAGGCGTGTGAGATTGACGACCCTCGCTTTACATTCGTTAGGACCAACTTCCGGCATCTTCGCCACTTTATGGACTTTTATGGCATTGAGCAGGTAGATGGTATCTTGGCCGATCTTGGTCTCTCTAGCCATCACCTGGATGATGAGGAGAGGGGCTTCTCCTTTAGGTTTGAGGGACCTCTGGATATGCGGATGAATAGCCGTGGGGGGCGCACGGCAGCCGAGTTGATTGCTTCGCTAGAGCAGGAGGAGCTGGGGAAGCTACTAGCCAATTATGGGGAGCTGAAGGGGAGCTATCGTATCGCAACGCTCCTAAAGGCAGCTTCGGAGCAGGGGCGCCTCTCTACGATTGGTGAGCTACTCTCGGCGGTAGCGCCGGTGGTACCTGAGCGGGATAAGCAGTCGTTGGCAAAGCTCTTCCAAGCGCTTCGAATTGCGGTGAATGATGAGATCGGAGCGCTCCATCAATTGCTCTCTGATGGATGTCAGCTACTGGCTCCTGGCGGGCGGTTTGTGGTGATCACCTATCACTCTCTGGAGGATAGGCCGGTGAAGCACTTCTTCAGAACGGGCAATGTGGAGGGGCACCGCGAGACGGATACTTTTGGCACTCCTATCACCCCCCTTAAGCCACTCCAGTCGAAGCCAATTCTTCCCTCAGAGGAGGAGGTGGCTCGAAATCCACGAGCCCGCAGTGCAAAGCTTCGCATCGCCACAAAGCTATAGAGGGAGGAGGAGGTGTGGTGCCCGATGGGAAGGGTGTCGCTCTTTTTTACTATCTTTGTAGCTAAATAAGTAAGAGGATTTATATATGAATCATATTCGTAATTTCTGTATCATAGCACACATTGATCACGGCAAGAGTACGCTGGCAGACCGCCTTCTCGAGTATACCCATACGGTGGGGGCTAAGGAGGCGCAGGATCAATTGCTGGATAATATGGACTTGGAGCGGGAGCGAGGCATCACGATCAAGAGCCATGCGATACAGATGGACTATAGCTATAAAGGGGAGCAGTATACGCTCAACCTCATTGACACCCCGGGACACGTGGACTTCTCCTACGAGGTAAGCCGCTCGATAGCCGCTTGTGAGGGGGCTCTCTTGATTGTAGACGCTTCGCAAGGGGTACAGGCGCAGACTATCTCCAACCTCTATATGGCGATGGAGCACGACCTGAAGATCATCCCGATACTCAATAAGATAGATCTCCCTAGCGCTATGCCTGAGGAGATGACGGAGGAGCTGGTCAATCTACTTGGCTGCGATGAGGAGGAGATCATCCGTGCCAGTGGTAAGACGGGCGAAGGGGTGGAGGAGATATTGGCAGCAATCATTGAGCGGATCGAGCCTCCTAAGGGGGATCCAAAGGCACCGTTGCAGTGCCTGATCTTTGACTCTGTCTTTAACCCTTATCGCGGTATCATCGCCTATTACAAGGTGGTGAATGGCTCGATCAAGTCGGGAGACCATGTAAAGTTCGTGGCTACGGGTAAGGAGTACGACGCTGATGATGTGGGCATCCTTCGGCTGGACTTAGTGCCTCGTAAGGAGGTGAAGACGGGCGATGTGGGCTATATCATCTCTGGTATTAAGACCTCTCGGGAGGTGAAGGTGGGGGATACGATTACGCACGTGGAGGGAGGTGCAAAGGAGGGGATTGCAGGCTTTGAGGAGGTGAAGCCGATGGTCTTTGCGGGGGTATATCCGATTGAGACGGATGAATTTGAGAATCTCCGCTCGTCGCTGGAGAAGCTTCAGCTAAATGATGCTTCGCTTACCTTTCAGCCAGAGAGCTCTGCTGCCCTTGGCTTTGGCTTCCGCTGTGGCTTCCTAGGTCTTCTACACATGGAGATTGTGCAGGAGCGTCTGGATAGGGAGTATGATATGAGTGTGATCACGACGGTGCCGAATGTATCGTATCATGTACACACGAAGAAAGGAGCCAACCTGGAGGTGCACAATCCTTCGGGGCTGCCTGATATCGCAGAGATTGACTATATTGAGGAGCCAATTATCCGAGCTTCGGTAATTACGACAACTGACTATATTGGTCCGATTATGACGCTTTGCCTCGGCAAACGTGGCACGCTGATACGCCAGGATTATCTTTTTGGTAATCGGGTGGAGCTGATCTATGACTTGCCTCTAGGGGAGATTGTGATTGACTTCTATGACCGCCTGAAAAGTATTTCGAAAGGATATGCGTCGTTCGATTATCATCCGAACGGTTTCCGTCCCTCGAAACTGGTCAAGCTGGATATCATGCTGAATGGTGAGCCTGTGGATGCCCTTTCTACACTGATCCACTTTGACAATGCGTATGATATGGGACGCCGGATGTGTGAGAAGTTGAAGGAACTGATTCCCCGCCAGCAGTTTGAGATTGCTATTCAAGCCGCTATCGGGGCGAAAATTATTGCCCGCGAAACGATTAAGGCGGTTCGCAAGGATGTGACTGCCAAATGTTATGGCGGTGACGTGAGCCGTAAGCGCAAGCTGCTTGAAAAGCAGAAAAAAGGTAAAAAACGAATGAAACAAATTGGCAACGTGGAAGTGCCGCAGAAAGCCTTCCTCGCAGTATTAAAACTGGATTAAAAAAAAGAACCGCAAGCAGTTTTTTCAGAGAGGTTTTCTGAACAAATTGCCTTGCGGTTAGTTTTTTAATACACCAGGTGATTGCTTTCTGTCTGCAGAGCTTTCCTTGGCAATCACTTTTGGAGAAAAAACAACTAGAAATATGAGAAAAGTTCTGTCTTTTTCGGGCTTCCTGATGTTGGGGCTCGTCGTATCGCAATTCCTGCCGGTGATAGCAGGTGAGGGGTATGGAACCGTGAAGTCCATATCGAATATACTACTCTATGTATGTCTTAGTTTTATAATGATTAATGTGGGCCGGGAATTTGTGCTCGACAAGTCCCGCTGGAAAAGTTATGCCGAGGATTATTTTATAGCAATGGCTACTGCTGCTTTGCCTTGGTTTATGATTGCTATCTACTATGTGTTTATCTTGCTTCCGCCTGACTATTGGAATAGTTGGGAAGCATGGAAAGAGAACCTGCTGTTGAGCCGTTTTGCCGCTCCGACATCAGCGGGAATCTTGTTTACCATGCTCGCCGCTATCGGGCTGAAGTCCAGTTGGATTTATAAGAAGATTCAGGTATTGGCTATTTTCGATGATTTGGATACGATCATCCTGATGATTCCTCTCCAGATCATGATGATCGGATTGCGCTGGCAGTTGATTATTGTCGTGGTGATTGTGTTTATGCTGTTGGCCGCCGGTTGGCAACAGTTGAATAAATACGACTGGCGTCAGGACTGGAAAGCGATCCTGTTCTATTCGGTTATCATATTTCTGGCTACGCAGATACTCTATCTCGGTAGCAAGGAGCTGTACGGAGAGGCGGGAAGTATCCATATTGAGGTGCTGCTTCCGGCATTTGTATTGGGTATGATTATGAAGCATAAGGAACATGACACGCCTGTGGAACGGAGAGTTTCTACCGGAATCTCTTTCTTCTTTATGTTCCTGGTAGGAATGAGTATGCCTCATTTTATCGGAGTCAATTTTGCGGAAACGCACTCGGGGGCATATTCGGTGACAGGTTCCCAGGAAATGATGTCGTGGGGGATGATTCTGTTTCATGTGGTAATTGTTTCTTTGTTGTCGAACGTGGGAAAGTTATGTCCTATGTTTTTCTATCGTGACCGGAAGCTGAGTGAACGACTGGCACTTTCTATCGGTATGTTTACCCGTGGTGAAGTGGGGGCCGGAATTATTTTTATCGCATTGGGATATAATTTGGGAGGTCCGGCATTGGTAATTTCTGTACTTACTTTAGTACTGAACTTGATTTTGACCGGAATATTTGTTCTTTGGGTGAAAAAACTGGCTTTAAGGAGCTATACTGATTAAATAAACTCTCTATACCCTATTATTTCCGGTAGTTATTATATGGAAATAATAGGGTATGGAACTGATCTACTAATAAGAATAGTTAAATAACTGTTTTATTTAGTTGAATAACTGCATCTTTTAGTTGTTTGTTCGATATTAAATACTATATTTGTGGCGTTATACTTGGTGAGTTAAACCGAAAATATAGAAATGTATGAAACGATTGACAGCAAAAGAAGAAGAAATAATGCGTATTTTCTGGGAAAACGGCCCGATGTTTGTTCGCGGACTATTAGCTTATTATGAAGATCCCAAACCGCATTATAATACCGTTTCCACTCTTGTGCGCGGGTTGGAGGAGAAAGGATTCGTAGGTTATACGCCTTATGGAAATACTTATCAATATTATGCACTTGTTTCGGAGAAGGAGTATAAAAGTTCTGCTCTTAAAGAAGTGATTTCTCAATACTATAATAATTCGTATGTCAATGTTGTGTCTTCTTTTATTGAAGAAGAAGGATTGTCTGTTGATGAGCTTAAAGCACTCATTGACCAGATTCAACGAGGGAAAAACGAAAAATAGTTTTTGCAATAATAGTTGGGAAACGCACTATTGATAAAAAGATGTCATTACTATGGGAGACTTATTGTTTTATCTGTTGAAATCCGGATGTTACCTGATAATATTCTATCTGCTCTTTAAATTATTAATGAGCGGAACTACTTTTTTTCGCTTCAACCGGGTGACTATATTGGCGGGGATCATAGGATGTATGTTTCTCCCTTTGATAGAATTTACCACTCAAGAGGAGACATTTTTAACTGTTCCTTTACAAACGATTCAGGGGATTTTTGTTGAGCAGGCGGACGGCATATTTGGGGACACAATGTTTTGGGTTCGGCCGCAAGTGGACGAAACCGGAAATATGCAGGCTATAAATTGGTGTCCTATTGCTTTGGGATATGTTTATCTGGCAGGCGGGCTGTTTGTTTTGTGCAGGATTTTGCTTTCCTTTTATCGGATGTTCCAGCTTATACGGAACGGAAAGAGGCGCTCCTATGGGAAGTATAAACTGATTGTAGTATCGGAACCTATTTCATCTTTTTGCTGGGGAAAATATATTGTTGTTTCCGTATCCGACTATTCACAACAGTCGACAGACGGGATCTTACTCCATGAGACGATGCATTTACGTTATCGGCATACACTCGATTTATTATGTATGCAGTGTTTGTTAATTCTTTATTGGTTCAACCCGGCCATTTGGCTGCTGAAACGGGAATTGCAGGAAGTACATGAGTTTGAAGCGGATAATGGGGTGCTTAATACAGGCATTGATGCAACGAGATATCAACTTTTATTGGTGAAAAAAGCTGTTGGTACAAGGCTCTACTCTATGGCCAACGGTTTTAATCACTCTAAACTTAAAAAACGTATTACTATGATGTTAAAAGAAAGAACCAATCGGTGGGCACGGTTGAAACTATTGTTTGTGGTGCCTGTAATGGGTGGAGCGCTTTATGCGTTTGCACAGCCGGAAGTGAAAGAAGACTTAGGACTAAATACGGTCCGGGAAGTATTGCAATCAAAAACCGGAGAAGATCAGGATATCTTCAAGTTTGTTGATGATGAAATGGAGGCATATTATAATCGTTCTCCTAAGAATGCGGAGCTGAAATATAAGATTCGGGAGCGACAGGCGCATATCGTAAAAGTAGATGCTAATGGACAATTGACTTTGAACAATAAAACGATTGCTAAGGAAGACCTGAAAGAGGTACTTAAAAAAACAATGGTGGAACATAAGCGCCTGGCAAAAGAAAAGTATAACAGTGCAGAGGATCAAGTGGGAGGGGTCTTGTTTTCTCCTGATACTCCTAAAGAACAGGTAAAAGACTTGTTGTCTGTTATGCGGGATGCTTTTGTTGAAATTCGGGCTGATATTGCCCAAACATCGGGAAATAACAGTAAGGAATACCTTGATAAAGAATTTCCTATTTTGATTGGTTATGGCGATATTTCTATCAAGGATAGAAAGAAAAATCCATATAATAATTCTACTACAATGAAGATTACCGGCATTCATCTTAAATTACTCTCTGCCGCAGGCAAAGTAGAGAAAGAAATAACGAATTTTACTCTGGCTGAATTGGAGAGAGATTTGAAAGATTTCTGTACATTACAGGGAGATAAGAAGAATGAGATTACTGTCAGTATGAAGGTGGATAAGGGATGTGAAATGGGGATAGTGACCGATGTGAAGACAGTTCTCCGGAATAATTATTTGTTAAAGTTGAACTATCAATAAAATACTTATTTCTCCACTGATAATAGTTGGAGACTGCATAGTTAGAGATCGCAAAGTTAGAGACTGCATAGTTTAGAGACTGCATAGTTAGAGACTACTGGAGTAATAACAGAATGACAAGTCGGTAGTATTTAAAACTCTCCTCCTTCAGGAAGGAGGAGTACCCGTAGGGGGAGGTGGTAGGTGAATGCATGAATTGTTTATTATCAGCATTGTGCATCTACCTACCACCCCGACTTATTAGACACGCCCTCTAGCATTCAAGAAAGATATTCCTAACAAATTCGTTTTAGCGCTATTTTTTTTCGGATTAGTCAAATAGTTCCCCGTCTTCTTCGATTGGAAGTATTTTCCGGCTTTCTTCATGTGGTAATTGTTCTACTTGACGTAGCTTCCGTTCGATAGCACGGGTTCGTTTGCCCATAACTTCTTCAAGCTGGTCACCGGCATTTTGCAGGTTCTTTTGTACTTTCTCAAGCAGTCCGCCGAATTTGCTGAATTCGGTTTTTACAGCTCCCAATACAGTCCAGACTTCTCCGGTACGTTTCTGAATGGCTAAGGTACGGAAACCCATTTGAAGACTGTTCAGAATGGCTCCTAAAGTAGTCGGGCCTGTTACGACGATTTTGTATTCCTTCTGAAGTGTTTCGACAAGGCTTGTCCGCCGGATAACTTCTGCATAGATACTTTCGAACGGTAAAAACATGATTGCGAAATCTGTGGTAAAAGGAGGGTCGACATATTTGTCGTGAATATCCTTTGCCATTTTCTTAATGGTGTTTTCCAGTTGTTTGCCGGACGATTCGATCAAAGCGGTATCTCCCGCTTCGAAAGCATCGTAATACTGTTCGTATATGTCTTTGGGGAATTTGGCGTCAATCGGGAGATAGACCGTGCTGTTCACATCGTCTTTTCCCGGCAGTTTGATAGCAAATTCTACAAACTCCGTTCTGCTTTTCTTCGTTTTGACATTGGCGTCGTATTGTTCCGGGCTCATCATTTGCTCCAGTAATGCACCTAACTGTACCTCACCGAATGTTCCCCGCATTTTTACGTTGCTCAGTACCTTCTTCAGTCCGCCGACATCCTGGGCCAGAGATTTCATTTCTCCCAGACCTTTCTGCACATTTTCCAGTTGCGAACGGACAATCTCAAATGACTGCCCAATTCGTTCGTTCAACGTTTTTTGCAACTTTTCTTCAACCATTAGACGCATATCATCCAAGCGTTTCTCGGTCGATTTAATCAGTGTTTCCTGTTGGCGGGCCATTGTGTCGAATTTCTGCCGTTGTAATTCTCCTGTGGTCATCATATTCTTGTGGAGGACATCCTGGAGTTGCTGCATATTCTGATTTAATACTTGCGTCATTTCCATGCGCAACTCCCGGATACTTCGGTTCAGTTCTTCCCGGTTTTCTTGCATTTGTTGCCGTAAGGCTGCTTGCAGTTGTTCCGCTTGATTTTGGTTGTTGCCTTTCGTTAGTGATAGTACAAGTAATACTATCACTAATACGGCGATAACAATAAGTAAAATCGATTCCATTTAATAAGTCAGGATTTCATTTCCGGTTTCAGTAATCAGAATCATATTCTCCCATTGGGCAGAGGGCAATCCGTCATCTGTGCAGACAGTCCAGCCGTCAGCTTCGTCGACAAACACTTCATAGGTTCCCATATTAATCATCGGCTCAATGGTGAAAGTCATTCCCGGTACGATCATCATGCCTGTTCCCCGGCGTCCGAAATGCTCTACATCCGGTTCTTCATGGAATTTCATGCCTACACCGTGTCCGCAGAGGTCGCGCACGACGCTGAATCCGTTTTTCTCGGCATGTTCCTGAATAGCGGCACCCACATCGCCCAGTTGTTTCCAAGGTTTTGCGGCGGCAATACCAATTTCCATACACTCTTTCGTCACTTGGACCAGTTTGCGCATTTCGGGACTTACGTCGCCGATCATAAACATGCGGGAGGCGTCAGAGAAGTATCCATTGTAAATGGTAGAGACATCCACATTGATAATATCTCCGTTTTTCAGGATTTCATTCTTGTTGGGTATCCCATGGCATACTACGTCGTTAATGCTTGTACAGACACTCTTGGGGAATCCTTCGTAATTGAGGGGAGCAGGAACGGCTCCGTGACCGGTCGTGAAATCATACACTAGTCTGTCAATTTCCTCGGTAGACATTCCCTCACGGATATTCTCCGCGATATGATCCAATAATGCAGTGTTGATTTTGGCACTTTCACGTATTCCTTCCAGTTGTTCGGGGGTACGGAGCACTTTACGAGGCGGAAGTTTGTATCCTTGTTTTCTATATTTCTGTATTTTGTCTTCTACTGCTGCCGGATAATTGGAGGGGGTAAACCGGAATCCCTTGATAAAGTTTTTCATTATTATATGATGTTATTTAATCGTTCTACAAAGGTAGAGAATAAAATGGAAGTTGTGTCTCCTTGGCTTCTAAAACTTTTCTTGTAGATTATTCATCATTATGAAATAGCTTTGAATACGGGTTCTATCTTTTGGATTTCAGACTCAAATCCGAACCAGTAGCCATGTCCGTCTTCATCAACGGGGAGAAAACACAGACGTAGTTTTTCCCGATAGGAGCCATAGATGACTTCCCAACTCTCCGGGGGAACTTGCCGTTTGGTTCTGACTTTTTCGGCGGGAACTTTCTTTAATGACATACCTGCTTCGATCCATGCGATACTGACTTGAGTCAAGTAATCGGGATAATAATTTTTACAGAAATTATATAGGATCAATCCTCTTCTTTCCAGACTTAACGGGGTGTCGATGATATCTGCCTGAACTAAATGATCGAGCAACTCATGTAAGAAACGAGGATTTTCCAGAATAAGCATCCGGGTGATGTTTTGCCAGGTAGGAGTATTATAGAAGCCGTCTAACAGGCGGGATAGATAATGCGCTGTCTGTAACTCGTCTACTGAAATCTCACGTGTTTGGAGGACTTCATAAGGGGGAAGGGGCGAGTATTGAATGCCTAGTTCTTCTGCTCTTCTCCGCATCTCGGTACCGGGAAGTAACTTTAGGGATTCCAGTTGAATCTCTCCTGCACCATATTCTGCCAAGGTACGGACGTCTTCGAATATCTCGGATAAGTGATAGAGTGGGAGACCTGCTATGAGGTCAGCATGCGTTTCCATATTCTTTAGTGAACAGAGATATTTTAATCCTTCCAATGCGTCGGATAACTTTCCGATACGGCGGCTTTGTTGCAGAACCGACTCTTTTAAACTTTGAATGCCGGCCTCCAAATGTAATAACCCCTTGGGTAAGACCGATAATTCCTGTTTTAATTCTTCGGAAAGGAGAGCCGGATGAATCTCCAGATGAAAACAGATGTCCGGATATTGCCGGAATAAGTCCAGTAATTCTTTAGCCCGTTTGTTGTTGTAATTAAAAGTACGGTCGAGTACGCGCACGTTCTTAATGCCATGCTGGTGAATGTCATTCAGACGTTCACGGATAGCTTCCAAAGGAATGGTACGCACCGGCTTTTCACCACCGCTGACGCAAAAGGCACACGTGTTGAAACAACCTCGGGTAGTTTCCAACTGTACAAACGGTTTACTCCAGTTAAAAAAACAACTTTTCTCGGGGGAAACAAGTTGAGAGAAGTTCATGACGCGGGCAATTCCATTGTCCTGATAGCGACCGTTTTCATCCAAGTAACAAAGTCCCGTTATTGCTTTCCATGTTTCTTTACTGTGATTCCATACTTTCAGCCATTGGGGGAATACTTCTTCACCCTCTCCACGGAACACTCCGCTGACAAATTTGTTCTTATATAAAAAGGCTTCATTATTTCCCAAAAACTCGGGACCGCCGAGTACGATGCAGCAATGCGGAAGTAATGCTTTAGCACGGGATATGATGTGTAGCAACTGTTCGTGATTGAATAACCAGTTGGTGGCGGCAATGATGTCCGGCCGGTGTTTGTGAATCCGGCTGACAACCATTCCGGTATTTTCATTTATGGTTGCCGATACTATACACCATTCAATAGTAGTGTCGTCTGCTATCTGGGCGTGTAATGCAGGGAGCGCCAACGATGAGTGTGCATAGGAGCTATTTAAATCAAGCCAAAGAAGTTTCATGTAGAATTTTTAATATTATCGGGAACAAAGGTACAAAAAACTTATGGCTTGGAGCATATAGTAAAATAAAAACGCTAAATTTGTATTTATAAACGCAATAAACTAGAAGATTATGAAACTGATTAAAAAATACGCAGGTTTTCTGCTGATGCTGACGTTGCTTGTCGGCTTTACTTCATGTGAGGATGATGAAGATATTTATGATGACCTCATGGGGAGAACATGGGTTGGAGATTTGGGATTTGGTACTAACAGAGATCCGATAGAAAGCGGTATTCGCTTGGATAATAACGGCTTGGGAATTGATTATCAGGTCTATGATTATGACGGCGCTTCTGCCGGTGACTTGCCTTTTCGTTGGCGGGTAGATTATGGAACTTTATACCTTGATTATGGTTATGATTTTGCTCTGCGTGAGGTGAGAGGTGTTCGTGTGAGCGGACGTTATATGCGAGGTGATCTATATCTTGATGGCGAGTTTTTCGGATATATTGAGTTGAGAATGCAATAAGAAAATAATATAATAGATATAGAAAGGAGCCATACTTGTGTATAAATGGTATAGCTCCTTTCTTTTAACTTGTATTTATTCTATTTTTTCAGAAACAACTTCTTGAATTCTCCCGGATAAGGTGTTTCAAACTCCATTAGATCTCCCGTTACAGGATGATAGAAACACAGTTTGAAAGCATGAAGGGCCAATCGACCGATCGGGTTAGAGTAATTTTCTCCTCCATATCTTCCGTCTCCGGCAATCGGATGTCCTAAATCCTGCATGTGTACACGAATCTGGTTTTTACGTCCGGTCTCTAAATCAAGTTCCACTAAAGAATATCCGTTGGCACGTTTGATTGTTCTATAATGAGTGATAGACTTTGAACCGCCGTCGTCATATCCACTGGAACTTACGTATAAAGTCTTGTCCGTCAGCCAGGAAACAACAGTATCATAATCTTTTTCCATACTTCCTTCTACTACGGCTACATACCGACGGTCGGTCACTATATCATGCCAGTTGTCGCGCAGAGTACGTTGTGTCTTTTCGTCCTTGGCAAACATCATCAATCCGGAAGTGTCTCTGTCCAGACGATGTACAATGTACACTCGGTGTTGACGTCCGGAACGTTGCACATATTCATTAAGTATGGTATAGGCTGTGCGCTCTTTTTGACGTTCCGTATTGACGGACAAAAGTCCTTGCATCTTTTCGACCACAATGATATATGCGTCTTCGTACACAATTTTCAGCAATCGGTTATTAAATTCTTTCCTTCCTTTATCTTTGCTGATTTGAACTTTCATTCCCGGTTTCAACGGAAAGTTGAATTGCGTGGTTATTACATTATCTACCAATACCACTCGTTTGCTGAGCAATGACTTTAGTTTTGTACGGCTTGCGTCCGGCATTTTGGCAGTCAGGAACTCCATTAGTTCCATTGGCTCTTTGACTGCATAATTGGTATATTGTGCACGTGCTTTTTCAGCAGGAGTTCTTCTCGGTCTTTTTTCCATTTCTTTTTTCTTTTAAGAACGATTCAATTAAAGATTATCGGAGTTCCAGCAATACCACATTTTCCACGTGGTGAGTATGAGGGAACATATCTACCGGCTGCACGGCCTTCACCTTATATTTTTCGTCCAGTAATTGCAGGTCACGTGCCTGAGTGGCGGGATTACAGCTTACGTAAACAATTCGTTTGGGTTCGGCAAACAAGATTACATCCACCACATCCTGATGCATACCTGCACGAGGAGGGTCGGTGATGATAACATCCGGACGTCCATGCTCGTTGATAAATTCCTGAGTCAGAATATCCTTCATGTCACCTGCATAAAACAGGGTATTCTTAATATCGTTGATTTCTGCGTTCACCTTTGCGTCTTCAATGGCTTCCGGCACATACTCGATACCAATCACCTGACGAGCCCGGCGTGATACGAAGTTGGCGATAGTTCCGGTTCCGGTGTAAAGGTCATATACAAGTTCATTTCCGGTCAGTCCGGCAAACTCGCGGGCTACCTTATATAAATTATATGCCTGTTCTGAATTTGTTTGATAGAATGATTTCGGTCCCACTTTGAAACGCAATCCTTCCATTTCTTCAAAGATATGATCGTTTCCTTTGAACACATACACGTCCAGATCATTGATCGTATCGTTGCACTTATTATTAATAATGTATAGGAGAGAAGTTATTTCCGGGAAAGAATCTGCCACGAATTGAAGCAACTGCTTGAACAGTTCCATTTCATGATCTTCCGTAATCTTGCAGATCACGATTACCATTAGTTCACCTGTGGAGGAAGTGCGGACAATCATATTCCGTAACATACCTTCTTGCGTACGCAGGTTGATAAATGAGTAGTCATGCTCATAAGCATAATCGCGTATCGCATTACGAATCCGGTTGGATATATCATCCTGCAACCAGCACTTTTCGATTGCCAATACCTTGTCGAATGCTCCCGGAATATGGAAACCTACTGCATTCATCTGGTCATACTTCACATCCTGACGGACTTCTTCGTTCGTCAACCAACGTTTGTTGGAAAATGTAAATTCCAGTTTGTTCCGGTAAAACTCTGTTTTTGCGGAACCTAGAATCGGCGAAATCTCCGGAAGTTCAATCTTTCCGATACGTCTCAGGTTGTCTTCCACCTGCTTTTGCTTGTATTTGATCTGCTCCGGGTAGGGTAGCACTTGCCATTTACAGCCGCCGCAAACACCATAGTGCTGGCAGAAAGGAACTGCACGATTGGGCGATAGTTCGTGGAACTTTACCGCTTCGGCTTCGGCATATTTATTTTTTTTACGCTTGATTTGCAGGTCTACGACATCACCCGGCACTACATAGGGAACAAAAATCACCAGGTCGTTTACTTTTGCGA
>OKRX01001258.1_pt1 | contig 19092 bp, 16 predicted proteins | sample 1601241 | NCBI WGS metagenome assembly OKRX01 (sample SAMEA3541500, study PRJEB24748) | human gut metagenome | biome: human gut; feature: human-associated habitat; material: faeces | place: China | collected 2012
AAACTCGCCGCCTCACGGCGCTCAGACAATTTGTGCGCCCGTTTTTTCACCGCGCGAGACGCGGTGAAAAAATCCCCTCAAGCCACGCAGATATTGATGCGAGTGCCGACTCGGCCTTCCGTCAGCGCCCAGCGACGCCGGTTACGAAACCGATCAGAAACCACGCTTTTTTGTGCACTCTGTCTTCTCACAGACTTTATCGATAAGCTGACCGCCGCAAATGCATATTGTTGCATTTGCGGCGGTTTTCTTCCCGATCCAAAATAAATTACGGTCAAGCCTGATCGTCCGTCTGCGAACCACTGCCGTTGATCGGGATCGCTTCGCCCAGATACGTCGGCTCCGGCTTGACGATTGCAGTGAAGAAATCCTTAACGCGCGCCAGAAATTCCCGTGCATTGTTATAAACCGCACTGCTGTATGGCCTCGGATCGGACGCAACGCCGTACGCATCCAGCCCCAGCGCCCGTGCCACATAAACCGCACGGTAAAGGTGATATTTCTGCGTGACGATGACTACCTTCTTCGCCTGGAAGACATCCCGCGCGCGGTACATCGTCTCATAAGTGGAAAAGCCTGCGTGATCCATAAACACGTCGTCTGCATCAACGCCCTTCTCCACTGCGTATTTCTTCATGGCGTTGACCTCGTCATAGTCCTTCTGCCCATGATCGCCGCTCATCAGGATTTTTTTCGCGCCGCCGCGTTCGTAAACGTCGATCGCGCCGAGCACGCGGTCCTCCAACATGTGGCTGAGCGTATCCTCGCCCCAAACCATTGCACCAAGGGCAATCACGCAGTCCGCATTCACCTGCTCTGTTTGCTCCGGCTCCATGAAATACCGCCGTGCGTTGCCAACCACCACCCCGTTGATGACAAACGGTGAAAGAATTCCGATGACAAGCAAAATGCATATAGCAATGAGCACGCACTTTTTCTCCTTCGAAAGCTTTTGCAGCCGGGAAGGCCGCTTTTCCTTTTTCATAACGGCATCCTCACATGGGTTTGACGTTTCTTAATCCTTCTTTTCTAGCTTTTCGAGCGATTCCATCTTCAGAAATGCATTAATAAAGCCATCAAGGTCGCCATCCATCACGGCATTGATATTGCCCGACTCATAGCCTGTGCGGTGATCCTTGACCAGCGTATAGGGCATGAATACATAGGAGCGGATCTGGCTGCCCCAGCCGATCTCCTTTTGATCGCCCTTGATATCCTCAATCTTATCCAGATGCTCGCGCTCCTTGATCTCCACCAGCTTCGATTTGAGCATGCGCATCGCGACCTCCCGGTTTTGATGCTGGCTGCGCTCTACCTGGCAGGAAACGACGATCCCCGTGGGGATATGCGTCAGGCGCACGGCAGAGGAAGTTTTGTTAACCTTCTGCCCGCCCGCGCCGCTCGCGCGGTAAACGTCCATCTTGATATCCTCCGGATTGATCTCCACATCGAAGGTATCATCGATCTCCGGCATGACCTCCAGCGAAGCAAATGACGTGTGCCTGCGGCCCGAGGAATCAAATGGGGAAACCCGCACCAGACGGTGCACCCCCATTTCGCTGCGCAAAAAGCCATAGGCGTTCAGCCCCTCCACCAGCAATACGGCAGATTTGAGGCCCGCCTCGTCGCCGTCCAGAAAATCGAGCGTGCTCACCTTAAAGCCGTGGCGCTCACCCCAGTGGTTATACATGCGGAATAGCATCTCCGCCCAATCCTGCGCCTCCGTCCCACCGGCACCCGCATGAAAGGTTAAAATTGCATTTTTAGAATCAAATTCGCCGCTGAGCAACGTCGAGAGCGTCTGCGCCTGGATGCCCTCCTTGACCCTTTTCACACTATCCTGGCACTCCGGCAAAAGGCTCAGATCGCCCTCCTCATCGGCCAGCTCGATCATCACAAGTGCGTCGTCGAAATCGGATTTCAGCGTTTCATAGGAGGAAATTCGGTTTTTGAGCATGCTGATACGCTGGAGAACCTTTTGAGAATTGGCGAGGTCGCCCCAAAAATCCTCCGCCGCGGTCCGTCCCTCCAGCTCGGCCACCTCTTTGCGCATCTCCTCCATGCCAAGCGCAGAGGAAAGCTCCTTGAGGGCGTCCTCATCCTCGAGCAGCTGCAGACGGAGTTCTTCAAATTGTATCATTGTATCCATCCTTAATCCATATAGATTTTATCATATACCAATACGCAATCCATTATAAGTTCACGGCGGCAGAAAGTCAATGCCGCACGGCCGCAGGGCAAAACAATGCGGGCCGTCCGATACGGCCCGCACCTGTTAATCAATCACACTGCTGCTCGGCATTTACCCTGTGGTCCCGCTTTGATACATATGATTCAGCGGCCCGTTCCCTTTGCCCAGGTTAAGGCCTGCTTTCAAAGTGCCGGTCAGATAACTCTTAGCCTGGCGGACACTTTCCAGCAGGTCCTCTCCCTGCGCCAGATGGCAGGCGATTGCTGAGGAGAGCGTACAGCCCGTCCCATGCGTATTGGGATTGCTCACCCGCTCGCCTGAAAGCCAGCGTGCCTCTCTGCCTTCATAGAGCAAATCGTCTGCCCTCCCCGTAAGATGGCCTCCTTTGAGGAGCACTGCCACGCCCGACTGCTCGGAGAGGAACCGCGCCGCTCTTTCCATCTCCATTTCATTCCGTACGGAAAATCCGCACAGCGCCTCCGCCTCCGGCAAGTTCGGCGTAATGACCTGCGCAAGCGGAAAAAGCATGTCCCTGAGCAGTTCGACCGCCTCCGGATCCAGCAGCTTTCGTCCGCTCGTAGAGACCATCACCGGATCGAGCACCACGCATTCCGCACGGTAAAAGGAGAGCCTTTTCGCAACCGTACGGATGATCCCCGCATTCCCCAGCATTCCGATCTTGATCGCGTCCGGCCGAATATCCTCGAAAACGCAGTCGATCTGTTGTGCGACAAGGGAGGAAGACACCGCCTCCACAGCAGAAACGCCCAGCGTATTTTGTACAGTCAGAGCAGTGACCGCACTCATCGCATACAGGCCGTGGGCGGTGATCGTCTTGATATCCGCCTGAATTCCCGCCCCACCGCTCGGGTCTGATCCGGCGATCGTCAGCACCGTTTTCACAGTAAGGCCTCCTCTGCGCCGGAAAGGGATGGCAAATAATAATCCGCGATTGCCCTGATCTGCTCTTGGTCTGCACGGGAGGACTCGTCATAAACGGCTGCAACCGGGAACCCCGCCTGTTTTGCTGTCTGGATGGCGTAGAGCGCATCCTCGAATACGAGCGTCCGCTCCCGCGGCGTACCGAGCCTTTTCTGCGCCTCCAGAAAAATATCCGACCGGTCCTTTCCCGCTTTTACTTCTGTACAGGTCAAGATGTAGGAGAATGCATCAATCAGCCCTGTCCTCCGCAGCGCCGCCTCCGCCAGAAGGCGATCCGTCGCCGTGGCCACGCACATTTTGATCCCTCTCTGCTGAAGCGCCCGCAAAAAATCCACGGCGCCATCCTTCGCGGGTGCGGTATCCTGATAAAATGCCGCGATCTGTGCATTTATTCCCTCGATAATCTCTTCCTCAGAAAAGGGCACGCCGTAATCCGAGCGGAAATAAGCCGCCGCCTGATGCATCGACATCGTCAATATTTTTTCGGGTAGATCCGGGCGCGCGCGAATCCCGAGCCCGGTGAGATAATCGATCCCTACGTGGTCCCAGACCGGCATGGAATCAAGCAAGGTACCATCCATATCGAAGATTGCTCCGGCTATGTTCATACGTCTTCTCCTTACGACTTTTCTATTAGCCCTGTGTCGCTATCTGCGCAAGCACATGCAGCCGGTGCGCCGCGGCCTGCGGGGAAGGCGCCGCAAAAATGGCCGACACGACGGCAACGCCGGCGATCCCGCTGCCGGACAGCTCCAAAAGATTCTCCGTGTTGATTCCGCCGATCGCCACGACCGGAATATCCACCGCTGCGCAGATCTTCCGTAGCGTATCAAAAGATACAGTATCCGCATCCAGCTTTGTCGATGTGGAGAATACCGCGCCGACGCCGAGATAATCCGCACCCGCTTCCTGCGCCAAAAGCGCTTGGGAAACCGTCTGTACGGATACACCCAGAATTTTATCCGGGCCAATTCTGGCGCGCACTTCGCCTGCCGCCATATCGCTCTGCCCTACATGGACACCGTCCGCGCCACAGCGGAGCGCCAGGGGCACATCATCATCGATGAGAAATGGGACGCCGAAGCGTCTGCACAGGGCCTTCACCGCGAACGCCTCCTCAAGAAAGGCATCTTGCTCCAAATCCTTCTCCCGCAGCTGCAGCATCGTCACACCGCCCTGAAGCGCTTCCTCCACCTGCTGTGAAAGTGTTTTTTCTCCCAGCCAGGAGCGGTCTGTCACCGCGTAGAGCAATAAATCCCGCTTATCGAATTTCATAGCGCGCCCTTCCTTCCAGCGTCTGTGCATCCAGATGATAAATCGCGTCAATCAGGCGGTTGCGGTAGGTGGCGTTTCCTTCCCCCTCCTGCAGCCGTTCCAAAGCGATCTCCCCGCATACGCCCATGGCGCACACAGCAGCCGCGGCAGCCTCCAGCGCAGCACCCGGGTTTGCTGCCAAATAGGCGGCAGTCATGGCGGAGAGCATGCATCCTGTTCCCGTGACGCGCCCCATCATGGGCCGGCCGTTGCGGATGACAAACGCACGCCCTGCGTCCGCGACCAGATCGATCGCGCCGGTCACGGCGATCACGGCACCTGTCTTTGCCGCGAAGGCTTTGACAAACGCAATGGTTTGATCGATCGTATTCTCCGTTACGATATCCGCCGCGTCCGCGTCTACGCCCTTCGTCGTGCCGGAGCCGGAGGCAAGGGTCTTGATCTCAGAGATATTGCCCCGGATAACAGTAAAATGGATTTCATCAATCAGCCTGCACGCCGTATCCGTCCGTAACCGGGATGCACCCGCGCCAACTGGATCCAAAACGACAGGGCGGCCCAGTTCATTAGCCTTTTTTCCGGCGAGGAACATGCCCGTCACCATGGCGTTCAACGTGCCGATATTGATATTGAGTGCGTTGCTGATCGTGGTGATCTCCTCCACCTCGGATGCATCGTCCGCCATCGTGGGGGACGCTCCGCAGGCGAGCAGGATATTCGCACAGTCGTTGGCGGTCACATAATTTGTAATATTGTGGATCAGGGGCGACGCTTTCCGTATATTTTCAAGCTTTTCTCCGAACATATTGCATTCTCCCTTTCTCAGTCCATGATGTCTACGTCTTCACCGCGCAGGATTTTGTTGATATTGCGTACAGCGCACATTTTGCCGCACATCGTGCAGGTATCCTCCCGCTCCGGCATGCTCTCCGCGCGGTAGGTGCGCGCTTTCTCCGGATCGATCGCAAGCGCAAACTGCCGCTCCCAGTCGAGATTCCTCCTGGCCTCGCTCATCTGGTAATCCCATTCGTCCGCGCCGGGCAGGCCCTTGGCGATATCCGCCGCGTGGGCGGCAATTTTGGAGGCGATAATCCCCTCCTTTACATCCTCCACTGTCGGCAGCCGCAGGTGCTCGGCAGGCGTTACATAACACAGGAAGGAGGCGCCGTAGGTAGCCGCGATTGCGCCGCCGATCGCACTGGTAATATGGTCGTAACCGGGGGCCACATCCGTGACCAACGGGCCGAGCACATAAAAGGGCGCGCCCTTGCAGACCGTCTGCTCGATCTCCATATTGGCACGAATCTGATTCAGCGGCATATGGCCCGGCCCTTCAATCATCACCTGCACGTCACGCGCCCAGGCCCTTTGGGTCAGCTCTCCCAGCGTAACAAGCTCCTCGATCTGCGCGATATCGCCCGCATCCGCAATGCTGCCTGGGCGGCAGGCATCGCCGAGGCTCAGGGTCACATCGTATTCCCGGCAGATCTCCAGAATCTCATCGAAGCGCGCGTAGAACGGGTTTTCCTCCCCGGTCAGCTCCATCCAGGCGAAGATGATAGATCCGCCGCGCGAGACGATGTTGGTATGGCGCTTATTTTCCTTAAACTTACGGGCGGTCTCCCGGTTGATCCCGCAGTGGATCGTCATGAAATCCACGCCCTCTTGTGCGTGCATGCGCACGATGTCGATCCATTCGTCCGAAGTAATCGTCTTCAGGGGCTTATTATAATAAACCACCGCGTCATAAATCGGCACCGTGCCCAGCACAGCCGTACAATCTCGGATGAGCTTTTGGCGGAAAGCTTTCGTATCGCCGAAGGAACTCAGGTCCATAATGGCCTCTGCGCCCATCTTAACTGCCGCCTCTACCTTTTTGAACTCCTCATCCAAGTCGAGACAATCCCGGGAAACGCCGAGATTGACATTGATCTTTGTGCGCAATGCGCGCCCAATGCCGCAGGGCTTGAGGCAGGCGTGATTTTTATTCGCCGGAATGACCGCCTGCCCCTTCGCGACCAGCTCGCGCAGCCGTTCGGCCTCCATTTTCTCCTCTGCCGCAACGGCGCGCAGCTGCTTTGTCAGGATTCCTCTTCTCGCCGCGTCCATCTGTGTTGTATAATCCATCTTGTTCCTCCTTAACCACTGTGGACAGAAAAACAAAAAGTGGGAAACACCGTTTGGCATTTCCCGCTGGTCGAAAACAAGCTTTCTCCCGCTCCCTACGTTGGCATTATCCAAATCAGGTGTAAGGGTCGAAGTTGATGACTTCCTCTCAGCCTGCTCACAAGCTCCCCTGTCCATATGATATTGTTGTAGTCTCACTATAGCACAAGGATAGTGATCTTGTCAAACGGCTTCGGCCCAAATATGTGGGCATGGGATGCCCGGCTGGTTTGATGGGCTCATGATTCCGATTTCAGTTTTTTTAATAGAAAACCGAGTATGATAACCGCACCTAAAAGGATGGCGGCCAAAGGCCACAGGTTGCTAAAAGAAAAGCCGTCGTCCGCCATCAATGTATATCCCCAAGTCGCGGGGAATATTGTTCCCACAATCCTCAATGCTTTCGGGAGTAAATCAACAGAAAACAGAATCCCTGACAGCATAATGGATGGTAGAAATATTAGTTGTGAAATCATGGTAAGTTTTGCCTGATTTTTTACCGCCAGCCCCAAGACGCTTCCAACACTTAATGATACTGCAATAAAAACGGCAAGTGAGCCAAAATATAACGGAAGGTTTGCCGGAGGTGTGGCATCAAAAGCAATGGGGGCGACACAATATATGATTGCAGACATCAGCAACAGATGAATAAAAGTGGACAAAAACATCGAAACCAGACCAAGATACAGCGGTACCCCATTGGCCTTGTAAACTTTCTTGATATCACTTGCGTATGTCTCCACAAGGGAAGGCGGCAAGCCGATCAGCGCGCCCGTGGATACGCCCATTACCGTCATGGATTGTATCAGCGTATCTTTAGCCTCCGGGTTCACGAATGTGAATATCCCGCCCATCATGGCAAAAAACAAAAGGGGAACCACATAACAAGTAATCAGCAGTGACTTGCTGCGTATATCCAGTTTCCATTGCAGTGCCACTCCGTATAAAAACGCACTCAATTGCCATTCCCCCTCGCTATTTCAATAAAAAGCTGTTCAAGCGTTCCCCTGTCTATTTTAATGTCCAACACGGCAATGCCTCGCTGCTTAAAACCTTCCAGCAAAGTCAGCATGGTATCGCCAATATTGTCAGATTCAATGCTTTCATCGCCCTGTTCAGTTTTGATGTGAAGGGTATAGCGTTTGCCGATTTTTGCGGTCAATTCCGCGACAGTACCAAAAAAGGAAATATTGCCGTCATTCAGAATCGCAATATGGTCACACAGGATTTCCACCTCCGCCATATCATGGCTGGCCAAAATGATTGTCTTGCCCTGCGCTTTCAGTTTGCGGATTTGCTCGTGGAGTGCTATTCTGCCTTCCACATCAAGCCCGGCAGTCGGCTCATCAAGAAACACAATATCAGGATCGCTGATTAAGGCAAGGGCCAGGTGCAAACGCCGTTTTTGCCCCGTTGATAGTTCTACATACTGCTTTTTCGTCAGCTCGTTCATTCCGAGAGCGGCAAGCATAGAATCGTCTATTTTTGCTTTATTCCATCTTGCAAATAACCGTACAGCTTCCATCGGCTTGATATGGGCCGGGAGAGACGCCGATTGCAACTGAATCCCCATTCTCCCATTCACTACGATGCTGCCGCTGTCATACTTGCGTAACCCCTCCATACATTCAAGCGCTGTGGTTTTGCCCGCGCCGTTTACGCCAAGTAATGCAAAAATTTCACCTTTTATAACATGAAAAGACACACCCTTCAGCACGGTATGATCGCCATAGCTTTTCTTTAGCCTATCAATCTGTATGGCCAAGCTCATTGAAGCGCCTCCTCAAATGGATGGATTCCCAACTTTGTAAAATAAGCATCTAAAGCCGGTTCGATATACGCATTGACAATCATCTGTTTTTGTTTCCACTCATTGTCCAATCCATCAAAGTTACCCATCTCTATCAGTTTGGGCAGCATACTCATGTCCCCACCCGTAAATTCCAGAATCATTTCCCAAAATGTTTTTGCAAAGTTCTGCCCCCTTTCGCTTTCGGGTGGTACGCCGTCTTTTTGAAGCTGTATCGCCTCATCTTGCAGGCGGTTGAAAGTTTCTATCATTGCTAAGCCGCTATCCTGATCGAAGCGGCTCCGAATATGGTCAAGGGTCGTATCATCGAAATGCTTGATCAGCCAGTAAAATTCATTTTTCATTTGCAGGTTTACGATAATATCGGCGTATTTTTTGAAATCCACCGATTGCATTTGCAACACTTCCGCTCGTAACGCCTCTATCTCCCTTAGGGATTCTGACAGGGCTTCTATCTTTTCCCGAATAACAGCAGCTTGCTCTGCAAGCGCGCATGCAACATCGGCAGGGGTATCAAGAGAAATCAGGCGATTTTTGATATCATCCAATGAAAACCCTAAATGTTTCAGGGATAGAATTTGATGAAGCTGAAACAAATCTTTGTCGGTATAGAGCCTGCGGCCTCCTTCACTCTCCGCCGATGGTGAAAGCAGGCCTTCTCTGTCGTAGTATTGCAGAGTGCGAACGGTGATACCCATTTTCTTTGCCACCACACCCACGGTCATATACCCTTGCGGTATCGCTTTGTTGTTTGACATTTTAATCACCTTTGTTTGCATTATAACTCATTACCTTACGTCACAAGCAAGACTTCTTTTTATTTTTCCGTGTATTTTACAAACCGGCAACCGATATCAACATGTACATTTTTCTATTTTTATAGATTAAGCTCTTCAGGCAAATCCGCAAAAACGCTTGTAGGCGGAAGGCGCCATTTCCCCGGAAACGCCCCCCTGTGGGGGGGCGGCTACGCATTCTGCGAACGCTGAAAAAACGTAAGAAGTGTAAAAGAAAAACTCTATGTAGATATCTAACCATCCACATAGAGTTTTCATTTCCCGTTCACTTAGCGTAAGTCCATATTTTCTCGATTCTTTTTTATGGCTCACTGCCATTCAAACGGCCTCTTTTACCAGTGCATTCTGCCGGATCAAAGCATATCTCTTACCGGTTCCGGTTCGCCGCAGCGGCCTTTGCTGCCTCGGCCTGATCCGCCTGCATGTGGCACTTCTTATATTTTTTGCCGCTGCCACAGTAGCACGGATCGTTCGGGCCTGGTTTTTTCTCCTTGCGCACCGGGCGCGCTTTATCGGAGCCATCGCTTGCGCCGCTCGTGGAGGTGATCTTCGCCTGCTGCTCGCGGCGGACATCCTCTTCGCTGCGTACCGGCACCGTCAGCATGATGCGTACCGTGCCCTCGCGGATTGCGGCGGTCATCTCATCGAACATATCGAAGCTCTCCAGCCGGAAGGCGACCACTGGGTCCTGCTGGCCGTACGCGCGCAGTCCGATGCCTTTTTTCAGCTCGTCAAGCGCATCGATATGCTCCATCCAGCGCGCGTCAACATTGTCGAGCAGCACCTTGCGCTCGAGCTGGCGCATAATTTCCGGCGTAAATTTCTCTTCACGCTCATTATAAAGCGCGTGCGCGCGCTCGATCAGTGTATCCTGCAGCGCATCGCGGTCGATATCGCCCTCGATGTCCTCGGGCTTTACCAGCCATTTGTAATTTTCACACAGCGCTTTCGCGTTCCAGTCCGCCTTCTCGTTGCTCGCCGGGCAGTACAGATCGACCGCCTGCGTGATCGTCTCATCAATCATCTTCAGGATCGTGGGCTTTAGGTCTTCGCCGTCAAGCACCATGTCACGCTGCTTATAGATCAGTTCGCGCTGGCGGTTGATGACATCGTCGAACTGCAATACATTTTTACGAATGGCAAAGTTGCGGGATTCCACCTTGCGCTGCGCGCTCTCGATGGAATTGGAGACGAGCTTTAATTCAATCGGTGCGTCCTCCAGCCCTCGGGCGGCGAAGGAATCGGCAAGGTTCGCCATCCGGTCACCGCCGAACAGGCGGAACAGGTCGTCCTGCAGGGAGAGATAGAACCGGCTCTCACCGGGATCCCCCTGACGGCCGGAACGGCCGCGCAGCTGGTTATCGATCCGGCGGGATTCGTGCCGCTCCGTGCCGATGATGAACAGGCCACCTGCCGCGCGTACCTTGTCCGCCTCCTCGGCGATCTCGTCCTTATATTTCTGGTTGAGCTCTGTGAAGGTGCGGCGTGCATCCAGGATCTCCTGATCGTCCGTCTCCGCGAAGCCGGTCGCCTCGCTGATGAGCTCCTCGCGGATCTGCATGCGGCGCATCTCCGCCTTGGCAAGATATTCAGAATTACCGCCGAGCATGATATCGGTGCCGCGGCCCGCCATATTCGTCGCGATCGTCACCGCGCCGGATTTACCGGCCTGTGCGATGATCTCCGCTTCCTTCTCATGATATTTCGCATTGAGGACTTCATGTTTGATATGGCGCTTTTTGAGCATCGCGCTCAATAACTCCGATTTTTCAATGGAGATTGTGCCGACCAGCACGGGCTGGCCCTTCTTGTGACATTCCTCGATCTGATCGATGACAGCTTTATATTTTGCCTCTGTCGTCGCGTAAACCGCGTCCGGATGGTCATCGCGGATCATCGGCTTATTCGTGGGAATCTCAACCGCGTCGAGCTTGTAAATCTCCTGGAATTCCTCGCTCTCTGTCATCGCCGTACCGGTCATACCGGAGAGCTTTGTATATAGGCGGAAATAATTTTGGAAGGTGATGGTCGCCAGCGTCTTATTCTCCGACTCGACCTTAACTCCCTCCTTGGCCTCGATCGCCTGATGAAGGCCTTCGCTGTAACGGCGGCCAAGCATAATACGGCCTGTAAATTCGTCAACAATGAGCACCTGCCCATCCTTCACCACATAGTCAACGTCGCGGCGCATGACGCCCTGTGCACGGATGGCCATATTGATATGGTGTTGCAGGGTGACATTGTCGAGATCCATCAGGTTCTCCACATGGAAATAGGCCTCCGCCTTTTTCACGCCCTCCTTGGTGAGCACGGCCGTCTTCGCCTTTTCATCGACGATATAGTCGGCGTCCGCCTCTTCCTCCGCATTCTTCTTGGTATCCTGCTCCTTGATGCGCACCACCTTCAGGCGCTTGGCAAATTCGTTCGCCTGGCGATAGAGGTCCGTGGAGGCGTCGCCCTTGCCGGAGATGATCAGCGGCGTGCGCGCCTCGTCGATCAAAATGGAGTCGACCTCGTCGACGATGCCGAAATTGTGGCCGCGCTGGACTTTCAGCTCTTTATAGGGCACCATGTTGTCGCGCAGGTAATCGAAGCCCATCTCATTGTTGGTGCCGTATGTGATATCCGCCGCATAGGCCTCGCGCCGCTCGGCGTCATTTTTCTCATGTACGATCAAACCCACCTTGAGCCCCAGGAAGCGGTAAACCTTGCCCATCCACTCCGAGTCTCGCCGGGCGAGGTAATCGTTGACCGTGACCACATGGACGCCTTTGCCGGATAGCGCATTCAGATACGCCGGCAGGGTGGCAACCAGCGTTTTGCCTTCACCGGTTTTCATCTCGGCGATACGGCCCTGATGCAGGATGATGCCGCCGACGACCTGCACGGGGAAGTGTTTCATCCCCAGCACGCGCCAAGAGGCCTCGCGGCAGGCGGCAAAGGCATCCGGCAGGATATCGTCGAGCGTCTCTCCGTTTGCGAGCCGCGCTTTCAGCGCCGGAGTCACTGCTTGCAGCTCCTCATCCGTTTTGGCGGCATACTGTTCCTCCAAGGCGAGGACCTTGTCCCGCAGGGGAAGGATGCGTTTGACTTCTTTAGCGGAATAATCGCCAAACAGTTTTTTCAAAAATCCCATTTTACCAGTCTCCTCAGTATGGTTTTGGAAAAGCCCCAACTTTAAATTTGGCAATCCCATCATGCCGTCTTACCTCTGTTGCCATTCACGATAAAAGGGACGGCAGACATAAAAATCCACAATGTTTTTTCATTATAGCACACCCCCTTCAAAAAATATATAACTTTTTAATGAATTTCCTTTTTACCGCCAGGTGTTCAAGTACGGCACGGATTTTCCAAAAATTTTCAGAAGAAAAGCCCGCCATTCCAATCAGAAAATGCAGATACTGAACCCTGTAAAGGATTGCCGCTGGGCGGTCTGAATTCATAAAAGGGAGGGAGCCATATGAAAGCCACACATCCCGCAAAACGGGCTGTTCCGGTTTTCCTGTGCCTGTGCCTGGCCGTTTGCTGCCTCCTGCCCGCCATTGCCACTGCTACGCAGCGCAGTGCTTCTGCCGCTCAAATCAAGCTCTGCATTCTGTCTGACCTGCATTATCTGGCCGCTTCCGATCAAGCTATAGCAACCGGTAACGATCTAAGGCTATATGGCGAAAGCGTCCCAGCGGCAGAAGAAGCGATTGAAGCCGTCATTCGCGAGCGTCCGGACGTACTGATCCTCACAGGCGATCTGACGAGCAACGGAGAACGAGCCAGCGCAGAAGAACTGGCGCAGAAGATGAAAAAGGTGGAGCAGGCAGGCATCCGGGTCTATGTGATCAATGGGGACTGCGACGTACGCTCTGGCGGGCTGTCTCCCTCCGAATTTCGGAATCTTTTCTGGGCGTACGGCTATGACGGCGCGGACGATGCGGCCTACTATCAGCCGCCGGGCACAGACGATGCCAACGCCGTCCAGGGCGGGCTCTCCTATTCGGTATCTCCAAAGCCGGGCGTCCGCCTGCTGATGATTGACAATGAGGCCTACACGGACGACTGCCCCTCAGAGTCCGGCGGTACGATCTCCGACGGGCTCATGAACTGGATTCTCCAGCAGGTAAAAAAGGCCCGGCAAAACGGTGAAACCCTAATTGCTGGCATGCATCGCCCCCTTTTGCCCCATAAATCCGGCACAATCTCTGACGCCCTGAACGGCGCCATCGATCACGGCACCAAAATCGCGCAGCGCTTTACCGACGCAGGCCTCTCCTATTTTTTTACCGGGCACATGCACGAAACGGACGTTGCAAAATATACCTCTCCAAAGGGAAACTGGCTGCTGGACATGGAAACTGGTTCTCTCGTGACCTACGGCGCGCCAATCCGCACCGCCACGGTGGAAGGGACGCAAATTACCCTGACCTCAGAAAGTGTGAAAAAGATTCTCTGGAAAGGGCAGCGCATTGATTACCAGGAGCACCTGCATCAAAGCCTTTTTTCGGATACAGCCTTTTCCAGCTATGCGATGCGCTTTCTGGACAGCCCACTGGAGACGTTGGAAACGAACGGGCTCAAAAAAGGCATTGAACAAATCGCCCAAACAGGCGATCTCGATTCCGCAATCCAGAAAGTGATCCAATCTGCGCTGCAAAGCCCCCTCTCGCTGGATCTCGGCGGGAAGCTGCAGCTGCAGCTTCGGCTTGACGGAACAGATACTGTTATCATCGAGAGCTCCGCCTCTTTTCTCCTGCCGGCCTTGCGGCTTTCCATTTCCGAAAACCTGATTCCCATGGTACACGATTTATTTTCTCAGATCGATGCACAATGGCTTGCAAAGGATGCTTCTGGGAAAAGTCCGCTTCGGAGGGAAATAGAGCAACTTGTTTCAAAGCTCTGTGCAAGCGTTCTTTCGGAATCCTCAGATGGCAGGCCCTACACAGTCAATGATTTTTTGACGGATATGATGCTCACCCATAACGTCGGGCAGGAATCGCCCGACGAGCGCGCCGCTGCGCTGCTTGAACAGTTGAACCCGGCGCTGACGCGCGCACTGCTCACAGAGCAGATTCTGCCCGCTGCCGCGTCGCTCTGCCAGAAAATTCTAAACGACTTGAAGCTGGATACCTCCTTTCTCTCAGCCAACGCGGGCGCGCTATGGAAGCCCGCGCTGGGATTGATTTCCTCCACGCGTGCAGGAACCCTGGCAAAGCTTGCCGGGTTCTCCGCCTCGGACACTCTGCAAAAAGCCTTAACGGAAGAGCGGGTTCGCCGGATTGGCACGGCTGTTTCCGGCCTTGCCTCCGGGTTTTATATCGATACGCAAGGGATTGATGATCGAGTAGACGGCACCGGTGTCCGGTATACAGACGGAAACGGCGTTTTTTTGTCGGACGGATATGAGGAATCGGAGAGCGTATTGTCCTCACAGCCTGCCACGGTTCAGGATACACAGCCGGCATCCCACGCCGCACAAGCTGTTCCAAATTCCAAAAGCGCGCCTTCCATATCCCGAGAGGCCACTGTCTCCGTCCCATCCCCTTCAACCATCGCGTCTTTCCATCCGGATGCACATAAACAGGCGTCTGATACCGCTGCTGCGGTTTTCTCTCCGGCTACGCTCTCGGCCATCCTGTTTATGGCAGCTGCGGCCTTTGCCGTATCCGATGTTCGAAGGTTGTGAGCTTACGTTGCGAGTGCCACGCGTCATATGGAATCATTCTAGAGCGATATGCCTCACCAGTATGACAGTTTTTTAACAATCTTCGCCTTCAGGTTTAGGCCCTTTGCTACTTGCAAATTATTCCGTCGTGTTATACAATAATTACCGTGTAAAATACCAAATAAAAGCCAAAAACAGATGTAAAACAGGGGCAGGGAAGCTTTGACCGGCACAGCCTTCCGATGATCCGGAACCCGCCCAGACGAAAGGAATGGTCATTCATGAACGCACTGAACAAAAAAACGATCGAGGATATCGACGTAGCAGGTAAAAAAGTACTCGTTCGCTGCGACTTCAACGTACCGCTTAAAGACGGTGAAATCACCAGCGACAAGCGCATTGTCTCGTCCCTTCCCACGATCCAATATCTGCTCGACCACAATGCCAAGGTCATCCTCTGCTCTCACCTTGGCCGCCCGAAGGGCGAGGTCAATCCCGAATTTTCACTCGCTCCTGTGGCAAAGCGTCTTTCCGAGCTGCTGGGCAAGGAAGTAAAAATGGCTGCAGACGTGGTCGGCGAGAGCGCGCAGTCGCTTGCCTCCTCCCTGCAGGAGGGCGAAGCGATGCTGCTGGAAAACGTCCGCTTTGAAAAGGGAGAAACCAAAAACGATCCCGAGCTGAGCAAGAAATTCGCTGCTTTGGCCGATATCTTTGTCAACGACGCCTTCGGCTCCGCGCACCGCGCGCACTGCTCCACAACTGGCGTTGCCGACCATCTTCCGGCCGTGTGCGGCTATCTGATCCAGAAGGAAATCTCCGTCATGGGCGGCGCGCTTGCTGATCCGAAGCGTCCGTTCGTCGCCATCCTCGGCGGCGCGAAGGTTTCCGATAAGATCGGCGTGATCACCAACCTCATCGACAAGGTCGATACCCTCATCATCGGCGGCGGCATGGCCTACACCTTCTTTAGAGCGCTCGGCCATCCGATCGGCACCTCCATCTGCGAGGAGGATAAAGTCGACCTTGCAGGTGAAATGATGCAGAAGGCCAAGGAGAAAGGCGTTAAGTTCCTCATCCCGGTCGACAACAAGGTCGGCAAGGAATACAAGCCGGATACGGAGGCCATGGTAGTCGATTCTGACGACCTGCCGGACGGCTGGATGGGCCTTGATATCGGGCCGCGCACAGAGCAGCTCTTTGCGGATGCGATCAAGGGCGCGGGCACTGTTGTATGGAATGGCCCGATGGGTGTTTCTGAGTGGGAGAATTTCGCGAGCGGTACCATCGCGGTGGCAAAAGCGGTTGCAGACAGCGGCGCGATCTCCATCATTGGCGGCGGCGATTCCGCGGCGGCAGTGCAGAAGCTCGGCTTTGCCGATAAGATGACGCACATCTCCACCGGCGGCGGCGCTTCCCTCGAATTCCTCGAGGGGAAGGAGCTGCCCGGCATCGCATGCCTCAACGATAAATAAGTAACTTTTCACAGGGCGGAAAATCAATATCCGCCCTGTTTGGCTGTATCATCATCAAGAAAAAGGAGATTATAATAACTATGAACAAACAGCTCCGCAAGGCCGTCATCGCCGGCAACTGGAAAATGAACAAAACCCCCTCCCAGACCACGGCTCTGGTTGAGGAAATGAAACCCCTCGTGAAGAACGCGGGCTGCGACGTTGTCATCTGCGTGCCCTATGTGGACCTGCAGGCGGCTCTGGAGGCCACAAAGGGCTCCAATATCAAAGTCGGCGCTGAAAACTGCCACTGGGAAAAGAGCGGCGCTTACACGGGTGAAATCTCCACAGAGATGCTCACGGAGATGGGCGTGGAATACGTCGTCATCGGCCACAGCGAGCGCCGCACCTATTTCGGCGAGACGGATGTAACCGTTCAGAAGCGTGTGCGTGCGGCACTGGATGCTGGCCTCACTGTGATTCTCTGCGTAGGCGAGACGCTTGAGCAGCGCGAGCAGGGCATCACCTTTGAAATCGTCGGCATGCAGACAAAGGTCGCCCTCGGCGGCGTTTCGAAGGACGAGCTTTCCCGCGTGATCATCGCTTACGAGCCTGTCTGGGCAATCGGCACGGGCCGCACCGCCACGGCGGAGCAGGCCAATGAAGTGAATCACTACATCCGCACCGTTGTTGCGGGCCTGTATGACGATGCGGCGGCGGACGCTTTCGTCGTCCAGTACGGCGGCTCGATGAACGCCAAAAACGCGGCGGAGCTGCTCGCTCAGCCGGATGTTGACGGTGGCCTCATCGGCGGCGCTTCCCTGAAGGCTGCGGATTTCTCGGAGATCGTCAAAGCGGCTTCCAAATAAAGATTACAGCTGTCAGACGTCAGATTTCAGATATCGCATCCGGAAGCGGCGCATCTTTATGCACACTTTTTCTGCGGTCTGTTGGCTGGCGTCTGTTGTCTGATATGGAGGAACCTTTTATGAAAAAACCCCTTGTCTTATGTATTATGGATGGCTTCGGCCACAATCCTTCCGATTACGGAAATGCCATCACGGCGGCGAAAACGCCCCGGCTTGACCAGCTCATGGCTGAATGCCCGATGACCTATATCGGCGCCTCCGGCATGGATGTCGGCCTGCCCGACGGGCAGATGGGCAACAGCGAGGTCGGCCACACGAATATCGGCGCAGGTCGCGTCGTCTATCAGGAGCTCACGCGCATTTCCAAATCCATTGCGGACGGCGACTTCTTTGAAAACCCCGCCCTCGTCGGCGCGGTAAAGGCCGCCATCGACAATAACGCGTCCCTTCACCTGATCGGCCTGATGTCCGACGGCGGCGTCCACAGCCATAACACGCACCTCTGGGCGCTTGTTGAGCTTGCAAAGCGCATGGGTCTCAAAAAAGTCTATGTCCACTGTCTGCTTGACGGCCGCGATGTCCCCCCCACCTCCGGCGCGGAATTCGTCGCGGAGTGCGAGAAGAAGCTAAAAGAAATCGGCGTCGGCAAAATTGCCACGGTCATGGGCCGCTACTATGCGATGGACCGTGACAACCGCTGGGAGCGCGTGGAAAAGGCCTATGCCGCCATGGTATACGGCGAGGGGATCCTGGCAGACGACCCTGTTGCGGCGATCCGTGCTTCCTATCAGGCCGTCGACGAAGAAGGCAAAAACATCACGGATGAATTTGTCGTCCCCACTGTCTGCTTGCAGGATACGGATGCCCGCATCAAGGCAAACGACAGCGTCATCTTTTTCAATTTTCGCCCGGATCGCGCGCGGGAGATCACCCGCACGCTCGTCGATCCGGACTTCAGTGGATTTACGCGCAAAAACGGCTTTTTCCCGCTGCACTATGTTTGCATGACGCAGTACGACGCGACCATGCCGAATGTCGACATCGCCTTCCGGCCGGAATCTCTGGATAACACCTTCGGCGAATATCTCTCCAGCCTCGGCAAAACACAGCTTCGCATCGCGGAAACGGAAAAATACGCGCATGTCACCTTCTTTTTCAACGGCGGCGTGGAGAAAACCTTCCCCGGAGAGGATCGTGTGCTCGTCCCCTCCCCGAAGGTCGCCACCTATGACCTGCAGCCGGAGATGAGCGCGCCCGAGGTGACGGATAAGGTCGTCGAACGGATTCTCAGCGGCAAGTACGATGTCGTAATTCTAAACTTTGCCAACTGCGACATGGTCGGCCACACCGGCGTATTCGAGGCCGCCGTCAAGGCGGTGGAAACGGTCGATACCTGCGTTGGCCGCGTTGTTGACGCGGTGGCGCAGATGGGCGGCGCAATGCTCATCACGGCGGATCATGGCAATGCAGACAAGATGTATGAGCCGGACGGCTCCCCCTTCACCGCGCATACAACGAATCCGGTCCCCTTCATTGTTATGGGATATCCCTGCGAGCTGCGCGAGGGCGGTCGGCTGTGCGACATCGCGCCGACCATGCTCAAGATCATGGGCCTTGCGCAGCCGAAGGATATGACCGGAGAGAGCATCATCAAATAAGCAGGCATTGTCTACTCTTTCATCGTTTTCTTTGCCCTGTAAAAACACCTCGTTCCATTTCGGTGGAACGAGGTGTCGTCTTGTCAAAAAGGGATATCGTTGCGTAAAATGCACAAAAACCATGTCGTTTAAATTCTGCGTTACACTTGCATTTTTAATTGCCTTGACAAAGGAAGAAAAAATCGGAATGCGCTCAGGCCGCGCGGGCCCTTCCTTTTCCGTTCGACCGGAAAAGGAAGCAAAAGGGGCCGTTTTGCACGGCACTTCGGCAGCGGAA